>Ga0209273_10002673_pt1 | contig 13269 bp, 12 predicted proteins | sample tdAd471_FD_187126 | JGI IMG/M metagenome (GOLD analysis project Ga0209273, IMG submission 187126) | Marine sediment microbial communities from the Atlantic coast under amendment with organic carbon and nitrate - tdAd47.1 (SPAdes)... | ecosystem: Environmental > Aquatic > Marine > Coastal >...
GGCCGATTTGCCTATGACAAGGGCAAGATGGAACGCCTGGGGGCGATTACGTCAGCGCACGAACGGCGCGCCGAGGACGCGACCCGCGAAGTCGAGGCCTGGCTCAAGTGCCAGTACATGCTCGACCGCGTCGGCGAGGATTATCCGGGCGTGATCACCGGCGTGACCAATTTCGGCCTGTTTGTGCAGATCCCCGAATTGCAGATCGATGGTCTCGTGCACGTGACCAGCTTGCAGAACGACTACTATCAGCACGACGCCGGGCGACAGCAGTTGGTGGGCGAGCGCACAGGGCGCAGATTCAGTCTCGGTGATGCGATGCGGGTGCAGGTGCAACGGGTGGATATGGAAACGCGCAAAATCGACTTCCGCCCCATGGGTGAGGTTCACGAAACCGGCAAGAGCAGACGACGCCGATGAGCAAATCGGACTACGTCACCGGCTTGCGGGCCGTCGAGCAATTGCTGGCCACCGGGGACGCGGACGTGCGCCGAATTTGCGTCGAGTACCGCAGCGCGAATCCGCGCGTGGCAGCGGTCGTTGCCATGGCGAAACAGCAAGGTGTCGAGATCCAGGAAGCCAATCGTGCGCGCCTGAAACAGATGAGTGGCGAGGCGCGGCACCAGGGCATCGTTGCGGAAATTCGTCGTAGCACCGTGCTTGATGAGGCAGGCCTGCGCTCGCTCGTCGAGGGGCGACTCGGCGACGGCAAGAGCCCCCTGTTACTGCTCATCCTCGACGGAATCCAGGACCCCCACAATCTCGGCGCCTGCATGCGCACCGCCGACGCTGCCGGCGTCGATGCCGTAATCGCACCGCGCCATGGCGCCGCGGGACTCGGGCCGACAGTCAGCAAGGTAGCCGCCGGTGCGGCGGAGCAACTTCCGTTCGCAGCGGTCGCCAATATCGGGCGCGTCCTTGATTGGCTGGGCGACTATGGCGTCACGCGCGTTGGTACGAGCGATCGGGCTGACGCCAGCATTTATGACATGGATTTCAGCGCGCCGCTGGTGCTCGTCATGGGGCGCGAGGAGAAAGGACTGGGTAAGGGCGTAGCACGCCGCTGTGACAGCCTCGTGAGCCTGCCAATGGCTGGCACGGTCTCCAGCCTGAACGTGTCCGTCGCAACAGGAATTTGCCTCTACGAGGTCATCAGGCAGCGTCGCTAGCGGCCCGAGGGTCGCTAATGGACTGATTCACGGCGTATTTCGCTTGCGTGTCAGGACCGCGTTGGTTAGGATGCGCCTCCCCGTCACAGGGCGGGGCGGCCTTAGACGCCGCAACCTCTTGCCACACCGGATTGCCGGGTGGCTGTAATCCGCCAGGGTACTCTGCCAATACAACAGGGTGTCCGTGGGGATTTCATCCAGAAGGGAAGACAATGAGACATTACGAAATCGTGTTTCTGGTCCATCCGGACCAGAGCGAACAGGTCCCTGCCATGGTCGAGCGTTACCAGGGCATGGTGACAGGCTCTGACGGTGCGGTTCATCGCACCGAAGACTGGGGCCGCCGTCAGTTGGCCCATCCCATCAACAAGGTCCACAAGGCGCACTACGTTCTGCTGAACGTCGAGTGTGGCAACGACGTTATCGATGAGATGCGCGGCGCGTTTCGCTTTAATGATGCCGTTTTGCGGCACATGGTGCTGGCGCGCGACAAAGCTGTCACCGAGGCATCGCCGATGGCTCTGGCAGTTGCTGAAGAGAAGGCAAAAGAGCGTGAGGCTCAGCAGCGTCGCGATGCCAAGGCTGCGGCCGAGGCCGCCATGCGCAGCCAGCCCAAGCCCGAGGAGCCCAAGCCCGAAGAGACGAAGGCTGAAGCCGAGGCCAAGCCCGAGGAGGCGAAGGCGGAATCTGAGGACGAGGCCAAGCCCGAGGAGGCGAAGGCGGAATCTGAGGACGAGGCCAAGCCTGAAGAGGCGAAGGCGGAATCTGAGGACGAGGCCAAGCCTGAAGAGGCGCAGGCCGATACTGCCGACGAGGCCAAGCCTGAAGAGGCGCAGGCGGAACCTGAAGCCGAGGAAGCCCCGGCTGCGAAGGCCGACGAACCCGTCGCCGCCGAAGAAACCACCGAATCGATTGACGAGGGCACGGCTGCGGCCGATGCTGCCGCCAGTGCAGAGACTACTGCGGCGGATGACGAAGCCGCGCAGAAGAGCGCCTGAGGAGAATTGCAATGAGTCGATATTCACGCAGGCGCAAGTACTGTCGCTTTACGGCTGAGGGCATCGAGGAGATCGATTACAAGGATCTCAACCTGCTCAAGGCCTATGTCACGGAAACAGGCAAGATCGTACCGAGCCGTATTACGGGCACGAAGTCGCACTACCAGCGGCAACTGGCAGTCGCGGTCAAGCGCGCTCGATACCTGGCGCTGTTGCCGTATACCGACCGGCACTAGGCCGGAGTAACAACGTGCAGGCGGTGGCCAGGTGGCTCGTAGCACGGCCGCTGAATGCGACACTGGCACTTGCGGCGACATCGTCGCCGTACCTGGGTTTCCTGAGCAGCGTGTTAATCGTGTTGTTCGTGTTGAAGCAGGGCGTCAGGGTTGCGGCCCTCGAAGCGATAGCTGCGGGGCTGTTGCTCGTGGTGGTCAGTGTCATGGTCGGAACGCCGGCGTCGGTCGTCATTGCGGTGGCGATCGTGTTTTGGCTACCAGCAATGTTGTTCGCAACGGTGCTGGCAGTAACGAGATCGCTGACTCTGACGTTACAGGCGTCAGTGCTGGTGACCGTGCTGGGAATGGTCGTTTTCTTTATCGCAGTCGGTGATCCGGTTGCGTTTTGGGAGGCAGAATTACTGGTTGCCGCGGAAGTTTGGCGCAACCTTGGTGCCAACGAGCTGGCCGACAACCTGACGCAGGGGCAGGCGGTGCTCGCGGCACAGATGACGATGTTTATCGCCATCATGCTGTGGACGATTTATGCAGCGACGTTAGTGCTGGGCTACAGGCTGTATCGCCAGTTGCCCGACGAAACGGCACGTTATGGCCATTTTCGTGATTTGAATCTGGGCCGCGTCATTGCGTTGACTATGGCGGTATGTTCGATAATCGCGTTGCTGAGCGACGCGGTGTGGTTACAGAATATTGCGTTCGTCATGTTCGCGATTTTCTGGCTGCAAGGTCTGGCTATCGTGCACTGGATGCACGCCAAGGAAATTCTGCCAGCTTTTGCGGTGATTATGGTTTATGTGCTGATGCTGCCGTTGAGCGCGGTCATCGTTGTCGCACTGGCGGTAACAGGCTATGTCGATGCCTGGTTCCGATTGCGGCAGAAAGTGCTGGCAGCATGAGCAAGGCATTGGTTCGAAGGACGAGGCTTAGGAAATGAACGTCATTCTGTTGGACAACGTTGAGAATCTCGGCAAGATCGGCGATCTCGTCAAGGTCAAACCCGGCTACGGCCGCAATTACCTGTTGCCGCAAGGCAAAGCGGCGCTGGCGACGCCCGAGAACATCAAGCAAATCGAAGCACGGCGCGCCGAGCTCGAGACGGCCGCTGCGGAAGAACTCACCGCGGCGAAAACTCGCGCAACAGCGATCGAGGGTATGGAACTCGTTATCCAGGCGAACTCGGGTGCGGAGGGCAAGCTTTTCGGGTCGGTTGGCCCGATCGACATCGCTGACGCTTTTGACAAGGTTCAGGTCGAGATTCAGCGTAGCGAGATCCGTATGCCTGATGGTCCGATCCAGGAACTCGGCGATTTCCCGGTCGGTGTGCATCTGCATCCGGAAGTGAACGTCGAAATTACCATCCGGGTTGTCGAGGCGGAGTAGTCGGACTGGGAGCTACCGCGCCTCTGATGTTGTGGTACCTTTGAACAGAGGCACACGATAGCCCCGGGGAGACAAATGGTACGTGCGTTGGGAGAGGGTGTAGGCACCATTGGTGCAGAGCAGCACATCAAAGTGCCGCCCAATTCCATCGAGGCCGAGCAGTCTCTGATCGGCGGCCTGATGCTCGACGCACAGGCCTGGGACAAGGTTGCCGACGTCATAACCGCGGAAGACCTGTACCGCAAAGACCACCGCCTGATATTTGCAGCCATCGCCAACCTGGTCGAGGCGGGCAGCCCCTGCGATGTCGTTACGGTTTCCGAATTTCTCGACAAGCGTGGCGAACTGGAGGCTGCGGGGGGCCTCGAATACCTTGCGACGCTGGCTAACGAAACGCCGGGCGCGGCAAATGCCAGGGCTTACGCCAGAATCCTGCACGATCGTGCCATCGAAAGAGAACTGATCAACGTCGGCAACGAGATTTCGGGCAGTGCCTTCGCGACCGACGGCCGATCGGCACCGGAACTCGTTGACGAGGCGGAGCGCCTTGTCTTCCAGATCGCCGAACGCGGCTCGCGCGGACGTGCGGGCTTCAAATCACTGAAGCAGATCCTTCCCGAGGCCGTCGATCGAATCGACGTGCTGCACCAGTCTGACGGCAGCATCACAGGCATTCCGAGCGGCTATACCGAATTCGACAAATTGACAGCCGGTTTACAGGCTGGCGATCTGATCATCGTGGCCGGCCGCCCTTCGATGGGCAAGACCGCACTTGCGGTCAACATTGCCGAGAATGCGTCGATCGGTGCCAAAGTGCCCACCGCAATATTTTCGATGGAGATGCCGTCGCAGCAACTGGCGTTTCGCATGATCTCGTCGCTCGGCCGTGTCGACCAGTCGCATTTACGGACGGGACAATTTCCCGATGAAGACTGGTCGCGTATCAATACCGCCGTGCAGTTGATGTCGGATGCGCCGCTGTTCATCGATGACACGCCCGGCCTGTCACCCACCGAAATCCGTGCGCGTGCAAGACGTCTGCAACGCGAGCATGGGCTCGGCCTGATTGTCGTCGACTACCTGCAACTCATGCAGGTGCCAGGTAACAAGGAAAATCGCGCGACGGAAATCTCGGAGATTTCACGAAATCTGAAGGCGCTCGCGAAGGAACTGGCATTGCCGATTATTGCGTTGTCGCAGCTAAATCGAAGTGTCGAGCAACGAACTGACAAACGTCCGGTCATGTCGGATCTGCGTGAGTCGGGCGCGATCGAACAGGATGCCGACATGATCATCTTCATTTATCGTGAAGAGGTCTACAACAAGGAGACTCCGCGCAAGGGCATCGCGGACGTTACGATCGCCAAGCAACGTAATGGCCCCATTGGGGATTTCCCGCTGACGTTTGTCGGGCGTTACACGAAATTCGAGAACTGGGTACCGGATACCTATTCCGGGGAGAGCTATCCGTGAGTTTCGGAGCTCGGGCACTGATCCGGCTCGGCGCGCTCAAACACAATCTGGAAGTAATTCGCGGCGCGGCACCGGATACACGCATCATGGCCGTCATCAAGGCCAATGCCTACGGTCACGGCATGGTGACCGTCGCACAACACATCGGAGATGCAGACTCGTTTGCCGTAGCGCGCTTGCCGGAAGCGCTACAGCTGCGTGAGTCGGGCATTGACAAACCCATCGTCTTGCTGGCCGGCGTCGTTACGGACGAGGGCAGACGAACCGCGTTCGAAAACGGCTTCGAGATTGTGGTCCATGACGTCGCCCAGGTCGATATGCTCGAGCGTGCGCGGGGTCCCTCGGGGACCGTTTGGCTCAAGTTCGATACTGGCATGAACCGTCTCGGGTTTCCGCCCGAGGCTGCTCCCAGGTTGATCCAGATGCTGCGCAATAGCGACGTCGTCAGCGAACTCCGGTTGATGACGCACCTTGCCAGTGCCGATGAACTCGATAACCCGGTGACTGAGTCGCAGCTTGCTGCCTTCGAGTCGGTAACGCGGGGCTTCGCGGGGGCCGTCAGTGTCGCAAATACGCCCGCGACGCTGGGCTGGCCACAAATTGTGAATGCGCGCGAGAAACTGGGTTTCGAAGGTGACTATTGGATTCGGCCCGGCCTGTCGCTGTTCGGCGTATCCCCGTTCGCAGACAAAACAGGCGCAGACCTCGGCCTGAAACCGGTCATGCAGTTCGAAGCCCGGCTCATCGCGGTCAAGCCGTTGCTTGCCGGTGCTAGAGTCGGCTACAAGGGCGCCTATATCAGCGAGTCTGAGACGACGCTCGGGATCGTGGCTGCCGGCTACGGCGACGGCTACACACGACATTTCCGTAGCGGTACACCGGTGCTGGTCAATGGGCGGCGCGTTCCACTCATGGGCAATGTGTCGATGGACATGATTGCGGTCGACCTGGGGCAGGGAGCAAGTGATCGGGTGGGTGATGTCGTGACATTGTGGGGAGACGATCTTCCGGTCGAAGAGGTAGCACCCTGGGCCGATGCGATCCCGTACGAACTCGTCTGCGGCGTAATGAACCGCGAGGCGAGTGAAGTCGTCGACTAATTACGGGGACAGTTTACTCAATTACAAATAGGCCAGGCACTGCCTGGCCTATTTGTAATTGAGTAAACTGTCCCCGTAATTAGCTGGCGAAGAAGCCCATCTTGACGCCAGCCAGCTGCACGACGTCATTATCGGATAGCTTACGTGCCTGCGCGCCAATCGGTTGACCGTTGACGAGCGGAAAGTCGCCGTCCTCTCCGGATTCGACGTGGACGATGTAATACCCTTCGGCACGTCGCGTAATCGCGGCAACCTGGACACCTGGACGTCCAAGCGTCGTCAATGCCTTTGTGAGTTCGAGTTCACGCCCGGCAAACGCGCCGCTCAATACCTGCAATTTCGCAAGCGGCAGTGCGTTTGGCGCAGTCGCGGGGTCGATTCCCGTGGTGGTTGCAGTGTGTGCTACGGGCGCCACAGTTTCGACATGCTCAGGAGCTGCTGGCGCAGCACCTGTTAACGGTGCCGCTTCTTCCGGGTCCAGGCGCACTGAGGCAGCCGCATCCGCGGCGGCGCCCGCCGCTGCCTCTGCAGCAGCTTCTGCCGCGGCGGCTTCCGCAGCCTGTTCGGCTTTCGCGAGTTGCTCGGCATTCTGCTGACCACTCGGAATCACCATCGTCTTTTCGAACTCGTCCTGCTCGGTCTCAGGTGCCTGCTGATCCGAGAAGCGCAGCTGATGATGACCGATCGTTATGACGTCGCCATGCTGCAGAGCATGTTTCTTGATCAGCTTGCCGTTGACATAGGTGCCGTTGGTGCTGTTCAAATCCTCGAGGAAGGAGTCATTGAGAATGTTGATGATCAGGGAGTGGTGTCCGCTGACGGCAGGATTGTCGATACGAACATCGTTGTCCGGGAGACGACCAATCGTATAGCGTTCTTTGGTCATGTTGTATTCAGCCAGAACCTGGTTGTCCAGACTAAGTATTAACCGTGCCATTTTTTTTAGCCGTCCTCAGTGAGACCGAAAAATGCAGGGAGCAGTGAAAAAAGAGAACAGCCGGCTACGGAAGTAGCCGCTTCGCTCGTTGATGAGAGCAATCTCCAGATATCCCCTGCATCCCTTATGAGCGGAACCAGCCGGCGATTTTGACGAACAGGTTCTTTTTCGCTGCGAACGATTCAAGAACCTGGGCAAGCATCACCGACACGTTGTCGCGCCCGCCGTGGTCATTAGCCAGCTCCACCAGCTGTTGACCAACGACGTCAAGACTAGCATTAAAAGTACTGATAGTTAAGTGAATATCCTCATCTTCGACCATGTCGGGCAGGCCGTCCGAACACAGCAGGTAGACGTCCTCGGGGAGCACCTCGTACTCGTGCACCTCGACCTCGACGGTGGGTTCGACGCCCAGGGCCCGGGTGACATAGTTACGATTGGTCGAGCGCTGCGCCTCGTCATGAGAGTAGAAGCCCCTGTCGACGAGTTCCTGCAGCAATGAATGATCCAGTGTGAGTTGCTCGAACTGGCCGCCACGCAGTCGGTAGGCCCGGGAGTCACCGACGTGGGCAATAGACAACTTGTTGTCGAAAAACATGCACGCAACGATGGTCGTTCCCATGCCCTCGCAGTGCGTCTGGCTCTGTGCAGTCTGGAAAATAATCTTGTTGGCACGGTACACGGCGTCCCGCAAGACGATGGACTGCCGCATCAGTCCGCTGTGCGGGTCGATGTCGTGGCGTTCTTCCCGGCCGGCGCCCTCGGCGGCGAGCTCGGTGACGATCTGCACCGCGATGCCACTCGCGACCTCACCGGCATTGTAGCCACCCATGCCGTCCGCCAGCACCATCAGGCCGATATCCGGGTCCGAGCCGATCGCGTCCTCATTGTGATCGCGAACCCGACCGGTATCCGTCATCTCGGCAAAGTCTATTTTTCCACGCAGGCTCATCGTAATCGCTCTACTCCGGTCCTTCCGCTCTAGGAGTATCTGGCGCAATTGCGCAATGCTATCGCCATTTCGGCGCCACAGGAAAACCGGTCTTCAGGTCGTTTCGCCAGCGCCTTCGCGAGAACGGCGTCAATACTCGGGGCGATGCCTGCACGCCGGTTTGCAATTGGTGCTGGATCCTCGGTCGTGATTTTTGTCATTAATGCTGCGATGTTACCCGCTTTGAAGGGAACTTCGCCGATCAGAAGCTCGTACAGGGTAACACCAAGGGAAAACAAGTCCGAGTGGCCCGTGAGTTTTTCGGCACCGAGCTGTTCGGGCGACATGTACATCGGTGTTCCCAGGACGATGCCGGTCTTGGTGCTGTTGTTGTCGGTCATACGAGCAACACCGAAATCACTGATCTTGAGCGAGCCTTCTTTCGGGTTGTAGAGCAGGTTGGCCGGTTTGATGTCGCGATGAATCACGCCCTGGTTGTGTGCGTAGTCGAGCGCTTCGGCTGTCGAAGCTGCCAGGTCGAGCGCCCGCTTGGGCGCGAGTAATTTCTTGGGGTCAGTGAAGTCCCTGAGCGCTATGCCGGGCACATACTCCATGGCAATGTAAGCGAGGCCTTTGTCTTCGCCGGCATCGAACACGGTGATGATATTGGGATGCGTCAGGCGACCCGCGGACTCGGCTTCACGAAAGAAGCGCAGCCGGGCTTCCTTGAGCTCTTCGTCCTCGAATTCTTTTTCGATGGGTATGGCCTTAACGGCGACAGCACGATTGATGCGCGGATCCTTGGCCAGGTAGACCGCACCCATCGCGCCGCGACCGATGCGTCGCTCAATCACATATCGGCCAAGTCGCCGCGGGAATCCCGCGACTTTCTGCGCCTCCTGTTTCTTGGCGGCAATCGAACAGTGGGTACGCTTCATCCAATCGAGTACGGCCTCCGCACGCTCGGGCTTCGCCTGCTCTTCGAATTCAATCGACAGCTTGTACATGACCGTCGCCAGGGTGTCGGAAGGATTGCAACGACGAAACTCTGCGAAAGCAGGCTCGAGCCTGCCGGCGGCGAGGAAATCGGATCCACGTTTGAATGCATCCTGTGTCGCTTTTCTCGGATTACCAACGAGCCAAATTGTGAGTAACCCGATACCGACAAATATCAGTACCGGCCGGCCGATATCGAAGCGTACTCGCAGCACGTAAAGGAATAGCATTTCGACCAGCAACAGGCCGACAATGAATGCGATGGTTATCACCGCGATCCCGCGGCGCCCACGATCCGGCATGAACAATACCGCAATAATCGCGAGCAGCACCGGTGCCATCCACTCCAGCGCACTTGCCCATGTCGGCACGACGATGGTGCGATCGCTTTCGAGGTCCGCCAGTAGTGTAGCCGTCAGTTCGGAATGAGTGACGAATTGCCCTGACGGCAATACGGCCGCTGCACCGACGAGCGCAGGTTCGTGGTCGACAAAAATGGTCGCGCCATTCAGTCGCGTACTTGCAAAGTCGCCAACCAGGATTTCGTCGACTGTTACTCGAGGCAGGTCGACATAATTCGAAAAGAAGATAGCATCGTCCGCGTTCGACAATTGGACGTTCGTCGCAAGTTGTTCGTTGTTGATTGCAACAGCCAGCGCCAGTGACGGGGACATGACACCGCCATTCAGGAACCATAATTCCGAGCGGCGGAGGACCCCATCGTCATCCGGCCGCGTTTCAACAAAACCATTATGAGGAGACAGGTCCGCGAATCGGTGCCGCGTTGGTACGTAAACCGGTACTCTGCCACTTAGGGCGGCAGCCCACCCCGGCACGGGATCTCCGGCTTCCATTTCGGGAGGGTAGGGCAAAATTATTCGAGTCGCCTGGCTGCCTGAAAGAACTTTGAGCACCTGGCCGTACTCATCCAGTAGTTGCTCGCCGCCAAGTCGGGACGGGTCAATGCTGATGATGATTGCATTGTCCAGCGTTTGGTTGGGTAAGCCGGAAGCAAAGGTGTCGTACAGGAAGCGGTCGGCCGCAACGAACCACGGCGCCAGCGGGCCATAGATGAGAAGCAGCAGTACGCTGGCGAAGCTCAGCGCGATCAGGCGATTGCGTTTTTGGTTGTTGCCCGTGTCCAAGTCGGTCAGGTCCCTGTTTATAAGGGCAAAAGTATAGGAAATCGCAAGCTTCCTTAATGAGAAAGGGTTGGCATTTTTATGTAATAAGCCTACGAATGGCGGTGCTATCATCGGGCGCGACACCAGTCACGCGCCGCAAGTCCTCCGGACGATAAATAAGAACCCATAAACTCCTTATAAATCAATAAAATATTTTGTTTTTCTCTATTTCAGATAAAGTCATAACAGGCTCTCGACGGCGAGTGTCTGAGGCTCTGTACCCGTGGGCAAGCTGAAAACCGCCTATGTTTGCGCCGAATGCGGTGCGCATAGTGTGAAGTGGGCAGGGCAGTGTCCCGAGTGCTCGGCCTGGAATACGCTTTCCGAGACCCGGATTTCGAGTGTGAGTCAAGTCGTTCCCAGCGGCGCAGAGACTACTACGCTGGGTGACCTGCAACTCGATCCGGAGGAGCGCCATGCCACCGGATTCAGCGAGTTCGACCGGGTACTCGGTGGTGGTTTGGTGCCTGGTGCTGTCGTCTTGCTCGGTGGTGACCCGGGTGTTGGCAAGTCGACTCTGCTGCAGCAGGTTAGCGGCAGAATCGAGGGGCAGGTTGCGGTTCTATACGCGACGGGCGAAGAGTCGTTGCGGCAGGTCAGTCAACGCGCCCGGCGTCTGGGTCTCGACAGTGCGACGTTGCAGGTACTTGCAGACACATCTCTGGAGAATGTATTGGCTGAGGCGGGTCGCACGGACGCAGGCGTCATTATCATCGACTCGATTCAGACCATGTCCGTCGCCGAGCTACCATCGGCTCCGGGGTCTGTAGCACAGCTGCGCGAATCTGTTGGACGACTCGTTCAATTCGCAAAGCAGAAGGACATAGCGGTATTCATTATCGGGCACGTAACCAAGGAAGGTGCGATCGCCGGTCCGCGCGTTGTCGAACACATGGTCGATACGGTGCTTTATTTCGAGAACGACCCGGCGAGTCGCTATACGATGATCCGGTCCGTCAAGAACCGTTTCGGCGCGACGGGCGAAATGGGCGTGTTTGCGATGACGGCAACAGGTTTCCGCGAAGTCCGCAATCCGTCCGCGATTTTTCTGTCGCGCGAGACACTGACTCAGCCTGGCAGCCTGGTGTCGGTCGCCTGGGAGGGCAGCCGGGCGCTGCTGGTCGAAATACAGGCGCTGGTCGCCGATGGCAACGGCGGCTATCCGAAGCGCCTCGCTCAGGGTGTTGATCAAAACCGACTTGCACTGTTGCTCGCCGTATTGCAGCGCCATGGCAATGCGGAACTCGGTCTCGAAGACGTATTCGTCAACGTCGTCGGGGGGCTTCGGATTGCAGAGACCGCGGTGGACTTGCCGTCACTGCTTGCGGTGGTGTCGAGCTTTCGTGACCGGCCGTGTCGCGAAAGCCTTGTCAGTTTCGGTGAGGTTGGTCTCGCAGGTGAGGTGCGCCCGGTACGCTACGGTGAGGAACGAATTATGACGGCCGCACAGCAAGGATTTTCCTGTGCGATCGTGCCCGCGGCAAATGTTCCGAAAAGAGCGCCTGACGGAATTGCAGTGATCGGCGTGCGACGCCTTAGTGATGCGCTTGATGCTGCTTTTTAGTCTTCTTTTTCGATGATGCGGCGGCCGATTCTGACGGTTCGAACCCGTTTGTCATCCGAGGCCACAATCTCGAGTGGGTAGCCGCTGACCTTCAGGCAGGTCGACGGTTCGGGGATCGTCTCCAGCATTTCGACAATCAGGCCGTTGAGTGTTTTAGGCCCATCGGTCGGTAGTTCCCAGTCCTGGGATCGATTCAATTCGCGAATATTGGCAGTTCCGCTGACGAGGAAAAAGTCAGAGCTTTCGCGGACAACGTCCTCCGTTTGATCGGCCGGATCCGTGGTGAATTCGCCGACAATCTCCTCGAGGATGTCCTCGAGCGTGACTATTCCCTGTATGTCGCCATACTCGTCCACAACGAGTGCGATGCGTTCCCGGCGGCGTTGAAATTGCACGAGCTGGGTACTGAGCGGGGTTCCTTCAGGAACGAAGTAAGGCTCGATCAGCAGGCGCCTGAGTGCGCCCTGATCGAAGGAGCGCTGTGCAAGATTGGCGAGGCGGCGCAAGTGCAGGATGCCGACGATCTGGTCGATGTTGTCCCGGTAAACTGGCAAGCGCGTGTGCTCACTTAGATTGATGATGCGTTCGATCTCGGCCGCGTCGTCGTCGAGATCGATGCCGACGATTTCGTTGTGCGGCACCATCACGTCGTCCACAGTGACTTTCTCGAGATCGAGAATGTTGAGCAGCATTTTCTGATACCGGTTGGAGATGCGGCTGCCGGCCTCATGAACGATAGTGCGCAGTTCTTCCCGAGTAAGCGCCGTAAGTTCCGTGTCGCCACTTCTGACACCGAATAGAAACAGCACACCGTTGGACGCCACATTCGTCAGCCAGACGATGGGGTAGGTGATTTTCAACAGCGGGTAGTAAATGAGGGCCGCGGGAAAAGCGATGCGCTCGGGGTGCAGTGCTGCGAGCGTTTTCGGTGCCGCTTCGGAAAAAATCAACACGACGAGCGTCAGGATCAGGGTGCCGAGAGCGACTGCTGGTTGGCCGCCCATTTTAAAGGCGATGATGGCGACCAGTGATGCGGCGGAGAAATTGACGAGGTTATTGCCCAGCAGTATCAGACCAATGAGCCTGTCGGGTCGTTGCAGGAGGTTTTCTGCGATCCGTGCGCCACGGTGTCCCTGGCGCGCCTTGTGACGTAACTGGTAGCGATTGAGGCTCATGAGAGCCGTTTCCGACCCGGAGAAGAAGGCGGAAAGGAGTAGCAGGGTAACCAGCAGCCCGATCAGGGCCGATAGTGGAACGTCATCGCCCAAAGGACGAGTCCCTCCTTGATGGATTGCAACACG
>Ga0209273_10002675_pt1 | contig 13264 bp, 11 predicted proteins | sample tdAd471_FD_187126 | JGI IMG/M metagenome (GOLD analysis project Ga0209273, IMG submission 187126) | Marine sediment microbial communities from the Atlantic coast under amendment with organic carbon and nitrate - tdAd47.1 (SPAdes)... | ecosystem: Environmental > Aquatic > Marine > Coastal >...
CACGGAAATCGTCAGAAACCATGGCGGCAACGAAATCCGATAAGACAGAACCAGGCGGGTCACGGTAAAGGCGAAGTACGCGGCCAGGGCTGCAGGCACGACTTCGAACTGCGTGCCGGACATATTGACCTGCTGCGCGACCGCCCAAAGACTGCCGAGCAGCGAGATCAAAATGAACTGAACCCATGAAATCAGCCGTTCGCTGACGCGCTGACGCATCTCGATCTGTTCGAGTACGCGCGCGGGCATTTGCTGACGGACGGGTTCACCGAAAATGAAGTCTGATAATCGCTGCCACATGGGCAGCATATTAGCCGCAAGGCGGCTACAGACCAGTCACTAAATAGGGAGCCGCGCGTGAGGTCATCGTGCGGAAGGCGGAGTCCGGAAAACCACCTGGCGGCGGTGACGACGGAAACCCAGAAGCCAGACTACGCCACGGAAGAAACTCGCGGTGCTGTGCCAGTTGTGCTTGAAATCGATTTGCGTGTACATCGTCGTCGTCCCAGGTCGGAAAGTCTGAGTGATTCCTAAACCCAGACTAGCGCACTGGCTGTGACAGCGGTCACGCGCAAAAGGTTAATATCCCTTTTAGTCGTAAGCGACGCTCTAGCCTTGCGCTTCCCCGGCGACGTCGCGGGAATAAAAAATAAATGATATGTTGTAATCAGGACGATAATTCGCGGAGAGAGAAATGGCACTAATAACAAGTTTAACTGAACAAGAGGATATTAAAAGCCGCTGGAGGAGCACCACTAAGGGTAAGTATGGAGTAACTTATGACGATCCAAGTGAGCCAATTTTTCACTTAATCACTTATGGGTCCGCAACGAGGCAAAATAAAAACTCTGGCAGTCAGGTAATTCAGATTGATAGAGAGCATGCCAAAATTTTAGCGCGAGTTCTGGCAGATACTTTCGACTTATAATTAGTCGTAGGCGACACCAGGTCCATGCGCTTCCCCGACGCCGTCGCGGATCGCCTGCTTGACGGTTTCGCGCTTGTTCTCGAGGTGTCGGCTCAGCACTTCGGAGAGCTTCCGGCCATCGCGCGCTTCGAGCGCGGCCAACATTTCCTCGTGTTCGCGCATGGCCTGATCCCAACGGGCATCGGTCATATTGGCGCGGAACCGGGCCAGACGGATACGTCCGGCGAGCGCGGTATACTGGGCTTCCAGCGTCGGGTTCCTGGCCGCTTTCAAGATCGCTTCATGAATCTGCTGATTGACCCGGAAATAATCGCGCAGCTCTCGCCGCGTGTGATGCAATGCCATCTGGTAATGCAGGGCCTTGATCTCGGCCAAGTCATCGTCGCCAAGACGCGCGCAGGCCAGCTCGCCGGACAATGCCTCTAGTGCGCCCATCACCGGGAAAATTTCGTCTATGTCGTCTTCGCTGAGCGTCGCCACCCTGGCACCCCGGTTCGGCAACAGCTCCAACAACCCTTCATTGCCCAGCACCTTGAGCGCTTCGCGGAGCGGTGTGCGCGAAATCCCCAGCAGGTCACAGAGTCTTTGTTCCGGCACTCGGTCGCCGCCTTTCAGCTCGCCCGAGAAAATCATGCCGCGCAGACGCTCGACCAGTTCTTCGTGCAGCGTCGTACGCGCAACGGGTTCCGCCATCTGGTTCATGGCGCGGCCCCGTCTTCCGGTAGCGCCATTTCCAGAACCCGCGCCACGTGCACGGCATCGCGGGCGGCGCCGTCGGCGATCTGGTGGCGGCAGCTTGTGCCGTCGGCGACGATCAGCGTATCCGCATCGGCATCGCGCACTTTCGGCAACAGGCTCAGTTCAGCCATCTTGACCGACGTCTCGTAGTTCGCCGCCTCATACCCGAAGGCGCCGGCCATGCCGCAGCAACTGCTCTCGATGGTCTCCACAGCAAGGCCCGGCACGAAGCGAAGCGTTTTCTCGACGGCACCCATGGCGGCAAAAGCCTTTTGGTGACAATGCCCGTGCAGCAGCGCCTTGCTCTCTGCCAGTGGCTGCAAATCAAGACGGAACGTCCCGGCGTCGATTTCGGCGGCGATGAATTCCTCGAACAGCTTGGCGTGTTTGGCGATGGTTTCCGCCTCATCTGCCGGCAGCAGGGATTTGAATTCATCTTTCAGCGTAAACAGGCACGACGGCTCCAGTCCGATGATCGGCACGCCGGCGCGCACGAACGGAAGCACGGCATCGGCCATGCGGCGCGCTTCCGCCTTCGCTTCATCGACCAGTCCCGCCGCCAGAAATGTCCGACCGCAGCACAGCGGGCGCTCGCCCTTCGGCGGGCGGGCAACGACGACCCGGTATCCCGCCGCATCCAGAACGCGCTTGGCGGCGCGCAGGTTTTCCGGTTCGAAATAAGTCGAGAACGTATCGGCGAACAGCACAACCGCCTGGCCCACCGGACACGAGTCCGGATGCACGCCACTCGCCTGCATGTCAAAAATGTCCCAGCGCCATTGCGGCAACGTGCGCTTGGCGGAGAAGCCGAGCAGCCATTCCGACAGCATCGCCAGGCCGGGCACCTTGTCACGGAGGTTCATCACGCCCGCCATTTTCGACGCCATCGGTGCATAGCGCGGCAGGTAGGCGATCAGCTTGTCCTTGAGCGAGACACCGTGCCGCTTGTTGTAATGATACAAAAATTCCGTCTTCATCTTCGCCATGTCGACGCCGGTCGGGCATTCTCGCTTGCAGCCCTTGCAGCCGACGCAAAGCTGCATCGTCTCCTTCATGGCGTCCGAAACGAAGGCATCGGCGCCGAGTTGCCCCGAGATCGCGAGCCGCAAAGTATTGGCGCGGCCCCGCGTCAGGTGCTGTTCCTCGCCGGTGACACGGAACGACGGGCACATCACGCCCGGATCGGATTTGCGGCAGGCGCCGTTGTTGTTGCACATCTCGACGGCACCCGAAAACCCGCCCCAGTCCGACCAGTCCATGACGGTGTCGATATGCATCGGCTGATAGCCCGGTTTGAAGCGGAACAGCGAGCGGTCGTCCATATTCGGCGGATCGACGATCTTGCCCGGGTTGAACAGGCCGTCCTCGTCGAAGGCCTTTTTCACGTTACGGAACGCTTCAGTCATTTCGGGGCCGAACATCGCTTCGTGGAACTCCGAGCGGACCAGCCCGTCGCCGTGCTCGCCCGAGTGCGATCCCTTGTATTCGCGGACCATCTCGAAGGCTTCCTCGGCGATGGCCCGCATCTGCTTGGCGCCCATTTCCTGTTTCAGGTTGACCACCGGGCGCACATGCAAGGTTCCGACCGATGCATGCGCGTACCATGTGCCTTCAGTGCCGTGTTTGTGGAAAACCTGCGTCAGGCGGTCGGTGTATTCGGCCAGGTCTTCGAGGCGCACCGCGCAATCCTCGACGAACGAGATCGGCTTCCCGTCGCCCTTCATCGACATCATGATGTTGAGGCCGGATTTGCGGACTTCCCACACGGCTTTCTGAAAATCGGGATCGACGGCCTCGACCACGGCGTCGGGAAATCCGAGATCGCCCATCATCTCGCCGAGCTGTTTCAGGCGCTTCAGGTTTTCGTCCGGGTCCGGCTCGGCGAACTCGACCAGCAAAATCGCATCCGGCTCGCCCTTGACGAAGCGGTTGACGGTGTCGGTGAACATCGGAATGGCGCGCGACAGACCGATCATCGTGCGGTCGACCAGTTCAACGGCGACCGGGCCCAGCTTCACCAGATGCTGCGCCGCGTCCATGGCGTCATAGAACTTGGGGAAGTGACAGACGCCCAGAACCTTGTTCGTGGGCAGCGGCTGCAGATCGATATCGACCGAGGTCGTGAACGCCAGCGTGCCTTCGGAGCCGATCAGCAGGTGCGCCAGGTTCGGATGCGCGGGCGTGTTGTGCACCGTCTGATTGTCCCAGCCGCCGCGTGCCGGGCCGGCCGGCATCAGCGCGTCGATGTTGTAGCCGCCGACGCGGCGCATCAGGTCCGGGAATTTCGCCTTGATCAGGTCTTCGTTGTCGCGGCCGATCCCCAGAAGACCGGCGACCAGATCGCGTTGTGTGTCGCTCAAGTGTGCCATGGTCATGTTGTCGGACACCTCACCGAAATGCATGTCGGTGCCGTCGGCCAGCACGGCGTCAATGGCGCGCACGTTGTCGCGCATCGTGCCGTAACGAATGGAGCGCGACCCGCAGGAATTGTTTCCCGTCATGCCGCCGATGGTGGCGCGGCTCGACGTCGAGACGTCGACCGGGAACCACAGCCCGTGCGGCTTCAGATACGCGTTCAGATGATCCAGCACGATCCCCGGCTCGACCCGGGCCGTCCGCGACGACGCATCGAATTCCAGAACCTTGTTCAGGTGCCGTGAGCCATCGACGACGATTGCCTCACCCACCGTCTGACCGCATTGCGACGTGCCGCCGCCGCGCGGCAGCACCGGCATACCCTCGTCACGCGCGATATCGATGACGGCGTGCACATCGTCGGCGCTTGTCGGCACCACGACACCGACCGGTTCAATCTGGTAGAACGAGGCGTCCGTCGCATAGCGCCCACGCGAGAACGGGTCGAACATGACCTTGCCGCCTATGGCCGCGCCGATACGCTTTGCGAGCTTTTCATCGCCGATACGGCCGGTCGGGCGCAGACCAAAATCGTCACGGGGCATTGCATTCTCCTTTAATGTCCCTTGATGCTACTAAATTGTATGCAAAAATCAATATCGAAAAATAATTGGCGGAAAATAAGGGTTGCGTGCCACAAAAATTGTATTCATTATTGGGAAAATCTTGAGATACTGACTTTCTGCCGTCAACGGAGGAACACCATGGCATACAAAAGCGGCCGACACTTCTTGCAGATCCCGGGCCCAAGCCCGGTTCCCGACCGCATTCTCCGGGCCATGGACATGCCGGTCATCGATCACCGCGGCCCCGAATTCGGAGAGATGGGTGCGCGCGTTCTGGAAAAGCTGAAGGGCGTGTTCAAGACAGAAAACCCGGTCATCGTTTTTCCGGCGTCGGGCACCGGCGCGTGGGAAGCGGCGCTGGTCAACGTGCTTTCCCCCGGCGACAAGGTGTTGATGTATGAAACAGGCCAGTTCGCGACGCTTTGGCATGAACTGGCGACGCGCATCGGTCTGGTGCCGGAATTCATTGCCGGCGATTGGCGGCACGGGGTCGATCCGGAAAAGGTCGCGGCGCGCCTGAAAGAAGACACCGATCACGAAATCAAGGCCGTCTGTTGCGTACACAACGAGACATCGACCGGCGTGACGTCGCGCATCGGCGAGGTTCGCAAGGCCATCGATGCGACCGGCCACCCGGCACTGTTCATGGTCGACACCATTTCCGGTCTGGCCTCCGCCGATTACCGCCATGACGAATGGGGCGTCGACGTCACGATTTCCGGGTCGCAAAAGGGCCTGATGCTGCCGCCGGGCATCAGTTTCAACTGCGTGTCGCGCAAGGCGCTCGACGCGCACGATAAAAGCGGCTTCAAGAAATCTTACTGGGACTGGGGGCCGATGCTCGGCAACAACGCCAGCGGCTTCTTCCCCTACACGCCCGCAACCAACCTTCTTTACGGCCTTGAGGAAGCATTGAAGATGCTGCTCGACGAGGAAGGACTTGAGCACGTATTCACCCGTCACCAGCGCCACGCCAAGGCATGCCGCATCGCTGTCGAGGCCTGGGGCCTGGAAACCCTGTGTCAGGTCGAGGAGGAACACTCCCCGGTGCTGACCGGCGTGTTGCTGCCGGACGGCCATGACGCCGACGCGGTCCGTGCGCTGATCCTCGACAAGTTCGACATGTCGCTCGGCACCGGTCTCGGCAAGGTCAAAGGCAAGGTCTTCCGGATCGGTCACCTCGGCCACTTCAACGACCTGACCCTGATGGGGACGTTGTCGGGCGTCGAAATGGGTCTGGCGCTGGCTGGCGTGCCGATCACCAAGGGCGGCTGCCAGGCGGCCATGGATTACCTCGCCGAAACTGCGGACTGAACCATGGCGGACGATCACATTCTCGTTGATCGTGACGACAAGGACATCGTCACGATCACACTCAATCGCCCCGACAAGCTGAACGCGCTGACGAAATCGATGTGGGGCGCACTCGGCGACACGTTTGCGGACCTGACCAAAGACGGCAGCGTGCGCTGCATCGTTCTCACCGGTGCAGGGGGCAAGGCGTTCAGCCCCGGCAACGATATTTCCGAGTTCGAGACCGACCGCTCGAATTCGACGCAGGCCGCCGCGTATGGTGCGCTGATGGCGAAGAACATCGATGCCATGCGCGCCTGTCCACACCCGACGGTTGCCGCGATCCGCGGCATCTGCGTCGGCGGTGGGATGGAAATCGCCGGGCTTTGCGATGTCCGCATCTGCGGCGAAAGTTCGCGTTTCGGCGCCCCCATCTCCAAGCTTGGACTTGTCATGGGCTATCACGAAATCGGTGCGCTCAAGTCACTGGTCGGCGCCGGCCCGGCACTGGAAATTCTGCTCGAAGGGCGGATTTTCGATGCCGCCGAGGCGCTCCGGCTCGGTGTCGTATCGCGCGTCATGCCCGACGACGGCGTCATGGACGAGGCTCGCGCATCCGCCGAGAGGATCGCCGCCGGTGCGCCGCTGGTGCATCGCTGGCATCGAAAATTCCTGCAACGCCTCGAAGACCCGACGCCGCTGAGCGACGACGAGATCGCCGAAGGCTTCGCCTGCTATGACACCGAGGATTTTCAAACCGGCTACAAAGCCTTTCTGGAAAAAAAGACGCCGACGTTCAAAGGCTGCTGATACGCAAAGGAACTTCCGATGACGAAACCGTTCGGCCCGCTTGCCGGGATGAAGGTGATTGAACTTGCACACATCATGGCCGGCCCCGTATGCGGCTTGATGCTCGCCGATCTCGGCGCCGACGTGATCAAGGTCGAAAAAATTCCCGGCGGCGACGATTCCCGGCGCTTTCTGCCCCCAGATATGGACGGTGAGTCGGCGGCCTACATGATGATGAACCGCAATAAACGCGGCATCGCGCTGGATCTGAAAACCGAGAACGGCAAGAACGTCCTGCGCAAGCTTTTGGCCGACGCCGACGTGGTCACGGAAAACTACCGGCACGACACTATGCAGAAATTGGGGCTTGGGTACGAAGATCTGAAGAAGGTCAATCCGGGTCTGATCTACTGTGCGATATCCGGCTTCGGGCGTACCGGCCCATATGCGGAACGCGGCGGCTTCGATCTGATCGCGCAGGGCATGAGCGGGTTGATGTCCTTCACCGGCGAAGGCCCCGGTCGCCCGCCGTGCAAGGTCGGCGCACCGGTCACCGATATTACCGCCGGCATTCTGGCCGCGCTCGGTTGTGTCTCGGCCTATACCCACAAGCTCAAGACCGGCGAAGGGCAGATCGTCGATACCTCGCTGTTCGAGGCCGGGATCGTGCACACATATTGGCAGAGCGCGATTGCGCTGGCGACCGGCATCGCGCCCGGGCCGATGGGCTCGGCGCACCCGCTGAATGGGCCGTACCAGGCGTTCGAAACCAGCGACGGCTGGATCACCATCGGTGCGGCTAACCAGCGTAACTGGGAACGGCTTCTTGACGCGATGGAAGCACCCGAAATTGCCGACGATCCGCGCTTCAAGACAAATTCCGACCGTATGGCCAACCTGAAGGATCTGGAAGGCGTGTTGACGCCGATCTTCAAGGGTCGCTCCAAGGACGAGTGGCTGGCACGACTTGAGAAAGCCGGTGTCCCCGCCGGCCCGGTCATGGACGTCTGCGAAATGTTCGATGACCCGCACGCTCAGGCCCGCGACATGATCCCGACGGTCGAGCATGCGCGGCTGGGGCCGGTACGCACGCTGGGCCTGCCGATCAAGCTTTCCGAAACACCGGGCAAGGTCGCCAGCGCCGCCCCCGTTTTCGGACAGCACACCGAAGAAGTGATGAAGGAATACGGCTTCAGCAGTGAAGATGTTGCCGCGTTCGCCGACGAAGGCGCCGTCGCCACATCCTGAGCGAGCCTAGTCCGCCAAAGCCGCTTCGACCGCCCAAAGCTGTCCGTCGACATCGATGTCGATGATCGACGCCACTTCCAGGGTGCGGTCGTCATGCACATGCACGTCCGCATCGAACGGTCGGTAGCTGGCAAGAATATCGTCCCGTGCATGCAGCAGCGCCTGAATGGTCGGACGGAACAGCACCAACAAATGGTTGAGCCAGATATTGGCAAGTTCGGACGGCGTTTCATGGCCGATATGGAAGTGATGCAAAAGGCGGCTGACAGTCGCGGCTTCATACCACGCTTCGCCCGTTACCCAGCGGTTCGTGGTGAACAGCCGGACAGCGCGTCCTTCGAAATCCATTGAAACCGCAACAAGGTGCGCCGGCGCATCATCCGTGGCGATGGATCTTTTGACGCTGTCAGGGAAGCCCCGCGGACGCAGAAACGTGTGGAAATGCCCGTGCTCATCGCCCCAAGCATTGCCGCGCTCGGCCGGTGGATGGGCGTGATAGTAATACTGCGCATGGCTGTCGGGGCAAAAGACATCGCCGCCCGGATAATGGTCCCACTGATAAAATTCTCGGGCAGCGCCCAACACGTCGGCGACAACGTTACTGCCGGCCTCGAGCAGCGCTTGTTCACACGCCTGCACACGCATACCGGCGGCATGCATCTCCTTCAGCGCCGTTTTCGGCAATTCCGCAAGCGGTGGAATATCGGTCGGCGTCAGAATACGCATTACGCGCCGCCAAGTATCAGGTGCCAATCGCGCACCGCGGCACCTCGGCGGGTCCGGAGCACAACTGTTTCGCCGGGCCGTTTCATGAACATCGCCCGTTCCAGCGCGCTTGTATCTCTTATGGCAATGCCGTCAACCTGCGTCACCACATCGCCGGCCTCGATCCCTGCCTTGAAGGCCGGACCGTCGAGCACGACGCTCTCGACCAGCACGCCGCCGCCGGCCTGCGCCAGCGACCGCGGCAAGGACGCTGCCCTGAGCCCCGCCGTCCCGCGAACGACGTGACCGTGTGCCTTGAGATCGTTCACCACCCGCATCAGCAATGGCATCGACGTCGCGAAATTGACGCCGATATCCGCATCGCTCTGTTTGGTGAAGATCGCCGAGACCATACCGACCAGACGCCCGTCGGCATCAAGCAGCGCGCCGCCGGAGCCGCCCGGGTTAACGGTGGCATCGGTCTGGATGAAATCCTCGACCGGGTTGAAGCCCATCCCCGAGCGGTTGAGTGCAGACACCACACCGCATGTCACCGACAGGCCAAGCCCGAACTGATTGCCGATGGCGCAGACCGGGGACGCCAATGACGGCGCCGGCGCGGTTTCGGGCACCGGCAGGTCGACAGCCACTTTCAACAGCGCAATATCCGTCGCCGCGTCGCGGCCGAGGATATCGGCCCTGAGAAGACGACCGTCCTCGGTCAGCACATCGACGTCGGTGGCCTTGCCGATAACGTGCACGTTGGTCGCAATGTAACCGCCCGGCAAAACCGCAATACCGGTGCCTTGCGGGTCGCGGGGTGCACCCGATGCGTCCCTGCCTCGTGCCGCCATCGGCCAATCCGGCTTGACGCGGACCACGGATTGCATGACCTCAGGGTTCAGGGCGAACGCCGCGTCAGGCACCAGTGCCAACGCAACGACCACAGCAACCCACAAAGGTCGGACAAACCTTTTCATAAGAAACAAGATGACGCGTCGGCGCATGTCAGTAAACTCAATCCCCGGGGAGAACACGATGCTGCAGAATACCGACGATCCGGTCAAAGCGTTTCCGCGCGCCCAGCTTGCGCACGCGCCGACGCCGCTTGTCGCATTGGAGAGTATCCGCTACGCCAGCGGTCACCCGCTCCTGTTCGTCAAACGCGACGATGCGACGGGCCTCGCCATGGGCGGCAACAAGGCGCGTCAGCTGGAATATTACTTCGGTGCCGCGCTGGCGGAAGGTGCAGATACGTTACTGATCACCGGCGCCGTACAATCGAATTTCGTGCGCCAGTGTGCGGCGGCGGCGCGAAAGTTGGGCCTTGCGTGCGAGGTGCAACTGGAAGACCGGGTCCAGGGCATGCCACCGGGTCAGGACCGGACCGGCAATATGCTGCTCGACCGCATTCTCGGCGTCCCGATCCATATGTTCCCTGTCGGCGAAGACGAAAGCGCCGCCGACAACAACCTAGAAAAGATCGCCGACCGCATACGGGCGCGCGGCGGCAAGCCGTATGTCATTCATCTGGGGGCCGATCATCCGCCATTAGGTGCACTGGGCTATGTCGACTGCGCGCGCGAAATCCTTGAACAGACAGCGGCGCAAGGCCTGGAACTCGGCGCCGTCGTCGTCGCCAGCGGCAGCGCCGCGTCGCATGCAGGAGTCGTTACCGGGCTACGTCACTACGGCTCAGCGGCTGTCGTTCACGGCATCTGCGTACGACGCGCCGCCGATCTTCAACACGCGCGCGTCTTGAAACGCAGCCGCGAGCTCTCCGGCATGCTGAACCTGCCCGGCCTTGTTGCCGACGCCGATATCATTACCACCGATGCCTATCTGGGAGACGGGTACGGCAAACCGACGCCCGGGACCATGGCCGCGATCGAGCGCGGTGCGCGCGCGGAAACGTTGCTTCTGGACCCGGTTTACAGCGGCAAGGCGTTTGACGGATTTCTCGGCCTCCTCGAAAGTGGTGCGCTGCCGGACGGGAAGGCCTGCGTCTTTATTCATACCGGCGGCACACCCGGCGTCTTCGCTTACGCACATCTCTGGTCACCGGCGCGGGCGTCATGAAACTGCCGCGCACGATCCGCCTCGACCCATCCGATACGCACGTTTTCGCGCAAGCGGCGGAACCCGGCGAATGGGCGGTGACCGGAACGTTCGCTTTCCTCGAAGATGTTCCGGCCGAACTGGACGCGAAGAGCCAGCTCGCGTTCAAATCGGGGTGGCTGGGGCTCGGGACTTTGGGATATTCGACTCTCGTTCAGGTCTCGGTCGTGCCCGATGGCGAGGACGAAGCCGCTGCCCGTGCATTGGCGGCACATCTATACGAAGACTACGGTGCCCCCGACATGCTGATGGCGACGACAGCGGCGAAAAGCGAAATCGCTTACGCTGCCTCGCTTTGCGATCAGCCTGCGGGCACACTCCTCGCCATCGAGCGCGAGATGACCGAAGACGGCATCACCGAGAAGATCCGCGTCATGCCGCGCCCCGATGACGAAGGCGGGCACGCACAGATATGGACCGTCGCCGAAGACTGCTGAGCCAACCATTCTTTTCCCGCATGCCACACCGAGCGTTTGCCAAATGGCACCGCAACTGCCAGGGCGTCTGGACACACCGGGCGCGGATACCCAGCACCCGTTTGACGACCTCCACACAGGTATACGCCGATATCGGCATCTCGGACATGACCGGTGGCCGTCGTTGTGCCGCCACAGCATCCAGCCCCCGCGCCCGGAACGCGGCAATGATTTCGCGTGGCGTCGCCTCGCCGAGCAATGTGAATTCCGTACCGTTGGACAGCGGGTCCAGCAAATGCCATTGGCCACCGGCCTGTACCGCCACCAGACAATGTTGATATCCGGATTTAAGCATTCGCAAATACCCGAGCTGCGACGGCCCGAAGACGACGATCGCCAGTGACTGCCCGCGCGGGCGCATCATCATGGGCCGCTTCATGCGACAATCCCCTTAGCCGTCAGATGTGGCTCAAGCGTGTCGAAAGCATCGACCCAGATGACCCAGTCGACGGCCTCTTCGTCATCGTCGAGCCGGGGATAGCGGTCGAGAAATCCGTATTCGCCCATTATCTCCAGATGAAGATCGAGCAGGACTCCGCGGCGGTGCAACCTGGATACAATGGTATATATGTCGTCGGGCAGACACGGCCGCTCACTGAGCGTGTCGGTCCTTTCCGCCTTGGCCCGTTCCGCGCGCGCTTTTTCCGTCCGCACGAACCAGAACCACGCCTCTTCGGCGGTGGCGAATTTTTCTACGGGTTTGCTTGCGGCGCTCTGGACGAATGCCGGATTCTTTTTTCGGCGTGTATTCATTTTATCCCCTCTGCAGAGTTTTTTGGTTACATCGATGTGATTGAGACATGGAAGGACGCCCGAACGGGGCACTTATTTTTATATGTTTGCGTTAATATTTCGATCTATGCGTGTTTTTGATGGCTTTCACTCCTTTTGACTCCTGGACTCAAAGGTTTACAAAAGACGGCACGGAGGGCGCGACATGGCACACAATCAACCGGGCAAGGTCTGGACGTACGCGAACGGCGAATGGTTCGAAGGTGACAAGGCCGTTCTAGCACCGCGCCATCAGGCGTTCTGGCTGGCCTCGACGGTTTTCGACGGCGCGCGGTATATGTCGGGCCGCGCCCCCGATCTCGACCGGCACGTCGCGCGGCTGATGAAATCGGCGCGTATCCTGGGAATGGCGCCGACACTGAGCGCGGACGAAATCGAGTCTCTCGCCTGGGAAGGCATCGGCAAATTCGACAAGGACGCGGAGCTTTATATCTGTCCGATCTTTTATGCCGAGGAAGGCGCCGTGGTCATGCCGGACCCAGCCAGCACGCAGTTTTCACTGGTGGTGCGCGAGGCACCGCTGCCGCCGTTCGAAGGGTTCAGCGCGTGCCTCAGCAGCTTCCGCCGTCCAGCCCGCGACATGGCGCCGACCGAAGCCAAGGCATCGTGCCTTTACCCGAACGTGGCGCGGAGCGTCGGCGAAGCGCAGGAAAAAGGCTATGACCTGGGCGTCGTACTGGACCCGAACGGCAATGTCGCCGAGTTCTCGTATGCCAATCTGTTCATGGTGACCGAAGGCGTTGTCGTGACGCCGGAAATCAACGGCACGTTTCTCAACGGCATTACCCGCCAACGGGTCATGCAGTTGCTCCGTGACGACGGATATGAAGTCGTGGAGCGCGCCATCGATTTCAAGGAAGTGCTGGGGGCCGATGAATTATTTGCGACGGGCAACTATGCCAAAGTCCGTCCCTGCACGAAAATCGAGGACCGGGAACTGCAACCGGGGCCGGTCGCGACCCGGGCACGCGAGCTTTATTTCGAGTTTGCCAAAACCGCCTGAGGCTCAGCCCAGCAGAGCGCCGAGAAAGATTATCAGACCGACATCGCGGTTCGACTTGAACCGCGCCAGACAGTTTTTCGGCGCATCGATATCCAGCGTTGCGACCTGCCAGACGAATTGCAGCGCCGCCGCCGCCAACATCACGAAATAAAACCACCCCATGCCGGCACTGACACCGGCACTTGCCAGCAAC
>Ga0209273_10002676_pt1 | contig 13258 bp, 13 predicted proteins | sample tdAd471_FD_187126 | JGI IMG/M metagenome (GOLD analysis project Ga0209273, IMG submission 187126) | Marine sediment microbial communities from the Atlantic coast under amendment with organic carbon and nitrate - tdAd47.1 (SPAdes)... | ecosystem: Environmental > Aquatic > Marine > Coastal >...
GAATATTTGAAATACTACAACCGGAAAATCGAGATTCCCATCCATTATGATGATTTGCTCCGGTTCTCGGGAAGTGTTGCCGTATATGATGCCAACGACGAAGACACCCTTTGGGTACGGGTGTTCTATCCGGAGTTTGACCGGGATGAAATCGACTTGGCGCTAAAACGGGTCTATTCCAATTTTGTTTCCGATGGTAGCGACTCCATTTTTCCGTATTTGAATGTGGACTATGTGGATTATTGCACTTTTGGGAACTCAAAACCCTTCAGGATCAAGGTGCGTAACATTTTAAACGACAACTATACCCTGTTGTACGTAAAAAAGACCGATGCCTCCCGTGTGTATGGACTGGAATTGGAACATATGCTTTCCCCGTACAACCTCAATTTTGTCATTTATGAAAACACATTGATCGAGGAACATATTGTTGGCATCCCAGGAGATGTGTTCTTTAAAAAAAACCTGCCAGAATGTTCGGAATTTGACAAAGCGCAGATTGCGAAGGAGTTTGTGAAGTTCAACGAACGATGTATGATTCGTTTGCTGGGTGATATGCGATCCTACAACTACGTGATCGTGCCGACCCACGATTTTGATAGTGTGGTCTATAAAATCAGGGCCATCGATTTTGACCAACAATGTTACGAAGGGAAAATAAAGGTCTACCGCCCCCAATTCTTTAAGGAGAACAAGGTTATGGTGGATTTGGTGCAGAGTAAGTTGACCATAGACTCCGTAAACCAGTACATTGTGGAGGAGCGATCCATTATCGCAAAAAGAATATTGAGTTGGGGGCGACGGCTTAAAAGACTATTGGATGTGTGCAAAGAAGATGCCATTGCCCCTACAGAAAATATGGAAATGTTGAAAACTCAATTGTTGGAGCTTACTGGCGATATTAATTTTAGGGATAGCAAAACTATGGGAGAGGTACTGATCCACGCCCTGGATTTTGTAAAGCGAAATTACGAAGATGTAAGTATGCGAGAGATCATAGAGAAGAAATTCTAACTCTTTTGCTCTTTGTTGAAATAAACAAGATAGTAATACATCTGTCTTTCTTCATCCCAACCTTTTTCCACAAATTTTTCCGCGGATTCCGGGTTGATGAAATCCATCTTAATTTGAATATTGGTATCTAAGTTGATGACATTCTTGATCTTCTTTCGAGCATCGCTCACCGCCTTGTTGGCAATATCAAAATTGGAAACGTCCTCAATGCTGTATTTTGGACCTTTTTCAACTTTGTAATGCTTGAATTCTGGAATCAATTCCGGGTTTTCCATTACCTCGTTCAAAAATGAGGTCTCCTCAAAATTGTCGTTTTTGGCAAAGTGGTTTACCGCACGGTTCATAAACATTACTTCCTGTTGCTTGTCCTCGGCAGGTAAAACCACGTCCTTGGCAAAGTTCTGACAGAATTTAAGGTAATTCTTGGTGTAAAAGTTTTCATCCGTCAACGGGGCCACCCCCAAAAAGTTTTCCAACCAATATTTTGCATCGTATCGGTTACTGTCCACTGAAAGCACTTTGTAACCTTCTTCCTTGCTCACGTTGAACACAATACAGCCCTTGTCCAGCTTATTGATGTTGATTCCTTGCCGAATCAAGATTTCCAAGTTATGCTCTTTTTCTTCAAATTGAAGGAAATCGTGTTTTAATTCGCTTTTAAAAATACCGACGGCATCCGTTTTTTGGTTATCAATGACCATATCCGAAAAGTGCACCACATAAACCTCTCCACTTTTTATATGCGGGTGGTTGGATTGTTCGTACAGGTGCGTGGTTATTTTTTTGGACAACCTATGGTTATCTGACGGATTTTCGAAAATTCCTGTTACCGAGGTACAAACCTCATTGAACTCCAAGTCCACTTCGTGACTGAATTTATAATAGTTTTCCTCCTTTTCCCTGAATGGCTTGAAGAAATATTCCTTTAAAAGCCCTGACATTTCATCGTTCAACGAAAAAGGCTCGGCAGATAAAAAGGCGGACTCATTTTTACTTTTATTGCCAACACGATGAAGCGAAATGCTCTCGATTTGGGCGGAATATAGGTTTAGCATTTTTAGGTGAAGTATTAGTGGTTAAAACTTAGGTCAAGTGTTCTTTCAATTCCAGTTTTCGTCAAAATCCATATCATTGTAACGATCTAATAGATCGTCAAAATCCCCTTCGTCATCGCTTGGTTTTGCTTCAAATTGCTTCTCTGGTGGGGCATCGGGAAGTTCCCCAAAGGTAAACAGTAGGTTCGGATAGACCCGGCCGTCTTCTTTTTCCACGATATCGGCAAGTTCCACAAAAAAGGTCCACATGCTAAAAAAGTCGTACACGTAAATCAGCTTTGGGTCGTTTTCGGTCATTACATCGCCCAAAGTGGTTTCGTTCATCAATCGGATATCGGAACCGCTATCACTCATATCAAAAAGCGCTATCTCCTCGTCTTGGTTCCATTCTTCATCACAGGTATAAAACGAGGCCATCTCGCTCCCCTCAAAACCAAAAGCTTGTGTTATGGCATTGTGGAAATCCTCCAAATTGCTTTGGTCCTCAATTTCGATATCGCGAAAGATATCTTCCTCAGCATCAAGTATTATCCTGATTTTATAAATCATCGATCAAATTTTAAAGTGGGCACAAAGGTACAATAATAGACCTTATTTGGCGAACCTGTGCAAGGTAAAAGTCATTGCTGCCAATAGGAAAAACGCCCCAATTTGATGCGCGACTCCCAACCAAAGTGGCACAGCGTAAATCAGCGTGAGCACACCCAATAAAAATTGAACAAAGACCAATGCCAATAAAGCTTTTAATCCCTTTTCCTGTAATGAACTTGTCTGTATTTTACGTGTTCTGTACCAAATCAATGCAATAAAACCAACTACAACATAAGCTAGGTATCGGTGTACAAATTGTACGCCGCTTTTCCCTTCATAAAAGTTTTTGATGACGGGTTGTTGCTCAATGTACACGGTTTCGTGCATCAGTTTGCCATCGCTCATCAAGGGCCAATGGTTGTGTATAAAACCTGCATCCAAGCCTGCCACAAAGGCACCCCAGATAATCTGTATCAACAAGAGCACAAGTCCAACCCGAATCAAATTCCTGATTTTTATATTGATTGCTTTTCGGTCTGGATAGATAAGGTCCAAAGCCACCCATAAACTATAGGCAAAAGTGAGGAAGGCTGTGGTCAAGTGTGCTGCCAATCTATAATGGGACACATCGGGACGGTCCACAAGGCCACTTTTGACCATATACCAGCCCAAAAACCCTTGAAATCCGCCCATAAAGAGTAAAATCAAACATTTTTTGATGGTGGGACGGTCCAATTTTTTGGTCGCTAAAAAGTAAAGGAACGGCAAAATGAATACCACCCCAATAAATCTTCCAATCACCCTATGCAGCCATTCCCAGAAGTAGATGTCCTTAAATTCCTCTATCCCAAAATGATAGTTTAGTTTTTGGTACTCGGGATATTGTTTGTAAAGCTCAAAGGCTTCTTGCCATTCCTGCTCGTTCATTGGCGGAATGGTGCCCTGAATCAACTTATAGTCCGAAATGGAAAGTCCGGAATGGGTCAATCGTGTAATGCCTCCCACCAAAACCATAACAAAAATTAGCAAGCACCCTGTTAACAACCAATACACTACATATTTGTTCTTCTTCATTCGGAATGGACTTTTAGGTTCATTTTCCTGCCTTTTTTCAACATAAAATCGTAGGCAGCTTCATATTCGTTCGGGATTTCACCCTCTAAAATGGCTTCTTTGATTGCATCTTTGATGATGCCTATCTCTTTGGAAGGTTTTAGATTGAAGGTTTTCATGATTTCTTCACCTGAAACAGGAGGCTGAAAGTTTCGGATATGGTCCCGTTCCTCGACCTCGACTATTTTTTGACGAACGATTTTAAAATTGTTCTTATATTTTTTCTGTTTTTTCGGGTTTTTGGTTGTGATGTCAGCCTCGCACAAGGTCATAAGGTCTTCCACAAAATCACCGGCATCAAAGACCAATCGCCTAACTGCGGAATCGGTTACGTGTTCTTCGGAGAGAATGATGGGCCGAGAGCTCATCAACACCATTTTCTGAACGAATTTCATTTTCTCGTTCAAAGGCATTCGCAGCCTTTTGAAGAGTTTGTACACCATTTTTGCTCCCACGAACTCATGTGCATGGAAAGTCCAACCAATTTTTTTGTGGAACTTTTTGGTGGGTGCCTTTCCTATATCGTGCAACAATGCGGCCCAGCGCAACCAAAGGTTGTCGGTGGTTTCGGCGATATTGTCCACTACTTCCAACGTATGCCAAAAATTGTCTTTATGGCGCTGGCCTTCCTTTTCCTCAATGCCTTGCAAATCGGTCAGTTCAGGAAGAATCAATGGTAGCAGGCCGGTTTGGTGCATCAATTTGAAACCCACGGAGGGCTTGGAGCTCATCAAAATTTTGTGGAGTTCGTCGACGATCCGTTCCTTGGAAACTATTTTGATACGGTCTTTGTTTTCCGTAATGGCCTGAAGCGATTGCAGTTCAATGGTAAAATGCAGTTGTGTTGCAAATCGAACGGCTCGCATCATTCGTAAGGGATCATCGGAATAGGTGATGCCAGGCTCCAAAGGTGTCCGGATAATTTTTCGGTCCAAATCTGCCAACCCATCAAAAGGGTCCAAAAGCTCGCCGAAATTAGCATTGTTCAATGCCAATGCCATGGCATTTATGGTAAAATCCCGACGGTTTTGGTCATCTTCCAAGGTGCCGTCCTCTACAATGGGTTTTCGGCTATCACGATTGTAACTTTCTTTTCGGGCACCCACAAACTCCAATTCCAAATCCTTGTGCTTGATCATGGCCGTTCCAAAGTTCTTGAAAACCGAAATCTCCGGTTTCCCCTGTAGTTTGGAGGCTACTTTTTTGGCCAACGCTATTCCGCTACCGATGGCAACAATATCAATATCCTTTGGAGTTCCTCTTTTTAAGAAGAAATCGCGCACAAAACCACCGATAACATAAGCGTCCACGCCCAACTCATCTGAAGCTTCGCCAATAAGTGTAAAAATAGGATGTTGTATTGCCTCTGTATGGAATTCCTTCGCCATTGTTATTCCCGGATAACCTTCACCTTTCCGTCGTTACTTAATTTAATAATAGAAGAGGGAGAAGGGTTTTTGTTTTCGTTTTGCAAATTTACCACATAGTCCACTCCTTTTAAAATTTCTTCATCAATATCCTTGAATTGTTTTGGGGTGGGATGGCCCGAAATATTAGCCGAAGTTGAGACGATTGGTTTTCTGAATTTATTGATGAGGTATTGGCAGAATTTATCCGAAGCTACGCGGATGGCCAATGTGTTGTCCTCTGCCACCAGGTTGCTGGCGATGCCCATGGGTTCGTCAAACACAATGGTGGTGGGTTTTGTGGCCAAGTCCATAATGTCGTAGGCCACATCGGGCACCTCTTTTACGTGACGCTCCAACATGGCTTGATTGGCCACTAAGCAAATAAGCGCTTTGCTATCTTCCCGTTTTTTGAGGGCGTACACTTTTTTTACGGCTTCTGGGTTTGTTGCGTCGCAACCAATGCCCCAAACAGTATCGGTAGGGTAGAGGATGAGCCCTCCATCTTCCAGTACCTTATTGCAGTTGTTGATTTCTTCAATCAATGTTTTTGGTTTTAAGAATTATATCGGACAGGTTAAAATGTTTTTCCAAGGCATTCCACTGTACCGTGTTTTTATCCTGCCCTAAATTTTCTTTTTTTAAAGCTACTTTTTGTGTTCCTATAATAGGAATTGGTTCCTTGGGCGTTTTTGAAGCTTGGATAGACTGGGTTCCTTGGATTAGGGCCATGGCTTTAAACCAAAGGTCGTCCGCTTTGGGAGCCAATTGCCTAAAAAGGTTTTCATCCAACACTTGTTTATGTACGGAGTTGGGAGGGTATAGGACTCCCCAGGCGCCAATTGGGGTTGTTGCCCATGGATTCACTTTTTTGCTTTGAGGATACTTCCATTTTTTAAAGGGTATTGGTTGGCCAGTGTCATCATGTTGAATGTGAACGGTGTGGTTTCCTATAATTTTTTCTGGTTGTTTTTGATGTTCTTTATAAATGGTGGATAGCCAGTTTTTACGATACATTAAATCATCATCACAGGTAACTATAACGTGGTTTGGGAACAATTCCAACGAATGAATCAGTTTTCTATGCGAACAATTGAGTTCGGAATAGCGGATTTCAAAACGCGTTGAGATTAATTTTTTCAAGGCTGAGGGAATAGTGTCTTTTAGGTCGGTGTTGAGCCATAAAACTATTTTTTCTGCAGCTACATCTTGCATCAATAAGCTGCGCACCACCAAGTGAAGCGTATTCAATCTTGATGGTATGGATGTAAGTGAAATTATAACGGGAACTTTTTCCTTCACGGGCTTAACCAACCTTTTTTTTGGAATACTGAGAAGTTGCAGTGATTTAAACAGTGATATGGGTAGCTCCTTGACAACTTTCATTGGAAAAAATCAGATTACGGATGACTTGTGATATATTTTTGTCCTTCTGGAATTTTTGGGATGGTAAAATAATCACCAATAATTTTGTTGTACTCTTCCGGCATAAATTCCAATCGGCCATCGGCAGGGTAGAAAGTCATTTCCCCGAAAATAATTTTTTCATCCAAGTTGTACAGGTCCACTCTAACAAAGGGAAACCCTTCTGCCAACTTTTTGACAACTGTTACCATTTCTTGGAAATTTTTGGGCTGTTCCATTTCCCCGTCGATAAAATCTATGATGTCGTGACGGATCGGGAGTTTGTTCCAATCCATGTCATAATAGGCCCTGGAGTGTTTTGTTCCGCGATCGATATCCATGTGCAACAGTTTTGGCTCCCCATCAAAACAGAAAAATTTATAGTCGTTTATATCGTCTTTACCAATTTCCTCCAAGTACTTTTCAACAATTAAACGCGGCTTTGCATGCTTGTAAGCCCATTCTAAACCACCTCTAGTGTATTGGTTTTTGGAAAGCCATTTGTACAGAAGGAGTTTGGTTTTGGTACGGTTCAATTGCGATTTATCCTTTACCAAAATATTAAAATGATATCCATGGGTGGCTTTAAGGACAAATTTGTCGGGCAACTCATCAAAGTCAATCTCGTTGGGTCGGTTGTATACTCCGATGAGTTCATTAAGGTATTGTTCCCCTACCTTTTCTTTGACATATTCTCTAACTTCATACTTGTCTACCAGCTTTCCCAAGATTTTAGGACGGTAATATACTTTGTACCACTGTATTTTTTGATTGAAATCCGCTGGGTTTTCCAAATTTAACTTTTTCCCGGTATAGTATTCATAGTAAGCTTTCATGAAGACATCGGCGGGCAAAAACTTCATCTTTTTGATAAGCCCGAGTACTATTTTTCTTAACATTTAAGCTAAATTTGTTCAATAGCAAAGATATACATTAAGACTTTCATATTTTTGCCCAGATGAGCCAAAAGGAAAAGGAATCACCGAAAATATCAGTAATCGTTAGCACGTATAATGCCGAGGAATGGCTTAAAAAGGTGCTATGGGGGTTTAATTGTCAAATCTTTAAAGATTTTGAGGTGGTTATTGCCGATGATGGTTCGGGCCCCAAAACCAAGGATTTATTGGAAGAGATGGCCCAAAAGGTCTTTTATAATATCACCCACGTATGGCAGGAGGATGATGGATTCCAAAAGTCGAGAATCCTAAACAAAGCGGTGGAAGCTTGCAGTGCGGAGTATATTATTATGACCGATGGTGACTGTATTCCACGGGAGGATTTTGTTGAGGTGCACTACATTAACAAAGAACCTGGATATTTTATTTCCGGCGGGTATTATATGCTGCCGATGAACATTTCCAAAATGATTAGCTTGAAGGATATTGAAAAACAAAACTGCTTCAATATCCATTGGCTCAAAGAGAAGGGTATCCCCAAGACTTTCAAGAACAACAAGCTTACCGCTAACGGTATCGTCTCCAAGCTATTGAACACGTTTACACCGACCAACGCCAGTTGGAACGGTCACAACTCTTCGGGTTGGAAAAAGGATATTATAAACGTAAACGGTTTTGACGAACGCATGCAATACGGTGGGCAGGACCGAGAATTGGGTGAGCGCTTGTTCAATTTTGGAATAAAGTCCAAACAACTGCGTTATAGTGCGGTGTGTGTGCATCTAGATCACAAGCGCGGTTACAAAACACCGGAATCCATCGCCAAAAATCAAGCGATACGAAAAGAGACAAGGTCCAATAAATTGGTGTGGACGCACTACGGCATTACCAAATAGTAGGCGAGCTGGTTTTTCTTTTCAAGTCTTTTTAACTCCCTGAACCTTTCCAATACACCAAGGGCATTAAGGTAACAAATGGTCCACCCTTTTTTGCCATCCAAAAATCCAAGACGAAGGATGTAATGGTTGAAGAATTTCCAGATAGGCTTCACGGTCATCAAAAGGTAATTGAAATGTTTTTCCTTGTAAAAATCTTCTTTGGCCTTTAATCGGCCGTATTTGAGCATTTTACCCTTGTAGTCTTCATAGTTCTTGTAACAAAAATGGGTTAATTTTTCCTTTAGGATTCCAGATTTTCCATCAACCACTAAGGTTTCGTGCACAATCTTTCTATCTGTAAAATACGCTTTACTTTTTCTAAAAAGTCTGTGGTTTTTATCGGTTTGCCAACCACTATAATTTAACGGTTTATTTTGGAACATAAAGCTTCTATAGAACCAATATGCCTCGTGTGCATCGGGCTTGTTTATGGTTTCGATGATTTCCTTTTGCAGTTTATCGGTCACTACTTCATCGGCATCCAAAAACAGGACCCAATCATTGGAGGATTGCTTTAACGTAAATGACTTTTGAGCGGTAAAGTTTTCAAACGGATTTTGAATCACCTTGACTTTTGGATGATTTACAAGATACTCGTAGGTGCCATCGGTGCTATAGGAATCGACAACGATAATTTCATCAGCGAATGAAACGGAATCGATGCATTTTTCAATGTATCCCATCTCATTGTAGGTGATAATAAGTGCTGATAATTTTTGCTTTGGGGCGCTCAATACAGCCATAATTTATTGGTGTAGGGTTTGGTATTTACAAATCTATAACAAAAAAATAGTGTGAAAATTGTTTAAGTGTTGCTTTTTCTTACAAACAATCAACTTGGCAATTTCCCTACTCATTAAATGTTAAAACCATAAATTTTAATTCTGTTCGGTATATAATAGAGGGTGAAAAAGCGATAGGGTTGCTTCTTTTTCATTAAAAAAACAACCCTATGCATAATATATGGTCAATCGATGACTAAAAATTTGAGCGTACTTGGTATTATACGGCTACATTATGCTCACGAAGGGCATTGTTCAACGAAGTTTTCTTGTCAGTACTTTCTTTTCTTTGCCCAATAATCAAGGCACATGGAACTTGATAATCCCCAGCAGGGAAACTTTTGGTATAACTTCCAGGAATAACCACAGACCTTGCAGGTACACGGCCTTTTATTTCCACGGGTTCGTCTCCGGTAACGTCAATTATTTTGGTGGAGGCAGTCAAAACTACATTGGCACCCAGAACGGCCTCTTTCTCCACACGAACACCTTCCACAACAATACATCTGGAACCGATAAAGGCATTATCCTCAATAATTACAGGAGCCGCCTGCAAAGGTTCCAATACGCCACCAATACCAACACCACCACTTAAATGGACATTTTTCCCGATCTGTGCGCAACTGCCTACCGTGGCCCAAGTATCCACCATGGTGCCCTCATCCACATAAGCCCCGATGTTTACATAACTGGGCATTAAGATGGTTCCCTTGGAAATATACGCGCCATGCCTGGCAACTGCATGGGGAACCACTCGGACCCCTTTTTCTTTATAACCTTTTTTCAAAGGAATTTTATCGTGATATTCAAAAATACCAGCTTCCAACACCTCCATTTTTTGGATAGGGAAGTAAAGTACCACCGCCTTTTTCACCCATTCGTTGATTTGCCAACCACCTTCTGTTGGTTCAGCACATCGTAATTCGCCAAGGTCGATTAGGTCTATCACTTCACGTATGGCGACTTGCGTTTTTTCATCTTCCAACAACGCTCTATTGTCCCACGCCTGTTCTATCACCGCTCTTAATCCTGTCATTTTTCTTAAAGTTTTGACAAAGATAAGGCCCATGGCAGAATTATGGTTCCCATTTTTAAGCGCATAACATTTTTAAGGTTATTTTTGCCAAAAAAATATTTTGGCTAGAATTTTGGCTTTGGATTTTGGAAAGGTGCGGACAGGAATAGCGGTTACCGATGAACTTCAGTTAATCGCTTCTGGTTTGACCACTGTTGAAACCAAAGATCTGCTCACCTTCTTGGAAGAGTATACTAAAAAGGAATCCGTGGAACGTTTTGTGATTGGATTGCCAAAGCAAATGGACAACACAGCTTCTGAATCCGAAACACTGATCCAAGGTTTTTTAAATAAGCTGAAAGCCAAATTTCCCTCCATTCCCGTGGAGCGCCAAGATGAGCGGTTCACTTCCAAAATGGCGGTACAGTCCATGTTGGACAGTGGAATGAAAAAGAAAAAAAGAAGGGACAAGGCCCTAGTTGATGAAATAAGTGCCACGCTGATATTGCAGGCCTATTTAAACAGATTTTGATTTATGATTTTACCCATAGTAGCTTATGGCGACCCCGTTTTGCGTAAAAAGGCGAAGGATATTACCTCAGAATATCCAAAACTGGATGAATTGATAACAAACATGTGGGAGACCATGTACAATGCCCACGGCGTTGGTCTGGCCGCTCCGCAAGTAGGTCTGCCCATTCGAATGTTTATGGTGGACACCACGCCTTTTGCGGATGATGATGAATTGACCGAAGCCGAACAAAAACAGCTCGATGGATTTAAAAAAGTCTTCATCAATGCCAAAATTGAAGAGGAAAGTGGTAAGGAGTGGGACTTTAACGAAGGCTGTTTAAGTATCCCCGATATCCGTGAAGATGTAAAACGCAAGCCCGAAATCACTATCACCTATTTGGATGAGGATTTCAAAGAACATACCGAAACCTATGACGGCCTCTTGGCCCGAGTGATTCAACATGAATACGATCATATTGAGGGAATTTTATTTACCGATAAACTTTCATCCTTGAGAAAGCGACTATTAAAAAGCCGATTGGAGAAGATTTCCAAAGGAAAAATAGATGTGGATTATAGAATGAGATTCCCCAATATCAAAAAAGGACGTTAAAAAAATCGCAGTTTGCGATAAAAACATATTTTTGCGCCCATAAATTACTATTTGAATGGCACTAGACAAGATTTTATCTATTGGAGGTAAACCAGGACTTTACAAATTATTGACCCAAACCCGAGGTGGCTTTGTTGGCGAATCCCTTTTGGATGGCAAACGTGTAACCGTTGGTTTAAGAAGCAATGTAAGCGTGTTGTCCGAAATAGCCATTTACACTTTGGAAGAAGAGCTTCCTCTAAAAGAAGTATTCCAAAAAATCAAGGAAAGAGAAGAAGGTAAAAAAACGGCTATCAGTCATAAAGCGGACAAAATCGAGTTGGAAGAGTATTTCTTCGAAGTACTTCCCAACTATGATGAGGATCGCGTTTACGCCAGTGACATCAAGAAAATCATACAGTGGTACAACATCCTTATCGACAACAACATTACTGACTTTGTTGAAGACGAAAAGGATGCTGAAGAACCTACTGTTTCTGCCTCCGAAGAGGAAGAATAAACACTATTCTTTTTTCCAATCCACCAACTTTGTTGGGTAATAATTAATCTGATTGGATTCTAAGTAAGGAACCTGAGCAGCTAGGCGTTCTTTGTAGTCGTCCCAATCAAGGTGCTCGCCGGGAGACCAACCCAATTCGGCATACCCTATGACTCGTGGGAAGGCTAAATATTCCAATTCGGCACCGTTGCTAATCGTTTCCGACCAAAGCGGAGCTTCAATACCGAGAATATTTTCTTTGGAAAGCCCCTCAACATAAGTTTCGGGATCCCATTGGTATCCCACATCAACAGGGATGTAACCTGCCCATTTCAGGCCATATTCCGAAATGGAATCGTATTTCATGTCCAAATAGGCTTTTTTTGCAGGGGAAATAATAATTTTAGAACCATTTTCGGCTGCTTTCAAGGCATTTTCTGGTTCGTTCCAAAGTTGCGCAATAGCGTTGGAACTAATTTCAGCTTGCGCAATTTCGTTCCAACCAATCATTCTTTTGCCGTGCTTTTCAACAATTTTTTCCACTTTTTCCACAAAATGTATGTAATCACTCTTTTTGGTAACGTGGCTTTCATCACCTCCAATGTGGAAGTATGGGCCAGGGCTCATTGCAGCGATTTCGCCAATTACATCATCCAAAAAGCTGTAAACCGTATCCTTTCTTGCATCAAAAGAACTGTAACCAACTTTCATGTCGGTTCGTACACGAGGAGTCTCAGCTCCAGCGTAATGTAAAAAAGGATAACTCAAAGATGCCGCATTGGTGTGTCCAGGCATATCAATTTCGGGAACAATGGTAATATGCCTGTCGGCAGCATATGCTACAATGTCTTTATACTCTTCTTGTGTATAAAATCCACCCTCGCCACCACCGACTTCGCTGGCACCGCCAATCTCGGTCAGTTTGGGCCAAGACTTGATTTCAATGCGCCAACCTTGATCATCGGAGAGGTGTAGGTGCAAGGTGTTGAATTTGTAGTAAGCCAAGCCATCAATATATTTTTTGACTTCATCCACGGTGAAAAAGTGTCTGGCAACATCCAGCATGGAGCCACGGTAACCAAATTTAGGGGCATCCATTATCTTGCCCGAAGGAATAACCCACATGGGGCGGTCCGTCAAAGTGTCATTACTGGTCTCTGGAATAAGTTGGCGAAGCGTCTGCACACCCCGGAATGCACCGGCTGCAGTTTTGGCATTCAATAAAATGGAATCTTTTTTAATGTAGAGTTGATAGGATTCCGGTGTAGCCAAATCCACACTGTCCGATTGGTTGATATAGATCAATCGTTCTAATTTTTCCCCAGTTGATGCATTTACGGCAACATCCAGTCCTATTTTCTCTTTGATGCTTTTAGATAAAAACTTCCCAACCTTCTCAAAATCAGGGTCGGTGGTCGAAGTGTAAATAGCAGTGCCCGCATCCAGCCCAAAAGCGCTTCCCGTGGGAATGGTTTTAATGGGTTTTGGAATCAATGGGGC
>Ga0209273_10002678_pt1 | contig 13245 bp, 10 predicted proteins | sample tdAd471_FD_187126 | JGI IMG/M metagenome (GOLD analysis project Ga0209273, IMG submission 187126) | Marine sediment microbial communities from the Atlantic coast under amendment with organic carbon and nitrate - tdAd47.1 (SPAdes)... | ecosystem: Environmental > Aquatic > Marine > Coastal >...
AAATAGCTTTCGATCTGAAATTCAACATCAAACCCGAAATTGACCTTGCCTTCACGCAGCTCGCGACCAAACCGCTCGCGCATCATGTCGTCCGATATATAGGTGATATGCCCCAGCATACGGGCCAGCATCAGCCCATGATGGGGCACCCCGGCGTGCTCGGCATAGCGGCCCTGGTGGAAATCGGGGTCAGACATAATCGCCCGCCGCGCGACTTCGTTAAAAGCGATATTCTGCGCCGAAAGTTTGGGCGAGGCGGCAATAATTAACGCGCTGGCGACCCGGTCAGGAAAGTCGATGGTCCACTGCAGCGCCTGCATACCGCCTAAACTGCCGCCGGCCACCGCCGCCCATCGATCAATACCGAGCCGATCGGCCAGGCGAGCCTGGGTGACCACCCAGTCGGTGACGGTTACCACGGGAAAATCCGGCCCCCAGGGTTTGCCAGTCTCAGCATTGATACTGGTCGGGCCGGTAGAACCTGCGCACCCGCCAATATTGTTCAGGCTGACCACGTAGTAGTGGTTGGTATCAATCGGCTTGCCCGGGCCAATGTGCTGATCCCACCAGCCGGGTCGAGCATCGCCCTCGTGATAACCGGCAGCATGATGGTCGCCACTAAGGGCATGGCAGATCAGCAGCGCGTTTGATTTATCCGCATTCAACGTGCCGTAGGTTTCAACCACCAGTTGATACCCCGGCAGGGTTCGCCCACAGGCGAGCAGCAACGGCTCGTCGAACTGAAACGTCTGCGGCTCAACCAGGCCAACGGAGTGGTCGGTCGCTGTCTGGTCAGCGGAAGCCATTAACGGTTATTTACTACTACGCTGCCGTAACCGGCTGGCACTGCGAAGACGCAGGGCGTTGAGCTTGATAAAGCCGTCGGCATCGGCCTGGTTATAGGCACCCTGATCATCCTCAAAAGTGGCAATTTCCGGGTCGAACAGGGAGTCAGTTTCTGACCGCCGCCCGACAACGGTGACATTACCCTTGTAAAGCTTGACCCGAACTTCACCGTTAACATTTTCCTGGGACTCATCAATCAGACCCTGCAACGCTTCACGTTCGGGACTCCACCAGTAGCCGTTGTAGATGAGGGTGGCATAGCGGGGCATCAACTCGTCTTTCAGGTGTGCCACTTCCCGGTCGAGGGTGAGGGATTCGATGGCCCGATGGGCGCGCAGCATAATGGTGCCGGCGGGGGTTTCATAACAGCCCCGGGCTTTCATGCCCACGTAGCGGTTTTCTACAATATCGGCCCGGCCGATTCCGTGCCGGCCACCCGCCTCATTGAGCCAACGCATGACATCCGCCGGCGCCATGACCTCACCGTTAATCGCCACGATATCGCCGTGCTGATAGCTCAGTTCAACCCACTCAGGCTGATCCGGGGCGGCTTCTGGGCTCACGGTCCAGCGCCACATGGATTCCTCGGGTTCGTCCCAGGGGTCTTCCAGAATACCGCCCTCGTAGGATATATGCAGCAGGTTGGCGTCCATGGAATAGGGAGATTTCTGTCCCTGTTTTTTGAAATCCACGGGAATATTGTGCTGTCCGGCATAGGTAATCAGTTTTTCTCGCGACAGCAGGTCCCACTCGCGCCAGGGGGCGATGACCCGAATATCCGGCTGCAGGGCATAGCAGCCCAGTTCAAACCGTACCTGGTCGTTACCCTTACCCGTGGCACCATGGGCGATGGCATCGGCGCCGGTTTCGCGGGCAATCTCCACCATCCGCTTGGAAATCAGCGGCCGAGCGATGGAAGTACCCAACAGGTACTCGCCCTCATAAATGGCGTTGGCGCGAAACATGGGAAAGACAAAATCACGGGCAAATTCACCGGTAAGATCGTCAATAAAAATATCGCTGGCACCCATGGTCTCGGCCTTGGCGCGGGCCGGCTCCAGCTCTTCGCCGCCCTGACCGATGTCAGCGGTAAAGGTAACCACCTCGCAGTGGTAGGTCTGCTGCAACCATTTAAGAATTATTGAGGTGTCGAGCCCACCGGAATAGGCCAGCACCACTTTTTTTACATCATTCATCGTCCTAATCAACCTTATGTCTGACTTATCAATTTAATTATTTGCGTTTCGGCACGAATATATCGGTAACGCTGCCATCAAATACTTCGGCGGCCATCGCCACCGTCTCTGACAGGGTTGGATGGGGATGAATAGTCAACGCCAGGTCTTCCGCGTCGGCCCCCATTTCGATGGCGAGCACACCCTCGGCGATTAAATCCCCGGCACCGGGACCGACAATACCGACACCAATCACCCGATGGCTCTGTTCATCAAACAATATTTTGGTCATGCCTTCATCGCGGTGCAGGCTCAAGCTACGACCATTGGCGGCCCAGGGGAAAACCCCCTTACCATACTTAATGTCCTGCTCTTTGGCCTGCGCTTCGGTGACACCAGCCCAGGCAACTTCTGGATCGGTAAACACCACGGCCGGTATCGCCAGCGGATCAAACGCCGATTTCATGCCCGCAATCACCTCGGCGGCAACCTTACCTTCGTGAACCGCTTTGTGCGCCAGCATCGGATCACCGGCGATATCGCCAATGGCAAAAATATGCGGCACCGAGGTGCGCATCTGCTCATCAACCACGGCAAAGCCGCGTTCATTAATCTCAATGCCAGCTTTTTCCGCATCAAACAGCTGGCTGTTGGGACGTCGGCCCACCGACACCAGCACCCGGTCATAAATCCCGCTAGCCTCGCCGTCGGGTCCTTCAAAACTCACCTTAAGGCCGTTTTTCTGCGGTTTAATGTCGGTCACTTTGGTGTTGAGTTTGATCTCCGCCAGCTTGCTCTGCAGCCGCTTCTGCAGCGGTTTCACCAGATCAGCATCGGCACCTGGCAACAATGCAGGCATGAATTCCACCACACTCACTGCACTACCCAGCGCGTGGTAAACACTGGCCATTTCCAGGCCGATATAACCACCGCCGATGACCAGCAATTTTTTCGGAATATCCTCGAGTTCCAGCGCGCCAGTTGAATCCATCAATCGAGGGTCGTCGTAAGGAAAATTCGGAATACGGGTCGGACTGGAACCGCAGGCAACCACGGCATTCTCAAAACTGATGCAGGTATCGCCATCCTCGCCAGTCACCAGTAACTCGGTGGCACTGGTAAAGCGGCCCTCGCCCTGAACGACCTGCACCTTGCGCTGCTTTGCCAGCCCCGCCAGACCCCCGGTGAGTTTGCCCACCACGCTCTGTTTACCGGCGCGGACCTTGTCCAGGTCGATCGTCGGCTTACCAAAACTAACGCCCATGTCGGCCGATTCGGTGGCTTCATCAACAACCTTGGCCACGTGCAGCAGGGCTTTAGAGGGAATACAGCCAACATTGAGGCAGACCCCACCCAGAATCGGGAATCGCTCAACCAGCACCACTTTTTTGCCCAGATCGGCGGCTCGAAAAGCTGCCGTGTAGCCACCCGGTCCGGCGCCTATCACCACCACTTCGGTTTCGATGGAGGTCTTTTCCGCTTTAGCCATTATTTTTTTCCAGAGTCCGTTTAGAGAAGTAGATCGTGGCTGAAAACTACAGCAGTACTCGCCGAATATCGGCAAGATTATCGGCAAGGTGGCGCGTAAAGCGTGCAGCCACCGCACCATCGATGACACGATGATCGTAGGAGAGCGACAGCGGCAACATTAATCTGGGCTGAAATTCACTGCCGTCCCAAACCGGTTTCATTTGCGACCGCGACAGCCCAAGAATAGCCACATTGGGGTGGTTGACCACCGGCGTAAAGGCCGTACCGCCAATGCCACCGAGGCTGGAAATAGTAAAACTACTACCCTGCATTTCATCCGGCTTGAGTTTGCGTTGTCGGGCACGACCGCTTAAATCACCGAGCGCAGCCGCAATTTCGAAAATCCCTTTCTGATCGACATCGCGCACCACGGGCACCACTAACCCCGCTTCCGTCTCAACCGCCACGCCGATGTGAAAGTACTTTTTCAGCACCAGTTGCTGACCATCGGCATGCAGCGAAGAATTGAAATCGGGAAAGCTACGCAAACTGTGCACCACGGCTTTCATCACCAACGCCAACAGGGTCAACTTCACCTCCTGCTGATCAGCAAGACTTTTTTGGGCCTGTCGAAAAGCTTCCAGTTCCGTAATGTCCGACTCATCAAACTGCGTAACCTGCGGAATCTGAGGCCAGGAGCGGCTCAAATTTTTGGCCGTGAGCTGGCGAATTCTGCTCAGGCTTAACAGTTCGGTCTCGCCCCATTGTGAATGATCATAATCCGGCAGGGGCTCCAGACCTGCGCCGCCCCCACTGCCGCTGGTAAGCAGCCCTTTAACAAACGCGGTGACGTCACTGCGGGTAATCCGCCCTTTACGACCACTGCCGTTAATCGCGCCCAGATCAGCTCCCAGCTCTCGAGCAAACTGGCGTACTGCCGGGCTGGCGTGGGCGCTGCTGGTTGAACTGCCAGCGTCCGGCGCCGCTGTTTCAGCCTTCGCGGGCGGTGTGGGCCGATCCGCTACGGGAGTCGGCTCGTCATTCTCTTCCGCGACAGGCTCTGCTGGTTCAGTTTCGGCCGCCTCGCTTTTTTCAGTTTCACTGTCTTGAGAGTCACTTTCCGGTGCATCGCTTTCCGCCGATTCCTCGGCCTGCTCACTGTCCACCACGGCGATCAAATCACCCTCAGCAAGCTTATCGCCGGCTTTCACCAGAATCTGCACAACGGTTCCGGCAACGTCCGCCGGTATATCCATTGCCGCTTTGTCGGTCTCCAGGGTCACCAGCGTATCGTCTGCCCCAACACTGGCACCTTCTGCTACCTCAACCGCGGCGACATCAACCTGATCGACGCCGTCACCTAAACCAGGAACCTTAATTTCAATTTTCATTTTGCTGCCTTATACGGGCTTAAACAGAAACGGGATCAGGGCGGCCACCGTCGATACCCAGTTGGGTGCCCGCTTTTTTCAGGGTTCTTGCATCAATTTCACCCTGCTCGGCCAGCGCGTACAGGGCGCTGAAAGCAACGTGATAACGATCAACTTCAAAAAAACTACGCAGGTTTTCACGGGTAGCACTACGGCCAAAACCGTCAGTTCCCAACACCGTGTAGGGCGAACTCACCCAGTTACGCACCTGATCCGCATAGGCCTTGATGTAATCCGTGGCCGCTATGACTGGGCCGGATTCGCCCTCCATCTGCTGCTCCAGATAACTAACCCGCGTTTTATCGCCTGGATTCAACCGGTTATGACGCTCCACCGCCAGACCATCGCGACGCAGTTCGTTAAAACTGGTCACGCTCCAGATATCGGCGAGTACGCCAAAATCCTGCTCAAGAATATCCGCCGCTGCGATGACTTCGCGCAATATCGAGCCGCAACCCATCAACTGCACTCGTGGCGCCTTTCCACGCCTTTTAGGTGCCGGGCGCAACTTGTAGATTCCACGCAATATGCCCTCTTCAACGCCTTTGGGCATGGTCGGTTGCTGGTAATTCTCGTTCTCTACCGTGAGGTAGTAATAGATGTTCTCATCATCACCATACATCCGCTGGATGCCGTCCTGAATAATCACCGCCAGCTCGTACATATAGGTCGGGTCATAGGCTCGGCAATTGGGAATGGTTGCCGCCAGCAGGTGACTATGGCCATCCTGATGTTGCAAGCCTTCCCCGTTCAAGGTGGTGCGGCCTGCGGTAGCGCCGATCAGAAACCCACGGGCGCCCATGTCGGCAGCGGCCCAGGCAAGATCACCAATGCGTTGAAAACCGAACATGGAATAGAAGGCATAAAACGGCACCATGCTCACACCATGGTTACTGTAAGCAGTGCCGGCAGCCATCCAGGAAGAGAAAGCACCGGCTTCGTTGATGCCCTCCTGCAGAATCTGTCCCTTGATATCTTCCCGATAGAACATAAAGCTATCGGCATCTTCAGGCTCGTATTTCTGGCCCTCGGAGGCGTAAATACCTAACTGCCGGAACAGCCCTTCCATACCGAATGTCCGCGCCTCGTCGGGGACAATCGGCACCACGTGCTTGCCAAACTCCTTGTCCTTGACCAGTTGCGTCAGGATGCGCACAAAAGCCATGGTGGTGGAAACCTCACGGTCACCACTGCCATCCAGCGCCGCCTGATAACTGGCCAGCGGTGGCACAGGCAATGCGGGGGCATTGGGGTTACGGGCCGGCAGATGGCCACCCATGGCCTCACGGCAAGCTCGCAGGTAAACCATCTCCGGTTCATCATCAGCAGGCTTGTAAAGCGTGGCGGCGGTCGCCTCTTCATCGGTTAGCGGAATATGAAAACGATCACGAAAATAGAGCAGATGTTCCGGACCCATTTTTTTCTGCTGGTGGGTAATATTCTTGCCCTCACCCGCATCACCCATGCCATAGCCCTTCACGGTTTTACATAAAATCACCGTCGGCTTATCGGACTGCATCGCCGCGTGGTAGGCCGCGTAGACCTTACGGAAATCGTGACCACCACGCTTCAGAGCAAATATCTCGTCATCCGTCAGGTGCGCCACCAGCTGTAGCAGCTCCGGATACTCACCAAAAAAGTGCTCGCGGGTGTAGGCCCCACCTTTGGCTTTATACGCCTGGTATTCGCCATCGACGGCCTCTTCCATCCGCTTGGCGAGGATGCCGCTTTTATCTTTATCAAGCAACGCGTCCCAGGCACCGCCCCAGACCACCTTGATTACGTTCCAGTTGTCTCCGAGAAAATCGGCTTCCAACTCCTGAATGATCTTGCCGTTACCGCGCACCGGGCCATCAAGCCGTTGCAAATTACAGTTGATGACAAACACCAGATTGTTGAGCTTCTCCCGGTTGGCCAGCGACAGGGCGCCACGGGATTCCGGCTCATCCATCTCGCCATCACCCAGGAACGCCCAGACCTTACGATCCTTCATGTCCATCAGGCCACGATTGTGCAGATAGGCCATAAACCGGGCCTGATAGATGGCCATGATCGGTCCCAACCCCATCGAGACGGTGGGGAACTGCCAGAATTCCGGCATCAACCAGGGATGAGGGTAGGACGTTATTCCTTCGCCGTCGCCCAGATCCCGGCGAAAGTTAAGCAGTTGTTCTTCGCTCAGGCGACCTTCTAAAAAGGCACGGGCGTAGATGCCGGGTGACGTGTGCCCCTGAAAAAACACCATATCGCCGCCATGGTCATCGGTGGCACCCCGAAAAAAGTGGTTAAAACCAACCTCGAGCATGGTCGCGCAGGAGGCATAACTGGCAATGTGCCCGCCAACACCGCTGCCATCAGCGTTGGCTCGGACCACCATGGCCATCGCATTCCAGCGGTTGTAACCGCGCAGCTTACGCTCAAGGTCGGGGTCACCTGGAACCGGTGGCTCACGGTCCGCCGGAATCGTATTCAGGTAAGGCGTGTTCGCATTGTAGGGTGATTCCACGCCGCGCCGACGCGCTTCATCGGCCAGCTGCTGGAGCAGAAAATGGACCCGCTCGGGGCCGTCGGCCTCAAAGGTGGAACCTAGCGCGGCAAGCCACTCCAGAGTTTCCTGGGGGTCAATATCCGATGTCGCGGTGAGGTCGGCCGTCTTGGCCTCATGGGGTTTATTCATTAACTAACGCCCTCCGATTCCTGGGTAGTTGATCGGGTAACTATATTGGCACCGACCGCTGCTGATCTGGTTATCGCCAGCATTGGCGAGGTATTTGCCATCTGCCTGGATGCGGCAATCGCAAAGCGCGCCATTCTACACCAGCCAAATTATCCTGGGCCCAGGAGCCCCTCAGTCAGACAGGGTAAAATGGTGATTAATCACCCGATACTCAACCGCTAACTGGCTGCCATGACTGACTCTATTACTATCTCCCCTCCCGACGACTGGCACCTTCACCTACGTGACGGTGCGATGCTGGAAACCGTTGTCGGCCACAGCGCCAGTCAATTTACCCGTGCCATGGTCATGCCCAATCTGGTACCACCGGCCACTCAATGCCAGCAACTACTCGACTACCGACAGCGCATTCTTGCGGCGCTACCGGACGACAGTCAGTTCAATCCGATCATGGCGCTTTATCTGACCGACCAGCTCGATGAAGCCGAAATTAGCGAGGCCGCCAGCAATCCCCATATTGGCGCGGTCAAACTCTATCCGGCGGGGGCAACCACCAATTCCGATGCAGGCATCGGCGATCTGCAGGCAATCTATCCCATCCTTGAATTGATGGAAAAGCATGATTTGCCCCTGCTGGTGCATGGCGAGGTGACCGATCCAGAGGTCGATATTTTCGACCGTGAAGCGGTGTTTCTGGAACGGCACCTGCAACCCATTATCGATACCTTCACCAACCTGCGGGTAGTACTCGAACATGTCACGACGGCTCACGGCATAGCCTTCGTCGAGCAGGCCCGCAGCGGCGTTGCCGGCACCCTCACCGCTCATCATCTGCTGCTCAACCGCAACCATTTGCTGGTCGGCGGCATTCAGCCCCACCACTACTGTCTGCCGGTACTCAAGCGCGAAAGCCACCGTCTGGCGCTGATCGCCGCCGCCACAAGCGGGAACCCACGTTTTTTTGCCGGCACTGATAGCGCGCCCCACCCGAAATCTGAGAAAGAATCTGCCTGTGGCTGCGCGGGCATCTATACCGCACCGATTGCCATTGAGCTCTATGCCGAGGTATTTGATAACGCCAATAGCCTGAACCGACTGGAAGGGTTTTTAAGCCACCACGGGGCCGATTTTTACCGCCTGCCCCACAACCCGGGTGAGATAACCCTGCAGAGAAACCCCTGCCCGGTGGAGAGGGAATTTGGTCAGGATGAGCAACGAGTCGTGCCGTTAAGAGCCGGCGGCTGGTGCCAGTGGCAAATCCTCAGCCGAACTAACTGATCGGCACCAATGGGTTGGCGTTAACCGCCGGCCATGCAGACCATTGCACCAGCCATTGTTGAATCATCGGCCAGGACTGCAGTGAAAATCCGCCCACCACTAGTTGTTCAAGGCTCACCCCCAGCGCGATAGTCACCAGCGACAGCCGCTGACCATCAATCAGGTTTTGGGTCAGGGCCAGTTCCAGCTCCGGCAGCAGCTGGTGTAATTTTTCACCCGCGCGGTCGACCAAAACCGGCGCACCGGGTGCCCGCGGATTTAGCCGGCAATAATAGAGTTGCTGCGCGGATAGCGGCGCCAGCCGGACTGATTGCCAGTCGAGCCACTGATCGGCCATCGCCCGCGCCTGAACGGCACCGGGATAGATTGCCTCCTCCGTCGGGCGACCGGCGACAAGATAACGCTGTATGGCGTGAACTTCGGCCAGGGTAAAGCCGTCATCGTCGATCATTGGCACTTTACAGAGTGGGTTCAGCGCCTCCGGCAGGTAGATCGCGTCCCCCTGACCAATCTCTACCAGTTCGCAGTCGATCCCCAGCTCGGTGCAGAGAATCAGGATTTCCCGTGTCGGCGCGGAAAGCCGGTGCCCATACAGTTCCATCAACTCAATCCCAATTCAGGGGCAGGGGTTAGAAAAACGACGGTGAATGGCCTGAATGCCCTCCAGGACCTCGGCACTTAAACTCACCTCAACACTGGCAATGTTGCTTTCCAGCTGGCTCAGGGTAGTGGCGCCCACAATGGTGCTGGCAAGAAAAGGCCGTGAATTCACATAAGCCAATGCCATTTGTGCCGGATCAAGGTCATGATCCCGCGCCAGCTGCACGTATTCTCGGGTAGCGGCCACGCCCTGTGGATTGGTGTAGCGCGCAAATTGTGGAAATTGATTAACCCGATCACTGGCACCCGCCGTGCCGTCGATATATTTACCCGACAGGGTGCCAAACGCCATGGGCGAATAAGCCAGCAGACCGACCTTTTCGCGATGGCACACCTCGGCAAGACCAATCTCGAACGATCGGTTTAACAGGCTGTAGGGATTCTGAATAGAGATAATGCGCGGCAAACCCATGGATTCCGCGGCCTGCAACCAGCGCATGGTCCCCCAGGGAGTTTCGTTGCTGATTCCCAGATACCTCACCTTGCCGGCCGCCACCAGTTCGCCCAGAACGGTCAGGGTCTCTTCAATAGCAATGTGCTCCGCTTCAGCGTCGTGCTGGTATTCAAGCTGGCCAAAATAGTTGGTTTGCCGGTCGGGCCAGTGCACCTGGTAAAGGTCGAGATAATCGGTTTGTAGTCGGCGCAGGCTCTGTTCAACCGCCGACTCGATATTCGCCCGGTCGAGTCGGGGTCCGCCACGCAGGTATTTCATGCCCATGGAACGGCCAGAGACCTTGGTAGTCAGGATGACCTGGTCCCGTTTACCGCGCGCTGCCAGCCAGTTACCGATGATGGTTTCAGTGCTACCCTGAGTTTCCTGTTTGGTGGGCACCGAATACATTTCCGCGGTATCAATAAAGTTGACCCCCTGTTCCAGGGCGTAGTCGAGCTGCTCAAATGCTTCCGACTGGCTGTTTTGCTGGCCCCAGGTCATGGTGCCAAGACAGATTAGGCTAACGTCTAGATCAGACGTACCAAGCGAACGATATTGCATAGTGACTCCAGAGGTTAACCACCTGCGAACAGTCAGGTCAGTGGATACGGAACGAAAACAGGCGGCAAATTATGCCACTGAGGCTAATCCGCATCCGCCAGTGACAACAAAACTGGTTATCAACTCAATGATACGTAGAATACCCGCCGCGATGCCCGTTAGCTTATTACCGGTGTCCCCTCATCCAAACTAATAACCCCAAGGACAGATCATGGAACGCGACTCAATAGCCATTCACGGCGGATATTCCCCAGACCCCACCACCAAATCCGTGGCGGTGCCGATCTACCAGACCACCTCCTACGCCTTTGATAACACCCAGCACGGTGCCGACCTGTTTGACCTGAAGGTCGAGGGCAACATTTATACCCGCATCATGAACCCGACCACCGACGTGCTCGAGAAACGGGCGGCGGAGCTCGAAGGCGGAATCGCCGGACTAGCCGTCGCCTCGGGGGCTGCGGCGATTACCTACTCGATCATGAATCTGGCTCGCGCCGGCGACAACATTATTAGTAGCGCCAAGCTTTACGGCGGCACCTATAACCTGTTTGCCCACACATTTCCGCAGTTTGGGATCGAAGTCAGGTTTGTCGACCACACCGATCTGGATGCCCTTAATAACGCTATCGATGAGCGTACCAAGGCGGTATTTTGCGAGACCATTGGCAACCCCGGCGGCAACATCACCGACATTGCCGGCTTTGCCGATATCGCTCACGCCCAGGGTGTGCCACTGATCGTGGACAGTACCGTGGCGACCCCACAAATCTGTCGGCCGATTGAGCATGGTGCAGACCTGGTGATTCATTCGTTAACCAAATATATGGGCGGTCACGGTACCAGCATGGGCGGTGTCATTATCGATGGCGGCAACTTCCCCTGGACCGACCACGCTGATCGGTTTCCCCAGCTCTGCACGCCAGACCCCTCCTACCACGGGGTGGTAATGACCGAAGCCTTTGGCCCGGCGGCAGCCATCGCCCGCACCCGGGTAGTGATACTGCGCAACATGGGCGCAGCTCTGTCGCCGTTCAACGCGTTCCAGATCCTCCAGGGAATTGAAACCCTGCCGCTGAGGATGGAGCGGCATTGCAGCAACGCCCTGGCAGTGGCACAGCATCTGAAAACCCACGACCAGGTGAGCTGGGTGGGTTACGCAGGCCTGCCGAGTCACCCCGACTACGATTTGGCCCAGAAATACCTCGGCGGTACCGCTTCCGGGATTCTCACTTTTGGCCTTAAAGGCGGCCTCGAGGCCGGCGCTAAATTTATCGATGCGCTGCAACTCGTCGTAAGACTGGTGAACATCGGCGACGCTAAATCTCTGGCCACCCACCCGGCCACCACCACCCATCGCCAGCTCAATGCTGAGGAACTCGAGGCTGCCGGGGTTACTCAGGACATGGTCCGCCTGTCAGTGGGCATTGAGGCGGTCGGCGACATCATTGCCGATATTGATCAGGCGTTAGCAGCAGCCCGCTAAACACACGCTGATCCACCATAAAAAAAGCCCCGCTTCCTTTGAGGAAGCGGGGCTTTTTTTATGTTTCAAATCAGGCGCAGCAATCGCCGCGCCAGACCATCATTCGACTGCTACGTGCAATTTATCGGCGTGGTGTTTTACGTGACCGCTGCGTTTCTGCATGTACTCACGGACCTGTCGGGTCGCGACGTCGAACGCATCGCGAATGGCCACGTAAAGATCCTCTGCAGGCTCACGAGTAATTGCTAGTTCCTTACCCGGCAATGTAAGGTCAATATGAACGTTGTACAGAACCCCTTTGTGCTGATGCCGATGCGGGCATTCAACCACCACACGACAACTGGTAAGAAGGTCGGAGAAATGCTCCAGTTTTTCAGCTTTTTTTCTCACCGCCGCGTCAATTGCATCGGTCATTTCCAGGTTTTTAGCCGTAATCTGTAGGGGTATTCTCATAATTGCCCTCCTTAAGGACGTTATCAAAATAGTGACTACCTCTGCCCGTCAACCCTCCTGGCCATCTCCTTAGTAGACGGCGCTGCCTCTGCCGACGATAACAACATTAGCCCTCGGTTGCTGCGGGGTCAATGATTCAAATCACTCCATCGAGTATCCACTGACCACGCTCAGCTAACTTCACCTGCACAGGGAACCATAGCGCTGTTTAACTTACAATGTTATTCAGTGCCGGTGCTCAGCCATCTCCATCAGCACACCCAAACCTATTAACTGATGAACTACTTATGATTCGACAAACGATCGACCAGATTAAGCAAAAACTGCACGCCACCGAAGAACTCGCCGATGATCTGCGCGAGCAGCTACTGGAAAAACTCGAAGAACTCGACACGGAACTGGACTCTGGCAAGGCCGCCGAATACGATTCTGAATCCCTGAATAGTCTGGTCAGTTTTACCCAGCTCTCCGCCCATGAGGCGCTGCGCCCGCAACAGGATCCGGAATTATTGAAACTGGCCCTGAAAGGGGTAGAGCGTAACCTGGAGCAATTCGAAGCCGACCATCCCCGACTGGTTAACCTGGTCAATAATTTTTGTATCACCCTGTCAAACATGGGGATCTAAAGGGTGCGGGACAGCCACGGCGAGCTCGATCATGCCGACTGATCTACCGACAAAACTGGCTGCGCTGCGCGACCAGCTAAGCGGATCCCGGTGTCAGGGTGAAATTCAGCGCAGCGAATCCAGCGATGCCGACGCAACCCAGACGATGGT
>Ga0209273_10002679_pt1 | contig 13241 bp, 7 predicted proteins | sample tdAd471_FD_187126 | JGI IMG/M metagenome (GOLD analysis project Ga0209273, IMG submission 187126) | Marine sediment microbial communities from the Atlantic coast under amendment with organic carbon and nitrate - tdAd47.1 (SPAdes)... | ecosystem: Environmental > Aquatic > Marine > Coastal >...
TGATGGACTCCTGCAGCGCATCGCGAAATCACGCGGCCTCCAGGACGAAGCATTTTCAACCAGACAGCATCTCCGCGCGGCGGGCATCGCGATTCACTCTGACCTGCGAGGCGTGCGGCGATATCTGCTCGGACCGGTGCTGCTCGAACATGTCTACCAGACGACGGAAGCCGTGCCGTCGTGGCGGGACCGCTTCAAGCCGAAGTTCCGCCTGAGGCGCGCCTTCAAGTCCTGGTGGCAACAACACGGTGACCGGCTTGCGACCAATGGCCGCGCCCCCGACACGCACTCCGACAGCACATCGTACGGAAGCGGGAAGCCCGCATCGTCCGTCGCCCGTCAGATTCGCGCTGCTGCCTGGAAAGCCACTCTGCGGAACGAAGACGGCGTCGCTGACGCGCTGCTTGCCTGGGCGGAACATGGCGACGATCTCGTCACCGAGGGCGAACGCCGGCTGGGCGACATTCTCGTCCACCCGGACCGGCTGACCGAGCAGCTCCTGACACTGCGAACGCTGCAGACCCTCAGCCTGCTCGACATCCTGCACTACCGCGAGCAGGTCTTCGAAATCGGCGATTACCCGACCGAACAACGCGACGAGTATTTCGTCTGACCGCACGTCGCCCGCGGCCGTAGCTACCGTCGCCAGACGGTGGGCGTTCTCCGTTCCGAACACCACCGGTGATTAAGGCCACGCTCTGGCGAGCGTAGCTACGCTGCCGGGGAGGCCACGCTCTGGCGAGCGTAGCTACGGTGCCGGGGAAGCCACGCTCTGTCGAGCGTCGCTACGAGACCTGGACGGCTCCGCTACTCGGCCTCAGTCTCGTCCGTCTTCTCTTCCGGCTGCCAGGGATACTCGGCTTCCCAGGCCATCCAGAATCTCGATGCGTTCGTGTTTCGCCACAGACACAGCGCGTTGCCAACGTGGCTGTAGAACGTGTAATCGTCGAGCATCTGTTCCTGCGTCCGCGACGTGACGTTGGCGATGATCCAGTCGGCGGCCTTGCGAATCATTTCGCGCGGAGGATGCAGCGACTCGGGGGCAATCGCCAGCCATTCCAGGTGATGCCCGGTCGAGATCACATCGCGGTATTTCGGATAAGTCGTGTCGGGATTCTCGACCGCGTCGGCGCCGTCCGGCCAGTTGTAGGGCCAGTGGCCATCCTCAAACTGCGTCACCTCAAGAATGTCCCGCACCGTCGTGAGGTGGTCGATGACTTCTGCCCGGACGCTGTCAGAGAGGATCCCCTCACCAGATTCGTTCTGCGTGCGAGTCAGGTCGTCGATCCGGACGAGCAGCATCAGCGAGTACAGACGATGCGTTCCGCCACAGACCCCGTACTGCTTATGGCCACGCAACTGGCGTTTGGCGATCAGGTCAAAACTGAGCTGGCGGCGGTGAGCGTTCTCCCACTCACGAACCGGCGGCAGCCACAGTCCAAAGGCCATTGCCGACCATTCGGTTTCGCGCTCGTCGAGATCGAAGTCGTAGATCGCCTGCTCCACAACCTGCTTGAACGTTCGATTCGGATAGCGCGGCGTGCGAACGGTGAAATCGAGCGGCACGCCCGCTTCCGTCAGGCACGCCAGCGTATGGTCATGGTGATACGACGCTCCCGACTCTTTCCCCCAGCGGATGTAAACGCCAGTCTCGCGGTCCTGCAGCAGCGGCTTCGTTTCCGGGTTCCACGACAGCAGAAAGCGGCCGTGATCAAGCAGAAAGTCGCGCATGTCCGCTCCGGACATGACTGCGGGATCCTGGAACTTCGCGTCGACGTGCCAGGTTCGCAAAGCATGCTCGACGTGATTCGGCTTCAGCTTGTCCGGCGAGAAACGCGGCTGCACCTGTTTGAGCACTGCGGCGAGTTCCTCGTCGCTGACGACTTCCTCATCGTCATACAGCGGTGTCACCACGAGCGCTTCCGTCCGCTCGATCGTGACCGGACGGAAGTGCGTCTTGCCCGTCGCCAGTTCAAGAATCTGATCGTTCTGGCTGGGTGTCAGCCTCGACCAGGCGGCGGCGAACGCTCCAACCGTCAGCAGTTGAACCAGGACAAAGGCTGCGAATGTTGGCCCCTGGAACTTCTTCATATCAATCAGCCTCGCGGCAATGGCTGCCTGCAGCAGAGGAAACAACCTGCGGCGACCGGAATGTGGCGAAATAAACGGCGAAACAACCTGCTGGCGTGCGGATCAGATCGGATCACGGCGGTCGAAGATGATCGACCGGTCATCCTCGAACACGCGCGACCACTCCGTCGATTCGCGGAGCCGCTCAACCAGTGCGGGCTGCCCGCCGGTGTCGAGCACGATCGTGTTGACGCCGTACCGTTCCAGCATCGCGAAGTAAGAGCCCCGCAATTCGATGATGCTCAGGTAGTCGTCCCAGACTTCGTGCGGCACAAGATGAGCGTGTGAGGTCACCATGACCTGCAGATTCTCCGGCCCGGCCCAGACGAGATAGTCGCCCAGTTCGAACGAGTTAAAGATGAGGCCATGCGGAGGATTCTCGACGAGGTACTGCGCGGCACCGACCGGCGTGCTGGCACTGACGGGAATCTTCTCAGCACGAGCCATCGCGTCCTGCCCAAGCGCCGCCTTGAGGGCCACCTGTCCGGGGCTCGACACCTGCAGAACGATCAAGCCCAGAAAGATTGCGACAACAGTCCACATGCTGGCTCGGGGAGCCGGCTCAAAATCGATCGTCGTCCCGCGAGCCCGCCGCCAGGCTGCGGCTCCGTGAATGCCGACCAGGCAGACGGCCAGCGGCCCCCACCACATGAGCAGCCGCGACGTCCACAGCATCCCGCAGCCCAGTCCGGCCAGAGCCAGGTACTCAGCCGACGACGCACGCCGAGGACTCCAGCGGTAGACAGCAAACAGCAGCAGTCCGACGACGAACGCCGCCTGTCCCTGAACCAGCCTGATGTGCAGCGTCTGCCACTCGATCAACGACGCCAGGTTCGAGTTGTTGCCGACAGCGATGACCTCGCTCCACAGCCGCAGGCCGTACGGATTCAGCAGAGTTGCGACGGCAGCAAGTTCCGTCAGCAGAACCAGTCGCCTCAGTTTCCGATCATGCAGGACGCCGCGAACAGTCCGCGTTCGCACGAGAACGTCAATGCCTCGACCGACGGCGAAGCAGCCCAGTGTGGCCAGTCCGATCGCGAACGAACCGTGCATGTTCGCCCACAACGCGAACATCGCTGGAATCAGCCACCAGTCAGAGCGTTTCCGCTCGCACCGCAGCAGCACACTGAGCAGTGCGGCGTAGAACAGAAAACCGGCACACTGCGGCCGGACAATCATCAACTGCTGCCACTCGACAAAGAGCGTCATCACGCAGACGCCCGCCGCGATCAGGCTGCTGCGAGTGCGGTCGTAAACGCGAGCCGTCAGAATCCCGACGGCCGCTGCTCCGGCGAACGCGTACAGCAGAACGATGCCCGCCTTGCCTCCCACCTGAAACGCACCGTAAGCCAGCAACTGGGTCAACCAGGCGGTGTCGACATAGCGAACCCCTTCCGAGAGCGGCATGAGCGGCTCGGTCGCCGGCAGGACTCCCGTTTCCCACAGCAGCCGTCCGTACGAAAGATGCCCCCACAGATCGGTGTGCCACAACGGCCTGAGGCTGAGCGTCAGAAAGGTGACGCCGATCAGAAGAACCCAGCCGGTTCCCGCTGCCGTCATCCGAAACCACTCGGGAAACTTGTCTTCCAGCAGCGCGACGTCGGCTTCGGAAGGATCGTAATCCGCTTCGTGAGCGGTTTCCGGTTCATTCAGGACGGTCGCCATCGGCGCGTCTCTCCTCAAGCAGTGTTCACAAGCCCAACATCTGAGGTTGCCTCTGCCCGGCCAGTCACAGCGTGCAGCCGAGTTTTCACCGCACCGGACGCCGCTCCACCGACGCGGCAGACAACTCGCCAATTCTGTCTCTGACGCGGGCACTGTCAAAGACTGCCGTCAAAACCGGTTCGGAAACCAGCAACCATTCAACCGCTGCTGCAGGCTGTTCGGCCTGGTCCGGTTCTGAGGAACAAACGGGAGCTTCGCATTACGCGGCTGAAGCTGGATCCCGCGAAGCCGGTCTGACACGCTGTGCCCGGCATTCATCTCCCGCCAGCGGTCACCAGCTGCACGCAAACTCTGCACGCAAACTCCGACACGAATTCTTGAGCCTGCCATGCCACACCTTAACCGCATGATTCTGTGGACCATCGTCCTGTGCGCAGCTGCGAAGCTGCTGCTTCCATCGCCGACTGTGCAGGCCGCGGAGCCGGACAATCGCCCGAACATCGTGATCGTCCTGGCGGATGACCTCGGGTACGGAGACCTGGGCTGCTATGGGCACCCGCGGATCAGGACACCGAACATTGACCGCTTCGCTGCCGAGGGTCTCAAACTGACCGACTGCTACGCCGCTCATGCGAACTGTTCGCCCTCGCGAGCCGGCCTGATGACGGGCCGCACACCGACGCGACTGGGCATCTTCAACTGGATTCCGGTCTACTCGCCCATGCACCTGCGGCGGTCCGAGCTGACGATCGCCACGCTGCTCCGCAACGCCGGTTACGACACCTGCCACGTCGGCAAGTGGCATCTCAGTGGCGACCTGCTCGGCGGTCGAACGCCGTTCGTTAAAGCTGATGCCACACCGCTCGTCGACGCCGACGGCAAGCCCACGGGCGAAATCGCCGCGAACAATCCCTCGCAGCCGCAACCGTGGGACCACGGTTTCAGCCACTGGTTCGCCACGCAGAACAACGCGTTGCCGAATCACCGCAACCCGGTCAACTTTGTCCGCAACGGCAAACCTGCCGGCCCGCTGCAGGGTTACTCGGCAGACCTCGTTGCCGACGAAGCAACCCGCTGGCTCGAATCCCGCAACGATGCGACAAACCCGTTCTTCCTCTTCGCGTGTTTCCACGAACCTCACGAACCGATCGCTTCCGACAAACGCTTCACCGACCTGTACCCGTCCGATGACCCCGCGCTCTCCGCGCATCACGGCAACGTTTCGCAACTCGATGCCGGCTTCGGCAAACTGCTCGCCACACTCGACCGACTCGGGAAACGCGACAACACCTTCATCTTCTTCACCAGCGACAATGGCCCGGCGATTACCGGCATGCACCCGCACGGCTCGTCCGGCCCGCTGCGGGACAAAAAGGGGTATCTCTACGAAGGCGGAATCCGTGTCCCCGGCCTCGTCCAGTGGCCGGGCCATGTCACACCGGGCACGACCAGTGACCAGGCTGTCTGTGGCGTCGACGCCCTGCCAACAGCCTGCGAAATCGCTGGAGTCTCGCTGCCGAACGACCGCATCTATGACGGAGCCAGCTTTCTGCCGGTCCTGGAAGGCCGCCCGATCGAACGCCCGCAGCCGCTGTACTGGCATTTCAATCGGGCCAGTGGCGAGATCAAAGTCGCGATCCGAGACGGCGTCTGGAAACTCTGCGCCCGCCTGGATGTTCCCTCGCCCAAACCCAGCGGCGGCATCACTGTCGAGGAGATCGCCGATCTCAAGCGTGCCCAGCTGACCGGTTTCGAGCTTTACAACCTGAGCACCGACCAGGCGGAAACGACCGACGTGAAGGCCGACCATCCCCAGCTCCTGGCGACGCTGCAGAAGAAAATGCAGACGATCTACGAAGGCGTTCAGGAGGAAGCTCCGGAATGGCCCGCCTGGAACTGGCCGCGGTACGAAGCTCACCACATCGAATGGCCCGAGTACTGGCTGAAGAAACGTCGCAAGCGTTGAACGTCGCTTCCTGTCGGCTTTCGCCATTCAGGCATGAGAGCGTCGATCGCAAACCTGCGATCGCAAACATTTCCCGCGGAGCTTTCCATGACGCGCACCCTGCTGACCGTCATCTCTGGCTGTTTACTGTTCAGCGCGACAGACACTCGGGCAACCGACGTCGAACCATCAGCCACTCCCCGATGGGCAATCGTCCTGCACGGAGGCGCCGGAGCCCCGCCGGCCAACGCGACGCCCGAGCAACTTCAGGCGCGGCGTGACGGGCTCAGTGCAGCACTGTCTGCAGGACGAAAAGTCCTCACCGACGGCGGCTCAAGTCTCGACGCGGTCGAGACGACGATTCGCATTCTCGAAGACAATCCGCTGTTCAACGCCGGACACGGGGCCGTCTTCAACGGTGCCGGCGAGCATGAACTCGACGCGTCCATCATGGACGGCAGGACGCTCGATGGCGGAGCAGTTGCCGGAGTGCGCACCGTTAAGAACCCGATCACGCTCGCTCGACGAGTGATGACGGAAACGCGGCACGTTCTGCTGTCCGGCCCTGGAGCCGAAGCGTTCGCGACCGAGCAGAATGTCGCTCGCGTACGGAACTCCAGTTTCTCCACCGAACTGCGTCGCGCCGCCTGGGAGAAAGTCCGCGCTCAGGAGAAGAAGAACGACGGCAACGCGCTCCGCTGGCAGGCCGCCAAACCCTGGCAGTACGGAACGGTCGGCTGCGTCGCGCTCGACAAAGACGGAAACATCGCCGCCGGCACCTCGACGGGCGGACTGACAAACAAGAAGTTCGGTCGCGTCGGCGACAGCCCGGTCATTGGCGCCGGGACGTACGCCGACAACGCGACCTGCGGCATCTCCGCATCGGGCATCGGCGAGCAGTTCATTCGTCACGCGGCGGCCGCTCAGATTTCGCTGCTGATGCAGCATCGCGACTGGTCCCTGCAGGAAGCCGCCGAGTACGTCCTCAAAGAACGCCTGCGTCCCGGCGACGGCGGCATCATCGGCCTCGACCGCTCCGGAAAAGTCGTCTGGGTCTTCACCACGCCGGGCATGTACCGTGCGACTGCCGACTCGTCCGGTCGGTTCGACATTCGCATCGGCAACGAGTAAGCAACGTATCTCTGCTTTGAGCATTGCCGTGTCGCGAAACTCGCGCAGAGTTTCGGCAACCAGGAGTCGTCGCAACTCTGCGCGAGTTTCGCTACCACTCCAGTATCCGCCTTGCTTCGTAAGCTGACGACCGCTGTGCGATTCAGCGCTACTCGCAACTCCCCCCTCGATTCACCGAAAGGATTCACCCCATGTCGACTCAGGAGCTGTATTCGGAACTTGTCACTCGACTGAAGAAGACATCACTGCTCGCGTCGTGCTCCGCCGTTCTCGGGTGGGACGAACAGGTCAACATGCCGCCGCAGGGAGCGGAGCACCGGGCAAATCAGCTCGCCCTGCTGGCCGGAATGACGCACGAGCAATCGACGTCGGCCCGCATCGGCGAATTGTTGAGCGAGCTGGAAGCCGCCGGCGATCTCGGCCCGGAAGCTTCGGACGAACAGATCATTCTCCGCGAAGCACGCCGTAACTACGACCGCGCGACAAAGCTGCCGCAGCGGCTCGTCGAGGAAATCTCGCGGACGACGACGCTGGCCCAGCAGGCCTGGATCGGTGCCCGCAAGGCGCGCGACTTCTCGCAGTTTCAAACCTGGCTCGAACAGGTGCTCACGCTGAAACGTGAAGAGGCCGAGGCGATTGGCTATGGCGACGGGCAGCCCTATGACGCGCTGCTCGACGACTACGAACCCGGAGCAACGGCGGCGCAGATTCAGGCAGCCTTTGAGCCGCTGCGCGACGAACTGGTCCCGCTCGTTGCGGCGATCGGCGAATCATCCTGCAAGCCGGATTCAACCATTGTCACACGCAGCTACCCGGTCGAAGCTCAACGCGAGTTTGGACTCAAAGCCGCCGCCGCAATCGGTTTCTCGTTCGACGCCGGCAGGCTCGACATCGCCGCTCACCCGTTCTGCAGCGGTTTCGGCCCCGGCGACTGCCGACTGACGACGCGGTACGACGAGCATCATTTTCCCGGCGCGTTCTTCGGCACGCTACACGAAGCCGGGCACGGCATTTACGAGCAGGGTCTCAGCGGCGACGCCTTCGGCACGGCACTCGGTGAGAGCGTTTCGCTGGGCATTCACGAATCGCAGTCGCGCATGTGGGAGAACCTCGTTGGCCGGTCCCTGCCCTTCTGGGAACACTTCTACCCACAGGCGCAGGCCGCGTTTCCCGAAGCACTTGGCGAACTGCCGCTCAACGATTTTCACCGCGCCGTCAACGACGTCCGCCCGTCGTTCATCCGCGTCGAAGCCGACGAGGTCACGTACAACCTGCACATCATGCTGCGGTTCGAGCTGGAGCAGGCGATGCTCAGCGGCGACCTGAAACCGGCTGACGTTCCGGCGGTCTGGAACGAGACGTTCACTCGCTACTTCGGTATCACGCCCGAGCACGATGCCGACGGCTGCCTGCAGGACATCCACTGGAGCGCTGGCCTGCTTGGCTACTTCCCGACGTACGCGCTCGGGAACATGTACGCCGCCCAGTTCTTCGAAGCCGCCGACCGCGACCTCGGCGGCCTGGCCAGCCAGTTCCGTCAGGGAGAATTTGCCCCGCTCAAGGACTGGCTGACACAGAACATCCATCAGCAGGGCAAACGCTTCCAGGCCCAGCAACTGGTGAAACACGTCACCGGAGAATCGCTCTCGCACGCCCCACTGATGCGACACCTCAACAGCCGCTTCAAACCGCTGTATGAATTGAGTTGAGGCTGCAACATACGCTGAGGGAGCGGTCGATCGCGGCAGGCTGAGAAACGCCTCGCGGGCCACTCTACTCCCAGACCATCTCGCATTCCGGCAGGCTTTCCAGAAAGAGCCGACCGTAGGGTTTGGTGCGGACTCGGGGGTCAAGGATGACGACCTGGCCGGTGTCCTGGCGGGAGCGGATCAGGCGGCCGAAGCCCTGCTTCAGTTTGATGATCGCCTCCGGCACCTGGTACTCCATGAACGGGTTACCGCCGCGCGCCCGGATCGCCTCCACGCGGGCTTCCAGCAGCGGCTGGTCGGGCACGCTGAACGGGAGCTTGGTGATGATGACGTTCTGCAGTGCCTCGCCCTGCACATCGACGCCCTGCCAGAAACTGTCCGCTCCAAACAGGACCGCGGCCGGATCGTTACGGAATTTCTCGAGCATCTGGTTGCGCGGCATGCCATCGCCCTGGCTGTACAACGAAATGCCGTTTGTCGCGAACCAGCTTCCCAGCCGCGCCGCACAGTTCTTCAACAAACGGTAACTCGTGAACAGAACGAAGGCTCGACCGGACGTATGCCCGACATGCCGCTTGATCTGCTCGCAGACGGCGGTCTCGAATTCCGCCGCCTTGCTCGTCGGATCCGGCATGCGCGAGTGCACAACCAGCTGAGCCTGACGCTGGTAATCAAACGGGCTGCCCAGCTTCAGCTCGATCGCCTTGTCCAGGCCGATGCGGCTTTTGAAGAAGTCGAAATTCTCCTGCCCGATCGCCAGCGTAGCGCTCGTCAGCACGACGGTGTCGACGTGGTTGAAGAGTTCCTCGCGCAGAACCGGTGCGACTTCGATCGGACACGACACCAGCTTCGTGTTGCTGCGCCGCCCGGTTGACTGCTCGATCCAGTAAACCGAATCGTCCTCGGTCTGCTTCATCCAGGCTTCAAGGCTGACGGCCAGCAATGTGCAGCGTTCGCCAGCAGCCTTCAGCTCCACGCGTTTCTCCTCAGTCTCGATCTGCTCGGACTCCTGTCCGATTTCGATTCCCAGCCGTCGCAGCTCGGGCGTCAGTTCGTTGGCAATTTCCACCGCCTTGCGGACGCGACCGTTGGGCGGGCACTTTGACTGCTTCCAGTGTCCGAGTGCCGCGAAAAAGTCGTCGTACCGCATCCGCAGGCGCATCACCTGCTGCTGACACTGGCCGAGCCCGTGCGTCACCAACAGCCCCTTATTGGTGCGGTCGTTGTAGAGCCGGTTGAGCAGATACTCGACCTGCCCGCTGGAGACCGACAGCCCCAGGTGGTCGCCCGCGACGCCTTCCACCGTGTGAGCTTCGTCAAGAATGACGACATCGTAGTCCGGCAGAATTGAAACACCTTCGCGCCGCAGTGCCAGGTCCGAAAAGAACAGCGCGTGATTGACGACCAGAATGTCCGCGTTCCAGACGCGTCGCCGAGCCTGGAAGTAGTAGCAGTCCTCGTAAAAGTCGCAGTGCTTGCCCAGGCAGTTGCCGTGCTCGCTCTGCACTTCATCCCAGACCGTCGAGAGCGGACGAAACGAGAGGTCCGAGCGGCTCCCGTCTTTCGTCGTCTTCGACCATTCGACAATGTCTTCCAGCTGTCGGACTTCCTGCGGGTCCGAGTAGAGCGAGTCCGACCGTTCGATCGCGCCCATCATCCGCCGCAGACTCATGTAGTTCGAGCGGCCCTTGACGAGCACCGAGGAGAACTCGACCGGCAGCGACGCATTCAGAAATGGAATGTCCCGATGAAACAGCTGTTCCTGCAGGCTGATCGTGTGCGTCGAGATGACGACCCGCTTGCGTTTCGGCTTCGCTCCTTCGGTCGCCTTCCCGTCTTCGCTGCCGGGCGTCTGCTTTCCCTGGTCGGCCGTCGCGTACAGGATCGCGGGCACCAGATAGGCAAAGCTCTTGCCGACGCCAGTGCCGGCTTCAACGATCAGATGGCGTTTCTCGCGAACAGCGCGTTCGACGGCCTCGGACATTTCGAGCTGTTCGGGCCGGCTCTCATAATTTCTGAGACGCCGCGAGACGGTCCCCTCGTCCCCCAGAATTGACGCAACGTCGAGTTCCATTCGACTTCGTTCTCCAGCTCCGTCGACCGCACTACCGCAGGCCGGACGGGCGCGTCAGGGCGTCCGTTGAAAACCGACGAGACACAGGTCATCGCTGTTGGCGCTGCCCTCTGTGAACTCGCCAACGTCAGCCACAATTGCTTTGACAAGTTCGCTGATCTCGAACGGCCCGGTGCGCACAAAATCCGTCAGCCGCTTTGTGCCGTACAGCTCACGACTCGGCGTCATGGCTTCCGTGACACCATCGGTGAAAAGCAGCCAGGTATCGCCGGGTTTCAGTTCAAACGTGTCTTCGACAAACGTCTGGTCGGGAATGATTCCGAGCGGCAGTCCAGTATCGTCGCCCTCAATCGATTCCGTGTTGCCATCCAGGTCGCGCCGAATGGGAGCCAGATGGCCGGCGCTGACCATCGTGACGGTATGCTTCGCCGGATCGATCACGAGCAACGCGCACGTGATAAACCGATGCCCCAGGCCGCTCACTGAGATCTCGGAATTGAGCCCTTCCATCGCGTCGGCGACGGTTGCCCCCGTCAGCAGGTGATAACGGGCCGCCGAGTACAACCGCGCCATCAGCAGCGCCGCCGGCACGCCTTTCCCGGCGACGTCCGCGACCGTCACGGCGAGCCGGCCATCGGGCAGCGCCACGTAATCGAAGTAGTCGCCACCGACGTGCTGAGCCGCTTCGTAGTAGTCCGCAAAATCGTAGGCGTCGAGCTTCGGACGCTTGTGCGGCAGAAAGCCAAGCTGCACCTGCATCGCGAATTCCAGCTCGCGATCCATATCCCGCCGCTTGATCAACTGCTGGTGCAACCGGGCATTCTCGATCGCCAGCGTGCATTGCGAGGCGATTGTCACGAGCAGGTCGAGATCATCGTTGTCGAAGCGTGCTCTCAGATCGAACGTTGTGATCTGAATCGCTCCCAGCCGCTCATCGTTCTTTGAGATCAGCGGTGCGCACATCATCGAGCGAATCTGCAAACCAGCGAGGCTCTCGCTGGTAACAAACCGGCTGTCGTCGCTGGCGTCGGCACTGAGGATCGCCTCGCCGGATTCCAGCGTCCGCTTCACGATCGTCCGCGAGATCGAAAACGAATCGTCGCCCGGCTTGCGGTTGCGGAACTCCCGCACCTTGGGCTCACCGCCAGGCTCGTCGACCATCATGATCACGACCTGATCCGACTGCGGATACAGTCGAAAGAGCGCGTCGAGAATGTTCGGAAATACCTCGTCGATATCCAGCACGCCGTGCAGCAGATGCCCGATCTCGACGATGGCCCGCAGCTTGACCTCCGGCTTAACGCTCAACCGCACCCCGGAACCCGAGCGCGCGTCGATGCTTGAGATGATCGATGAGCGCTCCTGCGAGTCTGCTTCGAGTTCGGCAGTTTCGAGAGCCGAACTGGCGGACAGCCGGGCCTTGTCCTGAGGGCCACGCAGCTGCGTATCGTTCTTGAACAGGTCCGTCGAACTGCCCGACTCAGCGAAGCTGTACGCGAAATCGCAGACTCTCACGATATCGCCGTCGTTCAGCAGCCGCGGCTCCGTCACGTCAGACTCGTTGACCTGCGTCCCGTTCCGGCTGCGTAAATCTTCGACGTAATAGCTGCCATGCAGCTGGACAATCTGAGCGTGCTGACGGCTGACGGAACCATCTTCCAGCACGACGTCGCAGCTGGGGTGCCGACCGAAAACGAACCGCTCACCATCGAGCGAGATGACTCTGCCAGCTTCGGCGCCCTGAAGAACTTTGAGATACGCCACTGGCGGCCTCGGTCAGTCGGAATACGCGGGTCAAAACGGACACACAACACGCGGAATACCGGTCGATTCTAGTCACGCCCGGACACTTCAACAATCAGTCCGCCAGGCAACAGGGCCTGCCGGCGGAGATTCCGTTGAGGCGCATCGCGCTCGTGACGCAGGCCCAATGAGCCACCGCGGCTCGAACAGTCACCGCGGTGTCGAACAGTCACCGCGGCTCGAACAGTGACAACGTGTCGGTAACGCTGTTGCGGTGCACGAGAACGACAGCCGTGTCGCCAGGCCGCAGTTCATCGTCGGCTCCAGGCACCTTCACAAAATCCTCGCGAACAATCGCGGCGACGAGACTGCCCGGCAGAGCGACGTTCCGCAACGGCGTGCCCACGACCGGAGCCCCGGCCACAATCTCCACTTCCCAGACTTCCGCGTCGCCTCCGGAGATCTTCGACCCGCCAATGATGACACCGCCCTGCAGCATCCCGAGGACTTCGCGCGCGGTGACTTCGCGCGGACTGACGGCCGCATCGATTCCGACCTTCTCCAGCACGTTCGCGTAGTCCGGTCGCCGGACGATCGAGAGGATCCGCTCGCAGCCCAGTTCCCGCGCTTCAACACCGCAGACAATATTGTCTTCATCATGGCCGGTCGCGGCGACGAAGATATCGGCCTTGCCGACACGCGCCTCGTGCATCTCGGCCTGGCGAGTCGCATCCGCGTGCAGAACCGTCGTTCCGTGGAGACGTTCCGCCAGAAACTGGCAGCGATCGGCGTCGGCTTCCATCAGGATCACATTAAAGCGGCCCTTCTGCAGCATCGACGCGAG
>Ga0209273_10002681_pt1 | contig 13238 bp, 14 predicted proteins | sample tdAd471_FD_187126 | JGI IMG/M metagenome (GOLD analysis project Ga0209273, IMG submission 187126) | Marine sediment microbial communities from the Atlantic coast under amendment with organic carbon and nitrate - tdAd47.1 (SPAdes)... | ecosystem: Environmental > Aquatic > Marine > Coastal >...
GTAATGCACCGTCGGCAACACCGGGATCGGTTCCTTGGTGGCATCGACGCCGGAGAAGATACGTGCCGTTTCGGTGATGCCCGGCAAACGCTTGTTCAGCACCTCGCCGCCCAGATGTTCCAGGTGCAGGTGAATGTGGTCCTGCTCATCGCCGACGCCGCGGCCATCGCGGATTTCCATGGTCATCGCACGGCTGACGACGTCGCGCGACGCCAAATCCTTGGCGGTCGGCGCATAGCGTTCCATGAAGCGTTCGCCCTTGGAATTGGTCAGGTAACCGCCCTCTCCACGCGCGCCTTCGGTGATCAGGCAGCCGGCCGAGAAAATGCCGGTCGGGTGGAACTGCACGAACTCCTGGTCCTGCAGCGGCAGACCGGCTCGTGCAATCATGCCGTGGCCGTCACCCGTGCAGGTGTGTGCCGATGTCGCCGAGAAGTAGGCCCGGCCATAGCCCCCTGATGCAAAAACCGTCATCTGCGCTTGAAAGCGATGCAGCTTTCCGTCGTCCAGGTTCCACGCAACGACACCCTGGCAGGTACCGTCATCGTCCATGATCAGGTCGATGGCGAAGTATTCGATGAAGAACTCGGCATCGTTTTTCAGCGACTGCTGATACAGCGTATGCAGGATCGCGTGGCCTGTCCGGTCGGCGGCGGCACAGGCGCGCTGCACCGGTTTTTCGCCGAAATTAGCCATGTGGCCGCCAAACGGGCGCTGATAAATCTTGCCGTCCTCTGTCCGCGAAAACGGCACGCCGAAGTGTTCCAGCTCGTAGATTGCCGGCACGGCCTCGCGGCACATGTATTCGATGGCGTCCTGGTCCCCTAGCCAGTCGGCACCCTTGACGGTGTCGTACATGTGCCAGATCCAGTTGTCCTCGGCCATGTTGCCGAGCGACGCGCCGATGCCGCCCTGTGCCGCAACGGTGTGCGAACGGGTCGGGAAAACCTTGCTGATGCAAGCCGTCTTCAGCCCCGCAGCAGCCATGCCGAGCGTGGCGCGCAGACCGGCACCACCGGCACCGACGACGATGACGTCATATTTGTGATCAACGATCTCGTAGGATTCAGGCATCCAGTCAGCTCCCGAAGGTCAGGCGAATAACAGCAAACACGGCACATGCGCCGATCAGATAAATGGCGAACTTCACAAGAATCAGCGACGTCAGCTTGGCGGCTTCGCCATGCACGTAATCCTCGATCACGACCTGCAGGCCGAGTTGCGCGTGATAGAACATGGTGCCGATCAAAAGTATCAGCAGGACGGGATTGTAATGCGTCCCGACCCACGCCTTGAAAGTCGCCAGATCGGCGCCGACAACCCCCGTCGCCGAATAGACGAACCACAAAACGAGCGGCACCAGCGCGATCCCGCTGATGCGCTGCACCCAGAAATGATGTGCTCCTTCGTGTGAGGCCCCGAGGCCGCGAACCCGGCTAAGTTGCGAACGAAGTTCCATGGTCAACCCCCCACCGCATAGGCAAGACAGAAAGTGGCGACCGTCAGGATCACCGAAAAGGCGATCACGGCGATGCCGCTGGCACGGAGCTTTTCAAGCTCGAACCCCCAGCCGGCGTCCCATGCCAGGTGACGAATGCCGTTCGCCAGATGATACCAGAGCGAAAAGACGACCCCGAACAGCACCAGTCTGCCGAACCACGAACCGAGAATGGCCTGGGCCTGCGCGAACGCCTCGGGACCATACGTTGCCGCCATCAGCCAGTACGTCAGCAACACCGCACCGCCGCACAGGGCAACGCCGGTAATGCGGTGCGTAATGGACAGTATCGATGTGATTTGCGGTTTATAGATTTGAAGGTGTGGCGATAAGGGACGATTCCGGGTGGTCATAGTGAACGCCTTTCTCTCGGCAGCGCGTGCATCCGCGGGTTTTCAACCGGTTATTAAGTGGTACCTGCCGCTCTCGGGCAAGTCAACTTTTCACGGTGCAATGCAGCATAAAATCGGAGCGCAAAGTCCGCGCCCAGCCTGCAATACCCGCGATTTCAACGGGTATTCGTCCAAGTGTGGACAAACTGTGGATAGTTTGGGGAAAACGGGGAGGGTTTTACACAGGAAACTGACTTTACCCCCAACATTCCACGTAGCGACGAAAACCGATCCGGCGCATTGTTGTGTTGCACGCGAGTATACCGTCACGGTTTCGCCGGTTCGCCGGGGGGGCCGGTCGCGGCAAAGGCAGGGGAACATCTGGTCCTATGCCTGTGCTTCGACGCCGCTCGCTGTCTGCGGTAGGGTTTCGGCCCGCCGCTCCGGTCGTTCGCTGCCCAGGTGAGCGGAAGGTGTGCAGCACGGTGACGCAGTGTCCGTTTTGCAGCCAGGACGCGCAAGTGTCCGGGGGGCAGGCGTGAAGAACGAGGCCGATCTCTGCCCAGGGTGCGGCCCCGATCAAAACGAGGACATGGTATCTCATGGGCGAACGGAGCCTGGCCGGCTCCAAGAGGCGTCAGGTGCACTGATCCAGCAGTGCCGGGTGGAGGTTTCCCAGGACCGATACCGCTGACGCCTCTTTTATTATCTGGGCTTCAAGCAAAGCGCCTTCAGCGCGGCATCAGCACCCAGTAATCGAGATCAAGCACGACGTGCGGCAGGTACTTGCCGTCTTCACCCTTGTACGAGAAGTCGGCAGGCGGATGATCTTTGGTCGCCACCGTCCGGAGACGCAGCGCCCCCAGATCATCACGGCCTTCGCATTCCGCCTTGTCGAGCACTTCCGACCAAGCAAACACGGTGTCTCCGGCAAAGATCGGATTGGTGTGCGACCCGGCGTTGATGGCGGCAACGCGGAAGGCGTTGGCAAGGCCGTTAAATGACAGCGCACGGGCGATGGAGATCACATGACCGCCGTAGACCAGCCGCTTGCCGAAGCGGCCCTGTGCCTGCGCGAACTGGTTGAAGTGCACCTTGGCGGTATTCTGATACAGCCGCGTCGCCATCATGTGCTCGGCTTCCTCGACCGTGACGCCGTCGACGTGATCGATCTTCTCGCCGACCCCGTAATCGCCCCACAGATCGGCGCTGCCGGAAAGCGTCGTGTCGTAAGCGCTGAAATCGGTCCCGGACGGCAGCACCAGATCGGTGGCAGCGACCGCATCGCTCAAATCCGGCACAGCAGCATCCGGCGCCGGATTGGCGGTGTCGCGCTTGTTGACCATGACCCAGCGCTTGTAGTCGACGACCGTCTCACCATTCTGGTTCGTCGCCACCGAGCGCACATAGACAACGCCCGTCTTGCCGTTTGAATTTTCCTTGAGACCGATAACTTCGGACGTCGTGCGGATGGTGTCTCCGGCATGGACCGGCACGCCGAAAACGCCTTCCGCATACCCCAGGTTGGCGACCGCGTTCAGCGACACTTCGGGCACCGTCTTGCCGAAAGCCACATGGAACGCCAGCAGATCATCTAAGGGTTGCGCCGCGTAGCCGATGGAGCGCGCAAACGCGGCGGACGACTGTACTGCGAAGCGGCCACCGTAGAGCGCTGTATAAAGCGCGATATCGCCGTCCGTCACCGTGCGCGGCGTCGCATGCTCGAATACGTGGCCGAGTTCGAAATCCTCGAAAAAATTACCGGCGTTGGTTTTGGCCGCCATCTCAGGCGCCCCCCGCCGCAATGGCATCAGCCAGCGCCAATACGCGCTTGGCGTCGGCGACGTGCAGGTTTTCGATCAACTTGCCATCAACGACGACAAGCCCCTTGCCAGCTTCGGCTGCTTCGGCATGCGCGTCGATGATCTTGCGCGCCCACGCGATTTCGTCGGCGGACGGTGCAAACACATCGTTGGCGGCGTCGATGGTCTTGGGATGAATCAGCGTCTTGCCGTCCATGCCGAGATCTCGTCCCTGCTCGCACGATGCGCGGAACCCGGCGTCGTCGGACAGATCCAGATGCACCCCGTCCAGCACCGCGATCCCCGCCGCGCGCGCCGCGAGGATGCAGTATTCAAGCGCATACAGGAACGGCATCCGATCCGGCGTGTGACGGCACTTGAGATCCTTTTGCAGATCGGACGTGCCCATCACCAGACAGCCGACACGCGGATGTGCAAAGGCGATCTCGCGGGCATTGAGTATCCCCAGCGGGGTTTCCATCATGCACCAGATCGCCATATCGGCGGGCGCGCCTGCTTCTTCCATGATGGCGACGGCATCCAGAACCATTTCCTTCGTTTCGACCTTGGGCAGCACGACGGCGTGACATTTCATCTTTGCGATGGCCGCGACGTCGCCGTTACCCCACTCGCTGTCGAAACCGTTGGCCCGCACCGCGATCTCGCGGTGCCCATAGCCGCCTTCCTCGAGTGCCGAAGCAATCAGGCCCCGAGCCTCGACCTTGGCTTCGGGGGCGACGGAATCCTCCAGATCGAGGATCAGCGCATCGGCGGGCAGTTCGCGCCCTTTCTGCATGGCCCGGGTGTTGGACCCCGGCATATAAAGGGCGGAACGTCTGGGGCGGGTGTTGGCATCGGTACTCACGGCGATCTCCGGCAGCGATTATTGTGCGGCGCAATAAACTACATTCGTGCCAACTATAAAAGTCATTCGCGCTGTGGCAAGCTCATGCAATGGACGTCATTTCCCTGCAATCCCGTGTCAGAAGAGGCTACGTCGGCAACGCCGTTGCCGTCCCCGTACTCGAAGCCACCGGCGCAACGGTTTGGCCGATCGACAGCGTCATTTATGCGCATCATCCGGGTCACGGCCCGGTAACGCCCGAGATCACGCCGCACCGCGCATTGGCCGCCTGTCTTGAAGAGGCCGTTTCCCGCAGCACACCGCCCGCCACTCTGCTGAGCGGCTATCTGGCGAGCGCCGGGCAGGGTCGTACCGCCCTTGAACACCTTGATCGGGCGCGAAATACCGGGCGTATTAACGACTATTTTCTGGACCCTGTGTTCGGAGACGATGCCGAGGGCACCTACGTCGATCCATCGATGATCGCATTTTTCCGCGATGAAGCGCTGCCTTTTTGCACGGCTTTGCTGCCGAACCGCTACGAGCTGGCCGTACTTGCCGATGCGTCCGTCGAGACCGTGGCCGATGCCGTACGCGCGGCGAAATCGTTGATGCAACGCGGACCGACGATGGTGCTCGCCTCCTCGGTCCCGGTAACGGGCGACCGGCTCGCCAACGTGCTCGTATTGAAAAAAGGGGCCTTCGCCGTTGAGGTGGATAAATTGCCGCTCCGCGCGAAAGGCACTGGCGACATGCTCAACGCCGCCTTTATCGGCCTGTTCACCGGTGGAATGGATGCGTGCCAGGCGATGGAACAGGCCGTTGCCGTCGTCGCGGCGGCGGTGGACGACGCCAGTGCGATAAATGCGCCCGAATTGGACTTGTCTAAAATTCAGGAAGCGTTCAATTTGGAACCTACACTGGACGCATCGTGTCAACCAATTGAATCTCTTGAACAATGAACCGCAAAGTGGAAGCATACGATTGCTTGAGGGATGAAACAGTAACGGGCTAAACCGTGTCAGACTACCTTCGTGATGTATCCGTAATGATCGTTGACGATCAGGAATTCATCACCAGACTGCTGCGGCAGATGGTGAAGGTTCTGGGGTGTATCGACATTCACGTCTTTTCCGATGGTGAAGAAGCCTGGACGTATTTCAAAGAAAACCCCGTCGACATCGTTATCACCGATTGGCAGATGCTGCCGATGAGCGGCCTCAAGTTGACGCAGTTGATCCGCAAAAGTCCCGAAAGCCCGAACCCGTTCACTCCGATCATCATGGTGACCGCGTATCGCGAGCGCGAACACGTCTTCAAGGCCCGCGATTCAGGTGTCACCGAATATGTCGTCAAACCCGTATCGCCGAAAGGGCTGTTCAGCCGGATTGAAGCCGTTATCGAACGGCCGCGGCGCTTTGTGCGGGTCGGGGAATTTTTCGGTCCTGACCGCCGCCGCCATAACAAGGAATTCGATGGCAATGACCGGCGCGGACAGGATAAGAATCCCGCCAGTAAACCCGATGCCGCCGCGGCCCAGGCGGAAAAGAAACGCGATATGGGCCAGGATGAAATCAACCAGACCTTCAATCCGAACGACGACACGCACACCAACGCAGACTGATCGGTTCTGCCCCGCTGTTCCACTTGATCGTGATGTAACAAAATGGAAGCATAAGCGGGAACGGAGGGTGCGACAGTGTCTGAATTCGATGACTTGCACACGACGGAGTACCTGCGCGACGTCTCCGTGATGATCGTCGACGATCAGCAATTCACCGCCAATATGCTGCGACAGATGGTGCGGATTCTCGGCTGCATGGATATCCAGGCGTTTTCAAACGTCGAGTCCGCCTGGACATATTACAAACACAACAGGATCGACCTGATTATCCTGGATTGGGAGATGTCGCCGGACAGCGGCTTGAAATTGACGAGATTGATCCGCAAAAGCCCGGAAACACCGAATGCCTTCGTCCCCATCATTATGGTCACCGCATATCGCGACAAGGATCATGTGTTCAAGGCACGCGATGCCGGTGTGACCGAATATGTCGTCAAACCGGTATCGCCGAAGGCCCTTTACAGCCGCATCGAAGCGGTGATCGAACGGCCCCGGCGCTTCGTCCGCGTCGGCGAATATTTCGGTCCTGACCGCCGCCGCCATCATACGGCGTACGACGGCGACGATCGCCGCGGCAAGGATGTGCCGCCGCAAGATGCCGAAGCCGCCGCCCGCGAAAACAAGCGCGATATGCACCAGGACGAAATCAACAAGACATTCAATCCGGACGATGATGTGCCGGACGACACGCCGAAAGGCTGAGCGACGGTCCAAGTTCCAACAAAAACGCCTGCCGCACAGTGCGGCAGGCGTTCATGTTTCGATCAGCCGCGATCAAATATTACGCGGCATCTTCCATATAATGGCCGATCAGGGTTTCCGCGATCTGCACCGTGTTCAGGGCCGCGCCCTTGCGCAGGTTATCCGATACAACCCACATCGACAGGCCGCTGTCGACCGTCGGGTCCATACGGATGCGGCTGACGTAGACCTCGTCTTCGCCGGCACATTCCTGCGGCGTCACGTAACCGCCATCGACACGTTCGTCGACGACCGTCACACCCGGCGCCGCCTGCAAGGCCCGGCGCGCTTCGTCTTCATCGATCGGGCTGTCGAATTCCAGATTCACCGCCTCGCCATGACCGATGAACGACGGCACTCGGACGCATGTCGCATGCACGCGGATCGAGGGATCGAGGATTTTCTTGGTCTCGACAACCATCTTCCATTCTTCCTTTGTCGACCCGTCTTCCATGAACTTGTCGATGTGTGGAATGCAGTTGAACGCGATCTGCTTGGTGAATTTCTGACGATGCTGTTCCGCCGGCTGATTGGTATAGATGCCCTTGGTCTGTTCGAACAATTCGTCCATACCGGCCTTGCCGGCACCGGAAACAGACTGATACGTGGAAACAATGCAACGCGTGATGTGCGCAAGATCGTGCAACGGTTTCATCGCCGTCACCATCTGAATTGTCGAACAGTTCGGGTTGGCGATGATGCCCTTGCGCGTGTAGCCGGCAATCGCGTCAGGGTTCACTTCCGGCACGACCAACGGCACGTCCGGGTCCATGCGCCAGTGCGACGTATTGTCGATGACGACGGCACCTGCGGCGGCGGCTTTCGGGCTGTATTCGGCGGACACGGAAGCCCCCGGCGACGAGAGTACGATATCCGTCCCCTTGAAGTCGAATTTGGCGAGATCCTGAATTTTGAGTATCTCGTCCTCGCCAAAACTGACTTCCTTGCCGACCGAGCGCGATGACGCCAGCGCCACGACTTCGCTTGCCGGAAAATTGCGTTCCGCCATGATTTCAAGCAAGGCCCGGCCCACGTTCCCCGTGGCGCCGACAACTGCAACTTTGTAACCCATATCGTTTTCTCCTTTGGGGCCTTAGAGCGCCCCGGGCACCGTCTACATAAGACTTCGGCCCGCGAGCGTTTCAGCGGGCCGTTTCATCAAAACACGAAAAAACCGCCCGCTAGTGCAGGGTTTTGGTCTTTTTCGTGGTGATCGTCGCAAACAGCATTTCAAATTCCTCGTTCCGCCGGTTCGCAAGGTACAATCGCGTATTGCCCCCGGCTGAAATCGCGCGGAACATAACGCGATGAGATGAATTACGCAAGATAGATACGCTATTCGACAAATTAGGCGCCCTAATGATCATTCGTTACCTCGCTCTTATCCTGATCTGCCAACTCATCGGCGAAACCGTTCAGGTGGCAAGTGCAATCCCAGTGCCGGGGCCGGTGATCGGCATGGCGATCCTGTTCACGGGGCTACTTGCCAAACGCGGCCTGCCAGGTGACTTGCGCGATACGGCAAGCGGCCTTTTGCGGCATCTGGCTTTGTTGTTCATACCGGCCGGGGTCGGCGTGATGCTGCATGTGCCGCGGCTGGCCGATGAATGGTGGCCGGTGTTCCTGGCCATCGTGCCCGGCACGCTGATCGCCATCGTCATCACGGCGCTGGTAATGGAGCGCCTTGGCCGCGCCACGATCCGCGAGGAGGACAAGGTATGACGCCACCGGACCTCGCTGAAATTTGGGTGTATCTCGCGCAAAAACCGCTGACCGGGCTGACGCTGACGCTGTGTGCCTATGTCGCCGGGGACTGGCTGTACGAAAAAAGCGCCCGCAACCCGCTGCTCAACCCAGTCCCCATCGCCATCGCCCTGATCGCCGGTCTGCTTTGGCTGACGGATATTCCCTATCGCGACTACTTCGAAGGCGCACAGTTTGTGCACTTTCTGCTGGGCCCGGCGACCGTGGCGCTGGCGGTGCCCTTGTACCAGCAACTGGAAACGTTGAAGAAATCCGGCCCGGCCCTTCTTGCCGGTGTCTTATTGGGGTCGGCGGCAGCGGCGGGCTGTGCCTACGGATTTGCGTATCTGGGCGGCGCCAGCACGGAAACGCTGCTGTCCATCGCGCCCAAATCCGTGACCGCCCCCATCGCCATGGGGATTGCCGAACAACTGGGCGGGCTGCCGTCGCTGACCGCCGTCTTGGTCATCCTGACCGGGATTACCGGCGCGGTGCTCGGGCCACTGGTTTTGAATCTCGCGCGTATCAAGGACTGGCGGGCGCGCGGTCTGGCTATGGGTGTCGCCGCGCACGGCATCGGCACATCGCGTGCCTTGCAGGTCAACGCCGTCGCCGGTGCCTTTGCCGGTCTCGCCATGGGGCTGAACGGCCTTGCCACGGCGATCCTGATCCCACTGATTTTCGCACTGATTTCTTAGACGCGCGCGCAAAAAAACCGGGGCGCAAAGGCCCCGGTTTCCCGATCTCGGAAAGCGCCGGTGATTTACGCCGCCAGCTTGTCCAGTTCTTCGCAGACCTTCTCGCCCATTTCCTGGGTCGAAACGAGGGTCATGCCGTCCTGCATGATATCGCCGGTGCGGTAGCCCGCATCGAGCACGTTGGCACAGGCCTTTTCGAGCAGGTCCGCATCCTCGCCCATATCGAACGAATAGCGCAGGCACATGGCGAACGACAGCACGGTGGCCAGCGGGTTAGCCTTGCTTTCACCGGCGATGTCCGGCGCCGAGCCGTGCACCGGCTCGTACAATGCTTTGCGGCGGCCGCTTTCATCCGCGGCACCGAGTGACGCCGACGGCAGCATGCCGAGCGAGCCGGTGCACATCGCGGCGCAATCGGAAAGGACGTCACCGAACAGGTTGTCGGTAACGATGACGTCGAACTGCTTGGGCCAGCGCACAAGCTGCATGGCGCAGTTGTCGGCATACATGTGTTCGAGCGCGACGTCGGGATAATCCTTGGCGACCTCGGTCGCGATCTTGCGCCAGAAGACGCCAACTTCCATGACGTTGGCTTTTTCGACGGAGTGCAGCTTCTTGTTGCGTTTCTGCGCCAATTCGAACGCGGCGCGAACGACACGCTCAATCTCGTCATGGGTGTACGACGTGGTATCGACGCAGCGTTCCTGACCTTCATACGTCTGCATACCCTTGGGCTGGCCGAAGTACGTGCCGGCGGTCAGTTCGCGGACGATCATGATATCGAGACCGGAAACGACGTCGTTCTTGAGACTCGAGGCATCGGCCAGCGCCGGCATACAGGTCGCCGGACGCAGGTTGGCGAACAGGTCCATTTCCTTGCGCAGCCGCAGCAAACCCGCTTCCGGGCGCGCATCGCGTTCGACGTTGTCCCATTTCGGACCGCCGACGGCGCCGAGCATCACGGCATCGACCCCCATCGCCTTGTCCATGGTGCTGTCGGCGAGCGACGTCTTGTGCACGTCATAGGCGGCACCGCCGACCAGATCGTCCTCGATATCGAACGAGACGTGACGGCGCTTGTCCATCCAGTCAACGACGCGCTTCACTTCGCCCATGACTTCGGGACCGATCCCGTCACCGGGCAGCATCAGCAGTTTCTTGTTTGCGGCCATTCCGTTTCCTCTTCCCTATCGTCTTTTAGCTTCATCCTGAGGAGGCCCTCGTCTGGAAGGCCGTCTCGAAGGATGAGAATAGCTTTACTCCGCAGCGGTCATGGCGCTGTTGAGCCATGCCTGGCTGGCATTTTTCTCGGTTTCGAATTTTTCGATCTTGTCGCTGTTCTGCATGGTCAGGCCGACATCGTCGAGTCCTTCGAGCAGGCACTTCTTCTTGAATGGATCGATGTCGAAGTGGACTTCGCCGCCGTCCGGGCCGGTGATGATCTGGTTTTCCAGATCGACGGTCAGGGTCGCGTTGGCGCCGCGCTTGGCGTCGTCCATGACCTTTTCCCAGTCTTCCTTGGGCAGCTTGATCGGCAGGATGCCGTTCTTGAAGCAGTTGTTGTAGAAGATATCGGCAAAGCTCGGCGCGATAACGCACTTGATGCCGAAATCCAAAATCGCCCACGGCGCATGTTCGCGTGACGAGCCGCAGCCGAAGTTTTCATCGGCGACGAGGATCTGCGCGTTGCGGTAGGCCGGCTGGTTGAGCACAAAATCCTCGACCTCGTTGCCGTCGTCGTCATAACGCATTTCGTGGAACAGGTGCTTGCCGAGACCGCTCCGCTTGATGGTCTTCAGGAACTGCTTGGGAATGACCATGTCGGTGTCGATGTTGATCATGTCCATCGGCGCGGCAACGCTCGTCAGCTTATCGAATTTTTCCATATCTCAAATCCTCCGTGTTTCCGTTGCCGGACGTTCAGTCCAGGTCGCGCACATCGGTCAGATGACCGGTGATCGCGGCGGCGGCGGCCATGGCCGGGCTGACCAAATGGGTGCGGCCCTTCGGACCCTGACGACCCTTGAAGTTGCGGTTCGACGTCGATGCGCAACGCTCGCCCGGCTCCAGTTTGTCGGCATTCATCGCCAGGCACATCGAGCACCCCGGCTCGCGCCATTCCCAACCCGCTTCGATCAGGATCTTGTCGAGGCCTTCTTCCTCGGCCTGATCCTTGACCAGACCGGAGCCGGGCACCATCAGCGCGGTCACGCCGTCGGCGACCTTGCGGCCCTTGGAAATAGCAGCGGCGGCGCGAATATCTTCGATCCGGCCGTTGGTGCACGACCCGACGAACACCTTATCGACCTTAATGTCGGTGATTTTCATGCCGCCTTCGAGGCCCATGTATTCGAGCGCCAGCTTGGCGGATTCCTGCTTCGCCGGGTTTTCGAAATCCTCGGCGCGCGGCACGGTGCCGGTGATCGGCGCAACGTCTTCCGGGCTGGTGCCCCAGGTTACCTGCGGTACGATTTCCGAAACGTCCAGTTCGACTTCCTTGTCGTAATGAGCGCCTTCGTCGGACGGCAGGGTCTTCCAGTAAGCAACCGCTGCTTCCCATGCCGCACCCTTCGGCGACATCGGACGGCCCTTGAGGTATTCGAAAGTGGTCTCATCCGGAGCGATCAGGCCAGCGCGTGCACCGCCTTCGATGGTCATGTTGCAGACCGTCATGCGGCCTTCCATGGACAGGTCGCGGATCGCCTGACCGGCGTATTCGATCACGTAGCCGGTGCCGCCGGCAGTGCCAATCTTGCCGATGATAGCGAGCACCAGATCCTTCGCCGTGCAGCCGTCCGGCAACGCACCGGTAACCGTGATGCGCATGTTCTTCAGCGGGCTTTGCAAAAGCGTCTGCGTCGCCAGGACGTGCTCGACCTCGGACGTACCGATCCCGAACGCCAGCGCGCCGAAAGCGCCATGCGTCGCGGTGTGACTGTCGCCGCAGACGACCGTGGTACCAGGCAGGGTGAAGCCCTGCTCAGGGCCGATGATGTGGACGATGCCTTGGCGGACGTCGGTTACGTCAAACAACGGCACCCCGAACTCCTTGCAGTTCTTCTGCAGGGTTTCGATCTGGATGCGGCTTTCCTCGTCGGCGATGTATCCGCCGCGCTCCGTCGTCGACACGTTGTGATCCGGAACCGCCAGCGTCAGATCGGGGCGGCGCACCTTGCGGCCGGTGGCACGAAGGCCCTCGAATGCCTGCGGGCTGGTGACTTCATGAGTCAGGTGCCTGTCGATATACAAAAGGCAGGTGCCGTCGTCCTGAACGTTGACCAGATGATTGTCCCAGATTTTGTCAAACAGCGTTCTCGGCTGCGCCATTGCTTCCTCCACATCGGTGTTGCCGCCGCCGGGATATCCCGGCGGCAACGGGTGTTCGGGGCCTTATGGTCCCGGTTTCTTATTCGTCGCTGGCTTATTTTTCGGCGGCCGGCGCATCCTTCGCTTTTTTAGCTTCGCGGGCCAGTGCATCGCGCGCGCTCTTTTCTTCCTTCGCGATGCGCTTTTCCTCGGCCGTCAGCTTTGCTGAATAACCGTCGGTTTTCTCGGCGATACGCGCCGATTTACCCTGGCGCCCACGCAGGTAGTAGAGCTTGGCGCGACGGACATCGCCACGACGCACGACATCAATGCTGTCGATGCTGGGCGAGAAGACCGGGAACACCCGCTCCACACCCTCGCCGTACGAAATCTTGCGTACGGTGAACGATTCATTCAGGCCGCTGCCGTTACGGGCGATACAGACACCTTCGAACGCCTGCACACGCTCGCGCGTGCCTTCGACGACCTTCACGTTGACACGGAGCGTATCGCCGGGGGCGAAAGCGGGTACGGCGCGCTCGGCGGCGAGACGTTCCTGCTGCTCCTTCTCGAGTTGTTCGATGATATTCATAGCTTGGTTTCCTTCTTGGCTTAAATATTGCCGCGCTCGTAGCGTTCCCACAAGTCGG
>Ga0209273_10002690_pt1 | contig 13202 bp, 11 predicted proteins | sample tdAd471_FD_187126 | JGI IMG/M metagenome (GOLD analysis project Ga0209273, IMG submission 187126) | Marine sediment microbial communities from the Atlantic coast under amendment with organic carbon and nitrate - tdAd47.1 (SPAdes)... | ecosystem: Environmental > Aquatic > Marine > Coastal >...
CCAAATTTATCAGCCGGCACATCGGCGTTGTGACCAACTCCGACAAAAAGCTCCGATCCCGGCGCAAATTCCCAATTAAAGCGTGAGAAGACGTTCACGTTGCCTGAGATGTTGTCGTACTGCACCTCGGTAGTCACTTGCATATCAGGGGTAAAGCTGACGGTTGCCTCAAGTCCCGTCACATAGATATCGGTGCCGCCAGTTGGAAGATCAATGAAATTGAAATCGTTGTCCCACTCCAGAGCAAAGAATGCACTCGGGCGCCACTCCACATTGAATTCCGCACCAACCCGGTTGCCGTTACCCAGCCACTCTCCCCAATTGACTTCAAAGTGGGGGCTGATCACCCGACTATCTGCACCGCCAAACCAAATACCCATCCGCTGGATATCGTCATATTCACCGGCCGGAACGATCACGCCGCCCGGTAAAGTGAAATCATCTTCCACAACCTCGTAGATATCGGCAAAGAACATTCCCCAATAGTCACTTGTAATGAAGTTGCCTTCGAACGAGCCGCCATGTTCGCGCGTGAGGACCCGGTGGTTGAGATCGAGCACATAATCGTTCCACTGCCATACATCCGCGTTACGGATGATCCCGCCAGGACGCCACCGGCGGCGCCAATTAAGGCGGTACTCACGAATTTCCTCGCGATTTAAAAACCCAAGCTGCGGGTTGTAGTCCTCTTCCAAATGCTTTGTACGAAACTGAATAAACAATGGGTCTGTGGTGTAGCGAAAGACCCCGCCATAAGCTTGGCCATGCCCAATGCCGCCATCGGTATAACTACCTAACGCGTAAAGATCCGCACTCAGCTGCCCCCCTTGAGGGAGATCATACGCATATTGAAAATCGAGACCGCCAACCACATTTTCTGACGAACCATTCGGGTCGCCAAACGTGAGGATACCGCCCAACTTAATGTCTTGCGTGAGCGGGTGTGACACGCGGGCGACCCCTAACACCTGGTGGTCAAAGTCGCTGCCTTCGTCCATGTATGTAACGAGCGCGCCCACATCGTGCCCCGCCCAGCGACCCGAAAGTTTTGCACCACCCATAAGGTCAATGATCTGGCCATCTGTAAGCCCGATACGCCGCGAAAAGAACGGACGGCCGTTCGGATCATTATTGAGGCCACGGCCACCGAATTCAAAAATCGCGCTGTCCTGCAAGAAGAAATCGCGTGTTTCCGAAAAGAACGTGGCAAATCGCGAGGTGGAAACAATACGCGGGTCAAGCGGTGTATCGGAAAAGTCCGTATTCACCGTCATGGTGCCGGTCAAGGAATCCGTAATTTTGTAATAGGCGTTGCCGCTGGCGCTTGCGATCACGTCATCTTCTCGGCCCGGCTCTTCCCACACATGGGTGTAGCGCGAGGTGGCAAAGGCCTCCACTTCAAGACCCATGCCGCGATCAATCCCTTCAATCCCTTCAAGCAAACCAATGTTTGCAAGATTGTTGAGACCGAAGTGTTGCTCATGTTGGGCCCAGCGCTGAACTTCGAAGTCGCGCTGTATTACGCGGCTGAAGTCAATGCCCCAATCCGATCCGTCGCTGGGATATGCGAGATTGTTAAATGGAATGCGCATTTCCGCATTCCACCCTTGATCGTGGCGGTGGACTTGCGCTTCCCAAACCGCGTTCCACGCAGCGCGTTCGTTTTGGTTATTCTCTATAAGACCGTCGAAGCGCGAGCCCAACGCATTTAGTTCAAAATTATAGCTATCCCGCCCTGAACGGAACGGATCGATAAAAACGCGAATCCAATCATCGACGCCAATGGGCCCGTCACGCGCGCGCACGCTTGCCCGCACATGGCCGGGCCGGGTTTCAATGATTTCCCAAGCCACATAGAGGTTTTGGGAATCAAATGCGATGCGCACGCGCGTGGGCTGCGCAGGATCGCCATATTCTTCCGGATCGATAGTGCGAAAGTCAGTCGCCACATCAACTTGGGACCAGAATGCTTCGTTCAGGTGACCGTCGATGGTAACGGTTTCACCTTCAGCAAGGCGATACGCCACCAGCGAACGCTCAATACCTGAACCAGAATTGTTGGTCGCACCGATAGCCTTCGTAATGGCTTCGGGCATCAACGCTAAAAAAATTAAAAGCCCCGCCAGGTGCCCCACACTACGCAAAACCAATTTGCTCCCCTCGAAGCCTGCAAAATACCATGCCTCGTCAAACAACGCGACATGTGAAGCTTAACAAGGGACTTGAGCGGAACTAGTTTGACTGCCGCACATCTCGATCAATTAACCATCGCGTGCGCGTGATCGAGATTAATTGCGGTCCATTTTAGGCTTGAGGCGGCTCCACATCGATGAGGCCGTAGCGCGTCTCGTAATCGTTGAGCGTCTTACCCAAAACCTGCAAAAGCCGCTTTGCGGCAAAGGGCGAGAGGATAACGCGATCCGAAAGCCCTACATGCAGTTCCTTCGATGGTGAGCCAGTCCAGTTCTTGTGGGTGCCGAAGAGCAGCGAAACTTCTTCCCGCGTCGCGGTAGTGGTAACCACGTTCGCATAAGACACGGTCATATTGGTGTCGTCCCACTTGATGGCGGTGCCGGACTGCTTGTCACCTGGGGCAACGGTATCGTCGCTCATTTCGAACTCCTTGAAGTCTTTCGCATTGCAGCGGAGTGAAGCCCATCCCTGCGAATGCTGCAACCGGGCTATGCGAAACGCCATTGCCGGGGCGGCATCCAATGCCTACGTTTCTCAGTAACAAGCCTTCTGGGCAGAAAGGACGACCCCATGTCAGCTACGGAAAAAGCCACATTCGCCGCCGGATGTTTTTGGGGCGTGGAAGCCTCGTTCCGCGAAGTGCCAGGCGTTAAGGATGCCATTTCCGGCTATATCGGCGGCGCGACGGACAGCCCCTCATATGAGGAAGTTTGCCGCGAAGACACCGGGCACGCGGAAGCGGTGGAAGTGACATTCGATCCCGCCGAGGTCTCATTCGGCCAGTTGGTGGAGCATTTCTGGCAAATGCATAATCCGACGCAGCTAAACCGCCAGGGCCCTGATTTTGGCCGCCAGTATCGTTCCGCCATTTTCACCCATTCGGATGAACAGGCGCGGATCGCAGGCGAAAGCAAGGAAAAGGCGCAAGGCGGGTTTTCTCAGCCCATCGCCACTTTGATCGAGCCCGCGCCCACCTTCTGGAAGGCCGAGGAGTATCATCAGCGCTATTTCGAAAAGAATGGCGGCGCGCATTGTGCGATTTGAATTGGGCGCCATCTAGGGCGCGCGCCCTTCCCCGCTTGACTCTCTTTCTCAGATGCGAACAAACTAAGAACATCTGAGAAAGAGGATAATCCAATGGTACTCAAGCCCCACGACAAGGGCGTCGATTATGTGGAATTCGCCGCCCCCGAATTCGCACCCGTAAAGGCATTTTATGGCGAAGTGTTCGGGTGGGAGTTTACCGACTATGGCCCCGAATATTGCGCCTTCGAGGATGGCCGCCTTGCCGGCGGTTTTCGCAAAGGCACGCCGGAAGACGGCTCAAGTCTTGTGGTTCTCTTTGCCGAAGATCTTGAAGCGAACCAGGCCGCGGTGCGCGATGCGGGCGGTAAAATCACCCAAGAAATCTTTTCATTCCCCGGCGGGCGACGCTTTCACTTCCGCGATCCCGTGGGCAATGCCCTTGCGGTATGGAGTTTCCCTACGGAATAACGCGGGAAAAATTGCCTCATACCGTTGCGTCACCTAATTGACCGGACCCCCGCGCGCGCTTAGGTAATGGGCAGGAAACCCAGCCCAACCAAGGTGAATTGCTATGCCCACGTACAAGGCCCCGGTCGAAGACTTCAACTTCCTGATGTGGGAGCTCCACCAAATTGATCAGTACAAAGATTGGCCGGGCTATGCCGATCTCGATCGTGAGCTGACGACGGCCGTGCTTTCCGAAGGCGGCAAGTTTTGCGAAGAAGTGCTTCAACCTTTGAACCAGACGGGAGATGAGCACGGCTGCGTTTTGGAAAACGGTGTGGTGCGCACCCCGCCCGGCTTTAAGGACGCGTACGAGCAATACTGTGCCAACGGCTGGAACCGCCTGGGCGCACCGGAAAGCCTTGATGGCGCGGGGCTGCCCGGCGTCGTCTCCCTCGCCTTTACCGAAATGGGCTTTTCCGCGAACCACGCCTTTTCCATGTATCCCGGTCTTACGGGGGCTGCCATGTCCGCCCTTGCCGCCACCGGTGCACCGTGGATGAAAGAACACATTGTTCCCAAGATGGTGTCGGGCGAATGGTGCGGCACCATGTGTTTGACCGAACCCCATTGCGGCACCGATTTGCGGCTCATGAAAACCAAAGCCGTGGAACAAGAAGACGGCACATACAAGTTAAGCGGCACAAAGATTTTTATCTCGGGCGGCGATCACGATCTTACCGACAACATCATCCACATGGTGATCGCAAAGATCCCCGACGAGAATGGCAAGCTCGCTGACGATCTTTCCACCGTGAACTTCTTCATGGTGCCCAAGATTAATGTGGCCGAAGATGGAACGCTTAAGGATCGCAACGGGGTGACCTGCGGCTCCATTGAAAAGAAAATGGGCATCAAGGGTTCATCCACCTGCGTTCTGAACTTCGACGATGCGCTCGCCTATCGCCTCGGCCCCAAGCCTCAGCCCAAGAAAGAAGGCGAAAAGCGCTCTTCTGCTGCGGGTATGAAAGGCATGTTCGGCATGATGAACGCCGCCCGCCTGGGTGTTGGCATTCAGGGTGTCGCGTCTGCAGAAGTCGCCTACCAAAACGGTGTAACATACGCCAACGAACGCACCGCGGGGCGCGCACTTGATGGTGCGAAATTTCCCGATCAAAGTGCGGATCCGATCATGGTGCACCCCGATGTGCGGCGCATGCTTCTTATGGGTCGCTCATTTGCTGAAGGCGCGCGCGCCGTTACCACTTGGACCGCTCTACTCATGAGCCAAGCGGTGCACGGCAAGACCGACGAAGAGAAACAATTCGGCGCGGACACATCGGACTTGCTCACCCCTGTCATCAAAGCCTTCTTTACCGACATGGGCTTTGAGGTCTCCAACGCCGCCATGCAGTGTTATGGCGGGCATGGCTATGTACGCGATCACGGCATGGAACAGTATGTGCGCGATGCGCGCATCAACCAGATCTACGAAGGCGCGAACGGTGTGCAGGCCCTTGATCTTGTGGGCCGCAAGCTTGCGCGCAACGGCGGGCGCGGTGTGATGAATTACTTTGCGCATATCGATGCCGCGATTAAGGACGCCGAAGGCGATGAGCGCCTGAAACCCCTCGCCGATGCGGTGGCGCGCGGCTACAAGCATATGGGCGATGCCACCGGCTGGCTCATGGAAAACGCCGCCAAGGATCGCAACGAAGCAGGCGCAGCTTCTGTGGATTACCTGCGTATTTTCGGTCTCGTCACCGTGGGCCTCATGTGGCTCAAGATGGCCAAGGTCAGCTGTGCCGCGCTCGATGGGGGCACCGGCAATCCGGAGTTCTACAAGCGCAAGATCACCTGCGCCAAGTTCTGGATGGAACGCATGATGCCCGAGGCCGACGCCTGCATCGTGCGCCTTCAAGCGGGCGCCGAAACCCTTATGGAGCTTGACGCCGCGGCGTTCTAGCTCGCCTGCCGGATGAAACTAATAATGTGATCGGCGAGGATCGGCTGAAGCTCCGTCGCCAAATCATGCCCCATGCCGTCGATCAGCGTCAGCTTCGCGCCCGGCACATGTTCGGCGGTATCGATGCCGCATTCCACATGAATGAGCGGGTCGTCCTTGCCGTGAATTACGTGCGTCGGCCGATCAATCTCTTTTAGCTTCTCCACGCGGCTTCCACTCGCAAGGATGGCGGCCAGTTGGCGAGTAAAGCCAACGGGATAGATCGCCCGATCGATGCCGATGGCTGCATTTGCGCGGATCACCCAATCAGGATCCATATAGGCGGGGCTTCCCAATACTTTTCGCGCCGCCACGGTATTATCAAGGATGGAATCGCGGCTTGTGGGATCGGCCGGGGCGGAGGTCAGCGCCGCGATGGCCTCGGGCGTGGCGGGCGGCAGGTCCGGATTGCTGGACGTGGACATAATAGACGTCAGGGTACGGACTTTATCGGGGTGCTTTGAGGTAAGTTCTTGCGCGACCATCCCCCCCATGGAAACCGAAACGACGTGCGCGGGCCCAAATTCGAGCGCGTCGATCAGCCCCGCCGCGTCATCGGCCATATCCTCAAGCAGATAGGGAACGGTGACGGGTTTGCCTTCGGCCACCAGGCCCATGATGCTGAAGTAATCTTGAGGCCCCGCTTCTTCTAGACGGGTCGAGAACCCCACGTCGCGATTGTCAAAACGGATCACGCGGAACCCCGCATCGGTGAGCATGCGGCAAAATGGAACCGGCCAGGCGGTCAGTTGTTGACCGATCCCCATGATAAGCAGAAGCGGTTCACCATCGGCAGGGCCCAGTTCCTCATATTCAATACGAATTCCGTTTGACGCGACGCTTGGCATGTTCAAGCTACTCCCTCTCGACTACACTCGCCCGAAAGCCGACAAATTGTCAGTTCGGCCAAAGGAGACTAACCCCCCGTGACCCTTGATGTCGATCTCTACTGGAGTTTTCGAAGCCCATACTCTTACCTTGCGGCACCCCGGCTTGTGGCCCTTGAACGCGAGTTCGATGTCGCCTTCAACGTCAAGGTCGTGGCGCCGCTCGCGGTCCGCGATCCGGATTTCTTTGAACGCTCCAATCCGCAGTGGCTCACCTACGCAATCACTGACTTTGTGCGTATGGCGCAGATGCTAGATGTGCCGCTTGGGCCCCTAAGCCCCGACCCTATTATCCAAGACATGGCGACACGCAAGATCGCCGAGGATCAGCCCTACATCTTTCGGCTTCTGCGCCTTGGTGCGTTGGCCGCGGAGCGCGGCAAGGGGCTGGCTTTCATCTATGAAGTGAGCCGCGTCATTTGGGGCGGTGAAAAGTGGCTCGAGGGCGATGTACTGAAGGATGCCGCGGCGCGCGCAGATCTTGATCTCAATGAAATGGACAGGGTGATCGACGCCGAAGCGGACCGTCTCGACAAAATTGTTGAGCAAAACGAGGCCGAGCAGCAGGACGCCGGCCACTGGGGCGTGCCGCTGATGGTTTTCAATGGCGAGCCGTTTTTCGGGCAAGACCGTATCGAGGCACTTATCTGGCGCATGAATCAAAACGGACTTACAAAACGATCATGAAGCGCGATTTCGCGGGGCTCGGCGCAACTGAGTTCGATCTCCTCATCATCGGCGGCGGCATTACAGGCGCGTGCATCGCCCGTGACGCGGCATCGCGCGGCCTCAAGGTGGCGCTTATCGAAAAGCGCGATTTTATTTCGGCGACCAGCGCAGCGCCTTCAAAGCTCATCCACGGGGGGCTTCGGTATTTACGTAACTTCGAGCTGGGCCTTGTGCGCGAAAGCCTTGCCGAACGGCGCATATGGGAACGCATCGCGCCTCACCAAGTGCGGCCGCTCCCGTTTCTTTTGCCTGCGGACAAAAAATCAAAGCGCCTGCTTGGCGTGGGGCTCACGCTCTACGATCTCCTTTCATTCGACCGCAACCGTGTCATCGACCCCGAACAGAAATTGCCGGGCCATAAATGGCTTAAGGCCGGAGCGGCGGCCAAGCTCGAGCCCGTGCTCGGCAGCCATGCCATGGCTGGTGCTTTTCTTTATTATGATTGCCAAATGCGCAGCCCGGAACGGCTAGGCCTTGAATGCCTGATTGATGCCTACCGGAACGGCGCCACGCTCGCGAATTATGTGGAAGCCACTGGGTTTCTGCGCGACGGCGATACGATCAAGGGCGCCCAGGTCAAAGACAAGATTACCGGCGCGCACTCAGACATCCGTGCGCGGATCACACTGAACGCTGCGGGCCCGTGGGCCGATACGCTGATGGGTAAAGCGGAAGGCCATGCGCCATCGCATCATCTGTTGCGCTCAAAGGGCATCCATTTGATTACGCGTCAGCTCGCGCTTCGCCATGCGGTGACCGCGGCGATCCCCGAGGAGATCGGCGGTGGGCATTTGTTTTTGCTCCCCTGGCGCGGCAAGACGATCATCGGCACAACAGACATTGCGTATGAGGGCGATCCTGATGAGCTGACTGTGGGCCCGCGCGAGATCCCAGCCTACATCGCGGTGATCAACCGCACTGTTCCGGGTGCGGAGCTTACCCGTGATGATGTCATCCACGCCTATGCCGGTCTACGTCCGCTTATTCAGGACAAGGCGGAACCCGAGAACCCTTATAAGGCCAGCCGCAAATCTGAAGTGGTGGATCACGAGGACGAAGAAGGGCCCAATGGTCTTTTTTCCGCGATTGGCGGTAAATGGACCACTTCGCGGCGTGTGGCTGAGAATGCGGTCACGCGCATCGCGCAAAGGCTCGGCAAAGACGTGCCGCCCTCCAAGACGGCGGAAACGCCGCTTCCCGGTGGTTGGATCGACGCGCTTGATCCTTTTTTCGACGCCATGAATGCACGGTATACGGAGCTTTCGGGCGCGCGCCTTGACGAGCTTGTCTTTACCTATGGCTCGGAGGTGGATGTGGTTGCCGAGCTTGCGAGCAATAGCGCGGCCATGGCCGAGCGGATGACGCCGGACAGAGGCGAGATCGCGGCTCAGTTCGTGCACGCCGCGCGGTCCGAGATGGCAATGACCCTGGAAGATGCGGTCTTCCGCCGTACCGGGCTCGGCACACTGGGCCATCCGGGAAACGATGCGCTGGCCCACGCGGCGACCCTGATGGGCCGCGAGCTTGAGTGGGACGAAGATCGCATTGAGCAAGAGCTGCAGGATGTGCAGCGGCTCTTCTATGCGGAAGCAGGATAGGAGGCGCGAGGCGTGGCAACGACGATCATCGCAAATCCCATGTCCGGCGGCGGGCGCACACAGAAAAGGCTGCCCGAGATTACCGCCAAATTGGAAGCCGCTATCGGCCCCGTTACGGTACGCACCACTGATGCGCCCGGTGATGCCACAAGCCTTGCCCGCGCTTCGCTTAAGGAAGGCAGCACACTGATCATTGCCGTGGGCGGCGATGGCACCGTCAATGAATGCATCAACGGCTTTTTCGAAAACGGCGCGGCGGTTAACCCAGCCGCCGAGTTCGGCATCATGATGAGCGGTACCGGGGGCGATTTCCGCCGCACGTTCAATCTCGGGACAGAAATTAACGAATTTGTGGCCGCAATCTCTAAGGGAAGCGTTCGCCAGATTGATCTTGGCCGCATTTCATATGTGAATTGGGACGGGCGCGACGAGCAGCGGCTTTTCAACAATATCTCAAGCTTTGGGCTTTCTGGCATTGTGGATGCAGCGGTCAACAATGCCAAAATATCAAAACTGTTCGGCGGCTCGTTCTCGTTTTATTGGTGCACGCTTACCGCCATGCTGGGGTTCAAACCTCAGGCGGTGCGCATCCAAGTAGACGATCACTTCGACGAGGTTTTGAACATCAACAATGCTGCCATCTGCAACGGGCAGTATTTTGGCGGTGGCATGTGGATCGCCCCCATGGCCGACCCCGGTGACGGCATGTTCGAAGTGGTGATCATCAAGGATGCCACATTCATGGACATGCTGAAGGACACGGGGTCGATCTATGAAGGCGCGCATCTGGAGAACCCACGCATCGTCACGACGCGTGGGCGGCGCATCGTTGCCACGCCCGTCACTCAAGAGGACGTGCTGATCGATGCGGACGGAGAGACACCAGGTAAATTGCCCGCCAGTTTTGATATTCTGCCGAGCGCTCTAAAACTTCGTTGTTAGACAAATAGTGCTAGATTGGGTGCGCCGTGGATGGCGCGAGTGGGGGGTATGACGGTAAATCGCAACGACACAAGGTGGAACGGTTGGGGCTGGGACGAACAGGTCGACGAGCTCAGCCATAACTATCGCGTTTGGAATTGGATCGCTGAAGAGCTTGGCTTGAGCGCGCTTCAAACAACGCCGCCCGTGCCTCTTGAAGACATTGACCTTGCGCCCTCGCGTCTTACCACACCGGACCTCGGTGCTCTTTCCGATGTTGTGGGCGAAAGCCATGTCAAAGTATCGCCGCGAGAGCGCGCCTTCCATGCGCGAGGAAAAAGCTACCATGACCTCCTCTATCTGCGCGCGGGGAATCTGAAAAGCACGACACCCGACGCCGTGATCTATCCTGCAAACCAACTCGAAACACTTGAGATCATTCAGCGCTGCGCGGAGCGGAACATCGCCGTTGTACCCACCGGCGGAGGCACGTCCGTTGTGGGCGGCGTCAACGCTGAAACGGGCGAAAGGCAAAACGTCGTCATCGCGCTCAACACCACACGCATGAACCGTGTACTGACAGTCGATGAGGAGAACATGACCGCCGTTGTTGAGGCGGGAGTTTACGGCCCGGACCTTGAAGTGCAGCTTGGCGAGCATGGGTTTACGCTCGGCCACTTCCCTCAAAGTTTTGAGTTCTCCACCCTCGGCGGGTGGATCGCGGCGCGCGGTGCAGGCCAGCAATCAATCAAATACGGTAAAGCTGAGACCTGGTTTGTGTCTGCCAAGCTCGCGACCCCAAAAGGGTTCTGGACCACCGAATGTTTTCCGGCATCTGCTGCGGGGCCTGATCTCAACGATATTGTGCTGGGGTCTGAGGGCACCATCGGTGTCATCACCGAGGCCACGGTCAAGATCCGCAAGAAACCCGAGGCAAAGGATTATCGCGGGTATCTTTTTAGGGATTTTGCGAGCGGTGTTTCGGCTGCACGCGAAATGGCGCAGGCCCGGCTGCCGCTCGCCATGGTGCGACTATCGGACGAGACCGAAACGCATTTCTTTCGTGCGTTCTCGGAAGCACAGAAGCCAGACAGCTTCATGCGCCGCATCAAAAAGACGATGGAGACCCGTTATCTTAAGTGGAAGGGTATGCCCGCGCGGCCTTGCCTCATGATCGTGGGCGCAGAGGGGCAAGGCCCTGCCGTTGCAAGTGCCGTTCGCGCCGCAGAAGCAATCGCCCGATCGCACAAAGCGCTTCCCATTGGCGCCTCCGCGGGTAAGCGCTGGTATGAGGGGCGCTTTCACGGGCCTTATGCGCGCGATCCCATGCTCGATCACGGGCTGGGCGCCGACACGCTTGAAACGTCCACGCGCTGGTCGAACATTTTGCATTTGCATGGCGCGTTGGGACCCGCCATTGAGAGCGGTATTCGCGACACCATGAGCGATCGGGCGCGGCACGGAATTGTGATGGGTCACATCAGCCATTCGTATACGGACGGTGCAAGCCTTTATTATACGTTCGTCTTTCCGCGTGAACTCGAGAGCGAAGTGCGGCAATGGCAATCCATAAAGAAAGTGGCGACCGAAGCCATCATTGAACATGGCGGTACGATCTCCCATCACCACGGTGTGGGTACCGATCACGCAAGCTGGATTGTCGAAGAAAAAGGCCCCATCGGTGTCGGCGTCCTCAAAGCAGTTAAAGCCGAGCTTGATGCGGGCGGCATCATGAACCCGGGAAAACTGATTCGCTAAGCTGTACATTTTGTTGCGGTGCACCAACTTTGGTTGCAGATATTCATTCGAACAATCGCTATACTAGTATCCATCAAACAGCCGAATGAGTCGGCGGCGAGTTGGAGGAAGCGAAAATGTTCACAACAATCAGCAAGTCGTTTGGGGTGCTGGCACCCCTACGGCCTTTGGCAGGGTGGTTCATACGACTGTCCTTTGCGTCCGTTTTTCTTTATCACGGTACTGACAAATTCATTAGTGGCATTGAAGGATTTGGCGGAGCGCTGGAACCGATTTTTGGAGGCGCGTCATTATTAATTGCATTCCTGGTTGCGGTGGCAGAAATCCTCGCCGGTATCGGCGCGATCGTTGGCGGATTTAGAAATGACGACTTTGGCGATGCGGTCACAAGGCTCGCCGGTCTCGCGGCCTTCCCGGTTATGGTCGGCGCGTTTGTTATTGTGCGCTTCGGCGGACCCTGGGTCGATATGGAAAAGGACGTGCTGCTTACCGGCACCGCGGTCTATTTGATGCTGAAAGGCAAAGACGTCTAGTTGAGGCCTAAGAAGGCCACGCAGCCTTCACAGCCTTCGCGGCATCCTTCACGGCTTTTTTGGCATCCGGCGAGAGTGCCGTCATATTGAAGAAGCCGTGAATCATTTCGGGATAGTCTTTATACGTTGTATCAACGCCGGAGGCGGCCAAGCGGTCGGCATAGGCTTTGCCCTGATCTTTTAGGGGATCATACCCAGCAGTGATGATAAGCGCCGGTGCCACACCCGATACGTCCTCCGCGAGGAGCGGCGAGAGACGCGCATCGGAAACGTCCTGACCCTCAGGTAAATAGTTTTCAGCAAACCAATCGATGGTCGCCTTTGTAAGGAAGTGATCTTCTGCAAATTCAGCCATTGAAGGCGTATCCGCGTGGGCGCGCAGGCCGGGGTAAATCAACAATTGAAATGAAATTTGAGGACCGCCCTTGGTCGTGGCTGCCATTTGCGAGACCACCGCCGCGATGTTGCCGCCCGCGCTATCGCCCGCAACCGCGATGCAGTTCGCATCGACGCTGAGTTCGCCGGCGTTTTCTTCGACCCAATTGATCGCCGCCCATCCATCTTCGATCGCGGCGGGGAATTTGTGCTCCGGCGCAAGGCGATAGTCCACCGCCACTACTTTGCATCCGGCATCGTTGGCAAGATGGCGGCACAGCGCGTCATGACTGTCGAGATCGCCAATGACAAAACCGCCGCCATGGAAAAACACAAGGCAGTTCATGGTGCCGCTTGCTGCCACGGGCGTATAAATTCGCAACGGCACGTCGCCACCGGGTCCTGTAAAGCTGACATTTTCCACTTTGCCAATGGGCACGTCCGTCGGATCTGTCAGCATATGAAGGCCGCGGTACATTTCGCGTGCCATGGCGGGGCCCGCCTCGGGCATGGCCGGTGCGTCGCTGGCTGCGATCTGATCAAGTAGCCCCTGGAGCGGTGGATCGATAGGCATCAAAAATCCTTGGGTCGTTGCAGGCGCATAACTACGACACGCCTAACCTGACGTGTTCTTTTTGTTGAGATACGCGATTTCTTCCGGCGTCGATTCGCGCCCTAGCGCCTTATTGCGGAACGGAAACCGCCCGTACTCTTGAATCAAATCACGGTGCCA
>Ga0209273_10002697_pt1 | contig 13179 bp, 5 predicted proteins | sample tdAd471_FD_187126 | JGI IMG/M metagenome (GOLD analysis project Ga0209273, IMG submission 187126) | Marine sediment microbial communities from the Atlantic coast under amendment with organic carbon and nitrate - tdAd47.1 (SPAdes)... | ecosystem: Environmental > Aquatic > Marine > Coastal >...
AGATTATCGACTGCACCCGCAATATCTGGGCTGGCGTCGCAGACAAAAGCCAGGTGCGAAGCAAACTGTCCATGCTTGGCCTTGCGCTCAATTGGTTCTGGTCGATGCTTGTCCTTTCGCTCCGGTACTTGGTCGCGCCAAAGCATGATGTGGTCTTGGTTTGTTATCCGGGGCACCTGGACCTGTGGTTCATCAGACCGCTGGCATGGCTGAGGCGAAAACCGGTAATCTGGGACGCCTTCCTTTCCGCCTATGACACCATCGTGCTGGACCGCAGGATGGCAGAGCCTGGTAGCCTGCTGGGAAGGCTGACATACAGCCTGGACTGGTGCGCCTGTCGCCTGAGTGACCGTCTGTTTCTGGACACACCCTCGCACGCCGCCTTTTTCAGTAAAGCCTTTCGCGTTCCGGCAAACAAGGTCGGCAGCGTGCCCGTGGGAGCGGAAGCCCCGTTTGCACGGGCAAAAGCCCTGCCCGCGCCAGATCATGACCGTGCTTTCAGGGTGCTGTTTTACGGGCAACTCATCCCACTGCATGGCATTGACGTTATCCTTGACGCTGCCGAGATGCTGAAAGACGCTCCGGTGAGGATCACGCTTGTGGGCCAAGGCCAACTGAGCCCGCTGGTCAATGCTTGGACCGAAAAGCACGACACTAGCATTCTGACGGCTATCGATTGGGTAGACTATGGCGACCTGCCCGCGCTTATTGCAGCCCACGACTTGTGCCTGGGTATATTTTCCGGCGGCGACAAAGCCGCGAGGGTGGTCCCGAACAAGGTTTATCAAATAGCCGCCGTTGGCGTGCCATTGCTGACGCGCCAATCCCCAGCCATGGACGCTTACGCTGGCGACGCTGCTGGCATGACGTTTGTACCGCCAGACAATGCCGCTGCGCTGGCAGAAGCGATCTTGAAAAACCGCCAAGCTTGGATCAGCGGGACTTTGCTCCGCCCACCAGCATCTTTGGCCCTGCACGCGGACACCGTGGGCGCGGCGTTGCATGCAGAACTGACCGCCATACTGAAGAAATGAGACTCCTATGATGCATTATCATCCGGATACAGGCCCTGCAGCCCCAGACTTGGGGTGGATCCCTGCGCCACGCTACCTTCTGCGGCGGGCGAGACTGCTATCTGCCATGAAAGGCCTTCAAGGCCAGGTTCTTGAAATCGGATGCGGTACCGGCGCCCTCCTTCTTGATCTCAAGCATATGGGATTTGACGTGACTGGCCTGGACACCAGCGAACAGGCCAGCAGGATCTCGAAAGAGCTTTTGAAAGGTCATGAAATTCCTGTCACCACCTCACCCCGAGCGGATTGGAAAGGACGTTTCGACATCATTCTGGCCTGTGAAGTATTGGAGCATATCGAGGATGACGCCGCGGCACTCGAAGAATGGCTTCAGTGGCTCAAACCACATGGCACACTGATTATCACGGTGCCAGCCCATCAGTATCTGTGGAATGAGAACGACGTCTGGGCCGGGCACTTCCGCCGCTACGATGCAGCCAGCCTGACAGACGCCCTGGAGAAGGCCAACCTTCAACCGAAGGATATCGTCTATTACGGCTTTCCAGTCGCCACGGTGACCGAACAGATCAACGGCATGATCAAAGCCCGGCGTCGGCGGCGCAGTGGCACGGTTGCGGGTGAAGATATGGCTGCCAATACCGCGCGCAGCGGCGCAGACCGAAAGGATGTCCTGTGGGTATGGCCCATTCTCAGTTGCGTCGCTGGTCGCTGGATGTTCAAGCTGTTCGACCTGCTGCAGCGCCTGCCCTTCACAGGCAAGTTTAGCGGCGGCCTGATCGCAGTCGCGCGCCCCAACGATTAAAAATGATGACCAAGCTTCCTATTTCTTTGAAACCATTACCAGCATGAAGGGGCTGATAACCCCGAGACCAAGCAAGTAGACAAGCCGCAGGATCGCGGGCGCCAGAAACGCCTGCGCGGCGGTCAGGCCAACCAATAGCCCTAGCGCGGCTGCGGCCATTTCCCGCACACCCAGCCCGGCGGGCACTACCGAGACAGCCGCCCCAAGGGGAGCAGACGCTGCCAGGGACATAGCCTGGACCGGGCTCGCCGGATCACCAATGAACTGAAGCGCCCAATAGATCGCCAGGATGTCTACAAGCGCGGCCAGCAGCTTTATTCCAAAAAGCCAATACATGGCCCCGTTGTCCATGGGGGCCCGGCGCACCACATACATGCATCCGGCCAACAACAGAAATCCAATACCCCCCAACAGCACCGCCCACAGGATCGGCCCCAGCAGGACCATAGCGAAGGCGGACAGGCCAAACCCCACACCAAGCCATATGCCGGCCGGGAACAGAACCGCCACAGCGCCCGATTTGGCGGTGCCGCCGCCATCAGCGATGGCCACGGCCCGCATCATGGGGCCGGCAGGCAGCGGCAGAAGGTTGGCGGCGCTTGACAGTACGCTGATCCTGAAACCTGCCAGCCAGGCCACCTTGACCCCGACAAGCCGGGCAGCGAAGACGAACTCCAGGACGTTGAGCGCCACCATTAGCGGTACCGCAGCAAGGCCAAGAAGCCAAAGATAGCCGCAGGAAGCCTTGGTCAGATCAAGGCCAATGTCCTGCCAGGAATAATAGGCTCCGCCTATGAAAAGGAGGGCAGCCAAGGCGAAGCCGATTCTCTGCACTGTCGGGCGCTTGGCCCAGCGCATGAAAGCACTGGCGAGCTCAATTGTGCGGGTAACCCCAATCGCTGGCCCAGCCACTTGTTTCCTCTTCATTGACGCGCAGACCCGCATGCATAGATAGACACATCAGCCCCCATCAACAGATCATCCGCCGTAGCCTCTATTTTCTCGCGCAGCGATGCGACAGGGACAAGCCCGACGACCCCGCGCAGCAGCCTGGCGGCTGAATAGGAAACACCGTACGATGGATTGTCGACCGTCATCGCCAACCTGCAGTGGGAAGCCACTTTCTCCGCCGCGATACCCTGCACGAAATATCGGTTGCTACTGAAGGCCACAAAGCCGCGATTGATCAACAGATACCCATCGATGGTGGCGACATCGACCACCTCTGTCTTGGCCGTGTGAAAATCATGGGAATAGGCATGCCGGAACATTTCTCTCCAGCTATCTCCATAATATAGGAACTGCGCGATGGTATAGCTGCCTGCATCCATATAGATCGGCGCCTCCTTGCCATAAGACCAGTCCTTTAGCGCCTGCTTGGTCGCCTGGTCCCGTTCCGCACCAAGATAGTTAAATGCAACCAGGAACACGGAGCCCACGAGCCAAAGGGCGGCAAAGCCCGCCCCGATTTTGGGAAGCCTAGCCTGGATCACACTCATCTGATACCCGATCAGGGCATAGGTTGGGACAGCCAACATCAGGCAATAACGCTGCAGGTGGGATTTAAATTCAATCTGGTCTGCAAAGGGGTTCATCCCGAACTGAAGCCAGATCAGGAAAGCCGCTGCCCAGACCACCATCAGATAGCCTGACTGCTCGCGCCTGAGAAGGACCGTGGCCAGGGCGATAAACAGCAAATAATAATGCAGGCTGAACTGGTAGGCCGTAAGGAACCAGGCTTTTGGGAACACCCACAGCTGCTGGGCGCTAAAGGCATCGCTTACCGTGATCGGGGCGCTTTCCCCGATGATCTTCAGCCGATAAAGGATTTCCCCTGTCAGCGCCCAGTAAATGATGTTTTCGCCCACCACAAAGACGGCACAGCCCGCCGCTGTCAGAAGCGCCAGGCGCCAGTTTCGCTCGTGGCTCCAGTACAGAAAAGCCATCGGGAACAGCAGAAAGGCAGCCTCAATCTTGATCAGGTAGGCCGCGCCCCACAATAGCCCGCCAGCAAGCGCCCAGACAGCGGCTCTCCCGGTTTTATCGGTCGCACGAAGCGCACAATACAGGCCTGCCGCCAGCAGGGTGCCAAGCGGAAGGTCCGGCATCAACTGCGTTGAAAAAAAGACATCAAGCGGAAAGACGGCGCCTGCCGCGAGGGCCCACATGGCCGCTGCGTCGCCAAAGTAGCGGCGGGCGAACAGCCCCGCCAGCACAATAGCGCCCAGGCTTGACAGCAATGGCAGGATCGCCATCTGCCATTCCCCCACACCAAGGGTCGTGAATATGCCTACCAGCGGATAAATCAAGGACAGCCGACCAGTATAATGCGAGGTCGCCAGATAAGGACCTTCTTCGAGGACGCGGAGTGCCGCATTCCCGACAAACACGTCATCGGCGGAGCCAATACCGGTAAAAAATAGGAGGCGAAGGCAGAGGGCCAGCCCAACGATCAAGGCCCCTTTGACTGTGAACGGCAGCCTGGCCAAGCCCTGCCGAACCGATTGTGCTGCATTTCCCATAGCCCCTCCCCTTTTGGCCAGAGTATTCGTTCCCCAGTAAACCACAACAAAAAAAGGCCCGCCGATATCGGCAGGCCTTTCCTTGATTTCTTTTGAGGAAGCTTAAGCTTCGCCGCCCTCTTGAGGTGCGGCTTCTTCCGTGCCGGTTGCCGCGGCAAACTCTGCTTCCGCAACGGACATTGGGTCTGCAGCCTCTTCCTGTGCGGCCTCTGCGATCTTGTCGCGCTTGTGCGCTTCGTGGCGCAGGCGGTTCATCACAGAACCGGTACCTGCCGGGATCAGGCGACCAACAATCACGTTTTCCTTCAGGCCAACGAGACGGTCTTTCTTGCCTGCAACAGACGCTTCGGTCAGGACGCGGGTCGTTTCCTGGAACGACGCGGCAGAGATGAAGCTGCGGGTCTGCAGGCTCGCCTTGGTGATACCGAGAAGGATCGGGTGACCTTTGGCAGGCAGTTTGCCCTGAGCTTCAAGCTTCGCGTTCTGTTCTTCGAACTCTTCGCGATCAACCTGTTCGCCCAACAGCATGGTGCTGTCGCCAGAGGACGTGATTTCGATCTTCTGAAGCATCTGGCGAACGATCACCTCGATGTGCTTGTCGTTGATCTTCACACCCTGCAGGCGGTAAACGTCCTGCACTTCTTTCACCAGATAGTTGGCCAGCGCCTCAACACCCATGACATGCAGAATGTCGTGTGGTGCAGGGTTACCGTCGATCAGGTATTCGCCCTTCTGGATGAAGTCGCCTTCCTGAACGGCAATGTGCTTGCCTTTTGGCACCAGATATTCAACTGGCTCACCGTCTGCCTCGTCCCGTGGACGGATGGAGATGCGACGCTTGTTTTTATAGTCGCGACCAAATTCAACGATACCGTCGATCTCAGCGATGATCGCGTGATCCTTCGGACGGCGGGCTTCAAAGAGCTCAGCCACCCGTGGCAGACCACCGGTAATGTCTTTGGTTTTCGCGGCTTCACGCGGGATACGGGCGATTACGTCACCAGCCTGTACGTGCTTGCCGTCCTCAACGGAGAGAATGGCATCCACAGACAGGAAGTAGCGTGCTTCCGTACCGTTTGCGAGTTCAACAACTTCGTCGTTCTCGTTACGGAGCGTGATGCGTGGGCGCAGGTCAGCACCTTTTGGCGCGGAACGCCAGTCGGTCACAACCTTGGACGCGATACCTGTACCTTCGTCGACGATTTCCTTCACGGACACGCCTTCGATCAGGTCAACCAGGCGAACCGTACCGGTTTGCTCTGTGATGATTGGAACGGTGTATGGGTCCCACTCAGCGAGTTTCTCGCCTTTAACAACCTCTTGGCCTTCGTCCTTGAACAGGTGCGAACCATAAGCCAGGCGGTGCTTGGCTTTCTCACGGCCTTCATCGTCAACAACGATGACTTCCATGTTCCGGCTCATCACAACCTTGCGGCCTTTGCTGTCTTCGATCACGTTGCGGTTTTCGATCTTGATCTTACCGTCAGCGGACGATTCAACAGCGGATTCAGCGTTCACCGTTGCAGCACCACCGATGTGGAATGTACGCATAGTCAGCTGTGTACCAGGCTCACCGATCGACTGAGCGGCGATAACACCAACGGCTTCACCCATATTCACAGGCGTACCGCGGGCCAGGTCACGACCGTAACACTTGCCACACGTGCCGCCCTTGGTTTCACAAGTCAGAACCGAACGGATCTTAACTTCACCAATGCCGGCAGTCTCGATCGCGTCAGACTTGGCTTCGTCAAGTAGCTCACCAGCCGGGAACAGAAGGTCGCCGGATACTGGGTGCTTCACGTCCACAGACAGGCAACGACCCAGGATACGCTCACTCAGTGGCACGAGAATGTCGCCGCCCTCGGACACTTCCGTGATCGTGATACCGTTTTCGGTGCCGCAATCCTCTTCAACAACCACACAGTCCTGCGATACGTCCACCAGACGACGAGTCAGGTAACCCGAGTTTGCCGTCTTCAGCGCTGTATCTGCCAGACCCTTACGGGCACCATGCGAGGAGTTGAAGTATTCAAGAACCGACAGGCCCTCTTTAAAGTTCGAGATGATCGGCGTCTCAATGATCTCGCCCGACGGCTTGGCCATCAGGCCTCGCATACCGGCAAGCTGCTTCATCTGAGCCGCGGAACCCCGCGCACCAGAGTTAGCCATCATGAATACCGAGTTCACATCAGTCTCACGACCGTTCTCATCAACCTCGGTGCGCTCCATTTCCTTCATCATGGCGTCTGCCACTTTGTCGGTACATTGCGCCCAGGCGTCTACAACTTTGTTGTATTTCTCGCCCTGGGTGATCAGACCATCCTGATACTGCTCTTCATATTCCTTCACCATGTCGCGCGTGGCTTCAACCAGCGTTTCCTTGGCGTCAGGAATGATCATGTCGTCTTTACCGAAGGAGATACCAGCGGCACATGCGCGGCGGAAACCTTCGCCCATGATGCCGTCAGCGAACAGAACAGTCGTCTTCTGACCACAGTGGCGGTAAACCACGTCGATCACTTCAGAAATCTCTTTCTTGCCGAGACGACGGTTGATCAGGCTGAATGGCACTTTCGGGTGCTTCGGGAGGTGCTGCGCAAGGATCATACGGCCTGGCGTGGTTTCAACGCGCTTGGTCTCAAGCTCACCCTTGTCGTTGATCAGCTCGAAACGGGCATTGATCTTGGTGTGCAGCGTGATGGATTTGGCGTCCAGTGCAAACTGGATTTCGTCCATGCAGGAGAAGGCTTTACCTTCGCCAATGTCACCCTGGCGCAGGCTGGTCATATAGTAGAGACCAAGCACGATATCCTGGGATGGAACGATGATCGGCTTGCCATTCGCTGGGCTGAGGATGTTGTTTGTGGACATCATCAGCACACGGGCTTCAAGCTGGGCTTCGATGGACAGTGGCACGTGAACGGCCATCTGGTCACCGTCGAAGTCAGCGTTGAAGGCAGCACACACAAGTGGGTGCAGCTGAATTGCTTTACCTTCGATCAGTACAGGTTCGAACGCCTGGATACCAAGACGGTGCAGCGTTGGTGCGCGGTTCAGCATCACTGGGTGTTCACGGATCACCTCGTCAAGGATATCCCAAACCTCACGGCGCTCCTTCTCAACCAGCTTCTTCGCGGCCTTGATGGTGGTCGCGATGCCTTTCTTGTCGAGGCGCGAATAGATAAACGGCTTGAACAGTTCAAGCGCCATCTTCTTCGGCAGGCCACACTGGTGCAGCTTCAGCTCAGGACCAACCACGATTACGGAACGACCAGAATAGTCAACCCGCTTACCGAGAAGGTTCTGACGGAAACGACCCTGCTTACCCTTGAGCATGTCAGACAGGGACTTCAGTGGACGCTTATTGGCACCGGTGATTGTGCGGCCACGACGGCCGTTATCGAACAGCGCATCCACGGATTCCTGAAGCATACGCTTCTCGTTCCGGATGATGATGTCTGGCGCGCGCAGTTCAATCAGGCGCTTCAGACGGTTGTTCCGGTTGATCACACGACGATAAAGGTCGTTGAGGTCGGAAGTCGCGAAGCGGCCACCGTCCAGCGGTACGAGCGGACGCAGCTCTGGCGGGATCACAGGCACAACGGTCATGATCATCCACTCAGGGCGGTTGCCGGATTCGATGAAGCTCTCGATTACCTTGAGGCGCTTAACGATCTTCTTGGGTTTCAGCTCAGACTTGGTCTCAGCCAGTTCCTTCAGAAGCTTTTCCTGCTCGTCTTCAAGATCAACGCTTTCCAGAAGCTTACGGATCGCTTCAGCGCCAATGCCAGCGGTAAAGCTGTCTTCGCCATACTCGTCCTGAGCGCGGTAGTAATCGTCCTCAGACAACAGCTGGAACTGCTTCAGCGGCGTCAGGCCCGGCTCGATCACGACATAGTATTCGAAATACAGAACGCGCTCGAGATCCTTCAGCGTCATATCTAGCACAAGACCGATCCGGCTTGGCAATGACTTCAGGAACCAGATGTGGGCTACAGGAGCAGCCAGGTCGATATGGCCCATACGCTCGCGGCGCACCTTCGAGAGAGTGACCTCAACGCCACATTTCTCACAGATGATGCCACGGTACTTCATGCGCTTATATTTGCCGCACAAGCACTCGTAGTCCTTCACAGGGCCAAAGATACGGGCACAGAAAAGACCATCTTTCTCGGGCTTGAAAGTCCGATAGTTGATGGTTTCCGGCTTTTTGATCTCACCAAAAGACCAGGAACGAATCCGCTCCGGCGACGCAATCGAGATCTGAATCTGATCAAACGTCTCCGGTTTCTGATTCGGGTTGAAGTATTTCATCACTTCTTGGTTCATGTCCGGCGTCTCTCTTAATTCGCTGTCGGGGCAATTTCTGCTCAAGGAGCCCCGCTTCGCCTTCCAAAACTCCGCCCACCCGCAGGTGGGCTGGCCGAGGCACAAGCCCCGGCCTGCACAATACTAGTCGTCGGTACCGGTAATCAGCTCGACATTCAGACCCAGGGACCTGATTTCCTTCACAAGTACGTTGAAGGATTCCGGGATACCTGCTTCGAATGTATCGTCGCCGCGTACGATGGCTTCATAGACCTTGGTCCGGCCTGCCACATCGTCCGACTTGACGGTAAGCATTTCCTGCAGCGTGTAAGCAGCACCGTATGCCTGAAGTGCCCACACCTCCATCTCACCGAAGCGCTGGCCACCGAACTGCGCCTTACCGCCCAGCGGCTGCTGGGTAACAAGGCTGTATGGGCCAATCGAACGGGCGTGGATTTTGTCGTCCACAAGGTGGTGCAGCTTGAGCATATAGATGTAGCCCACGGTAACCTTACGGTCGAATTTCTCGCCCGTACGGCCATCCCACAGTTGAACCTGACCAGAACGGTCAAGGCCGGCTTGCTCCAGCATTTCACAGATATCGGCTTCCACAGCACCATCGAACACCGGTGTGCCCATTGGGACACCGCTTGTCAGGTTGCCTGCAAGTTCGATGATCTGGTCATCGGTCAGCTCAGCGATATCGCTTTCATACTGCTCTTCGCCGTAGATCTCCTTGAACTTGGCACGGAAATCATCCGCAGCGCCCGAACCGTGGCGGTATGCTTCAAGCATGCCGTCGATCTGGCGGCCAAGACCACGAGACGCCCAGCCAAGGTGCGTTTCAAGAATCTGACCCACGTTCATCCGCGATGGTACACCCAGCGGGTTCAGCACAACGTCAACCGGCGTGCCGTCCTCAAGGTGAGGCATGTCTTCCTGTGGCAGAATGCGCGAGATAACACCTTTGTTACCGTGACGGCCTGCCATCTTGTCACCAGGCTGAAGCTTGCGCTTCACGGCAACGAAGACCTTAACCATCTTCAGAACGCCAGGAGGCAGTTCGTCACCACGCTGCAGCTTCTCGATCTTCTCGTCGAAGCGGCGCTGGAGCTGGCCTTTGCTGTCGTCGAACTGCTTGCGGAGCGCTTCGATATCGCTCATGGCGCTATCGTCATCAACGGCGATATCCCACCAGGTGATGCGCTTCAGTTCAGCGAGGCCTTCCTCGGTGATTTTGGTGCCCTTCTTCATCTCTTTGGTGCCCGCAGTAACCGTGCGGCCAATCAGGAGAGGCTGAAGACGACCGTAGATGTTGCGCTCGAGAATTGCGCGCTCGTCTTCGCGGTCTTTGGTCAGGCGTTCGATTTCTTCACGCTCGATCGTCAGAGCACGTTCGTCTTTGTCCACACCGTGGCGGTTAAAGACGCGTACCTCAACAACCGTACCGGCCACACCGGGTGGCAAGCGCATGGACGTGTCGCGAACGTCGGATGCTTTTTCACCGAAGATAGCACGCAGAAGTTTTTCTTCCGGCGTCATTGGGCTTTCACCCTTCGGTGTGATCTTACCAACGAGAATGTCGCCTGGGTGAACTTCAGCACCGATGTATACGATACCGGCCTCATCCAGGTTCTTCAGGCCTTCTTCACCCACGTTCGGGATATCACGAGTGATTTCCTCTGGGCCAAGCTTGGTGTCGCGGGCCATCACTTCGAATTCCTCAATGTGGATCGACGTGAAGACGTCTTCTTTCACGATCCGCTCGGAAATCAGGATGGAATCCTCGAAGTTGTAACCATTCCACGGCATGAAGGCCACGAGGGCATTCCGGCCAAGCGCCAGTTCACCAAGTTCCGTCGATGGGCCATCACAGATGATGTCGCCTTTCAGGACCTCGTCACCCACTTTCACCAGCGGACGCTGGTTGATGCAAGTGTTCTGGTTGGAACGCTGGAACTTCTGCAGCGTGTAGATGTCAACGCCGGACTTGCCAGGGTCAACGTCTTCGGTTGCGCGGATAACGATACGGGTCGCGTCCACCTGCTCTACCACGCCGGTACGGCGGGCTGCGATGGCAGCACCACTATCGGAAGCCACAACTTTTTCCATGCCGGTACCAACGAACGGCGCCTCAGCGCGCACAAGCGGAACGGCCTGACGTTGCATGTTCGAACCCATGAGTGCGCGGTTCGCATCATCGTTCTCGAGGAACGGGATGAGCGATGCGGCCACGGATACGAGCTGCTTCGGCGATACGTCCATAAGGTCGATGTTGTCAGGCGTGGACATGATGAATTCACCAGCCTCACGACAGGACACCAGGTCGCTTGCGAACTTGCCGTCTTCGGTCAGTTCAGCGTTTGCCTGTGCAACAGTGTATTTACCCTCTTCCATAGCGGACAGGTAAACCACTTCAGCAGACACTTTGCCGTCAACAACCTTGCGGTATGGGCTTTCGATGAAGCCATACTTGTTCACTTGGGCGTAAGTCGCGAGCGAGTTGATCAGACCAATGTTCGGGCCTTCCGGCGTTTCAATTGGACAGATACGACCATAGTGGGTTGGGTGTACGTCACGAACCTCAAAGCCCGCGCGCTCACGCGTCAGACCACCTGGGCCAAGCGCTGACATACGGCGCTTGTGCGTGATCTCGGAAAGCGGGTTGGTCTGGTCCATGAACTGCGACAGCTGCGAAGAGCCGAAGAATTCACGAACAGCTGCAACAGCCGGCTTCGCGTTGATCAAATCATGCGGCATCACAGTGTCGATGTCTACAGAAGACATACGCTCACGGATGGCACGCTCCATACGCAGGAGACCAATGCGGTACTGGTTTTCCATCAGCTCGCCAACGGAACGGACACGACGGTTGCCAAGGTGGTCAATATCGTCGATCTCGCCCTTGCCGTCCTTCAGCTCAACAAGCGTCTTGACGGTGGAAAGAATGTCTTCGCGGCGAAGCGTGCCAACAGTGTCTTCGCAGTCAAGGCCAAGACGCATGTTCATCTTCACGCGACCAACGTCAGACAGGTCATAGCGCTCTGGATCGAAGAACAGGCCGTAGAACAGCGCTTCGGCTGTTTCCTTGGTTGGCGGCTCACCCGGACGCATAACCTTGTAGATCTCAGCAAGTGCGCCATCAGTGCACTCGATCTTGTCGGCTTTAAGCGTGTTACGGATGTATGGACCAACATTGACCGCATCAATGTCGAGAACCTCGATCTCGTCAAAGCCCGCAGCAGACAGGTCTTCAACGATCTCTTCGGAAAGCTCGTCACCGGCCTCAACATAAATGGAGCCGGTTTTCTCGTTGATCACGTCGCGGGCAGCATATTTGCCAACGATCATTTCTTCTGGAACAAGAATGCCTTGGATGCCGTCTTTTTCCAGCTTCTTCGCCAGACGTGGCGTGACCTTCTTGTCTTTTTCAATAATCACTTCGCCGCTGTCGGCGTCGACTACGTCAAAATCTGGCTTAACACCGCGCCATGCTTCGGCGATGAATGGCATGCGCCAGCCGCCTTTCGTGCGAGTGTAGGAAACCGTGTTGTAAAAATAGTGCAGGATGTCTTCTGCACCCATGCCAAGGGCGTAAAGAAGGGACGTCGCAGGCAGTTTGCGGCGACGGTCGATCCGTACGTTAACGATGTCTTTTGCATCAAACTCGAAGTCGAGCCAGGAACCACGGTAAGGAATCACGCGCGCTGCAAACAGGAATTTCCCGGAGCTGTGCGTCTTGCCGCGGTCATGGTCGAAAAATACACCAGGCGAACGGTGCATCTGGGAAACGATCACCCGCTCGGTGCCGTTGATCACGAACGTACCGTTGTCGGTCATCAGTGGCAGGTCGCCCATGTAGACGTCTTGCTCTTTGATGTCCAAAACGGACTTGGCTTCTGTCTCTGGATCAACCTCAAATACGATCAGGCGCAAGGTCACGCGCAGCGGTGCGGCATAGGTCATGTCGCGCTGCTGGCATTCTTCTACATCATATTTCGGTGCTTCCAGTTCATACCTGACATATTCAAGCGATGAAGTAGCTGAGAAGTCCTGAATTGGGAAAACCGACTTGAGAACTTTCTCAAGGCCGGAAGTCAGCCGCTCTTCTTCTGTTGCGCCAGGCTTGAAGAACTGGTCATAGGACCGCCGTTGAACCTCAATGAGGTTTGGCATTTGCGTCACTTCGGAAATGTGCCCAAAGTCCTTACGCACGCGCTTACGACCGGTAAATGAAGTCGCCATGCTTCGCCCTCGTTCCTTTAGTTGTGCCGCCAAAGCCTGAGTACTCGAAGGCCCTGGTCCAGCTGCCAATTGGGGTCTAGGGTGAACAACTTACCCTAAACTCCTGAAAATCCAAATCTTTTGGGCATTTCACCCAAGACGGGACCTGATTTTTATGTCCTTAGGTCCTCAGGACGCCGAAAGGCCGGGAGCGAATTTCGCTCCCGACCCCGGGATCAAGTGGCTCAAGAAATTACTTGAGCTCAACTTTCGCGCCAGCAGCTTC
>Ga0209273_10002699_pt1 | contig 13163 bp, 12 predicted proteins | sample tdAd471_FD_187126 | JGI IMG/M metagenome (GOLD analysis project Ga0209273, IMG submission 187126) | Marine sediment microbial communities from the Atlantic coast under amendment with organic carbon and nitrate - tdAd47.1 (SPAdes)... | ecosystem: Environmental > Aquatic > Marine > Coastal >...
TTGCGAAGACCTCCTCGAGAATCAGGTCTGCTGCCAGGCTCTCGGCCAGGCGCTTTGCGAGCGCGGTCTTGCCCGCCCCGATCGGCCCCTCGACGACAATATACCGGGGCGCGCCCGCGTCGCGGCTGAGAATTCTGGTTGACACTGCGCCGTCCTTATCAAGCGATTCGTGAAATTCGCGGTTCGTCCTCGTTGACCGCGATATCCTGCACGCGCCCAAGCCCTGGAATCTCGAATTCCGGCGCGATCTCGCGTAACGGCAACAATACAAAATTTCGGGCGGCGATGCCCGGATGAGGCACGCTAAGGCTCGGCTCGTCGATCGTCAGGTCCCCATACAGCAACAGGTCGAGATCCAAGAGGCGCGGCCCCCAACGTATGTGGCTGTCCTCGCGGCCCCGGATGCGCTCGATGGCCTGCAGTTCCTCGAGGAATGCGTGCGCAGTGAGTGTCGTCGACATCGCGGCAACAGCGTTCACGAAATCAGGCTGCTCGATGCCGCCAAGCGGCTCGGACCGATATAAGGACGACCTGAACAGGAGTTCCGAGTCCGGAATTCCTTGCAGGAATTCGAAGGCCGCCTCGATCTGGCGCGCCGGGTGATCAAGGTTACTGCCGAGCCCGACGAACACGTCCCGGACCGTCTCGATCACGACGGTTCGTCCGACCTGGGGCTACGGCGACGACGTCTGCTCCGACGCCGCGCGCGTGGTTTGGTCTGCAGTTGAAACGCGTCAGCCCTGTCCTCCGGAGATTGTTTCTGCACATCTGTCCAGAAACGCGCCAATTCGGTGTCGAACTGCCCGACTTCGGCAAGCAGCATCATGAAATCGTAGGCGGCACGGAAGCGTCGATGTGCCAGCAGACTCTGTGCCCGCTTGCCACGTGTCGTCGTAAATCGCGGTTGCAGAGCAATCATCTCCCGCATCGGCACGGTAAAGCGGCGTGGGATAGACACACGCCGCTGCTGTTCCGCCGCGAGTTCGTAGGACGCGAGACTCAACGCCTGCGACTCGGACATTTTCTCCTCTGCACGCCGAATCCCAGCCAGCCGCCGCGTGGGGGCCCAGAAAAACACACCGAGCAGGAACATCGGCGTCACTGACTTGCCGTTGTCAACGCGACGGTCGGTATTGCGCAGCGCCGCACGCACGAATTCGGCGAACGCATCGTCCTCGTCAAGCTCCCGGTCAACGGTGGGAAACAACTGCGCGAACAAACCGTGTTCACGGAGCATGTCGAAAGTCTTTTCGGCGCGACCTGCCTGAAACAGTTTCAGGAATTCATCGAACAACCGTGCCGCCGGAACATTGGCGAGACGGTCAACATGCTCATGCATGTCGTCGAGAATCGGTTCATCGATTTGAAAATCGAGCTTGGCGGCAAAGCGAATCGCACGCAGCATCCGCACCGGGTCTTCGCGCAGGCGTTGCCCGACATCACCAATCAGTACGAGGCGCTTTTGCTTGATGTGCTCGAACCCGCTCGTGTAGTCCCAGATACTGAAATCGGCAATGTTGTAGTAGAGCGCATTGCAGGTGAAATCCCGCCGCCAGACATCCTCTTCAATACTGCCGTAGACGTTATCGCGCAGGATTCTGCCTTCCGTGTCATGGGCAACATCGTCATCCGCATGATTAGCCGCGGCACGAAATGTAGCGACCTCGATAATCTCACGGCCGAATCGCACGTGCGCAAGCCGGAATCGACGCCCGATCAGACGACAATTGCCGAATAACGCGCGTACCTCTTCCGGCGTCGCGTCGGTTGCAACGTCAAAGTCCTTCGGGTGCAGTCCCACCAGGGCGTCTCGTACGCAGCCTCCCACCAGGAATGCCTGGTAGCCCGCTTTGTTGAGCCGGTACAGTACCTTGAGCGCGCTTTTGGAGACGTCGTCCCGGGAGACGTTATGGGCGGCGCGGGGGATGATCTTGGGACCTTTCGAGTCAGGTTTCCCGCTTTTTTTCAAATGATTTCCGCTTGAGGATTCAATATGCGGCCGTATAATAGCAGCCCCCGCCCGCCCGGGGCAGCGAAAAACCGGCAACTCCGCTCCCTTCGTCTAGCGGTTTAGGACGCCGCCCTCTCACGGCTTTGAACAAGGGTTCGATCCGAGGAGCGCGAAGCGCGACGACAGACGGTGGAGCGCAGCGACAACGTCCATCCCCTGGGGAGGGCGTGTACAATTTGAGAACACTCCGCTCCCTTCGTCTAGCGGTTTAGGACGCCGCCCTCTCACGGCGGTAACAGGGGTTCGAATCCCCTAGGGAGTGCCAAATCAAAAAAGGGTCCACATCGTGGGCCCTTTTTTGATTTGGAAGTTCCTGTTTGGGATTTGAACCTAACGCGCACTACGGCGCCATATGCTGTGCAGCGCCCAGCCTAGCAATGCAGCAAATAATGCGCCACGCGGTATCGCCCAGAACAGTTGCACGATGGTTGGTGGCTCGCCCATATCAAAAACCACATGCAATCCGAATACGAGCATCCAGGCGGCGATACCCGCAAATGCGCCCCAAAGTGCAAGACGTGCGATAAGTGCTCGTCGGGATAGCTTTCGATAAGAGGCCAAGTCACTCATTATGCGATATGCGTGGTTTTTCTTGTTTGTAGCCTTTGTAAGACACGCTAATGAAGTGATAGGTCTTGTGATGACTACATTCCGTGGAAAGTAGGCCGAGATAGCCGAATTGGTCAATTCGGAAAAGTGCCTAGGAACTCCTGCGACCAAGAATTGTCGTCGGCGGTACACCCGCCTTCTGGGAGCATTTTTCTACTTCTTACAGCCCCTCGGGTGGTTTCCACGTGAACCACTCCGGATCACCACCTAACTCGCAGTATGTCGCGGCGACGGGTTTGCCTTCGTGGTGCCCCGGTATATAGCTGCCGTCAGTAACTTTTTGCATGAACCAGTTTTCGCAAGTGCCCAGGTGTTCCGGCACACCGTAGGACATGACCAGGTCTACGTCGCCGGCTGCCTTGCCGTCTGTACCCACCGCGACTTTGGACAAGCCACCCACAGAATTGCAGGTCGGCCCCGATGGATCCTGATTGTAGCGTTGTGGTGCCTGATACTCGTGACCGTACTTTTGCGCATTGTCGCTCCAGTTCGGGTACACGCCCACGGCATACAGATCGCCTTTCCTCCCAAAGAACACGCGGAAGTAGAACCTGACCGGAACAGGTTCACCGTCGACGCTGGCTGGTGATATCGATGCCGACGCGATAAATTTCTCAGCAGCCCTGCGGAACTTCGTATCGGCGCCACCTAAATAATCGAGACAAAAATAGCTCTCGACATCGCCTGTCGTGCTGACATTCGCCGTACAGTTGATGTTCAACGAGAGGTCCTTCTTGTACTTTGGAAACTCTATTTCAGCAGCCGCCGCTTCAAGCCCCTTCGTAAATCCTGCAGGGACAAAGCGCTGCCCGGCAACGTCAGCAGTTTCCACGGCGGGCTCTTCCGCAAATGCGAAAGACACGAACAAGATCGAAGCCGGAACTACTGCAAATACGGTACGCATTTTCGCTGCTACCTGACGAATCATGGCAACGATGATTAGGCACCGACCCCCCGATTGCAAGCCGTGATTTGTACCTAAACTTGGCTACGGATCAGTCCGGATGACCCATATCTTTGAGTTCAGCGGCCATACGATTCATGGCAAGACGGGATTGAATGCCGTAACTAAGCCCTGCCCGGTCGAATCGAGAAATATCCGCACCGGGTGCCGTCGCCATAGTCCTGCTCACAGCGCCATAAATGGCGGCCCAACTGACCGCGACGAAGCGCCTTTGTGCTGCGTTAAGTGGTGGCATGTGCGGGTTTCGATCCGGATAGCATTGCGACAAGAAATGACTCAGGCAGTAGTCGCCGCTATCACGCGGGAAAGTTCCCCAGGACACATGAATATTCATGTGTCGCAGTGACGATGAAAACGCGGCCGTGACACTGCGCGTCGTTTGATTGCATATCGTGATTTCGTCGGGCCCGGGATACGCCAAATCCCCGGGGGCGCGCGGACCGCGATAACCTGTCTCTGTCACCTCGGTGTACACCAGCAGCGCAAGAATGGCGCAACCGTCCACCCCCACAACCGGTTGTTGCGCGCGGGCGTTGCCTGCCATGTGAAAAGTGATCAATATTAGCGCGACAAATACGAACGGATTCTTTCCTGACATTGTTCCTCTCCCTGGGTTTGACCATGGACAGAGATTGGAACGACTCCACACGGTTCTCCAGCGGCAAATTTCGGCAATTGGCCCAGATCAGACTATGATGCGCGCTCATGGCTGATCAGGATCCAGTTTCCAGGCAGAACAATCTGCTTAATCGCGTACTCGGGCTCGAACGCCACGAGTACTATGCCGTGGCCTGGTCGTTCGTCTACTTCTTCTGTGTCCTCTCTGCGTATTACATGCTGCGTTCCGTGCGCGAGACCATGGCCGTCGAAGGTGGCGTGCAAAACGTTCCCTGGCTGTTTTCGAGCACGTTCGTCGTCATGCTGGCCGCGACCCCGGCATTTGGATGGGTAGCGTCACGTTTTCCAAGGCGACAATTTCTGCCCTGGGTGTATTACTTTTTCGCCGCAAACATCCTGTTGTTCTGGGCAGGCTTCAGCTACGCAATTCACAATGAAATCTCTTTTGTCTGGATTGGGCGCGCATTTTTTGTCTGGCTGAGCGTATTCAACCTGTTCGTTGTCTCTGTTTTCTGGAGTTTCATGGCCGATATTTACTCGCGCGAGCAGTGTCGTCGGCTATTCGGTGTGATCTCGGCAGGTGGCAGCGCCGGCGCCCTCCTCGGCCCGCTTGCAACCGGTCTGCTCGTCGTGCCCATCGGCTTTCATAACCTGCTACCCATCTCCGCGTGCCTGTTACTTTTCGGCGTCTACTGCATTACGCGACTTCGTAGCTGGGTGGAATCAGAACATCGCGACGGGATCGCCGACACCGTCGCCAGCACAAGGCCGCTTGGCGGTTCGCTGCTGGCCGGCGTCACGCACGTTGCCAACTCGCGATATCTTACGGCCATCAGTATTGCGTCAATCATTGCGAGCCTGCTGGGTACAGCGCTCTATATGTTTATGGCCGATCTCGTCGGTGACGCGTTCGCAAATACGGACGAGCGAACGCGCACGTTTGCGTTCATAGATGCCATCACCAACACGATGTCGATGCTCGTGCAATTGCTGATCGTGAAGCGGGCGGTATGGCGCTTCGGTGTCGGGGTTACGTTGGCGTTGATGCCGATCGCCTCGTTTGTCGGATTCGTACTCGTGGCTATTAACCCGACCTTTCTCGTCGTTGCCGCATTCCAGGCGATTCGACGCGCCATCGGCTTCGGCTTGTCCAAGCCCACCAACGACATGCTTTACTCGGTCGTAACGCCTGAAGAAAGATACAAATCCAAGAACTTCATAGACACGGCGGTCTATCGGGGTGGGGACCTGATAGGCACCTGGATGGTCAAAGGTCTGTGGGGGCTCGGATTCGCTGGCATCTCGATTATCATGTTGCCCTTCGCACTAGCATGGGCAGGAATTGCTCTCTGGGTTGGCAACGCATATCGGCGGCGCGATGTAAGCGCCACAACAGGGGACAGTCAATGACACGACCGCTCTGGACACGACGCGATGCATTAGTGGCCGGCGCGTCGCTAAGCATGACACCACTACTCAGCCGCACCGAGGAACGCATGATGATCGACCGGCCGATACCGGCGAGCGACGAGCGCTTACCCGTCATAGGACTCGGAACGTACAGCGTATTCGATGTGGAAAGCACTCCGGCTGAAATTGCGAAACGCCGCGAGATCGTCGAGCTATTACTCGGTGAAGGCGGCAGCGTGATCGACACGTCGCCAATGTATAACCGCTCTGAGTCGATCATCGGTGACATCATCGAATCGGGCGTACCGCGCAAACCGATGTTTGTCGCTACCAAGGTGTGGACCGATGGTCGCGACGATGGCATCGAGCAAATGCAACGTTCAGCGCAACTGATGAAGTCCGACGTCATCGACCTGATGCAGGTCCACAATCTGCGTGATACGCGCACGCACATGAAGACTATTCACGAATGGCAGGAGCAAGGTCGTATTCGCTACAACGGCCTCACCCACTATCGTGCGAGCGCTCTGGATGCCCTCGAGACCGCGGTCAGAGAATATCGCCCGCAATTCGTCCAGATTAACTACTCGCTCGGGGAACGTGAGGCAGGCGAGCGATTTCTGCCGCTGATGCAGGAGTTGGGAGTCGCCGTGCTCATTAACCGGCCTTATCAGACCGGTGCGCTGTTCAGCGCCGTGCGAGGACTGGAGCTACCCGGCTGGGCGACAGATTTCGCAGCAAGCTGGGGCCAGTTTTTCCTGAAATTCATCGTCAGCCACCCGGCAGTCACCTGCGTCATCCCTGCAACCAGCAAGCCTCACCATATGCAGGACAACCTGGAAGCCGGTTTCGGGCACCTGCCCGATGCCGCGACCCGCAGCCGCATGATCGACTTCATGAAGGCTCTCTGATGGCCGGACCGACCGGGCTCCTGCGCCGATTCGCTGCAATTGTCTACGACACCTTACTGCTGGCAGCCCTGTGGTTTTGCGCAACGATACCGTTTACCGCGCTTAACGGTGGCGAATCCGTCGACTCGGGCAGCCTGTTGCTGCGCGTCTCGCACCAGTTCACGCTCGTCCTGGTCGCCTACGCCTTTTTCGTCGGGTTCTGGAGCAGCAAGGGACGTACTCTTGGTATGCAGTCCTGGGGACTGCAGCTCGAAACAGAGGATGGCTCGGTTCCCGGGAAAGGTGCGGCGACTATTCGCTTCCTTGCGGCCTGCTTGTCATGGGCTGTGTTTGGCCTCGGTTTTCTCTGGCAACTGAGGGACCGGGACCGACTGACCTGGCACGACCGGCTCAGCAAGACCCGCCTGATCTACTATCCTCGTCAATCGCAGAGCCAGACCTAGTCCCTGCCACCATAACGCTGTACGAGATCGACGAGATCGTCACGCTCGATGATGCGCGCCAGTTCGAGAGGTTGAACGTAGCGAAACCCGGAGAACTTTGTCCTGTCCTGGATGCGTATCCTCGCGTTCACACTGGCGCCATTCTCGAGCAGCAGATCCGCGGTAGCGGCATCTCCGTAAAGGATTGCACTGTGCAAGGGGCTGTACCATTCGCCATGCGCATTGACGTCGGCGCCCGCCGCGATCAGTAGCCTGGCTGTCTCTGCATGACCGTTTTCCACAGCGAGATTGAGTGGTGAGCGCAGATTCGTCACTGCAGCTATTGCAGCCGGGTCCAGCTTGCCGCCCGCAATCAGCTCCACCATCCGCGGGTTGCCGTGACCGGCAGCGGATGCGAGTGTCGCTTCCGTTTCATTCGGCTCGAGATTGACGTCGACACCAGCATCGATGATTAGCCGGACGGCACCAATGTGACCTTGTCGGGCTGATATATGGAGGGCAGTCAGACCCTGTCGCTCGATCAACGGGTCCATTCCTTCTTCGAGCAACGCCCGCAGCGTCTCGGTATCACCGGCATCGGCCGCCGTGAACCAGATATTGCGGTCTATCGAGGTGGCCGAACTGGACGCCTCGCCGACTCCCTCTGGCGCTGATTCGGACATTGACTGACAGCCCATCGTCAATATCAGGGCAACGGTCGTCGCCGGCGACAACCAGAGTGATGCATTGTAAAAGCTCATTGATGCCTGCCGCACTGACGATGTTTTACTGGTGGCGTGGTCGCCGCGATCGTAGCGTACGATCCTAGCGTATTCGAGCCAATGCAATCACAGTAACCAGCAACAACGCACTCGTTGGCAACCACGACACCACAGCCGGGTTCAGGTCGAATACCTGCCCTGAGTTCGCGAGCATCTCGCTCGCGAGGTAGTACGCGAGCCCGACACCCACTCCAATCATGAGCCTCGCGCCTGCCCCGCCGGTCCGCAGCGAACCAAACACGAAAGCAAGCGCCAGCATCGGCATGATCATCACGGCCGTCGTTCGGGCCGCTCGATGCCACAGCTCCGATTCGTAGATACTTGCATCCAGGTCGTTGCGATTCAGGTAATCGATATAACTAAGTAATCCGCGGGCGGACAAACTGGTCGACTTCGCCATTGCGCTGCCCAGCATCTCCGAACTGACCTCGAACGACTCGATCGCAACCGAAGACTCGACTGTCTGGACGCCATCCCGCTGAAACCTCGTTTCGTGGAAGTTCTCGAGCAGCCAGCGGTCGTCGTTGCTGATACCAGCATTTTCGGCCTTGGCAATCGACGCCAGCTCGTTTTCGTCGTTGAAGCGAAAGATGTACAGGCTGCCGAAATCGAAATCGGAATTCACTCGCTCGAGGTGCAGATAGACTGATCCATCCTTGACCCAGGTCTCGTTGTTAAAGCGAGTATCGTCTTTGCCGTACCGCGCTTCGGTACGCATGTTGCGCGCGTAGTAATCGAGCGGCGGGCCGATGAACTCTCCCAGCAACCCGGTGATGACCAGCATCACAAGACCCGAAATAGCGACCATGCCGGCCAGCCTGCTAACCGACAATCCCGCGGATCGCATGACGATAATCTCACTGTTTGCCGCCAGAGCACCCAGACCCAGCAACGCTCCGATCAGGGCCGAAATCGGCAGCATTAGAAACGCGAGATTGGGCAACCTAAGCGCCACGAACAGAATCGCCTGCGGTGTCTTGTAATCTCCCTGCACGTCATCGAGTTGGCCAATGAACTCAAACAGCCCGGCCAACGCCAGTAACACGACCAGCACCAGCGCGGTGCTCGTCAATATCGTGCGCATCAGGTACTGACTGAGAATGCCCGTCATGAGAGTAGCCGCCGATGCATAGAGTTTTGTACCGCCAGCAACCCGAGTGCGGCTAACAGGAATATGCCGTGCACCCACCAAAGACCCAGCGTCGGGTCAATTTCGCCTTTCTCCACCCAGGCCTTCGCCGCGCTCAGCAGGTTGAAATAGACGATGAATACGAGCAGTCCGATGGCGAGTCGGCCATAACGGCCGGCCCGGGGCTGACTTCGCGCCAGTGGCACCGCAAATATTGCAAGAATGATCGTCGACAATGGCACGCTAATGCGCCACTGCAATTCCGCGCGGTGTTCAGGGTCCCTCGAATTCAACAGGTTCGCGACCATCATCGCACGAGGCCTGAGTTCCGGTGGATCCAGGCTCGGCAGCCGGTAGGGAATGCCGTGCTCCGAAAACTCCACAACGCGAAATCGCGGCGTACCCGGAACGCCTTCGTAACGGCGGCCGTCGTGGAGCACAAGCAGCCGGATATCCGGGTCGTCGGATTCGACCTGCTCACCACGCCGGGCAACGACGACCTCGACGGTCTCGTCGTCGACTATGCGCTGCAGAAAGACGTTTTCCATGAAGCCGTCCGGCGTCACTCGTTCGCCGTAGACGACGGCCTGGTCGGGCCCGAATACCGTGAATCGCCCTGGCTCAATGCTGGCGAGGTCCGCCTCGCGACGCGCCTCAGCCCCGATGCGGTCGATTGCAACCAGTGCGCGTGGACCGAGATCAATCGCGAGCCAGCCAACTCCAAGGACCAATGGCACCATCAACCAGGTCAGTGGCCGATACACACCGGACGGCCCAACGCGGCACGCCATCATCGCGGGCATTTCGCTGTCGCGATACAGGCGGCCCAGCGCAAGCATGACTGACAGAAACAGGCCGATCGGCACCAATATGGTCAGGTATTGCACCGCCGACAGCCCGATGACATCAAATGCGGCGTTTTTGGGCAGCCTGCCCTTGGCGACGTCGCCGAGCACGCGGGCGAATTGATTCGTGAGGAGAATCGTCAGCAACACTAGCGTGACCCCGAGCCATGTCGAGGCGATTTCCCGGAATATGTATCGATCGAGAATACGCAACATCGAGGTCAATGATTTCCTTAACGGAATTCGGCCGAATCAGTTAGACTACCGCTTTTATTTTCCGCGGGACAGCCCTGAAATCTATGGAATATTTCACGACTACGAGCAATGCCGCACGTCGTGCCGTCGACTGTGTGATCGTTGGCGTCTACGAGCGCGGCAAACTGAGCACTGGCGCGAGCGACATCGACGTGGCCAGCGGCGGTGCACTGCGCCGCCTGGTTAAAAGTGGCGACATCTCTTCGCAGCCGGGACGTTGTGTTGTTTTGACCAGCGTCGACGGCATTCGTGCGTCCAGAGTAGCCGTTGTCGGCCTCGGCAAGTCCAGCCAGCTGGATGGGAGCAAATTCGCTCGCGCCGTGGCGGCGGCGGCCCGGTCTATTGCCGACAGCAAGTGCAGCCAGGTGCTGAATACTTTGACGCTGGAATCCGTCCGCGGTGCTAATGCCTATTATCTCGCCCGGCACACGGTGCAGGCGTTCGGAGAGGTGCTGTATCGCTTCACGCAGCTCAAGAGCGGACGCAAGCCACCCGTCATGCCGCTGAAGAAGATCGGCTTGTCGATCGGCAAGCGCGGCGACGCCGCACAATCGATGCGCGGTGCAAGTCACGCCGATGGCATCGTGAAGGGTGTCTCGCTTGCCCGCGATCTCGGCAACCTGCCGCCGAATATCTGTACACCGTCCTATCTCGCGCGCACGGCGCAGAAACTGGCGAGCGGTAACGGCAAACTCACGACTCGCGTGCTGAACGAGCCGGAAATGAAGCGACTTGGCATGCACTCATTGCTGTCCGTCACAGCGGGCACGGCAGAGCCGGCAAAGATGATCATCATGCAATACAAGGGTGGCGGTCGCGACAAGCCCATCGTTCTCGTCGGCAAGGGCGTGACCTTCGATTCGGGCGGTATCTCTCTCAAGCCGGGGCTCGGCATGGACGAGATGAAGTTCGATATGTGTGGTGCAGCGGGTGTTATCGGCACCATGGCGACGGTTGCGGCCTTGAAGCTGCCGATCAACGTCAACGTCGTCGTCCCGGCCGTGGAAAACCTGCCTGGCAGCAAGGCGACGGTGCCGAGCGCCATCGTAAAGAGCATGTCGGGTCAGACGATCGAGATTCTGAATACGGATGCCGAGGGACGCCTTATCCTGTGTGATGCGCTGACTTATTCCCGACGCTTCAAGCCGGAGACGATCATCGACGTCGCCACGCTGACAGGTGCCTGCGTAATTGCACTCGGTCATCACCACACCGGGGTCATGACAAATGATGACGACCTCGCGGCGGAAATCGTTGCATGCGGAGTGACCGCAAACGATCGCGGCTGGCAACTTCCGCTCAGCGACGACTATGCGAAGCAATTGAAGAGCAATTTTGCCGACATGGCGAATGTTGGTGGCCGCGATGGTGGCGCCATTACGGCCGGCTGTTTCCTTGGCAAATTCACGGACGGCATGTCCTGGGCCCATCTGGATATCGCGGGCACAGCCTGGCACTCGGGTCAAAAGAAAGGCGCGACGGGCAAGCCGGTACCGATGTTGTCCGAGTTCCTGCTGGCGCGAGCTGGCGCACTACCCTGATACGACGATGGCAAGAATCGACTTTTACGTCCTGAGTCAGTCCGGCGAGCAGGCGCGACGGCTCTTTGCGTGCCGGCTGGCAGAGAAAGCCTATCGACTCGATAACACTGTGCACATCCTGGCTCGCGATCACGCGGCGGCACAGCGCATCGACGAATTGTTGTGGACGTTTCGCGACGGCAGCTTCGTGCCGCACCAGCTTGCTCAGTCCGGCACGGATAGCTCTGAGTCGCCAGTGACCGTCGGATGCGATCCCGCGCACATCGAGCCACGCGACCTGCTAATCAACCTCTGCGACGAGGTATCGGAAAACGCCGATTCTTTTCCTCGCGTTGCCGAGCTTGTAAGCTCCGACGACGACAGCAAACAGAAAAGCCGCCGGCGATTCGCCACCTACCGGGATCAGGGCCACAAGCTCGACACGCACAACGTCTGATCCCTCCTCACCAGCCAGCCCAACGACGAATGGACAAGTCCTACCAGCCGCAAGACATAGAACAACGCGTTTACGAGCGTTGGGAGAATGAAGGCTACTTTGCACCTCACGGCGACGGCGATCGCTATTGCATCATGATCCCGCCGCCCAACGTGACCGGAACGCTGCACATGGGGCATGCATTTCAGGACACGATCATGGATGCACTGACTCGCTACAAGCGCATGCAGGGTTGCAGGGCGCTTTGGCAACCGGGCATGGACCATGCCGGCATCGCCACGCAAATGGTCGTGGAACGCATGCTGAACTCGGAAGGCACGTCCCGTCGCGACCTCGGTCGGGAGAAATTTGTCGAGCGTGTCTGGCAATGGAAAGAGCAGTCGGGTGGTCAGATTGCGAAGCAGCTGCGGCGTCTCGGTGGCTCTGTCGACTGGAGTCGCGACTGTTTCACGATGGACGAAGGTCTGTCGAACGCGGTAACCGAGGTCTTCGTCAGCCTGTACGACGAAGGCCTGATCTATCGCGGCAAGCGGCTCGTCAACTGGGACCCGGTTCTGCATACGGCCCTGTCGGATCTCGAGGTATTATCGGCCGACGAGGACGGGCTGCTGTGGCATTTCCGGTACCCTCTGGCATCCGGCGACGGTCACCTTGTCGTCGCCACAACGCGACCCGAGACGATGCTCGGCGACAGCGCCGTAGCCGTGCACCCGGATGACGACCGCTACCGCGACCTTGTCGGACAGGAAATCATCCTGCCGATCGTCGGTCGGCGTATTCCGATCATTGCCGACGACTATGTCGACCCTGAATTCGGTACCGGCTGCGTCAAGATCACACCCGCTCACGATTTCAACGACTACGACATCGGCAAGCGGCACGACCTTCCGATGTACAACGTATTGACCGACGATGCGGCAATGAATGACGAGGTGCCAGCAGCTTATCGAGGCATGAATCGCTTCGAGGCACGAGATGAAATCGTTACGGAATTCGAGAACCTCGGCCTGCTCGATAAGATCGAGAAATATACCGTGAAGATTCCGCGTGGCGATCGCAGTGGTGCCGTTGTCGAGCCCTACCTCACGGACCAGTGGTACGTCAGTATCCAGCCGCTTGCAGATCCGGCGATCGCTGCCGTCGAGAACGGCGACATCCGTTTCGTCCCGGAGAACTGGTCGAAAACCTACTTCGACTGGATGTACAACATCCAGGACTGGTGCATCAGCC
>Ga0209273_10002703_pt1 | contig 13153 bp, 7 predicted proteins | sample tdAd471_FD_187126 | JGI IMG/M metagenome (GOLD analysis project Ga0209273, IMG submission 187126) | Marine sediment microbial communities from the Atlantic coast under amendment with organic carbon and nitrate - tdAd47.1 (SPAdes)... | ecosystem: Environmental > Aquatic > Marine > Coastal >...
GGTCGGGTGATTGTTGGTGATGGTGTAGCGCAGGGTCGCCGTGTCGCCCGGCGCAAAGGGCCCACCGACGAAGTCAGCCGTGAAATCGACATAGTCGGTCGCAGTCTCGTAGGCGACAGAATAGGTGTTCGACGCGTTGTTGCCGTTGCCCGCGAAATCGAGAACCGAGCCGGCCGGAAGGGTCAGCTCGATCGGCGTACCACCTGTCGGGGTCACGTCGACCGCGAAGGTCGATCCGCCCTCGGCGCCGCCGTCGTCGACAATGGCAATTGTCGCATTGCTGACCGTGAAGTCCGACACTTCCAGGCCCAGCACATCCTCCGGGATACCGCCCTGGTCAAAGCTGACGCTGACCGCAAAGGCCGCGCTGACTGGGCCCGCCGGACCGGCAATCGTCGCATCGGGGGAGACGCTGTCCGTGGCTTCGACCGTGATCGATACATCGCTCACCGGCAGGGTGATTCCGCCACCGAAAATGTAGGTCACATCAATGTCGGATGGGTCAAAGACATAGGTTCCCGCTGCCGTGCCCGCAGGGATGGTGGCGGTGTACACATAGGTACAGGTCGCTGCAGACGGGCCGAAAGTCAGCGAGTTGAATTCGACTTCGGTGGTCTCGACCACCATGGACGGGGCGCTGAATTCATTGAAGCAGCCGGCCGTGGTATTGCTCGTATCGAGCGCGAACCCGGTCAGTCCGGGGATGATGTCATCGGCGTCCACGGTCACGACACCCGTGCCATATTTGTAGATGTCGTTGACGCCTGTCGCGTTGATCACGAAGGTCATCGTTCCGCCGGCGGCCACGGTGGGGGTGGAGGTCGTGAAGGTCGCGGAGGGATCCTGCGCGAGGGCCGGGGCGGATACGAGCATCCCGCAGCCAAGGGCCGCAGTCGCGATCAGACGCTTGAAATTGGCGAAAACAGTCATGGAATCCCCCCGGATGGCGCAAGCCGAATACAACCTGCGCGTACACCTACACGATGAGTCGCAGATTACAACCTGATCTTAGGGCCTTGCCACGGCTTTCTCAAAGACAATTCGGGCCTGTCGAGCTCGAAAACCATGTCCGGCTAACAAGTTCAGTAGGTTATAGAATCTACTGTTGTTGAAACTTCATAGAGAGGCTCTCCTCGATGGCGAATTTGCGCACCGAGACAGCCCCTTCGACCGGGTCAATCATAGGACCGGCGCCACCTCAGGGAGACAGCTGCGCTGGTATCATCACTGATGCGCGAGAGAAGGCTGAGGTCCGGCGTCAGCGTCCACTCCACGCGGGTCGTGGCGAGCGCGGTGAGCCCGGAAGTCTCGACTTCGAGATAGACGTCATCGCCAATGCGACTGCCTCCGGTCACCGAGATTTGCCCATCCGCATTGGTGGCCACACTCAGCCGGTCTAGCCCTGCCAGATCACGAAGCTCACCCGCCAGCCCCAGCATGGAGCGCCCGGAAAGCTGCGCCGCCAGCTGGGCTGCCTCGAAGGCACTCAGATCGCTGGCATCCTCGCCGAACAGGAGCCGGGCGAGGATTTCGTCTTCGGGCAGGGACGGGTCACTGGTCATCTCCAGGGTCGGGTCAGCCGGCGTCCCGGATATCGTGGCTTCGACCGTGATGTCCGGCGCCTGATGACGGGCGACCAGATTGACCTCCGCGCCCTGTACCGGACCATCCAGCAAGACCGAGCCGGATGTCAGCTCGAAGGGCCGACCGACCAGATAGGCGACACCGTCAATCAGCGTCGCCGATCCTGAAATGCGGGGCTTGCCGGTCGTTCCGGCGAGGGCCAGCTCGATGCTCCATTCGGCTTCATAGCCCGGACCGCTGACCAGCACGCCGTCCTCAGCCTCAATCCGGTAATCCAGAAAAATCACCGGCCCGCGCCGGGCCGAGACCACCCGGCCATCCGGTAGATTGATTTCGCTGACTTCGACATCGACGATGTTCACACCACCACGGGTGACCGGCGTGACCTGGAGCCGGTCGATGGTGGAGACACCGGAAACGTGCCAGCCGCGCGAATCGGCGAGCAGGCGCGTCTCTCCGCTCAGAGTCATCTCCAGATCCGGCAGCGCCAGAAGCCGCATGCTCGACATGTCGACCCGGGCTTCGCCCTCATAATGCCCGTCCACCAGGGTAAACCGCCCGCTGCCGCTGGCCTGTCCGGAGCGTCCATCGCGCAGGCTCAGTGTCTCGAGAACCAGCTCGCTGCGGTCCATGCGAGCGGTCAGGGTGATGTCCTGCAGGCTGGTACCGTAGCTGCCGGACTGAAGCTGCCCTCCCGTCAAGGTGACCTCGCCGGAAAGGTCCGGATCGGGCACCTCGCCGGATATGCGCACGTCCGCTTCCATCTGGCCGGCCAGGTAGGCGGTCGCGGGGAGGAACAGGCCCGCCAGGTCTGCGATTTCACCCTCGGCCTGCACAACACCGTCCAGCTGGCCACCGACCTCTTCAAGGTTCAGGAGTGCCTGCATTCGGTCGCTACCGAGCCGAGCGGTGATCCGGTTCACACCATCCAGTTCGAACGTGCTGCGCAACTGTATGAGCGGCGCCCCGGAACCCTCCCGGACAGATAGATTGTCGGAATTGAGCTGCCCGCCGCCTTCCCAGCCACGCTCACCACGACGCAGGACCAGCGCTCCATCCAGCCCACCTCCGATGCGCGGTAGGTTGCGCGCCTGGCTGACAAGGCGCGCCGGAAGCTGGTTGATCTCGACCGACAGGGCGTCCTGTCCGTAGGTCAAACTCAGCTCGCCGCCCGCAATATCCAGGGTTCCGGCAAAGCCCGCCGCTTGCGTATCGTAGGTCAGCGGGCCGCGACTCGCGATCGCGATCTCGCCCCACTGCCCTGTCAGCAAGCCGCTCGCCCGGACCCCGGCCTCGTCAATTTCGACCTGCCCGGGCAAGGCCAGGTTGAAGCGGCGCTGATACTGGCCCGAAACATTCGCCTCCAGCGTCATGGCGCGAAGCGGACCGGACAGGTTGAGTTCGGTCGCGCTGAAACGTACGCCCGAAATGATTTGCGGACGCAGCGCCGCTTCCAGCTCGGCGATGCCATCGTACGGTGCATCGAGCGAGCCGGTGTAGAGCAGGTCTGCCGCCCAGCTTCGGTAGGCCTCGACATGAAGCCCGGCCTCCACCGTACCATTTTCCAGGCCGACCGTTCCGCGCGTCAGAAGTGTCCCCAGGCGGCCCTCGGCCAGAGTGAGGTCAAAACGCCCGCCCCGCTGCGCCGCATCGCCGGACAGCTGGATGTCGCGCTCGTCCATCTCACCGGAGAATCGCCAGTCTGCGGCGAAGGCGGCACCGCCCACCGGGCGGAGTTGCAGATTGAGCAGCGGATTGACGACCCGGCTGTCACCGAAACGCACTTCCGTGGTCGCCAGACCGATCTCCCCGGTCAGGGCAGGCGCGCCGCCGGCGAGGTCGAAATTGATCGCCACCGCGCCGCCGGTCGCGACGGGCAAGTCGAGCTCGGCCACCGATACGGCACCTTCACCGCGCGCTGACCATCCGGTCTGAGGATTGAAGGAACCGCTGACATCGAGGTCCACCGCCAGCCCGTTCAACGCGACCGCCTCGGCCGCCCATCCACCATTCTGGCGCAGTACCCGCCCGTTGACAGTCAGGCCATTGGCCAGCCCCCGGAACGTTTCCGGCCAGGTGAGGCTTGACGCGTCGATCTGCAGGTCGAAGAGGTCGAATTCCGACGCCGCGACGACAACAGAAACCGGTCCGCCATAACCGGGCTCGACACGGGCGGCATCGTCCAGTCGGGCCGTGACGCTGAGATCGCCGATCTGCCCACCGGCATAGCGAGCCCGACCCGTCGCCTCCAGATGCGGCGTCTGAATCCGTGCAGCCTCGATGTCGATGACCCCGTCGAGATAGTGCAGGTTGGTGCTGACGGTCAGCCTGTCATCGATGAGGGCATCGAGACGGGGCTCGGCTGCCACGACACCTTCCGCTTCCAGATCGAGCGCCACCGCGTAGGCGGCTCCATCGCGTTGCACGCGGACCGGGCCCTCGATCCGGGCCAGGGAGACGAGCTCATCGGTCAGGCCATCGATCGAGATTTCGCCGACGAATTCCAGCGCCGGATCCAGAACAAGCCGGCCATGCGCCTGCGCCGCATCAAAACCCGGCCGATCACCCAGCAAGGCTCGGACAGGCGCATTGTCGAGGCTGAGATCGAGGCGCCACCGGCGATCACCATCGGGATGGATGTCGAGATCGACCCCGCTGCCGGAGATCCGCGCCACCTCGATCTGGCGATCAACAACGGACCCATTGGCCCGGACCGCCATCTCGCCGAGCACCTCTCCCAGCTGCGCACCCGCCAGGGTCCAGCGATCAAGACGAACCCGGCTATCGACATCCCACTCGCGGCTGTTCCAGAGCAGACGCCCGTCGGCGAGAGGTTCCAGATCGGCGGTCAAGGTAAAGTCCCCACGCCCCTGGCGCGGCCCGCCATCCAGCTGGGCCCGCAGGTCGAGCGATCGCCCCTCCAGTCGCAACAGGCTGGCGATCGGACCATCCGGAGCGCCCAGCACTTCGATCTGCCCCTGGACGGCACCCTCGAGCGAGCTGTTCGCCTGGACGAGGATTTCGTCCCCCGGTCCATCCACGCGCCAGGCGTGAAAGCTGAGGCTCTCGATGCCGCCGCCGCGCAAATGCGTGTCTGCGCGAACGGAAAACACCGCCGGGCCGCCCGGCACATCGCCCGAGAGGGCGAGCGCGTCGATACTGGCCTGATCGAGGTCGAGTTCGGGCAAGCCGAAATCACCTCGCGCGCCGGTGCTGGACTGCATCTGCGGTGACCGCAGGACTTCGACGCGCCGGGCCGAGACAGTCTCGATCCAGAGCGGTTTCCGGATCAGGCTCAGACTGTCCCAGTCACCGCGAAGCCCTTCGGCGACCAGCCACACGCCCGCTTCATCGCTCAGCGTCAGCCGATCGATGGAGAAGTCCGCCAGCACATTGCCGTGAATGCCTTCGACATGGATCCGCCCCAGCGAACCGGCGGACCGTCCCTCAAGGAAACCCGCCACAATCCACCGGCCCGGCGCCATCGTCAGCGACAGCGCCATGAGGCTGAGCAGGACACCGAGACCGGTCGCGATGACCACTGCCCAGGCGCGACGGGTTTTCGGCAGGACAAGACGGAGGCGCGTCATCAGAAGGCCTGACCGATGCTGAAATAGAGATGCACGGAGGACTCGCCCTCCTGCCGGTCAAGCGGCGTCGCGAGATCAATGCGGATCGGCGCAAAATCGAGATAGTAGCGCGCGCCAATACCAATCGAGGTCCGCAGATTGTCGAAGCTCGGCACGGTGTCGCGCCCGGCCTGACCCGCCTCGACAAACACCACCCCGCCCCAGCGCGAGGTATCACGCCAGCGCAGTTCGGCACCGAACTCGGCCACCGAGGCGCCGCCGAAGGGTGACCCGTCATCGGAGAGCGGGCTCAGGGACTGATAGTCAAAGCCGCGAACCGACCCGCCGCCGCCGGCATAGAAGCGGTGGTCTGCCGGGATATCGTTGATGGACGCGCCCACCAGGGACCCCAGACGGGCCCGTCCGGCGGCCACCCAGCTTTCCGTGAGCCGGAAATAGGCGCTGCCACTGGTTTCCAGGCGGATGTACTGACCGGTCGTGTCCCCGAAACTGGCGGTGGGCACCGCTTCGGCCCGGGCGCGGAATCCGCGTGCAGGGTCGAGCGGGTCATCCCGGGTATCCAGGGTCAGTCCGATCCCGGCCTCCAGGGCAATCGTATCGGCAACCCCCTCGGCCGTGGTGACGCGCGACAGGTCCGCCTGACCGCCCAGCGCGTATTGCAGACGGTCCCGCTGCGCCCGGGTCAGATCGAAACCGAACGTGATCTCGCTCTGGTCATAGGCGTCCGTCTCTTCCGAGGCGAGACCCGTGCGAAGGTGAAGGGTCTGGTCGAGCTGACGCCAGTGCGGCAAGGTCACCGAAGCGGCCACGCCCTGACGCAGCGATTGCAGCTGGCCTTCCAGCTTGAAGGTCTGATCCTCACCCCAGACATTGCGACGCGTCCAGGCTGCGGTCGCACCGCCGCCATCGGTCGTCGAATAGCTCAGGGCCACTTCGACGAGATGACGCGGTGCCCGTGTAAGCTCGACCGAGACCGGGCGACGCCCCGTATCCGGGTCCGGCGCCTCCAGCGTCACAGTTGACCGGCGTACGCTCTGCAAAGCGTTGAGGCGACGGCGATAATCGGCCAGGGCCTGACGATTGACGACTTCGCCCTCGTCCAGGGTCGACAGGGAGGCGATGTACTCGGCATTCCAGCCTTCGCCCGTCACGCGGGCCGGACCGGCGAGCGAAAACGCGCCGGGCTCGAACACGAAATCGACGCTGACCGTTCCGGTTGCGTGGTCAACCACGACCGCGCGCTCCCCGCTCTGGGCGTCCGGCCAGCCTGCATTCTGGAGCGCAGCAACGCCCGCCGCTTCCGTCGCGACAACATCTTCGGCGCGATAGGCTTGCCCGTCTGACAGCGTCATCGCCGGAGCAAGGATCGCGCGGGCGGTCGCATCCTCGCCGGCGGAGACGCTGATGCCCTGGAAAAGGAAGCGTTGACCGGGACTGACCTCGACCCGGGGGCGCTCATCATCGCCGAGACCGGGCGACACGCTCGCCGCGAAATAGCCCTCCGAGCGGAGATAGCGACGAACGCGGTCCGCCGCCGTGCGAGCACGCTGCCAGGGGGTCGTTCCCTCCGCGGGCGGCAGGTCGACCACCGCGTTCAGGCTGCGGCGCAATTGCGGGTCCTCGATACAGCATACCTCAGCCAACGGTGCGGCTTGGGCACCGGCCGTCAGGCACATCAGGGCTGGCAGGAGTAAACGCTTCACGCGACGCTCTTACTCGCTTTGTGACTCAACCTATAGCGCGACTGCGCTGCAACTGCGCTCTAAAACCGAGATTGAGGCCGCAGAATGGCGGACCGCCCGAGACCGCAGGCAAGAATGATACGGCGCAGCCCCATCCGGTCCGACGCGCTTCAACCCTTGGGTTGCTGCAGATGCACATCGCGCTGCGGGAACGGAATGACAATGCCGGCCGCTTCAAACCGTCGGGAGATGTCCAGCATGACATCGCTTTGCGGTTCACGGCGGCCCAGCGTCACGTCATCCACCCAGAACAGAAGAATGAAATTGACCGAGCTGTCGCCCCAGTCCGTCGCAAAACATTGCGGGCCCGGTTCGGCAATGGTCCGCGGATGGGCCTTGGCCGCCTCGACCATAATCTCGATGACCTTTTCCAGATCCGAGCCATAGGCGACACCCACCGGGATTTCGATCCGCCCCTTATTGCTGCTCAGCGTCCAGTTGGTGACCTGAGAGGTGATGAGGTCCTCGTTCGGCACCAGGATTTCCTTGCCATCGAACGTCTCCAGCAGAGTGTAGCGGGCACCCGCCTTGCGCACGAAACCGGCCACGCCATTGGGCAGTTCCACCAGATCCCCGATCTCCACGGATTTCTCCGCCAGCAGGATGAGGCCGCTGATGAAGTTCGAAGCGATCTTCTGGAGACCGAACCCCAGCCCGATCCCGAGCGCGCCTCCGAAGACCGCCAGCGTTGTCAGGTCGAGACCCAGGACATCCATCGCGACAAGACCAGCGACAATATAGATGCCGATCTGGACGACTTTCAGCAGCAGCGTCCGGGTCGTTCCGCGCACGGTCCGCATCGAGCCGATCCGCTTTTCCGCAATGTCGGAGACGATGGCGGAAATCCAGAACAGCAGGATCAGCAGGATCGCGGTGGTCAGGAAATCATAGGCCGAAATCTGCACATCACCCATGCGGAGCGAGAGCGCTTCCGTATCGAGATAGTCCTGAAGCAGGGCCAGTCGACCCGTGGTCATCGCGACCACGAAAGCCAGCAGGGCGACAAAGACCAGAAGCTTGGCCCAGATCCCCGAAGGCTTCAAAATCCGCAACAGACACTTGGGCATGGCTTTCCCCGGCGTGAGTCGGCGTTACGCTAAGCTGTGACGGGCATTGAGGCAATCGCCGGGAGGCGGACCCGCCGTGCGCGACGGCACACGGCGGGCAGGTCCCTAACCTCGCTTGAGCGCCTCGAGCATGGCGTCGAAATGCTCGACCGGACGCCCGGTCGGCTTGGCCGAGATCCGGCTGACCAGGACCGACACGACCGTGCAGACGATCACGCCCGGAACCATCTCGTACATGACGCCGGAAAGTCCCAGGCCATAGATCCAGATCAGCACCGTGACAGACCCCGCAATCATGCCGGCCACGGCACCGCTGCGTGTCATTCGGCGCCAGAACAGGCTGAGCAGGATCACCGGACCAAAAGCCGATCCGAAACCGGCCCAGGCATTGGAAACCAGGGTGAGGATATTGCTCGACCGGTCGAAGGCCAGGAAGATCGCGACCAGCGAGACGGCCAGCACGGAAAGGCGTCCGACCAGAACCAGCTCGCCCTGTTTCGCATCACGGCGCAGGAACGCCTTGTAGAAGTCTTCGGTCAGCGAGCTGGACGAAACCAGGAGCTGGGAAGAAATCGTACTCATGATCGCTGCGAGGATGGCGGCAAGGAGGAAGCCGGCAATATACGGGTGGAAAAGGACCTGGGAGAGGATGATGAAGATCGTCTCCGAATCCGCCACGTCGAGATTATTCGCCGTTGCGTAGGCAAGGCCCGCCGTACCAGTGGCCACGGCACCGATCACCGTCGTTAGCATCCAGCCCATGCCGATCCGGCGCATGGTCGGAACATCCTTGAGCGAGCGAACCGCCATGAAACGAACGATAATGTGCGGCTGGCCGAAATAGCCCAGCCCCCAGGACATGGTGGAAATGATCCCGACAATGGCCATGCCGGTCCAGGCTTCCGGGAAGAATTGCAGACGTTCCGGGAATGCAGTGGCGACAGCCGTCACAGTTTCTGTCGGCCCGCCAAGCTGCATCATTGTGACGATCGGCACCAGGACGAGCGCGATGAACATGATGCAGCCCTGCACGAAGTCTGTCAGCGAGACGGCCAGGAAGCCGCCAAACAGGGTGTAGGCAACGACGACACCGGCCGTCAGGAAGAGACCGAGCTGGTAGTCGAGCCCGAAGGAGGCTTCAAACAGCTTGCCGCCGGAGACCACGCCCGCCGAGGTATAGAGGGTGAAGAAGACGACGATGACCACAGCCGAGAGAATGCGCAGGATGCGGGATGTATCGCCGAACCGTTTCTCCAGGAAGTCCGGGATGGTGATCGCATCATCCGCGATCTCCGTGTAGACGCGCAGGCGCGGCGCAACGAGCCGGTAGTTGAAATAGGCCCCGATCAGGAGGCCGACCGCGATCCAGGCCTCGGAAAGGCCGGTCAGGAAGATTGCGCCCGGCAGGCCCATCAGCATCCAGCCACTCATGTCGGAGGCGCCGGCGGAGAGAGAGGCGACCGCGGGTCCAAGCTGACGTCCGCCGAGCATGTAGCCAGACACGTCGTCGGTTGATTTCTTGTACGCATAGAGGCCGATTGCCATCATCAGGATGAAATAGCCTGCAAGCGAAACGAGCGCTTCAATTTGCATGAGTCACCGTAAGTTTTGGAAAAACACTGAATGAATTAAAGGGGCGATACTTTACGGCCTGATCTGACCGTCTCCCAACACTTCGTATTTGAACGTGGTCAATTGCTCAAGGCCGACCGGGCCGCGCGCATGCATCTTGCCCGTCGCGATTCCGATTTCGGCACCCATCCCGAATTCCCCGCCATCGGCGAACTGGGTCGAGGCATTGTGCATGACGATAGCGCTGTCGATTTCCCGCAGGAAGCGACGTGCCGCCTCGCCATCCTCCGTCAGGATCGCGTCGGTATGGCGGGACGAATGTTCGGTGATGAAGGCCAGAGCCTCATCGATCCCGCTCACCGTTTTTACCGAGAGCTTGGGCGCAAGATATTCGGTATCCCAGTCCGCTGCCTCGGCCGCACCAATCCGGGCATCACACCCCTGCGCGAAACCGTCGCCGACGAAGTCGCACTCCGGCATTTCCCGAACGAGTTTCTGCAAAAAGTCGGGCGCAACGGCCTGGTCGACGACGACGCCCTCCGTCGCGCCGCAAATACCGGTCCGCCGAAGCTTGGCGTTCCGGACCACGGCGACAGCCTTGTCGATATCCGCCTCGGCGTGAACATAGGTGTGGTTATTGCCGTCCAGGTGCAGCAGAGTCGGCACGCGCGCCTGGCTCTGCACCAGCGAAACCAGGCCTTTGCCCCCACGCGGGATGACCAGATCGATATACCGCGTGCAACGCAGGATTTCGGTGACCGCATTGCGGTTCTTCGTATCCACCATCTGGATCGCACGGGGCGGCAAGCCAGCCGCCTTGAGGCCTTGCTGCATGCAGTCGACGATTACGCGGCTGGAATTCCGGCTCTCCGACCCACCGCGCAGGATGACCGCATTGCCGGACTTGATGCACAGCGCCCCCGCATCGGCACCCACATTGGGGCGCGACTCGTAGATCATGCCAATCACACCCAGCGGGACTGAAACACGACGCACCATCAGCCCGTTCGGGCGTTGGCGCCGGTCTGTCGTCCGCCCGACCGGGTCATTGAGGCGTACAATGTCTTCCAGCGCGGACGCCATCGCGTCTACGCGTTCCTCATTGAGCACAAGCCGATCGATGAACGCTTCGGACGCCTTGTTGTGACGCGCTAGAGCGACGTCGCGTGCATTGGCAGCGAGCAGATCCGGCATCGCGGCCCGCAGCGCTTGCGCCGCGGCTTCGAGCGCCCGGTTTTTCTGCTCGGTCGACGCTCCGGCCAGGTCGCGACTGGCCTTCTGGGCCTCGCGGGCGAGCAATTCGACATAGGCGTTCATTCTATCGGACATGGGTTCCTCTTCTTCTTGCAAATCGGGGGGATGGTTCAGCGCAGCTCGACCGCGCGGCGATAGGCCGCTTCGACCGTGTTTTGCATCAGAGCCTCGAGCTGACCGTCTCGGGTCAAGGCGGCGATACCGGCTTCGGTGGTCCCCTTCCGGCTCATCACATTGTTGCGCAAGGTCTCCAGGCTTTCATCAGAGGCGAGTGCCATCTCGATCGTGCCCAGCATTGTCTGGAGGACGAGCTTGCGCGCGCTCACAGCGTCAAAACCAAGGCGCTCGGCGGCCTGGGCGTAGACCCGTGCGATCTCGAACACATAACCGGGACCGCTTCCCGCGAGGGCGGTGATGCGGTCGATTTCGTCTTCATCATCGACCCAGAGCGCGAGTCCGACCTCTTCGGCGAATCTGCTGGCGAGTTCCCGATGCTCGTTGTTGCAGGCGTCAGCCGCGTGGAGCCCGCTGACCCCCGCCCCGATCATGACCGGCAGGTTTGGCATCAACCGCACCACGCGCGGACAATCAAAGACGGTTGCGAGGCGGTCCGCAGACGTGCCGGCTGCGATCGACAGGACCATGCCGTCCGGCGCGATCCGGCCGACATAGTCCGGGGCGACCTCTTCGATCATCTGCGGCTTCACGGCGACCACAACGACATCGAAGACCTGATCGCGCAGATCTGCCGGATCGCAGGCATGGGCAACACCGCGCGGCAGGGTTTTCGGGCTCGGCGTCACGACGGTGAAACGGGCATCGATGCGCTGACACCACCGCGCCAGCAAGGCCGAACCCATTTTCCCGCACCCCACGATCAACACACGCATGCAATTCACTCCAAGCCTCAAGTTCGGGGCGGTACCTACGACATGTTTATTTTGAAGCCAAATTATTTTTGCAACCGGACTTACAGTCGAAAATATCAACCGGAACGTATCATAAATAGGATAAATCCGAATTCACAGCCGCACCGGCCCCTTTGATTTTCGATTGATATTATTTGTTGACATACTTTTTCTATTCAATAGGTATCGGCACGAAATCGAAAGGAAGCCCATTCATGTCAGAGCGTAAAACCCCCAAAGGCCGGATCGTCGTGAAGATCGGATCGAGTCTGCTGGCCAATGCGGACAATCTGACCCTGCGCTATGCCTTCCTGAACGGCCTTATGAGCGATGTTGCCCGCCTGCGGCGCGACGGGTACGAGGTCGTCGTGACCTACTCGGGCGCCGTCGCGCTCGGGCTCAACGTCATCGGCGCCAAACCGGAGACAGCAGGTGTTCTGGACAAGCAGGCCGCTGCCGCCTGTGGCCAGCCAATCCTGCTGCATGCCTACAAGCAGGTCGCGCACGAATACGGGTTCGACATCGCCCAGGCCCTGGTCACCCTCGACGACCTCGAGGACCGTCGTCGCTTCCTGAATACCAAGAACACGATCATCCGCCTGTTCGAACGGGGCATCATGCCGATCGTGAATGAGAACGATACGGTCACAACCGCAGAAATTCGCGTGGGGGATAATGACCGTCTGGCTGCCAAGGTGGCACAGATGATCCAGGCCGAACACCTTGTTATCCTGACCAGTATCGATGGCCTCTATGATCGCGACCCCGACGATCCACGGGCGCAATTCGTCCCGCAGGTCGATGATGTGAATGGCTATCTGGAATGCACGACCGGTACGAGTGCGCTTGGAAGTGGCGGTATGCTGACCAAGATGCACGCGGCCAACATGGCGCAGAATGCCGGTTGTACCACGCTGATCGGCAAAGGGCTGATCGAAAACCCTGTTTCCAGCCTGCTCTTCAATGACCGTCGCCATACGCGTTGCGTCGCCAAAGGCACGCCGCAATCCTCCTGGGCGGTCTGGCTGACCAACCGGCTGCACCAGGCTGGCAGTATCGTCGTCAACGCCAAAACCGCCCGCGCGCTTGCAGACGGTCCCGCCGACATCAGTCGCGACGCCATTATTTCGATCTACGGTGACTTCCAGAAGGGCGATGTGGTCCACGTCTATGACGAGCATGACGAGGAGCTGGCTCGCGGCCAGTCCAACTTCTCCTCGCAGGAAGCCCTGCTTCTGGCGCGTCAGCCGGATCGCCCCACCGTGGAATTGCTGGGCTATGACACCGAGGCCGAACTGATCGACCGCGAAGACATGGTGACGCTGGAGAAGCACCAGCTGACCTGGGCCGTCCCGGAAATCGTCGAAACACTCGTTGCGGAATAAGACCTAGCTGACCGGGCCGTTCTCGGGCGAGATCTCGCCGAGCTCCATGAT
>Ga0209273_10002705_pt1 | contig 13150 bp, 12 predicted proteins | sample tdAd471_FD_187126 | JGI IMG/M metagenome (GOLD analysis project Ga0209273, IMG submission 187126) | Marine sediment microbial communities from the Atlantic coast under amendment with organic carbon and nitrate - tdAd47.1 (SPAdes)... | ecosystem: Environmental > Aquatic > Marine > Coastal >...
GGGCACGACCACCGCGTCGGCGACCTGATACAGCGCCGCGACCACGTCGCGGGGCAGGTAGCCGAGGAAGCGCACGCGTTCCGCCAACGGGGCCAAAGTCGACTCCAGCCAAGCCTCCCACGACCCGCGGCCGGCGAATGCGAACCGCACGTCGTGACGCTCGCGTCCCAGGGCCAGGCACGCCTCGGCGAGGGCCTCGAGGCCCTTCTCGGCGTCGAAGCGGCCGACGTAGACGACGAGCTGCTCGTGTTCGGCGGCCAGCCCAGCGCGGAACACGGTCCGCTGTGCCGCTGAGAGCCTGGGCGCGAAGGCTTCGTCGACCCCGCCCTGGGCCACGGCGACCCGCCGCCCGGGCGCCCCGTGCTGCAGGCGCAGCTGAGTGGCAATGAAAGCGCTGTTGGCGATCACGCGGCTCGCGTCGCGGCAGGCGAGGCGCTCGAGCTCGAACACGGTCTCGGACGCCGGGTCGAGGGCGCCGAAACGCTTGCCCACGATCTCGTCGTGGACGGTGAACACCAGCGGGACGTCGAGCCGGCGCGCGATCTCGCGGGCGCTGAGTACCGTCAGCCAGTCGTGGGCCACGACCAGTTCGACGGTGTGCAGCTTGGGCCGCGCGAAGAAGCGGGTCAGCGCGCCGTGGTTGAACTGGAACACCTCGCCCTGGCCGTCGGGGGGCTGAGGCGGGTTGGGGAACGGGATCCGGTGCAGGTGCACGCCCTCGACGAGCGCGTCGTCCTCGCGCCCGCCGCAGGAGTTGGTCAAGACGTGGACCTCGTGCCCGGCCCGGGCCTGGGCGCGGGCCAGGCCGTGGACGAAGCGCCCCAGGCCAAACACGTGGGCGGGCGGATACTCGGACGAGACGTGGAGCAGCTTCACGAGCGCACCCCCTGGCGACGCGTCGCCAACAGCTCGTGGTAGAGGTGAGCCAGCCGCTTGGCGGCAGACGCCCAGCTCCAGCTCTCGGCCACGTCGCGGCCGAGGGCCACGCACTCCGCGCGCAGCTCGCGGTCGTCGAGCAGGCGCTCGATCGCGGTCGCGACCTGGCGCGGGCTCTCGGGCTCGACCAGGAGCGCCGCCCCGTCGGTGGCCTCGGGCAGCGAGGCGCGGTCTGCGGCGACCACTGGCGTGCCAGCAGCCATGGCCTCGACCGGAGGCAGACCGAAGCCCTCGTATTCGCTCAGGTAGCAGAACACGCTCGCGTTGTGGTAGAGCTCGACGAGGCTGCTGTCGGGGACGTGGCCCAGGTAGTGCACGCGCTCGGGGGGGACGCCCGACTCCGCGACCGCGGCCTCGAGGTCGAACCCGGGCTGGATCGCGCCCACGAGCAGCAGCACGTGAGGCAGCTCCGGGCGGCGTCGGCAGAGCTCGGCCATGCCCCGCAGCAGGTGGCGCACGTTCTTCTTCTCCTCCAGCGAGCCGACGTAGAGCAGGTAGGGGGGAGCGGCCGGCTGCTCTGGGCCCTCGTCGACGAAGAAGCGCGCGTCGACGGCGTTGTGGATCACCTCGATCAGGGGCGAGACCGGGTAGAGCGCCTCGATCTCGCGGGCCGAGAAGGAGGAGACGGTCACCAGCGCGTCGGCGACCTCGCAGCTCGCCTGGGTCGCCGAGTCGAGGTAGGTCCGCAGCCACTCGGGGACCAGCTCGGGGTGGCGGCGGAAGACGACGTCGTGGACCGTGGCCACCCGGATCATGTCGGGGTGGGCGACGACGGGGACGGCGAAGCACGGGTTGTGGTAGAGGTCGGCCTGGCAGTCGTCGAGCAGCTCGGGCAAGAGCAGCTGCTCGAACACCGGGTCGATCATGGCCGCGTCGGTGACGAGGTCCTCGACGTTCTTCGCCGTGGAGAGCGGGGCCTCAGGTCGGCGCGCGCCGTGGAGGTAGACCAGCTCGGCCTCGGGGAGGGCGGCGGGCAGGAAGCGGGCCAAGGCAGCGGTGGCGCGGCCAATGCCGCCCATGCCGGGGAACACGCTGCGACAGTCGAACACGATCTTCACGGGGGAGTCCTTTTGCTAGCGGGAGGGAAGGGAGTCGTAGAGGGAGCGCAACGCGTCGCACACGGCGTCGGGCCCGAAGCGCTCGGCGAGGCGCGCCGAGCCGAGGCGTCGCAGGGCGTGGCCCCGCTCGGGGTCGTCGAGGAGCTCGGAGAGCGCCTGCGCGAGGCCGTCGGCGTCGCCCGGCTCGAACAGGAGCCCGGCGTCGCCCACCACCTCGGGCAGCGCTGTGGCCGCCGCGGCGACGACCGGGGTCTCGCAAGCGAAGGCCTCGACCACGGGGAGCCCGAAACCCTCGGCGCGGCTGGCCGTGACCAGAGCCAGGGCGCCGCGGTAGAGGCAGGCCAGCTCGCAGTCCGCCACGTGGCCGAGGGCGTGCACGCGCTCACCGAGGCCGAGGTCGGCTGCGCGCTCGCTGAGGGGAAACCCCGCGTCGGGGCCGACGAACACCGCATGGAGCCTGTTTGGAGCCAGGCGCAGAGCCTGGAGCACGGTTTCGGGGTCCTTGCGGGCTTCGAGCGACCCGACGACGAGGAGGTAGGCGTTGGGGATCCGGCGCGCCGCGAGGGTCGCCTGGACCTGATTCGCGGGGACCGGGCGGAAGCAGCCGGCGGGCGCCTCGGGGACGACCCGAACCCGCGCGCGGTCGAGGCCGAGGGCCTGGCTGACCTGCTCGGCGGCGTGTTCGCTCGGGGTGACCACGCAGGCCGCGCGGCGCGCGGCGGCCCCCGCCTCGCGTTGAAACAGCTCGGCGAAGCCGGGCTGAGTCAACTCGGGGTGCGTGCAGGGGATCGCGTCGTGGATCGTGATCACGGCCGGGCACGGCAAGACCGGCGGGAGCGAAAATAAGGCGGAGTGATAGACGTCCACGTCCAGGTCCTGGAGCAGACCAGGGAGGGTCAGCGCCGCCTCCAGCGGGTCACGCGGGCGAAACTCGGGGGCGGCCTCGCTCAGCGCACGCACCTGGAGCGGCAGAGCGAACTGTGTCGCGAGCTGGGCCAGCGTCCGGGTGTAGCGCCCGATCCCGGTCTGGTTCACCGCCGTTCGGTCGTCGATCAACACGTTCATGCCGCGCTCCTCATGACCCAAATTCTGCTGAGCGAGGGCCTCGGTCGATATGCACGACCCCGTCCAAAGACGTGACCTTTGGGCGGCGTAAGTCACCTGTTGGTGGGCGAGTCGAGGGAAGACGTGACCTCTCCGCAGAGGAACGTGACCCCACCTCCCAACGAGGCTTTAATGCGAGGGGAGGTACCCCCGTGAGCAAGCCCTCGACCCCCTACCACCGGATCCGCAGCGTGGAGTTCCGCGGCGGGTTCCTGCGCGGGACGTCGCTCGAGTTCGGGCCCAACCTCAACTGCGTGATCGGCGGCCGGGGGACCGGCAAGACGACGGTGCTGGAGGCGATCCGCTTCGCGCTCAAGCGCCTGCCCGAGCACGACAAGCGCCGTCGGCGCAAGATCGAGAGTCTGATCGAGGCCAACCTCGGCAACGGCACCGTGCGCGTCGAGATCGAGACCCAGGACGGCAGCCGCTACTACGTCGAGCGCGGGCGCGGCGAGGAGCCGCTGGTTACCGACGCCAAGGGGGAGCCCGTCGCGCTCAGCTTCGACAGCGGGCTGCTCTTCGACGTCGACGTGTTCAGCCAGCACGAGATCGAGGAGATCGCGACGGACCCACGCTCACAGCTGACCTTGCTCGACCGCTTCGTGAGCCGCGAGCTGCGCGAGCTGGAGGAGCCGCTGCGCGACACGGTGCGCGAGCTGAACGAGAACCTGCGCGCGACCCTCCGCAAGCAGCGACGGGAGAACGAGCTGCGCGACGACACCCGTGACTTGCCCAACGTCCGCCGTCGGCTGCAGGAGCTGACCATCGACGGCGACGACGAACGCTCGGATACCCTCCGCGGCCAGAACGAGTTCAAGCGCTTGCGCGAAGCCGAGGTGCGCTTCTCCGACCGGCTGGGGACGCTGTGCGAGACGACCCAGCAAGACGCCAGCGCCATGGCCGAACGCACGCAACGCGACCTCGAGCGCGCGCTGGCCGTTGAGCTCGACGGCTCCCCCAACGTCGAGCTGACCGACCATATCCGCGAGGTCACCGAGCGACGGATCCGCAGCGCGATCGAGGCCTACCGCGTGGCGGAGCAAGAGGCCGAAATCGCGCTCGAGACCCTGAAGTCCGGCCACGAGACCCTCGCCCAGGCCCACCTCCGCCAGGAGAAGAACTACCGCGACACCATGGACGCCTTCGAGGAGGATCGCGAGCGGAGCCGCGAGCGGGTCCACCTGGAGAACCGGCAGGCGACCTTGGAGGACCTCAAGGCCGAGCTGGAGCGACACGAGACCGACCTCCTGACCCTCGCCGAGCAGCGCACCGAGTTGAGGACACGGCTCTCGGACCTACGGGACAAGCGTTACGAGCTGCGGGCGCAGGTGGCGCGCCAGCTGAGCGAGGACCTGGCGCCCTTGATCCGGATCCGCGTCGAGCCCCTGGGCAACCGCGACGCCTACCGCGACGTGTTGACTCAGGCCTTGCGCGGGTCACGCCTGCGCTACGGGACTCTGGTGTCGCAGATCGTGAAGACCCTCTCGCCGGCGGAGCTGGCGGGCATGATCCAGCGCGAGGACCGCGAGGCCTTGCGCCAGGCGCTCCAGATCGAGGCCGACCGCGCCACCCGGTTGATCATGCAGCTCAAGGACAGCGAAGACGTCTGCACGCTGGAGACCGTCGAGCTGCACGACAAGCCCGTGATCGAGCTCCGTGACGGCAACGCCTGGAAGAGCTCGGAGGAGCTGTCTACGGGGCAGAAGTGCACCACCGTGCTCCCGATTCTGCTCCTGCGCAGCGAGCGCCCGCTGGTGATCGACCAGCCCGAGGACAACCTCGACAACGCCTTCGTCTACGAGACGATCGTGACCAGCATTCTGGCGGTCAGGGATCGGCGGCAGCTCGTGTTCGCGACCCACAATCCGAACATTCCCGTCTTGGGGGAGGCGGCGCGGGTGTTCGTGCTCCGCTCCCACGGGCGCAGCGCCGAGCTGGCGAAGGTCGGGGACGTCGACGAGCTGCGCGGCGAGATCGAGGGGCTGCTGGAGGGGGGCTCGGAGGCCTTCCGCATGCGCATGGAACGCTACGGGTACTAGCGTGAGCAGGCGGCACCCCCTAGGTCAGGCTGCGGAGGCGCTCGAAGACTCGAGCTGGGCCGTGCGACGCGAGGCCGCGATTCAGATCGCGGCCTGGACCCAGTCGCTGAGCCAGCGACAGCACGACGCCGTGCGGCGCGCCCTCTGCAAGGCGGCGGCCGACGCCAAGTGGGAGGTGCGCAAGGCCGTGGCTACGGCGCTCGGCAACCCCGAGCTGGAGGCCAACCGCTCCCTCGAGCGCGCGCTGGCCGCGTTGGAGGACGACCCCAACGGCTGGGTGCGCGAGGCGGCGCGCGCGGCGCTCGCGCGGCGCCAGGCCCCGCCGCCCGACCACCCCGGGCGCAGCGATCCCACGCTGGAGTTCGTCGCGACCCAGGTCGCCGAGTTCGGGCGCAGGGCGCGGACCCCGCGCGCCGCCTACGAGCTCGCCCAGGCCGTGGGCGGACGCTACTACCGCGACCTGAGCGCCGAGATCGCCCACGAGATCCGGACCCTGGTCACCCCGATCCAGGCCAACGCCCAGTTCCTCCAGCGCTACCTGGTCGACAACGCCTTGCACGACGCCCAGACCGAGCGCGCCCTGGGGACGATCCTCGAGCGCACCGAGCTCTTGGAGCAGCTGCTGCGCGACCTGCAGGAGTACTCGGGGCCCAGCCGGGAGACCCACCACGAACACGGGCTGCGGGAGCTGTTGGAGCGCGCCGTACGCTTGGCTCAGGACCGAGTCGCCGAGCTGGGCGGAGAGCTCGAGCAGGTCGAGCTCGAGCTGAACTGCACCGAGGCGCTGTGGGTCGTCGGGGCTCCGCTGCGCTTGCGGCGGGCGCTGGCGAACGTGATCGCCAACGCCTACCAGGCCATGGACCAGGGCGGCAAGCTCACCGTGCACGCGACCTCGGGCGGCGACGGCATGGTCACGGTGCGGGTGTCCGACACGGGCTGTGGAATGAGCGAGCGGGACGTACGCGCGGCGCTCAAGCGCTTCAACACCACCCGCAAGGACCAGGGCGGGACGGGGCTGGGGTTGCCGATCGTGAAGCGGATCGTCGAAGAGCTGCATGGCGGCCGGCTGCTAATCGAGAGCACGCCGGGGAGCGGGACCACGGTCCAGATCGACCTGCCCCAGGAGGAGGTCCTGTGACGCGAGCGCGGGTGTTGGTGATCGAAGACGACAACGCGATCCAAGAGGTCGTCGCCATGCAGCTCAAAGGGCGCTACGAGCTCCTGTTCGCCAACAGCAAGGCCGAGGCGCTGGTCATGCTGGAGCAGCCCCTGGACGGTGTGCTCCTCGACATGCGGCTGCCCGAGGAGCGCGGGGCCATGGAGGCCTACGACGAGGTCGGGGTCGAGATCCTCGACGAGATCCGCGGGCGCGCGTTGACCCGCAAGGGCACCCAGGTTCCGCTGCCGGTGGTGGTCATGACCGCCTACGGCGACACGTATCAGGTGCCCGTGAACCTGCTCGTCCGCCACGGCGCCAACGACTACGTCGCCAAGCCCTTCGCCGAGGAGGAGTTGGTCGAGAAGCTGGAGCGCGCGTTCGAGGGCGTCAACGCGCTGCTGCCCCCGGCAACGGGTCCAGGTTCCGGCCAGCTGAGGGTCGCCTTCTGCGCGCGGCAGCAGTGCGTCTATGTGGAGACCCTCCCGCCGATCAAGGGCGCGAGCTACCAGCTCTTGGACCTCTTGCGGCCCCTGTTCGAGGAGGACCTGGCCAAGCGGCTGGCCGCCGCGCACTTCCGCGGCATGCGGGCGGGCGAGCTCGCGCACGCCCTGGGGATCGAGGAGTCCACGGTTCGACGGCGCGTGACCCGCTTGCGGAAGCGGCTCGCCAAGGAGTCGAAGGCGTGTCTAGGGCGCGAGATCGGCAAGGCGCACCTGCTGGAGAACATGCGCGACTGGCTTGGCTACCGCCTCAACCCGCGCTACGTACGCTTGCTCGATCCAGAGGAGATGCCCGCTCGGGGGTGAGGTCACGTCGGCTGGGACGAAGGTCACGAACTTCCTCGACAGCCCCGCCGCGAAGCGGGTTAGGGGAGGCCGGGGTCACGTCTTCGGTCGCTGGTGTCCACATACTTCGAGGCGCGAAACAGCCATGATTCAGCACCACCAAGGAGCTGCACATGGCCCACCTTCACCCCAACCGCGAGAGCGCAGAACCCATTGACCTGGCCAGCGGGCGGGCCGGAGTCCCGGACTTCGACGCCCGCGGGCGTCCGTTGCTCTACTTCGCTCAACCTCACGGCGCCTACTGCCCCGAGTGCGTGCGCTTGGGTCAGGTGCCCTACGGCAGGACGCTGGCGGACGCCGTCCCGCGCTCGCACGGGGTCATGGGTCGCTGCGACGCCTGCAGGAAGCTCTGCCGCGCACCGCGTGGTCCGGATCCGAGCAACGTCGCCGAGGCCGTCGCCCGCGCGCTGAACTCCGACGAGGCCCTTGCCGACGACGACGCCTGGGCCTCGACGCGGCGTGCCTCTGCGCAGTCGGAGCGGCCGGCCTGCGTAGAGCTGGTCTTGGGTGACGCCCTCTACCGCTGCGTGATCGAGCGCGTGGCCTAGGCAAGGAGGCGGAGAGATATGAGTGAGGCCGACCTGCTCGCAGCGATCGTCTCGTCGGGGCCGCTGGCGGCGGCTTTGGGCGCGGCGGTCGTCGTGCTCTGGCGAGCGTTGAAGCACGAGCGTGAGCGCAACACCGAGTTGCACCGAGAAGTCATCCAGTTCCTGAGGGAGATCCGAAATGAAGAACGTGCCAGCAGAGACGAACTCTGACTCGATCGAGGAGGGGCGCACGCGACGCTACCTGGCGGCCAACCCTGCGCGCAGGGCGCTGTTGGCCCGGCGCATGCGCCAGTGCGCAGCGGGCTACCTGCGCCGGATCGAGGCGTTGGGTGGAAGTGGGGTCACCGCCCCGCTGGACCCGCGCGCGCCGGAGGCGCGTCGTTCTGCGCGCCGGCGCGCCATGGAGGAGGTGGCCCTGGCTTGGAAGCCGGGGGAAGCCTTCCCGGACGTGCACTACACCGACGTCGAGCAGGAGACCTGGCGCAGGGCGTTCCGGGACGTCGAGCGGGTCCAGGACCGCTGGGCGTGCGTGGAGCTCTGTCGCGCCAGGCAGGCGCTGGCTCTACCGCCGGACCGGGTCCCCAGCCTCCAGTTGCTCGACCAGCGGCTGAACCAGCTGGCCGGGTTTCGCTTGGAGCCGGTCCCGGGGTTGGTGCCGGCGCAGGACTTCTTCGCCAGCCTGGCGCGGCGTCGCTTCCCGACCACGCTCTACGTGCGCGAGCTCGGCGCCCACGCCTACACCCCGGAGCCCGACGTGATCCACGAGGTGCTCGGTCACGCGGTGTCTCTGGCGCTCCCCCGGATCGCCGATCTCTATCAGCGATTTGGCGTCGCCGCGGGGCGCAGCGACGGCGCTGGATTGGTGCAGCTCGAACGGGTGTATTGGCACGCGCTCGAGTTCGGCCTGGTCGAGACGCCAGGGGGTCTGCGGGCGCTGGGGGCTGGCTTGCTCTCGTCGTGTGAGGAGCTGGCGGAGATCGAGCGCGTCGAGCACGTCCCTTGGGACGTGGGGTGCATGGCGCAGGCCCCGTTCTTGACCACGCAACCGCAGCCGCGGCTGTTCGTGGCCGAGAGCTTCGACCGCGCGCTGGCGTCGGTCGAAGCCTGGCTGAAGGAGTTGGGCGTATGAGGGCGCTGGGACTGATCGGAGTGCTCGCCTTGGCAGGTTGCAGCGGTCTGCACACCGGCTACGTGCGCGCGGACCGCTTGACCTTCGAGGCCGTGGGAAAGGAGTACCGCGGATACGTCGAAGCCGACGCGGACCTCACGACTGCGGAGCGCGAACGACGCCTGCGGACCCTGGCCTCCTGGGAGGCGCGCGTGCGAGCTGCGGAGGAGGCGCTGAGTGAGTGAGCTGAAGCAGCTGCTGGCGGCCGCGGGCGAGCAGATCCTGGAGCGTGCGCGGGTCAAGCCCGAGTGGGGACAGCTCAACGACCTCGCGCGAACGCTGGTGGCCGAGGCCACCGCCGAGTTGGCGAAGCTCTCCGTGCTGGCCCTCGCGGGTCACGACGTCGAGCGTGAGTTGGCCCACGCACGCGCCACCGTGGCCAACTGGTCGTTCGTGGGCGCGGCGACCGCCCGCGCCTTGCTCCGGGAGACCCTGGAGGAGGCAGCGCTCGTCGCAGGCGGCGTCCTTCGTCGCTTCGTGCTGGGCGCCTGAGTCTGGCAGATCTCAACCAACAGAAGAGGAGACGTTCATGACCAAATCAACAGCTAGCAGGCGAGCACGCCGCGCTACGAATCGGAGTGGAGAGTCGGGGGTGTTCGCGTTGCCCGGCTTCGACCCGAGCGTCGTCGTGGAGCTCTCACGGCTCTTCCCGCAGGGAGAGGGGTCCACCTTCCAGAACGCTCGCAGCGAGATCGGGATCCAGACCGAGTTCCTCCTGCGGGTGTTGCGGAGTTGCGAGCCCGGGCTCGTGCTGGAGACCGGCACCCACAAGGGGCACTTCGGCTACTTCCTCCAATTGGCCGTTCCTGGCGCGCGACTGGACACGTTCGGGATCGACCCAGGCAGTCAGCTCGCGGCCGACTACCTCAACGACCGACTCGGCGGGTTCGTGCGCTTCGAGTTGGGCGACTCGAAGGTCACCTTGCAGAGCTACTCGCCGACCGAGCCGATCTGCTTCGCTTGGATCGACGGGGGTCATGACTACGCCACATGCCTGTCTGACCTCGAGCACTGCGCACGGCTTGCCGTGTCCCACGTCTGCGTAGACGACCACAAGACTGAGACGGGTGTCCAGCAGGCGGTTGCGGCCTTCGTGGATCAGTGCCCGTACGAGTTTCAGGGGCTCAGTGAGGACACGCGCGGGATCGCGTATCTCACCCGAGTCGAAGGCCGCGAGGGGGGCTGCCCTGGCGCGGCCTGAGCGCGCGATTCCGGTCAGGAAGCGGGGAGGGCAGGGATTGTTCTGTGCCGGCTTGGGCCCAGCTGGGACCCCACTTGCCATTGTAATGGCCTGAATTTTGGCCTGAATGCCGATGGTGCTCTGCGTACGCGAGAACGCCGCGCTCCACAACGTTATGTGGAGCACGGCGTTACACGTAAGCGGGCGAAGAGACTCGAACTCTCAACCCTCAGCTTGGGCAGCTGACGCGCTACCTTTGAGCCCCTGCACGTAAACCCAGCAAACTGGGCCCCCCCGGCCCCCTGCCCAATCGCGTGCGGGGAGACCCGGGGAGCGAGGCCGTCAACGTCAGCTTCGTGCGGCAGCCCTGGGATTCCGCGAGCCGATTGGCGTAAGGCGCGTCCAGTATGGGGGTTACCGCTCCGCAGACGGCCTGCGCGGGCCCGAGTCGTGCGTCGCCCGTAGCTCCTACGTGGGGCATGGAGGTCGAGTCGCGCGCGCACGTAGTAGCTACGTGGGGCATGGAGGTCGAGTCGCATGCCTCGCCTAGCGCTACGTGGGGCATGGAGGTCGAGTCGCATGCCTCGCCTAGCGCTACGTGAGGCATGGAGGTCGTGTCGCATGCCGCGCGTAGCGCTACGGGGGGCACGGAGGTCGAGTCGCGTGCCGCGCGTAGCGCTACGGGGGGCACGGAGGTCGAGTCGCGTGCCGCGCGTAGCAGTTACGCGGGGCACGGAGGTCGAGTCCCGGGAGCACGCTCTGCCCGGGTCCGGCGCGCGAGTGGGCTGCGCGGAGCAGATTCCTGCTGCCACCTAACCCGCTTCGCAGGTAGGGCTTCGGGCCTCGCCGGCGCAGGGCGGCTCAGGTTTTTCTGATTTTCTGCCTCCCAGTTTTCCCGATTTCCAGCCTTTCCTTAGTGAGCCCGGAGCACACGTGCGAAGGGGTCGACGAGCGAGGTCGCGAGCAAAGCGAAGCCGCCCAGCCTCCTCCTGCTCGAGCCGCGAGTCCGCCCCGGGGGTAGGTCCCCGACGCTGGCGCCGAGCGCCGGGCCTCCACGTGGGACAACTCCCCCCGTTCGTGACCGGGAAATCCAAGACCCCAGGCGGTGAGTGTTGCCTTGGCTGCGCTCGCCCCGCCTTCTCCGCGCGCTCCTCAACGCCCGCGGGCCGCGCGGGCCCGGCGCACGCCCTCCTCGAGGGGGTAGCCGGTGTAGTCCTGCTCGTGCACCGCGGAGAGCGCGCGCAGCAGGCGCTTCATGAAGTAGCCGGAGGCCCACTCGCTGTCGCTCTGCTTGTCGAGCCCCGCCTCGAGGGCCTCGCGGATCTGGGGCGAGGGGTGGACCTCCCACAGGGTGCCGAGGGCGGCGGCGGCGCGGCCGGCGTTGGTGTTGCGCAGGTCGAGCCGGCGCACCAGCCACACCAACACGTCCTCGGCGCGCCGGTCGGGCAGAGCCTCGAGGGTCGCGATCAGGTCGGCCATGACGTTGTTCGGGTTCTGCAGCTCGAGCCGCCCGGAGCCGCGGTGCGCGATCCGCTCGAGGAGCTCGACCACCGCCGGGATCACCCTCCGCTCGCGGCGCTGCGCGATCGCGGCCAGCCCCACCTGGCGCACGTAGTCGTTGGGGTCGCGCAAGCTCGCGGCCCACACCGCGGGCGGCGCGTCGTCGCGGCCGGCGAGCCGGTTGAGCACCCGGACCCGGGTCACGGCGTCGCGCTCCCAGTCGAAGACCCGCGCGAGGTCGGCGCTGGAGAGCCCCGCCAGGCGCGGCGCCCAGGCCCGGGCGCGCACGAAGCCGTTGGGGTCGCGCAGCTCGGCCGCTCCGCCCAGCCCGGCGGGCAGCGGGGCGAGCCTCGTGGGCCGCGCCGGCAGGCGCTCGGCCCCGGCGCTCACGGCGCGCAGCACCGAGTCGGCGCTGCGCCCGACCCGCAGCCGCGTGCCGCGGGTGCCCCCGCCCCTGAGCTCGAGGGGCGACCCCCACGGGTCGAGCACGAAGAGCTGGGGGTAGGCGCGGACCCCCAGGCGCACGGCGCTCTCGGAGGCGGCGCGCTTGCCCTGACCGCGGCGGTGGATCGCCCAGAACACGGCGTTCCGACGGCTGGCGGCCACGACGCCGGGGTCGCACCAGGTGGACTGGACCATGCGCTTGCAGTGGGGGCAGCCCGCGCTGCCGACGTAGGCCAGGATCGGCTTGGCCTCGGCCTGCGCGCGGGCGAACACGCGCTCGGGGTCCGTCTCCCAGGCCACCTCCCCCGGCGGCCAGCCCGGCTCGCTGAGGGCGGGGGCGAAGCGCTCCGGGAGCTCGGCGATCACGCCGCCTGGCGCCGGCGCGGCCGGCTCCTCGTCGTGCCCCGAGTAGGAGGGCGCGGGGCCGCGGGGGCGCGCGCGCTGGTCGAGGAGGTCCGCGGCGTCGGGGCGACCCTCGACGCGCTCGTGCTGGGCCTGCGCCCGCAGGCGCTCGGGCTCGGAGAGCTCCTCGATCGCCAGCACCTGGGCGCGCGGCAGGCTCACCCGCCCGTGGGCGTAGCGCAGCACGACCTCGCGCGAGGTGGCGCGGACCACCTGCCCCGCGATCGTGCGCCCGTTCTTGAGGTGCACCCGCGCGCCGAAGGGCTGGCGGCGGCCGGGGGCCGCGGGCTGCGGCTGGCCGGCGGAGGCCGGATCGCCGAGGGACGAATCGCCGGGCCCCCCCGCCGTCGAGGGCTCGCCCGCCGCCGAGGGCTCGCCCGCCGCCGAGGGCTCGCCCGGCCCTCGGGGTTCGGCGGGAGCCTCGGGGGCCGCAGGCTCCGACTCCTCCAGCAGCGGGTCGATCACGGCGGGCTTCAGCGCCAGCGCCGCGCCGAAGAGGACCAGGAGCACCCCCAGCAGCGCCGCGCAGCCGCCGCCGCAGCCGTCGTTGGGTCGACTCTCGCCTGGCTCGTGCATGCGCTCAGGGTAGCGCTCGCCGTCCGCGATCGCCGCCGTTCGGGGCCTCCAAAGCAGCGCGCACTTCGTAAGCCGGCGGCGTGAAAGGAATCCCGCCGGGCGCCTTTCCGCGGGCGCCCCCGGGCCTCAGCCCTCCTGCTTCTTGCGCTCCCGGCGGCGGCGCACCCAGCCCAGGATCATGCCGGCCAGCG
>Ga0209273_10002711_pt1 | contig 13123 bp, 6 predicted proteins | sample tdAd471_FD_187126 | JGI IMG/M metagenome (GOLD analysis project Ga0209273, IMG submission 187126) | Marine sediment microbial communities from the Atlantic coast under amendment with organic carbon and nitrate - tdAd47.1 (SPAdes)... | ecosystem: Environmental > Aquatic > Marine > Coastal >...
GATCTCGGGGTCGAGCAGCCCGGTGGGGCGCACGATCTGCTCGACCACCCGGCCCGCCGACTGCTCGAGCTCGTAGTTCCCGGGCGTCGCGCTGACGAACATGCGCTGCAGATTCAGCGCCTCGAACTCGTCGAAGCGCAGCGGCCGGTTGTCGAGGGCGCTCGGCAGGCGGAACCCGTATTCGACCAGGGTCTCCTTGCGCGAGCGGTCGCCGCGATACATGCCCACGACCTGGGGGATCGAGGCGTGGCTCTCGTCGATCACGAGCAGCGCGTTCTGCGGGAGGTAGTCGAGCAGGGTCGGCGGGGCCTCGCCCGGCGCGCGCCCGGTCAGGTGCCGCGAGTAGTTCTCGATCCCGTTGCAGTGGCCGATCTCGCGCAGCAGCTCCAGGTCGTAGCGCGTGCGCTGCTCCAGGCGCTGGGCCTCGAGCAGCTTGTTCGAGGCGTGCATGTCTTGCAGCGTCCGCTCGAGCTCGTCCTCGATGGTCACCAGGCTCTGCTTGAGCATGGCCTCGGGGGTCACGTAGTGGCTCTTGGGGTAGACCTCGACCTTGGCCAGCTCGCCGAGGACCTCCCCGGTCAGCGGGTCGATCTCGGTCAGGCGCTCGACCTCGTCGCCGAAGAGCTCGATCCGCAGCGCGCGCGCGTCCTCGTGGGCGGGGACCACGTCGATCACGTCGCCGCGCACCCGGAAGGTGCCGCGGAAGAAGTCGGCCTCGTTGCGCTTGTATTGGATCCCGGTCAGCGCGCGCAGGATCTCGTCGCGCTCGCGCTGCTCTCCGACCTCGAGGCTGAGCTTCATGCCGTAGTAGGACTCGGGCGAGCCGAGGCCGTAGATGCAGCTCACCGAGCTGACGATGATCACGTCCGAGCGGGTGAGCAGGCTGCGCGTGGCGCGGTGGCGCAGCTTGTCCAGGCGCTCGTTGATGGTGGCGTCCTTCTCGATGAACACGTCGCTCGAAGGAATGTAGGCCTCGGGCTGGTAGTAGTCGTAGTAGCTGACGAAGTACTCGACCGCGTTGTTGGGGAAGAACTCGCGCAGCTCCTGGAACAGCTGCGTGGCGAGGGTCTTGTTGTGGGCCAGGATCAGCGTGGGCCGGTTCAGGCGCGCGATCACGCTGGCCATGGTGTAGGTCTTGCCCGAGCCGGTGACGCCCAGCAACGTCGTGGCCGGGTGCCCGGCCGCGAGCAGCTCGCAGAGGCCTTCGATCGCCGCCGGCTGGTCGCCCGTCGGCGAGAACGGGCTCTGGAACTCGAAGTCGCGCTGCTCGATGTCGGCGAGGTTGCCGACCGGCTCGATCTCCGCGGGCTGCGACCTGGCTGGCCTCTTCGCCATGCTCGGCCTCCTGGCCGGGCAGTATAGGGCACGGCTGCAGCTGCTCGGACTCGAAGCCCAGGCGTATACTGCGGAGCTGGAGGGCCGCATGCGCAGGTGGATCGCGATCGGGCTGCTGCTGAGCGGGGCAGGGCTGGCCTCGGCGCAACAGGCCAGCGAGCACGAGCTGCTGGTGCGCAAGCTGCTCGGCGAGTTCGCACGCCGCGGCTACGCCATCGACGGCGAGGCCCTGCGGGTCGAGGTCCGGGACCCCCGCGCCTGCGAAGAGGACGTCGATCGCCAACAAGACCTGTTCTTCCGCCCGGCTCACTTCAGCGGCGAGGCGGGGCTGGTGAGCGCGCTGATCGACGAAGACCTGCGCTTGTCCGACTCTCAAGCGCGGCTGACCGCGGTTCAGGCCTCCCTGCACGCGGTCCCCGCCTACTACCAGTGGGACCGCGACGCGCTCGTGTTCCCACGCACCGCCCTCGGCGAAGCGGTCGAGACGATGGGCAACCGCGAGGGGGTCGTGGCCCACGAGCTGGCCCACGCCCTGCAGGATCAGCGCCCCGGCGGGATCGAGGCCCGGGTGCAGCCAAAGCCGCGCTGGACCGACGCGGTCAACGTGGCCCGCTGCCTGCTCGAAGGCGAGGCCGAGCTGATCGCGCTGGAGGTGCTTCGCGCGCGCAACCAGCTCGACCTCAGCGGATTGACCGAGGAGCAGCTCGAGCGCGCGGCGTCCCTCGAGCAGCGCCTCACGGGCTCGGGCAGCATGATCTACCACGTGGGGCGCAGCGTCCTGCTCCGCGACTGGAAGCGCGGAGGCTGGGACGCGGTGCGCGCGCGAGTCAAGAGCCCGCCCCCCTCCAGCGAGCAGCTGCTGCACGCCAACAAGCTCGGCCAGGACAGGCCGACCGAGGTCCCCCCCCAGGAGCTCGAGGGCTGGACCCCGCTGTTCCGCGACGTGGTCGGCGAGCTGCAGACCTTCGTCTACCTCTCGCGGCTCGGCGCCCTCGACAGCGCGGTGGCGGCGTGCGGCTGGGACGGCGACTGCCTGCAGGTGTTCCGCAACGAGCAGCGGCAGAAGCTGGTGGTGTGGCGCACGCTCTGGGACAGCGAGCTCGACGCCAAGCAGTTCCACCAGGCCTTGCCCGCCAAGGGCCGCGCGCAGCGCCAAGGCCGCTGGGTGGACGTGGTGTGGAGCACCGCCCCAGGCGCCGCGTTCCGCGTGCGCGGCATGCTGAGCGCTCCCCCCGAGCCCCCCGCGCAGGAGGCCGACGCGGCCTCCACCCGGGAGGCCGAGCGCGTGCTCGCCCAGCGCGCGGCCCGCGAGGAGTCGCGGCTCGAGGGCAACCGCTGGGCGATCCCGGCCGCCAGGCTCGCCCTCCGCTTGCCCAAAGGCTGGACCACCCGACACGACGGGGCGATCTACGCCGGCGTCTCCCCCGACGCCAGGACGCGTGGTTTCCGAGACAACGTGAACGTGCAGCTGCAGCCCAACCCGCTCGGCCAAGACCTCGACGCGCACGCCAAGTTCAACCGTGAGCAGCTCGCGGTCGAGCCCGGCATGACCCTCGTCAAGCTGGAGAAGAGCCAGGCCGCGGGGCGGCCGGTGCTCAAAGCGCGCTTCACGGGGACCATGAACCTCAACGAGCTGGAGTTCGAGTGCTGGATCTTCCCCCGGCAACAGGACCAGGTCGTGATCACGACGACGACGCTGGCGTCGCACCCCGCCGAGGTCAAGGCGAGCCTGCACCGGATCCTGGAGAGCCTGGAGTTCACCGAGTAGGCGCCTCACACGCGTCCCGCGCGCCATCCTCGGCTGAGCCCCACGCCAGCCGCGCACTCGCTAAAGCGCGCCTGCCTGCGCAGCCGGCGTTCAAGAACCGTCGCCCTGGGACACCTATCGCTTGGCCCCCGACTTGCTCACCCCCTGGCCATACGACCAGGAGGTCCCATGAAGCCCCTCTCCCTCACCCTCTGCCTCGCCCTCAGCGCGGGCGCGGCCTGCGCCCAGGACGGACTCCCCCACGACACTCAGCCTCGGCCGCGAGCCGCCGCCGAGGCCGCCTCCGCAGACGCCGTCGACGACGCCGCTGGCCAACCCGGTAAGCGCTCGGGGGTGGTCGGCGCGAACCGCAAGAAGCGCGCGTCCATGGAGAACCGCAACGAGCTCGATCGCTACGGGCTGGTCCCCGACGGCTACGCCTACGACGTCGAGGGGACCTACTCCGAGCACTACCTCGAGGTCAGCGTGCTGACGCTGACCGCGCCCGACGGGTCGCGCACGATCCGCTTGAAGCGAGTCGAGGTCGCCAGCGCCGTGACCCGGACCGCAGGGGGGCTGAGCGCGACGGTCGACGGCGCTGAGCGCAGCCTGCGCGAGAACCCCTACTCACGGCTCGAGGAGCTGCTGCGCGGTGAGCTCCGGGCGCGCGGCGCGGGGAACTTCGTGCTCCGCGGCTGGGCGATCGATATCGAGACCGACTGCGGGGTCGAGCGCTCGCTGCTCCTCGACGGGATTCAGGCCGTGACGCCCGAGGGCTCCGGCTGGGCGATTCAGCACTACAACCACAACGGCAAGCCCGACCGCCCGCGGGTGGTCGTCGACACCGGGGGCGGCGTGCAGTTCGGGATCAAACGAGACCAGGCGACCTTGATTCGCCTGCAGCTCGAGTCGACCCAGGGCCTGAGCGGAGCGGTCAGCCGCGACTGAGCTCAAGCGGGCTGCAGCGCGCCGAAGCTCAGCCCGAACTTGCCGAGGTACTTCCGCAGCCGGTCGCCGTCGTTGGTCGAGCTGCGGCGGCGGCGCGAGGCCTGGAACAGCTCGCGCCCCGCGGCGGCGAGGGAGGGCGCGGCGCGGCACACTCGCACGACCTCGGCCAGCTGCACCCGGTCGAAGCGGTCGAGCTCGGCCAGGCGAGTTGGGTCGAGCAGCCCCCCCAGGGGATCGCGCTCCCGCCCGGCGGGGCCCGGCGCGCGCTCGAGCCGCCTCAGCTCGGCCTCGACCTCGGCGAGGGTGATCCGCCCGCCTGGAGCGAGGGTCGCCATGCGGGTCACGCTGGCGGAGAGGTCGCGGAAGTTGCGCGGCCACGGGTAGCGGTGCGCGAACGCGAGGTAGGCCGCGCGGGCCTCGCGGTTGATCGTCGTGCGCTGGCCCTGGCGGGCGCGCTCGAGCTCGTAGTCGAGGTTTGGCTCGAGGTCCTCGGGGCGCTCGCGCAGCGAAGGCAGGCGGAAGGTCCAGAGGTCGATCCGCGCCAGGAGGTCCTCGCGAAAGTCTCCGGCGCGGACCGCGGCGTCGAGGTCGCGGTTGGTCCCCGCCAGCAGCTGGAAGTCGCTCTCGACCTCGCGGTCGCTCCCCAGGGGGAGGAAGCGCTTCTCCTCCAGCGCGCGCAGGAGCATGGCCTGCTCGTCGAGGCCCAGCTCGCCGATCTCGTCGAGGAACAGCAAGCCCTGGTGCGCCGCGCGCAGCAGCCCCGGGCGGTCGCGGGCCGCCCCGGTGAACGCGCCCTTCACGTGACCGAACAGGGCGGACATGGCGGCGTCGCCGCGGAGGGTGGCGCAGTTGACCTCGACCAGGCGTCCGCTGACGTGGTGGGCCGCCTGGCGCAGGGCGTAGATCCGGCGCGCCAGGTTCGACTTCCCCGCCCCGGTGGGCCCGGTGAGCAGGATCGGCGCGCTGGAGGCGGTGGCCACCTGCTCCAGCTCGGCGATCAGGTGGTTGTAGACCGCGTTCTGGGTCGGGATTCCACCCTTGAGCAGCGAGAGCTTGCGCGCGCGCTGGGCGGCGAAGCGCTGGGCCAGCCGGTCGTAGCGGCTGAGGTCGAGGTCGATCACCGAGACCCGCCCGGCCGTGCCTTTGGGCTGGCCCCGCGCGGGGCTGCCCTGGATCAGCTTGCCCGGGAAGTGGCGCGACTCGGTGAGCAGGAACAGGCAGATCTGGATCACGTGCGAGCCGGTCGTCACGTGGATCAGGTAGTCCTCGTCGTCGGGGCGGAAGGGGTAGTCGAGGGCGAAGTCGTGCAGCGCAGCGAAGACCTCCTCGAAGTCCCAGGGGTTCTTGATCCGCATCTCCTGCAGGCGGACCGTCGTCTCGGGCGCGACCTCGGCCAGGTCGCGCACGATCAGGTCGGCGAGCTCGCGGTGCGCCGGAAAGTAGAGCAGCTCCAGGCGCGCCAGAGGCAGCTCGGGCTGACGGCAGAGGTCGACGGTCGGACGCCAGCGGTCCCAGCGCTTGGGCTTCGACCCCTTGTCGAGGGTCGAGCCGAGGAAGCCGAGGGCGATCCGGGGGCGATTCGTCACGATCAATATGTATCGCTGCGATAGATACAGATCAATCAAGAAGTCATAAGTCACCTGTTTCTAGTGCAGAGGACCTTGGTCCCGCCGTTGCGCAGGCTCCTCTCGTTGGCGACGACCGCCGACCCAAGAGGAGGAGACCCATGACGCACACCGAGACCCACTACGACGTGATCAACACCGGCCAGGGCCTGGTCAAGGCCTGGATCCGCGGCGTGCCCCTCGAGGACGCGGCCCGCGAGCAGCTGGAGAACGTGGCCCGCCTGCCCTTCGTGCACAAGTGGGTCGCCGCGATGCCCGACGTGCACTGGGGCTACGGCGCGACCGTCGGCTCGGTGATCCCGACCCACCGCGCGATCGTCCCGGCCGCCGTGGGCGTGGACATTGGCTGCGGCATGATCGCCAGCCGGACCACCCTGACCGCGTCGGACCTGCCGGACTCGCTGCGTGAGGTCCGCGAGCGGATCGAGCGCGCCGTGCCCCACGGCTTCACCGACAAGGGCGGCAAGAACGACCGCGGCTCGTGGCACTCGCTCCCGGCCCGCGTGGCCGGCGGCTGGGCCCAGCTCGCCGACGGCTACGAGGCGATCTGCGAGCGTGAGCCGAAGGTCGCCAAGGGCAAGGACCCGGCGCGCCACCTGGGCACCCTGGGCAGCGGCAACCACTTCATCGAAGTCTGCCTCGACGAGGCCGACCGGGTGTGGTTCATGCTGCACAGCGGCTCGCGCGGCGTCGGCAACCGGATCGGTCGGCGCTACATCGAGCTGGCGCGGGAGGACATGCGGACCTGGTTCGTGAACCTCCCCGACGAGAACCTCGCCTACTTCCCCGAGGGCACCGAGCACTTCGCGTCCTACGTGGGCGCGGTGGAGTGGGCGCAGCGCTTCGCGGCGTTGAACCGGGAGTTGATGCTGGAGGCCGTGATCGAGGCCGTGCGTGGCGCGGCGGGGATCCCGGAGTTCCAGGCCGCCGTCGAGGCCGTCAACTGCCACCACAACTACGTGGCGAAGGAGCACCACTTCGGCGCCGACGTGTGGGTGACCCGTAAGGGCGCCGTGCGGGCGCGCGAGGGAGACCTGGGGATCATTCCGGGCAGCATGGGAGCCAAGAGCTACATCGTGCGCGGAAAGGGCAACGACGACGCCTTCCACAGCTGCAGCCACGGCGCGGGACGCGCCATGTCGCGCTCGGCGGCGCGGCAGCGCTTCAGCGTGGAGGAGCACGTCGCGGCGACCCAGGGAATCGAGTGCCGGAAGGACGAAGGCGTGATCGACGAGACGCCGGCCGCCTACAAGTCGATCGACGCCGTCATGGACGCCCAGCGCGACCTGGTCGACGTCGTCCACACCTTGCGGCAGGTCGTGTGTGTGAAGGGCTGAGGAGCCGGGGGGTGGGGCGCTACCCCCACCCCCCAGGCTCGCCCGGTCCTGGAGACGAGAGGAGCACACGTGAACGCAACCCCCCGGGTCCTCGACCCCGCAGTCGACAAGGGAATCGGGCCGTTGGGTGACCCCTGACGGCCCGCCGCCCGTGTGGGGCTACCCCCCCAGCTCGGCCTCGAGCTCGCGGATCTCGGCGGTGACGTCTTCGGCGCCCTGGGCGCGCGCGGCGCGGTAGGCCTCGAGCGCCTTGCGCGGGCGGTGCAGCGCCCGCAGCGCGCGCCCCGCGGCGCGCAGGCAGTGCGCGTAGTCGTCGGTCCAGCTGCGGAAGCGCGGCAGACGATTCCGACGCAAGAGACGCATGGCGCGGTGCGGGAGACCGAGGGAGGTGTACGCGTCGGCGACCCGCGCCTGGGCCTGGGTCCGGCCCCACTCGTCGTCGCCACCGCGCAGGGCGCGCGAGATCTGCGGGAGCAGCTCCAGCGCGGGTCCGCGCGCGCCGGCTTGCACGAGGAGCTCCACGATCTGCAGCCGAGTCCAGGGATCCACCGCCTCCGGCCCACGCGGCAGGAGCTCCAACAGGGGCACGATCAACTTCGGCCGTCGGGTCAGCAGACCACGCTGGAGGATCGCCAGCACGGCCCCCGGCCCCGGGTCGTCGACGTGCTCGCCGAGGACCTCGAGCAGCGCGTCCGGCTCGAGGTCCGGTAAGCGCTCGGCGAAGCGGTCCAGCCCCTCCAGCCGCCCGGCGAGGTCCACCGGGCCGTCGTCGTACCAGTCCGGGGCGACCAGGGTCTCGACGTGCCCGCGGGCCACCACGGGAACCCCGACCGCGGCCGCCAGCGCTTCGACGTAGCCGCGGACGGCCGCCTCGAGCGCCTCGCGCTGCTCGTGCCCGTAGACGCGGAACGCGAGCAGCCCGTGGGAGCGGGTGAGCGCCAGCAGGCAGCGCCCGCGGATCGTGCCCTCGCGGTCGCGGGCGTAGAGCACGCGCTTGTTGACGTCGACGGCGTTGCTGACCGCGGAGAAGAAGTTGAACGCCCCCGGCGCGAGGCAGGTGTTGAACGGCGCGCCCATACGCAGCGCCTGCAGCGGATCGGGCTCGAGGTCCAGGGCCCAGCGCGCGCCGCCGACCTCGAGGGACCGCGGACCGATCCCGTCCACCCAGGGGTCCGGGTCGTAGCCAGCCGCCACCAGGCGCCGGAGGAACGCGCGGTTGGCCGGATCGTCGCGCAGGTCCCACGGCGGGGGCCCCGCCCGCACCCCCAGCAGCCGAAAGCCCAGGGCGCGGAACGCCGGCCTCAGCCCTGCCAACGCCCCCACCAGCTCCAGCGTCGCGTCGTCCTCGAGCCAGCCTTCAGGCAGCGGCGTCGCGGACGGCGCTCCCCCGCTGCCCTGTGCCCGGAGCGAGGCGAGCACCCGTTCGCGCAGTCGGACCTCGACCCGATCCAACCAGGCCAGCCGCGCGCGGCGCTGGAGCTTGGCCCGGCAACGCTCCAGCCGCGCCGGCGACAGCGGGCGCGGACGCGCGATCCGCTCCTCCAGCGCCTGGGCCCGTGCCGCCAGACCTCTCGGCGCGTCGGGCCCCAGCCGCGCGCGGAGCGCCTCCACCTCGACCTGCAGCCGGGCGGGGTCGGGGACGTCCTTGCCCAGCACCCGCTCGGCGACCTGCTCCGCGTCGGCGGCGTGCCGCGCCAGGGCGCCGAGGGCGTCCTGTAGCCCGTCGGGGTAGCGCCGCCAGTCGGGGGTGCCGGCTCGGGGCGGCGGACGCCACCCCACCCGCCGGGCGTCCGCGTCGAGGATCCCGAGCAACCGCGACCAGCCCACCAGCCGCCGCAGCCGCCGCCCCTCGCCGTCGAGCAACGCCCCGCCGAGCAGCGCCGCCAACGCAGGCTCTCGCCCCAGACGCTTGAGCTCCGCGATCTGGTGCTCCCTCCACGGCCCGGCCCAGGCCTGCACCAGCGCCGCGCAGCGCGCGGGATCGCCTCCGCCCAGGCGCACGATCACCGGGCGCGCCTCGTCCTCGTGGCCCTGGGCGTCGAGCCGCTGCAGGGCAGCCGTCAGCTCGCACGCGGCCTCGGCGTCGGCGCTGACTCGGCTGGCCTCGAGCAGCGCGGCCCAACCGCGGTAGCTGTCGAAGGGGCCCCAGTGCTTGCGCCACGTCGGCTCCCGCCCGATCCAGGCCAACAGCGCGCGCACCGCGGGCTCCAGCTCGCGCAGCGGCGCGCGATCGCTGATCCAGTGGTCCTGCAGGTCCCCGCTCAGCCCGTCGCAGAGCCAGAGCAGCTCGTCGTCGCCGACCTCCGGCAGCGCGCGCAGCACCTCGGTCAGCGCAGCGAGCAGGCGCGCCACACGCCTGGCCGCGCGCCCGTCGTTCAGCTCGTGGTGCCAGGTCTGCAGCAGCCGCACCCGCGCGATCCGACCGCCGGGCCGCGCGGGTAGCGCGCTGAGGGCCTCGACCAGCAGCGGGTAGACGCCAGGTCGAGCGGCGAGGCTCCCGGCGACCCAGTACCCGGCGCCCTGGCTCCAGGCCTTGGCCGGATCCGGCCCCCAGTGCACGGGAGCTGGAGGCGCGGCGAGGTTTCCCAGCTCGACCTCCAGGGCGCAGAGGTCGCCGCGGTAGTCCTTGCCGCGAGTGCGCCGCCCGAGCAGCTTGCGGGTGCGCCGCTCGGCCTCACCGGCGAGCGCCCACCAGCCCTCCCACGCGTCCAGCTGCTCGCGACCGAAGAGGAGCCCGCCCAGCTCGAGGGTCCGGGCCCGCCGCTCGGGCTCGCGCCCAGGGAGCGCGAACAGCGCCTCGACCAGCTGCGGGCCGAGGGTCGGCGCGGGGCGCGGGAAGCCCTCCTCCACGCGCTCGCGCTCGTCGCTGCCCTTTCGCCGGCGGACCAGGGCCTGCTTCAGCTGCTGGACGAAGCCCTCGGCCCGGGTGGGCAGACTCCAGCAACGCGGATCGGCGAGCAGCTCGAGCAGCGGCTGTCCGTCCTCGAGCCAGTCGCCCCAGCGCAGGGCCAGCACCCGCGAACGGAGCTCCCGGGGGACACCAAGCCGCGTCAGCGCCGCCGAGCCACCCAGCCCCTGCTCCTGGCCCAGGAGCCCCCGCAGCTCGGCGCCCCGCGTCTCGAGCAGCCCCAGCGCAGCGTCGAGCCTCGGCTCGTCGCCCCAGCACAGCCACTGCTGGGCCAGCAGCAGGCCCCGCAGAGACCCGTGCAGTCGACGCGCCCGGCGCGCGAGCTCGGTGCGGACCCGCCCAGCGGCGAGCAACGCCTCGAGGTCAGGCAGGGCGGCGCCCTCGTGCACGCAGGCCTTGAGCAGCTCGAGCCGAGCGTCCAGGCGCGCGAGCCAGGCGTCGACGTCCCCGACCGCCGCCGGCAGCGCGCGGGGGAAGCGCCCCCGCAACGAGTTGCGCGCGAAGGTGCTGCGCCGCAGGAGCTCGCGGTCGACCTCCAGGCAGCGGACCTCGGCCCGGCTGGTCAGCGCGGGCAGCGCCAGCCAAGGGACCCCTCCGTTGCGCGGCTCCCCGACAGGGAACCCGCGCAACCACCCCAGCTTGGCCCGCAGCTGCGTGCGGACCGCGGCCTGAGCCGCGCGCTTGTTGGGCTTGGAGCTGTGGGGCTTCACGGGCAACTCACCCTAGCGCGACGCCTGAGGGTGCGCCGGCTGTCGCGCTCCACACGAGAAGCGGGCCGCCCGAGGGCGGCCCGCATAGCGAGTAGCGTTGAGCCCGAGCAGCTTTGCTGCGAGAGCCCTCAGCCCGTTGGGGGTGAGCCCGAGCAGCTTGCTGCGAGAGCCCTCAGCCCGTTGGGGGTGAGCCCGAGCAGCTTGCTGCGAGAGCCCTCAGCCCGTTGGGGGTGAGCCCGAGCAGCTTGCTGCGAGGGCGAGGGGGCCTCGGAGAGGCCCCCTGAAACCGGGCGAGGGGGCCTCGGAGAGGCCCCCTGAAAACCAGGCGAGGGGGCCTCGGAGAGGCCCCCTGAAACCGGGCGAGGGGGCCTCGGAGAGGCCCCCTGAAACCGGGCGAGGGGGCCTCGGAGAGGCCCCCTGAAAATCAGCCGCCGAAGCTCGCGAGCACGCTGCTGGCGCCAGCCTTGATCAGGTTCAGCACTCCCGAGGTCGGGTAGAGGCCGAACACGAGGGTCAGCGCGGTCGCGATCCCCACGGCCAGGCCCGAGGCCCAGCGACGCGGGTCGATCTCGACCACCGCTTGCTCCTCGCCGTCGAGTCCACGGCCGGGCTCGTTCATGTACATCACGACCACGATCCGCAGGTAGTAGAACAGCGAGAGCACGCTCATGATCAACGCCAGCACCACGAGGGTCACGTCCCCGGCGGCGACGCCGGCGCGGAACACCCACAGCTTGCCGAGGAAGCCCGCGGTGCAGGGGATGCCCGCCAAGCTGACCATGGCGACGGTCATGGCGAAGGCGCTCTTGGGCTGGGTGCGGGCCAGACCGGCGAGCTGCGAAATGTCGTCGATCTCGTCGCCGTCGCGCTCCAGGTGGCAGAGCACGGCGATCGCGCCGAGGTTCGCCACCGCGTAGCCGAGCAGGTAGAAGAGCACGCCGCCGATCGCGTCGACGCCGACGCCGAGCAGGTTGGCGTTGGGGCCGACCCCCGCGACGTAGCCGCTGTGGCTGGTGTCGAACACCCGGGCCAGGGCAACGAGGCCGATCAGGATGTAGCCGGTGTGGGCGATACCCGAATAGGCGAGCAGGCGTCGGGGGTTGCGCTGGGTCAGCGCCCCGGCGTTGCCCACGATCACGGTGATCGCGGCCACCAGCCACAGCAGCCAACCGACCGCCGGGTTCATGGCGCCGCTGGCGCCGAGGGCCACCAGGACCCGCAGGCCACCGGCCACGGCGGCCACCTTCACGCCCACCGACATGAAGCCGGTGACCGCGGTGGTCGCGCCCTCGTAGGCGTCGGGGGCCCAGCTGTGGAAGGGCACCGCGCCGATCTTGAACAGCACCCCGACCAGGAACATCACCACGCCGACGAGCGCCAGGCTCGACTGCCCGGCGGTGAGGTTCGCGGCCGCGATCCCGTCGAAGTGCACACTATGGGTCGCACCGTAGATCATCGCGATCCCGTAGAGCAGGAAGCCCGACGAGAAGGCACCGAGCACGAAGTACTTCATGGCGCCCTCGGCGGAGCGGGTCCGCGCGCGGTCGAGGCCGGTCAACGCGTAGATCGCGATCGACATCACCTCGAGAGCCACGAAGAAGGTCACCAGGTCGTTGGCGACGATCAGCCCCAGCATGCCCGAGGTCGCGAACAGGATCAGGCCGTAGAACTCCCCGTGCGCCAGGCTCCGCGGGAGCCAGCCGGTGGCCTTGGGGTCACTGGGCATGCCGTGGTGCGACGCGGCCAGCGAGATCAAGAGGGTGGCCAGGATCACGGGCATCGCCGCGGCGGTGGAGAAGGCCGAGGTGGCCACCGTCCCCGCGAGGTGGGTGCTGAAGGCGCCCCCCGCCCAGAAGGCGATCGCCGAGAAGCCGGCGAGGGTCGCGCCGCTGAGCGCGATCATGCAGAGCGGGAGCTTGCTGCGCTCGCTCTTGGAGAACAGATCCGCGACCAGGGCCACCAGGCCGAAGAGGGCCGGCAAGACCACCGGGAGGAGGTACTTGAAGTCCTCCGACGCGATCTGAATCGGGTCCAGTGCTTCCATGGCTGGCCTTTAGCCCCCGTAGAGCGCGGCGAGGCTGGTGATCGCCGGCTCCATGCGCGAGAGGAAGGGTCCCGGGACGAGCCCGAGGATGAAGATTGCGGCGAGCAGCGGCACCAGACCCCAGAGCTCGACGGCCTCGAGGTCTTCGACCTCGCGGTTGGCGCCCACGGTCGGACCGAAGATCACCCGCTGCACGGCCCACAGCATGTAGACCGCGCCGAGCACCATGCCCGTGGCGCCGACCGCAGCCGCCGCCGGGTTGTTCTCGAAGATCCCGAGCAGCATCAGGATCTCGCCCACGAAGCCCGCGGTGCCCGGGAGGGCCACCGAGGCCAGGCTCGCGATCACGAAGCAGGTCGCCAACCGCGGGGCCGGCTTGGCCAGCCCGCTGAGCTCGGCGATCTTCTTCGTGTGGCGGCGGTCGTAGATGCAGCCCACGAGGAAGAACAGCGCGCCGGTCGAGAGGCCG
>Ga0209273_10002716_pt1 | contig 13116 bp, 9 predicted proteins | sample tdAd471_FD_187126 | JGI IMG/M metagenome (GOLD analysis project Ga0209273, IMG submission 187126) | Marine sediment microbial communities from the Atlantic coast under amendment with organic carbon and nitrate - tdAd47.1 (SPAdes)... | ecosystem: Environmental > Aquatic > Marine > Coastal >...
GCGGTGTTGTCGCGCTTGGCAAGGGCGACGGCCATTCCCGGCGCACGACGCCTTGCAGTGACGCCCGACAGACTCCCGCAGAGCACTTCCATAATTAATCAGAGGTTCCTTAGGTGTAAAAGCTTGGATTCAACGATGATGACGGCGCCTGACCGGTTTCGGCCATTACTGGCATAGTTTTTAAGTTGAATAAAATTTCTGAGATGGCTTCCATCGATTGCGCTCTATCAATTGATGATGATCCATTCTACTAACTTGAAGAGATCTTAAAATGTATAAAATTACGATTGCCTTAGCCTTCACACTGCTAGTAAGCTCTAAATCGTTTGCCACCCCTGATGCCTCAGTAATATGGAACCTTAGCGGTTTTACTTTTAATGGACTAACAGGCCAGAGTCTTATTCTAGATCTGGAAGTTGGGATAAATGCTGTAGCAGCTCATGGATTTGTAACTTACACAAACGGATCATCCGTACCAACGACCGGCTCGTGCTTCTTTACGACCGAGAATGCGCTGTTTTGTTCATTATCCATAGAATTTGTTACCGGAAATTTGAGCGTTGATTTGAATTCGTTGAATGGTGATGGAACTCTAATAGATCAGAATGGAGAGATAATCGTTTCGGGAACACTGAACTTCAATAGTTTTCAATGATTCTGGGGTATGCCAATTAATCAACGTAAACTAATAGGCAAAGGTCCGCATTTAGCCGATTCTTCTGAACAACTCGGTTTGTTTGTCTTTCCTTGAGATAATGCGCCCGACTGTAGTCTTATCAAGCTAGTTTATCTCTGCTACTGACTGCGGAATTTGAAGAGTAAAAAACACTGAATAACCAGATAGATAATAGAGATATATACTAATGACTCTAAAACACGCTCGCAGCTCGCCATTTAGATTAATATTTTTCATACTACTCCCAAGCTTAACTTACGGCGCATCCAATAATTGTCAGTCGTTCACTTTGGATCGTGGAAATATGCAAATTACTGCTGAAGTCAAGGGGGAGGAGTATCCTGCTGTGCTTACCACCAGCAACATTGGATCGTCAATAAGCAATAGTCTCGCACGAGATCTCGGACTTACTCAGCATATTGATCCTGGTCTTGTGGTGATTTCGGATACTGGCGATGAGAAGGATTATTATTACGCAAGGGATGTACCGATCAAGTTGTTTGGTATTGAAACCAATGCAGGCCGTATGGCCATAATTGATTCGGATAATAGGTTTATTACATTAAGCCTGCGAATTTTCGACGGCCTTATCATTCAAATTGATTTCCCAAATTCAATACTGTGCTTTGCCACTAGGGAAGCGCTGGATCTCAGACGGGTGCAGAATATAGAACTGAATTCGTCTGCTGGAACCGGCACGCCGGCAATTCGCGTCACGCTTAACAACGACTTTGACGCATGGTTGAATTTCTCACCTGATTTTGGAGGCGGCTTACGGGTAGATGAATTTACAGCACACTCTATTGATCTGGAGCCTGCAGGGGGTACTCAGAATTCACTTTCTTCTTACCACAACGCAGTTTTAGATGCGCTGACTTTTGGGCCTTATGAGCTAGGCAATGTCCCAATTCAGTATCCAAAGGAAGGTGTGCAAGACAATCTGACCCGACGTCAGGAGACTTTGACTGGGACGTATCTTGAACATGATCGTGAGACCAGAGGTAGGATTGGCATTGAAGTGCTTAGGCATTTTGTAGTAACCATGGATTTGGGCCTTGAGCGGATGAACGTCTCGGCACCCTAATTACTGAACTCACTGATTTAGGGAACCTCTGCGGGACAACAATGACAAAAAGACGGTATCGATCTGCTGCATTGACCGCAGAAAAGCAGACTTGACCTGCAACGTAGTACCGGCGGCGGGTTCTGACTGACACAACAGGTTCCCGGGCAATATCAACCGGAAGTCCTGCCCGGGACTCTACCTGGCGGCCCGCCCCAGGTATTGCTGGAATATTCGTTCCACCGTGTCGTCTGCTCCCGGCACCAGGGCAACCACCAGCACGGTCAGAACCAGGCTGAACGCGATGAGCCAGTAAAAAGTCTTCATTCGGATTCTCCCCTGCTCATCAGTTGCGAGGCCCTGCTTCAAACAGCCAGACATCGCCGCTTTCTATGCTTTCACGAGTGGTCTGCGAGGGATACTTGGCGGTGATGGCCGCCGCGATACCGTCGAGGCTGTCACCGGAGCGGATGCGTCGTAACTGCCGTTCATAGCGCACCCCATCGATGCGCAACACGGCACGACCATCGCGCTCGGCCTGCACCGGCCAGCGCTTCCACAGGCGACCGACCACGTTGCCCATGTAACCGGACCAGACATACAGCTTGTCCTGGTGCTCCACGGTCCAGATTCGCCTGGAAAGCAGCGGATCCAGCAGTTGCATCTCGATGGTAGGCAGACTGTTGACGAAACTCCAGTCGGGTTCGGCACCGGCATACAATTCCCCCGACACCAGGGGCCCACCGGAAAATACCCGATTGGGTCCGTCGGCAAAGCGTGCCTTCACCGCGGCGGTGGCCACTGCCGTCACCGGGATAAGCAGGATGCAGATTACGATGATGATGGCATTCTTGATTACATTCATCTCAATTCCCGTGTCTTGTTATTCACTGTTAATTCCTGTAACTGCCATTTCTGCCGTTGAGCATAATCGCTACCCGGAGATTTCACAACAGGTACGCCGGTGATTGTTCACGCCACGACAATCAGCGGTTTTCCTGACCGGCATTTTTTGGCTACACTGCTGCTTTGCCAACCAGATGGGGAAGACAATGGAAATGCGAAAATTATTCTGTCATGGCCTGCTGCTGCTGACTCTCACCTGTTCCGGCGTCCTCTACGCGGCGGAAATCACCCTGGTGCGTTTCGGACCGGCCGGAGAGGAAAAGCCGGGGCTCATCGACGGCGATGGCCGCATTCGTGATCTGTCCGGACATATTGACGACATCACCCCGGCTACGCTGGCCGATTCCGCCCTGGACGAAGTCGCCGGTATACCGATGAGTGAACTGCCCCTGGTGGAAGGCGATCCCCGGCTGGGGGTCCCGCTGACCGGAATAGGGAAGATAATGGCAATCGGCTTCAACTACATTAATCATGCCGCCGAAATGGAGGTGCAGCTGCCTGCCGAACCGCTGCTGTTCATGAAAGCCATCTCTGCGCTTACCGGCCCCTTCGACGACATCATTCAGCCGCGTAATGGTCACAAGCTCGATTACGAAGCCGAACTGGTGGTGGTCATCGGGCGTCGGGCACAATATATTTCCGAGGACGAGGTTTTCGATTACATCGCCGGGTATACTGTTGGTCACGATGTTTCTGAACGTGCGTTTCAGCGGGAGCGTGGCGGTCAGTTTACCAAGGGTAAAAGCGCCGACACATTCGCCCCCGTGGGACCTTACCTGGTCACGCGGGACAATATCGACGATATCCAGGATCTGTCAATCTGGTCGGAAGTCAACGGTGACATGCGCCAGCAGGGCAATACTGCCGACATGGTGTTCGGCGTCAGGGAGATCGTCAGCCACCTGAGCCAGTTCATGACCCTGCATCCCGGCGACATCATCTTCACCGGCACACCGGCCGGAGTCGGTGACGGCATGGTGCCGCCAAGCTACCTCAAGCCGGGGGACGTGGTGCGTATCGGCGTGGAAAACCTCGGTGAGCAACGGCAAACCATCGTGGCACCGAGGTAGGGCGACGGGCACGGTCAGGTGCCGGATGTGTGGGTGCAGTCCCAGGTGCTGAAGAAATTCCGACGCCCCCTGTATGCTATCGAGGACATCATTCTCAGCGGCAAAACCAGGAAGGATGTATTGCTCGTTGCCCGTCACCGCATCCTGTACAACTATGCCAGGGAATTACATGAAGTCCTCAGGGCGGAATCGGGACTTCGACTGTGGGTCTGTTTCCCGTTTCCGCAATACTACCAGGCCGGCGAGATCAGCAGGCTGAAACGGGCAGACGGTATAACAACGGTTCCCTACGCTATTGCCCGCTTCTTCAGGTGGGACCTGATCCTGTTCCCGGGCCACGGTCCGGGATTTCGGCGGGATTGCCGCAGGATATTTACCGGCCATGGCCTGATGGCCGGTAAAACCGTGGAAAACAGCCACTATGTTTTTGGCTACCGTTCGCTGCGTGACCAGAAAATCAGCTACGACAGGATTTTCTGTGCCAGCGACTACGTGAAATCAAGAGTGCGGAAGCTGTATCCCCGGTTTCATGACCACACTCGCGTGGTCGGCGACCTGTTTATTGACCAGCTGGCAGCCGGCCGGGGAAAGAATGCCGCCCTGCTGCGGGCGCGTGGCCTGGATCCTGCCCGTAAAACGATCATGGTCGTTTCTACCTGGGGACCGCACAGTTTCGCGGAACAACTTGGCCAGGCGTTCCTCGACAAGGTGCCTTCATTAGCCCGGCAGTACAACCTGGTGATCGCGTTTCACCTGCTTAATTTCAGCAAGGCAAGCCGTATTCGGGACAACTGGCAGGAACTGCTGCGTGCTGTGAGCACCCGCCGGGTCTGTTACCTTGAGCCGGGCGAAAATCCATTCGGACTGCTGGCCCAGGCTGATCTGCTGCTCACCGACAACTCGAACCTGGGGCTGTATTTTCCGTCACTTGAGCGTCCGGTCATCTACTACGATAACCCGGCCGTTGAACATGCGCCGCTGAGCCTGGCCCGGGAACTGAGCAAAATTGCCCATGTCATCAGCGATGTTTCAGCCCTGGAGACAGATATCAGGACGGCCTTCGACAATTTCGACAGCAGTCGCATGAGGGCACTGGCCATGAAAATATCCAGCTTTCCGGGATATGCGGCCCAACGGCATCGGGAGGAAATATTGGGAACGCTGCACCGGGCGATGACACCCGGTGTCAACTGAGACTGTCAGGCGACAGTGCCGCCCGACAGACTCCCACAGGGCACATCCCTGATTAATCAGAGGCTCCTTAATTCAGCGGTTCCCTAAATTGCTTCCAGCGATTGCAGTTGCAGGGTTAATTGCACGTCGTCGACGAGAAGGAAACTGGCCAGGAATATATCACCATTGACATCGATGTAGTCGGTGTACAGCCCGGTTTCCAGTTCAAACACGCCACTGCAGTCCGGGTACTGGGAAAACTCGTTCCGGGCCTTGCCCTTGTTGAACTGTCGCTGCATGACAACACCGATAAGACCCTCGGCTTCGGACAGAACGCCGAAGGCGATACCAAACTCAGTGACACCATCGATGGCACCGGGCTCGCCATTCAGCTCAAGGCGAAGACAGCTGTAGATGTAGCCGTCCTGGGGATTGAAAACGCCGATGTTGTTAAATTCAAGCCCAAGCCCCGGTGCCGGGGTTACGCCATTGTAAGGCGCTGGCCAGCCGGCAAACATCAGCTCGTCATTGCCACTACCGTTGAGCAGGTAGGCATCCAGATCGGCATTGTCCAGGATTGACTGCGGTACGGCACCGGAAAACTGGTTCTGACTGAGGTTCACCTCGGTCAGTTTCGGCAGATTGCCCAGCCCCGCCGGGATGGGTCCGGAGAAGTTGTTTGCCTGGGCATAAAGTCCCAGCAGCGACGCGAAATTTCCCGGCGCAAACAGTGCCTCGGAAAGCGCCCCTGAAAACTGGTTGTTGTTGAGGTACAACCGGAACAGGCTGGACATCTTGCCCAGCTCGGCGGGCAACGACCCTGTCAACCCGTTGTTGCTGAGCACCAGCAGGCCGAGACTGGTCAGGTTGCCGAACTCCGCTGGAATGGCCCCGGACAGTGCGTTGTTGCCCAGATACAGGGACTGGAGATTCTGCAGATTTCCCAGTGACGCCGGAATGCTGCCGGTCAAGTCGTTGCTGCTGAGTATCAACGACTGCAATTGCGCCAGGTTTCCCAGGCCTTCAGGTATTTCACCGGTAAAGTTGTTGGACTGCAGTTCCAGTCGCTCAAGGTCTGCCAGGTCTCCCAGGAATTCGGGCAGGGTTCCACTCAGCTGATTGCCGTAAAGGCGCAGCGACTGGAGTTCTTCGAGCCCGGATAACGTGCCGGGAATGGTGCCATCCAGGTTGTTGTTATACAGGGAGAGGACCAGCAACCCCGCCAGGTCACCCAGTTCCCCGGGGATTGGACCGGACAGCTGATTGTCGTTCAGTCGCAGTTCTTCCAGCAATGCCAGGCTGCCCAGTTCTCCCGGTATTTCCCCCTCCAGCGCATTGACAGAAAGATCCAGCACCCGGAGCTTGCTCAACTCCCCCAGTTCCGCCGGTATCGTCCCACTCAACTGCTGTCGATCAATGGCGAGCACTTCCAGATCCACCAGGCTGGACAGCCCCGCAGGCAGCGGGCCCGTCACCTCACCGTTGTACAGCGAAAGATAAACCAGCCCCGTCAGGTCGGCCAGTTCAGCGGGCAGACTCCCGGTAAGACCGTTACTGTCCAGGGCAATGCGGGTCACCGAATCCCCCACGCACACGACACCGTACCAGGTACACTCGGTTCCGATCTCCCCCAGCCAGCCCGAATTGGTCACCCAGTCGTCCCCGTTGGTGGCCTGGTACAGCGCTATCAGCGCATCCCTTTCAATCTGGGCCACCTGGGCCTCGGCCGGGCCAGGCTGAGCCATCAGCGTCAGCAGAAACAACCCAAGCAACATCGGCTTCAATTGCCATTGATGAATTCGGCGGCTGGATAATGCAATGTTGGAATTCAAAATACGTGACCCCTTCTGACAACTGGTAGCAATGAGGCCATAGAATAATTGGGGTCAGGGTAAAAATACAGCAGTTGAGCAATTAATAATCACGGAATAATCAGGACAGATAAAATGAAGCAGCTTTGCTCAGATTGCAAACCATCGTGTGTGAAGCTTTGCGAGGCGTGAATGGAGGCGTGAATGTAGAGTGACTATGGAGTCATTGCTGTCCCAACGTCGGCCTGTCAAGGCGAGGCAGCCCTTTTGAGCCAACAAGGGCAGTGGACTCGCCTGGAAGCAACGCCCGTCGGGGCCTGTCGGGCACCGCTGCTGCGCTATCGCGCCGGCCAGGGGCGACGGCCATGCCCGGCGCACGACGCCTCGCCGTGGCGCCCGACAGAGGTCCACAGAGCAATTACTTGATTGCTCCGAGATTCCCCCAATTATTTCACTGTCTCCACGCTTGGGAGACAGGTAGACTTTACCCCATGACCCAAGTTCGATTCTGCTTTTTCCTGGCCGCCTGCCTCTGCACTGATTCCCTGCTATGGGCCGCGGAAAATGTCGCCTCCGGTAACGCCGGGAATGAGACTGAACCCTTGTGGGAGCTTGGCTTCGGAGCCGGTGTGCTGCACGTGCCTGGCTATCCAGGTTCGGCAGCAAACCAGGTCAGAGCGCTGGCCCTTCCCACTGTTGTCTACCGGGGGGATATCCTGCGAATCGGTGACGGCCAGACGGTCAGGGCAGTGGCTTTTGAAAGCAACCGGATTGAGTTGGACCTGTCATTTGCCGCCGCGTTCAACGCGGACACCAGGGCCGGGGAACTGCGCGAGGGAATGCCCGACCTGGACTATATCTTTCAGGTTGGACCACAAGTGAAAATCGATCTTGCGAATGTGATTTTCCCGGATCAAACCACGGGTGATCTGACCCTGGCCCTGCAGGCCCGTGGCGTGTTCTCAACTGATCTGGGCAGGATTGATCATCACGGCTATGTCTTCGAGCCCATGCTCCAGTATAAGCACACGGACTTTTTTGTACCGGAACTGGATGTGACACTGTCACTCAAACCGCAATGGGCATCCCGTGGCCTGCATGCGTATTTTTTCGAAGTGGCTCCGACCTTCGTCAAACCAGGCCGCCCGGCGTATCGTGCCAGAAGCGGATACTTCGGAACAGGGCTTAATCTCTATGCCAACTACCGGTTCAGCAGCAGGTTCAATGCGTTTTTCGGCGTCCAGACCACCTCGCACCACGGTGCCGCCAACACCGCCAGCCCGCTTTACGAGAAAAATTTCACCATCGGTTTCGGTGCCGGACTGATCCTGAATCTTTTCGCCAGCAGTCGACCGGCACTGAGTGAATGACCTTTCAGTGAGACTTCACCTCCCCCATGAACGGAAAATTCCTCAGTAACGCCACCGAAGCTGCGAATGAATCACGAACCCTGCATCAGAACTGTCTGGCCGAGCCTACGTCCGTGAGCTGATTGACCGTATGCTATCGAGGCGATCGTCAGTCCATCCCTGGGCCTGCGTAAACCGGACGGGTGGCTGCGTGCCGACATTATGGAACAGGAATTCCCTTATACAGAACGAAACAGTATCCGGTCGTTTACGGTGAACTTTGCGGATTGATGAACCGCTGGCAATAGAAAAGGCTGCCGACAATCCCTGACGGGTCAGGAAAGACCTGGCAACGGCCCGGTGCCGTCATCCCCGAAGGTTTCAACGTTTACACCCACCGAAGCCAGCATTGCAATGTACAGGTCACCGAATGTCGGTGTGTCCTGGTAGACGATATGTCGTCCGGGTGTCACGCTGCCGCCGCCGCTGCCGGCCAGCAGCACCGGCATATTCGAATGACGATGATAGTCGCCGTCCTCGATTTCACTGGAAAACAACACCAGGGAATTGTCCAGCATGCTGCCACCCTCTTCCTCGACGGCAGCCATCCGCTTCAGCAGGTAGGCGAACTGCTCCACTTCCCAGCGGTCGATGATTTCCAGCCTGGCAAGATTTTCCGGCCGGGACTGGTGGTGAGAGATACTGTGATGTGACCCGCTGACACCGAGAAAGTCATAGCTGCGATTGCTGCCGGCATTGCCCAGCATGAAGCTGATAAAGCGGGACAGGTCACATTGCATGGCCACTACCATCAGGTCGATCATGCTGCGGGTCAGGGCCTGAAAATCACCATCCCGCCGGTCAGCTACGGAAGCCGGATCCGGCGCGGGGCAGACATTGGGTTCGGCCGCGCTGGCCTCGATCCGGGTTTCCAGCGCACGCAGTCCAGCCAGGTACTCGTCCAGCTTCAGTCGATCACGGTAGCCCAGGCGCGGTTTGAGGGCTTCGGTTTCCTCCCTGACATAGTCGAGGATACTGGTACGGTAATAGTGACGCCTGGCGATCTGCTCCGCGGTAAGGACGCCATCGCTGCCGCCGAACAGGCGGTCGAACATCAACCGGGGATCGATGATCTTGGGCAGAGGCGTCGCCGGGCCTGCCCAGGAAATGTTGCGGGTGTAGGCGCAGCTGTAACCGGAGTCGCAGGTGCCGACGTTAGCGCCGCCTTCGAGACCCAGCTGCAGGGAAGGAAACAGGGTCGCGGAACCCAGGGCATTGGCGGCGACCTGGTCAACTGAAATGCCGTTCTGGATATCGCTGCCACTGGTTTTCCTGACATGGGTTGCAGTGAGAAAGGAGGCGGTACCCGCCGCGTGATCACCGGGGCCATCCGGGTTGGCCGCGGGATTGGCCAGGCCGGTCAGGACATTGACCTGCCGGCTGATATCCGCAAGCGGCTCGAGAATCAACGGCAGATCGTAATTCGTTCCTGTTCGCCCGGGTGTCCATGACGGCATATGAATGCCGTTGGGGACGTAGAAGAACAGCAGGCGCCGCGGAGCGGTGGTCGCCGCGCCGTGAGCCAGCCTGGGTGCGATGGATTCCAGGAACGGCAGCGCCACCATGGCCCCTGCTCCACCCAGAAAGCGGCGACGGCTTAAGCTGTATTTATCACGACTGTTCATTGCTGTTTCCCAACGCTCAGGGCTGTTTCCCAACGCTCAGGGCTGTTTCCCAACGCTCAAGAATGTTTACCAACGCTCAAGGCTGCTCCCCAAGGCTCAAGATTACTCTCCGGCTGCTTACACTTGCTCCCCTGCTGCCCATGGCTGTGCCAATAGGGCTAAAGGCAATTCTCAACCGACTCATGGCTGCTCCCCGGCGGCGTGACTGCGGGTGCGGAAAGGTTCGCTGGTGACAATCAGCGTCACCAGGGAGCGAAAGTTGTGATCGGACTCGACAAAGGACCGGGTGATCGCCTCGATATGGGGTTGGTCATCATCGATGGTGCCGCGGCCCATGCCATAGGTGAAAAGTTTTTCGGTCACACAGGCGGGAAAGCGTGGATCCTGGGCGAGCATATCGCTCATCGCCGCCGGCCCGGTAAAAGGCCCGGCACCGTAAAGGATGCCGGACGGATCGATAGGCGTGCCGTTCTCGACGCTGCGCCAGGCGCCGATTCCGTCGAAATTTTCCAGCCCCAGGCCGATGGGGTCCATCAGATCGTGGCACACCGCGCATTCCTCCCGCTGGCGATGCTGGGCCAGTACCTCGGCCACGGTACCGTCTTTGATCGCTTCTTCCGCCAGGCCCTCCACGCCGGGCGGCGGGGGTGGCGGTTCGGCGCACAGCAGCTCACCCAGCACCCACTTGCCCCGCAGTACCGGCGATGTCCGGGTGGGATAGGAAAGTACCGCCAGCAGTCCCGCCTGTCCCAGAATACCGCGTCGCAACGTATCAGGACCCAGGTCTACGCGCACTGGCTCATCGCCAAAGGTACCGGGTATTCCATAATGCCCGGCGAGATTGCTGTCGATGAACGTGTCCGTGGCAGTCAATAATTCCAGCATACTGCGCTCTTCGTCGATAAAAGTGCGGAAAAACAGATCGGCTTCCTGCTTCATTGATTCTTTCAGAGATTCGCGCCACTGCGGGAACACTGCCGGGTCAGGAAGCACGTCGGCAATGGCACGGGTGTGCAGCCATTGTCCGGCAAAGTTTTCTATCAGAGCCGTTGAACGCGGATCGTCCAGCATTCGTTCAACCTGATTCTGCAGCTCGCCGGGGTCCTGCAATCGGCCCTGATCGGCCAGGTCCAGCAGTTCAACGTCCGGCGTCGAGCTCCACAGGAAATAGCTCAGGCGGGACGCCAGTTCGTAGTCGTCCAACGGGTGCACGTCGGCTGCCTCGGCATCAACGTCAAGTTCGACCCGGAAAATGAAGTTCGGTGACTGCAGCGCCGCGGCTGCCGCCAGCGTGATTCCGGTGTTGAAGTCATCCCCTTCAGACCGTGCCAGCTCTACCAGGCCATACAGCCTGTCGATTTCTTCCCCGGTGGGCGGTCGACGCCAGGCGCGCAACAGGAATGACTGCAGGATAGACTCCGCACAGGGCTGCTCTCCGACGACCTCCGGATCGCAGATAATCAGGCGCCGGTCCGACGGGTCGATTTCCAGTGGTCCTTCCAGCTGGAACCAGTCCACCAGCAGATTGCGGTCCGCTCCCTGCTGGGGGTTGTAGTAGTCGTTGAGGAATGCCACGCCAATCTCGTGCACGCCGCTGCCGAGCGTGGCAGTGGCTTCTTTCAACTCGAAGCTGCCGGAGGTTGCCGTCACATCCGTCGTGAGCACGCTGCTGCCATCGACTACAAGTGCTGCCTGGGCCAGCTCACCACCGGCCTGGTGGGCGGCAATACGAGCCGATAGCTTGTAGGTACCGTCCACCGGTAGCGAGACCTGTATCGAACAGGTGCCGTTAGACCAAAGATTCCAGAAGTCGCCGCTGGCGCCACCGGTGCTGCACCTGGCATCCTGGGCAAATGCATACCAGACGCCGGGGGATCCCTCCAGGGTTACCAGCTCTTCGGCCAGGCTCCAGGCGGCCTGTTCGTAAAGCTCAACCTGCAGCGGTGACAGACTGAGCACCGCGGCGATATTGTCGAAACCGTAGCCCGTGTCATCCGCCGGGAAATTCATTGCCGGCTGCTGCTCTGTGCCCAGCAGGTCCCGAATGGTGTTGTTGAATTCGCTGCGGTTGAGCCGGTGCAGTATCTTCGGATTCGACGGGCTGGCGATTTCGTCCTGATTGACGAAAGTGGCCTGGATGTAAGACGCGATGTCCGCGGCGCAGTCGGCGGCGCAATCGTCGGGGCTACCGAAGGGCATGGTCTGCTCGATGATTCCGACCAGTTCGTCCAATGGCATGGCGCCGGTAAGCGGCGGCGACCCGGCGCCGCTGCCATCCGCGCCGTGGCAGCCGGCGCATAAGGCGTCATAGCGGGTGCCGCCGCGTTCGATACTGTCAGCCTCGGCGCTACCACCCTCCCCTGTGGATCCCTGGTCTACAGGCAGGGCGTCCAACAGGTTGAAGATGACCTCGGGGGAATCGGCAACCAGTCCCAATCGCGCCCAGTAAAGTTCGCCGCCCGGCAGTTCTATCGTGTCGATATCGAGAGTGAGCAGCACCGGATCGAACGATCCGGAGTTGGCGATGGATTGCGATGCCTCGGTGACGTAGTCGAGAACGAACAGATATTCCTGTTGGAACTCGATACGAAAATGCAGCTCCAGCGCACCGAAACCGTCCACATCGATTCGGGGCACCAGCAGGTAGCCATCCTGGAGCTGGGACCGGTCCGCGTGGGCGATCTGGGTGAACGTGAAAATCAGTAATATCGCTGACAGCGATTTGCGCAGACCAGCCATCACAACACTCCGGGGCTGTGGGTACACGGTTACCAGCAAAGGTATCTGTGCAGCCGGCTGTTGTCCACTTTCGAGAATTGGTGAATACCGCTATTCTGTGCGAAGTATCACATTCACCGGATAAACGAATGGCCTGAGCTCTTCATAATAAATGAAGGACACCGGTATTCATCAAGGGACATCTGATTATGGCGTTGAACCTTGTAGCTTTGATACGCGGTGGGCCCGGGAGGATTGATGCGGAATTTGCGGGGGCGCAAATTCCTCACCCTGCGGGCGCCCTTCGGGCGTCTGCGGCGCTGCGCGCCTGTCGAACCTGGGGAGGTTCTGCTGCACTCCCGGGAGTGCCATACAAAAAAGGGTCCCGATGGCTTTGTTGATTCGCGGGGGCCCGGGAGGATTGATTCGGAATTTCCGGGGGCGCAAATTCCTCACCCTGCGGGCGCCCTTCGCGCGTCTGCGGCGCTACGCGCCTGTCGAACCTGGGGAGGTTCTGCTGCACTCCCGGGAGTGCCATACAAAAAAGGGTCCCGATGGGACCCTTTGTCCTTCCTGACACATAGGTTACAGAATATTCCGGAGACATAGGTTACACATTTCAGCATTTGGGAGCCACCCAGATGCCTTGGAAAGAGTGTAATCGT
>Ga0209273_10002717_pt1 | contig 13115 bp, 10 predicted proteins | sample tdAd471_FD_187126 | JGI IMG/M metagenome (GOLD analysis project Ga0209273, IMG submission 187126) | Marine sediment microbial communities from the Atlantic coast under amendment with organic carbon and nitrate - tdAd47.1 (SPAdes)... | ecosystem: Environmental > Aquatic > Marine > Coastal >...
GAGGATTTCGTATCCGCGGCGTTCGATAAGACCGATGAGACGCACCAGGGCGCCCTCTTGATCGGCGATCTGTATATTCAGCGTGTGGCTCATTCAGTCCTCCATCATGTCGGCATTGGATTTGCCCGGCGGCACCAGCGGCCAGACGTTTTCGCGCGGATCGATGAGGGCGTGCGCCAGGATCGGACCTTTCGCCGACAACAGCCGGTCGATGGCCTGGGGCACTTCCGCGCGGGAATGGATGGTGAAAGCTTCGATCCCGAAGGCGCGAGCAACCTCGGCGAAGTCCGGATTGTCGTAGAGATCGATCTCGGAGAAATTCTGGTCGAAGAAGTATTCCTGCCACTGGCGCACCAGGCCCAGGGAGGCATTGTCCAGCAGCAGGATCTTGATCGGCACGCCATAGCGTCGGGCGGTCGCCAGCTCCTGGATATTCATCATGATGGAGCCGTCCCCGGTGATGGTGACGACCTTGTGATCCGGACGCTCCAGCGCCGCACCAATGCCGGCGGGCAGGCCATAACCCATGGCGCCCAGACCGGCGCTGGTCAGATGGTGTTCCGGCCGCGAGAAGCGGCAGTGCTGGGCGACCCACATCTGGTGCTGGCCGACATCGCAGGCGGCGATGAAGTCGTCGCCGGCCGTCTCGGACAGTTGTTTCAGCAGGGCTGGCGCAAAAATACCGGACCCGGGCGCGTCATAGGAAAAGGCGTGGCGTTCCTTGCGCTCATTGCACGCGGTGCGCCAGGGCTCGATGTCCAGATAGCCCGGGTCGAGGCGGGCGAGCGCGTTGGCGATGTCACCGGCGATGGCCGCGTCGGCGTGGCGCAGCTTGCCGATCTCTGCCGGATCCAGATCCATGTGGATGATCCGGGCATCGGGCGCGAAACTGTCCGGTTTGCCGGTGGCCCGGTCGTCGAAACGCGCGCCACAGCAGATCAGCAGATCGCTTTCCTGGACTGCGACATTGGCGGCGCGCGTGCCGTGCATGCCCAGCATGCCGAGGAAGTTCTGGGCGTCCGGATGCGCGCAACCAATTGCCTTCAGCGTTGCGACGGCCGGGATGCCCGTGCGGGCCATGAAGTCGCGTGCAGCCTCGACCGCGCCGCCCAGCGCGATCCCGCCGCCCATGTAGAAGACGGGGCGTTTGGCATGCGCCAGCAGAGCCGTCGCCGCATCAATCTCGGAGCTGGACGCCGGAGACGGCTCTGCTGAAGACCGGGATCGATGGGGGGAAAGGTGATCGATCTCGGCCTGTAACGTGTCCTTGGGCAGGTCGACGAGAACCGGGCCGGGGCGGCCGCTCTCGGCGATCTCGAAGGCCTCGCGGATCTTGGACGGAATGTCCTCTGCGCGGCGCACAATGATGGAGTGTTTGACGACCGGCAGGCTCATGCCGAAGACGTCGACTTCCTGGAAGGCGTCCGTCCCCATCAGCCCGGTCGGGACCTGTCCGGTCAGGATGACCATCGGGACGCTGTCCATATAGGCGTTGGCGATGCCGGTCAGCAGGTTGGTCGCGCCCGGACCGGACGTTGCCAGGCAGACGCCCGCCTTGCCGGTCAGGCGCGCCTGGGCGTCCGCGGCAAAGCTGGCGGCCTGCTCGTGGCGCACCAGGATGTGCTCCAGTTTGGAGCCGACCAGCGCATCATAGACCGGCATGATCGCTCCGCCCGGATAGCCGAAAATGCGGCGTACGCCGAGCTCTTCCAGCGTGCGCACGACCCAGTGCGCCCCGGTGGTTCGCAGGCGCGTTTCGGCTTTCGGCATTGTGGTAGGCAGAGCGGTCATCGGTCCGGCTTTCCTGGGCGTCAGTGCGAATTGGCGCCGGGCTGGAGCCACGGCATGTCGGCGCGCAGCTGGGCGCCGGTCTTTTCGATCGGGTGTTCGAGGTCCTTGCGCAGAAGGGCCTGGTATTGCGGCTTGCCGGCCTGGTTCTCGGTGATCCAGTCGCGGGCGAAGGTGCCGTCCTGGATGTCCTTCAGGACCTCGCGCATGCGGGCGCGTGTCTCGTCGTTCACGACGCGGGGACCGGAGCGCAGATCGCCATAGATCGCGGTCTCGGAGATGAATTCATGCATCTTCGCGAGCCCCCCCTCGTAGAGCAGGTCGACGATCAGCTTGAGCTCGTGCAGGCATTCGAAATACGCGACTTCGGGCTGGTAGCCGGCCTCTGTCAGCGTCTCGTAACCGGCCAGGACCAGCTCGGTCGCGCCGCCGCACAGAACGGCCTGTTCGCCAAACAGATCGGTTTCGGTTTCCTCGGCGAAGGAGGTTTCGATAACGCCGGAATTTGCCCCGCCAATGCAGGATGTGTAGGCGAGCGCGCGGTCCCGCGCCTTGCCGGTTGCATCCTGGTGGACGGCGAACAGGCAGGGCACGCCGCGACCGCGTTCATATTCGCGGCGCACCAGATCGCCCGGGCCTTTCGGGGCGACCAGCATGATGTCGACATTCTCCGGCGCATTGACCCGGCCGAAGTGAACGGAAAAGCCGTGCGCGAACATGACGGCATTGCCGGCTTCGATGTTCGGCGCGATCTGCTCGCGGAAAATCTCCTCATGGGTCATGTCCGGCGTGAGGATCATGACGATGTCGGCTTCCTTCGCCGCCTCCGCCGGTTCGGCCGTGCGCAGGCCATCCTCGGCGGCGCGCTTGGCGCCCTTGCCGCCGGCACGGACGCCGGCGACGACGTTGCAGCCACTGTCCTTGAGGTTCATGGCGTGGGCGCGGCCCTGGCTGCCATAGCCAATGATGGCGACGGTCTCCGCCTTGAAGGCGGTGGTGTCGATTTCAAAATCGCTGCGGCGCGGTGCCGGGGTCTGAGCTGGGCGGGTCATGCGAAAATCTCCTGGTCGGAAGCCGATTGTGTGTCCTGTTGAGTGTCGGGTTGCACGCTCGTCACCGCGCCTTTCGAGGCCGAGCTGACGAGACGGGAATACTTGTCGAAAACGCCGCCCATGCGGTTGGGGGCGGGCGGGGTCCAGTTACGGCGTCGGGCGTCCAGATCAGCGTCGATATCGATGCGGCGGGAGGCGACGTCGATACGGATCATGTCGCCTTCCTCGATCAGGCCGATGGGTCCGCCGGCGGTGGCTTCCGGCGACACATGGCCAATGACGAAGCCCTTGGATGCGCCGGAGAAACGGCCGTCCGTGATGAGGGCGACATCCTCGCTCAGACCCTGGCCGACCAGGGCTGCGGTGACGCCCAGCATCTCCCGCATACCGGGGCCGCCCTGCGGTCCCTCACAGCGGATGACGACAACATCGCCCGCGTGGATATCGTTGTTTTCGACCGCCTGGAACGCGTCTTCCTCGCGTTCGAAGACCCGGGCACGGCCATTGAATTCGGTGCGCGAGTGGCCGGACAGTTTCAGCACGGCGCCTTCGGGAGCCAGGTCGCCGTAGAGGATGCGGAAACCGCCATCAGGCTTCACCGGATTGTCGACCGGGTAGATGACGCGCTGGTTCGGTGCTTCCTTCGCGGCAGCGAATTCCTCGAACAGGGTGCGGCCGGAGACGGTCGGTGTGTCGGTTATCCGGCCGGCATCCATCAATTTCTGGCCGAAGACCGGCGTGCCGCCCGCCAGGAACATGTGGTGTGCCAGAAATCGGCCGCCCGGCTTCAGGTCGGTGATGACCGGTGCCGTCGCAGAGACCTCGTCGAACACGTCGATCGAGAAGGGCTCGCCCGCCTCGGCGGCAATGGCCGCGAGGTGCAGGACTGCATTGGTGGAGCCGCCACTGGCCGAAGCCGCGATCGCGGCGTTCTTCAAGGATTGGGGGGAGATGAAGCGGCGCGGCGAGACGCCGGCTTCGACCAGTGAGACTGCCAGGCGACCGCAGGAGCGTGCAGCCGCCGGCTTTTCCGGGTGGGGGGCCGGAATATCGTTGGCGCCCATGGGCGACAGGCCCAGCATGGACAGGATCATGGCCATCGTATTGGCCGTGAATTGACCACCGCAGGCGCCTTCGCCCGGGCAGGCCTTCTTTTCGACAGCGTCCAGTTCTGCGTCGTCGATGGCGCCGCAGGCATGTGCGCCGACGGCTTCGAAGACATCCTGGATGGACAGGTCCTGGCCGTCCTTGCGACCGGGCATGATCGTGCCGCCGTACAGGATGCAGCCTGGGACATCCATGCGGACCAGGGCCATGGCAGCGGCCGGGATGGTCTTGTCGCAGCCGCACAGGATGACAACCCCGTCCAGGGAGTGCCCGCGAACCGCCAGCTCGATGGAATCGGCGATGACTTCGCGGGAGATCAGCGAGGCGCGCATGCCTTCCGTGCCCATGGTGATCCCGTCGGAGACAACGACCGTGTTGAAGTCGACCGGGTGTCCTCCGGCTTCGCGAACGCCTTCGCGCACCGGCTCCGCCAGGCGATCCAGGTGGATGTTGCACGGGGTGACGGTGGTCCAGGTGTTGATCACGCCGATCATCGGCTTGTCGAAGTCCGCATCCTCCATCCCGGTCGCACGCAACATCGCCCGGGCCGGCGCGCGTGCCGGGCCTGCGGTGATTGTGTCGGAGAGTTTGCGAGTATTCTTGGTCATCGTGTTGTCCTGACGGCCCAACACGAAAAACCCCGCTCCGGTTGGGAGCGGGGTTTTTCGTGTCTGCCTCTTGGGTGTGTCCTAGATGGCAGGCGCGGGCGCCGCTCCCGTTGTTTGGGCGGTAATAAGTACGAGTACGATAAGGAGGAGGCCAAGGCCAAGCACGCGCTCACCCGTGGGGGCGGCGACGGTTTTGGCAACCGCGATGTGCTTGCGCTGGTCCATCTGGATCCATTCCTTAACTCTGTTGCACTGCAGCGTTACCGGTCTCGACCCTGATTGCAAGCGCTAATGTGCAACAATTTTGTTTTTTCCGATGCAAAACACAGCAATTGAGCAAGAAAATGCTGTGGCCCAATAACGCTCGCGCATGCGCTCGCGCGTACACGCGCGAGGGCGGTGCGGTCTTGCCGGTAATCGAGCGGGGCAGACGGGTTGGGGCAGGGCGGTGGAGCGAGCTCTGCTACTGACTGTAAGGTGTCGGATTAATCTTAATCGGATTAAGAACTTGTGGGGTGTTACCCGCGCGGTCCACAAGTCCGCGATGCTGGATCTGCGGGTCGTTCAGTGCCTCCAGAACCGTCTGGATCGGCCCGGCCGGGATGCCGACCTTTTCGAGATCAGCCAGGAGGTCGGCCCGGCTTCGTTTTCGCGTAATGGAAGAAATTTTTTCCACCAGATCGTCTCTTTGGGAAACACGGTCCGCATTTGTGGCGAATCGTTCCGCATCCTCCGGTGTGAAATCGAGCACCGTGCAGAGCCGCGAAAACTGGGCATCATTTCCGCAGGCGATCACGAGATGTCCGTCGCTCGCGGGAAAGTCCTGGTACGGAACAATGTTCGGGTGTGCGTTTCCAAGCCGTTTGGGGGTCTCTCCGGTGACCAGTGCATTCATCGCCTGATTGCCCAGAGCGCCAACCATGCAATCAAAAAGCGCCATGTCGATATGGGCGCCGCGACCGGTCTTGTCTCGTTGACGCAGGGCGGCCTGGATGGCGATGGTCGAATAAAGACCTGTGAAGATGTCGGCAAAGGCGACCCCCATTTTCTGGGGCGGTCCGTCGGGTGATCCGGTGATGTCCATCACCCCGCTCATGGCCTGGATCATGACGTCATAACCGGCGCGATGCGCGTAGGGGCCGGTCTGACCGAAGCCGGTGACCGAACAGTAGATCAGCTCGGGGAAGCGCGCACTCAGCGCGGCGTAGTCGAGGCCGTATTTCTCCAGCCCGCCGACCTTGAAATTCTCGATGAAGACGTCGGCACCGGCTATCATCTCGACCAGCCGGGCGTGATCTTCCGGTTTGGAGAAGTCGAGAACGACCGAACGCTTTCCGCGGTTGCAGGCGTAGAAATAGGCCGCCGTCCGCGTGTCGCCATCCTCGATCCAGGGCGGACCCCATTGGCGCGTATCATCGCCGGACGGGCTTTCGACCTTGATGACTTCGGCGCCCAGGTCAGCCAGCGTCTGGCCTGCCCACGGACCCGCAAGGATGCGGGCCATTTCAACGACTTTGATGCCAGCGAGCGGTTTCATCTCGGCTTACTCCGGATCGGGAAAACGCGGCGGTCGTTTCTCGAGGAAGGCGCGATATCCCTCCTGGAAATCGGCGCCTTCGAAGGCCGCGTGGAACAGGGCGCGGGTGTCGTCTGTCTCACCCTCCAGACCATTCTCGATCAGGCTGATGAAATGCTTGCTCATCCGGGCGGTATGGGGGGAGCGCTGAAGCAGGAGGGCGCCGTACGCCTGAATGGCCTCATCCAGTTCGCCGGGCTCCAGGCAGCGCTGAATCAGACCCATGCGCAGGGCGTCCCGAGCATCGAGCTGGCGCCCGGAATAGAGGATGTCCTTGGCGTTCGCGATGCCGACCGCATCGATCAGGCGGCGCGTGTCGTTGAGCGGGTAGACCAGGCCCAGCTTGGACGGAGTGATGGCAAACCGGCTCGTTGTGTCGGCGAAGCGCAGGTCGCAGGCGAGGGCGAGGCCGCAGCCTCCGCCGATACAGACACCGTCGATCCGGGCGAGGGTCGGCTTGGGAAAGGCGGCCAGCGTGTTCAGTGCGGCGGCGATAGAGTCATTGTACGCGGCGGCCCGGCCGGCGTCGGCGTAGATGGCTTCGAACTCGCCAATGTCCGCACCGGATGCGAAATGCCCGCCCGTGCCGCGCACGATCAGCCAGCGTACCCGGCTGTCGGCCTCGGCTTCGGCGAGGAGGTCGGGCAAGCCAGCCCACATCGCCTCGGTCAACGCATTGCGCCGCTCCGGTCGGTTCAGAACCAGCTCGGCATGATGATCCCGGATTTCGAGGTAGAGATGCGTGTCGGACATGGCGCGATCTTGGGGGTTCGATGCGGTGCAGCAAACCCCCTTTTCGCAGAGCGTCAGGCTTTCTCGGTCGGCTTGATCTTGTGGATGCCCATCATGTCAAACACGGCACGCTCGTAGAAGGGCTCCGCCTGGCCGCTGCGGACCTTGCCGAGGAAGTATTTCTCGAACGCCACCTTGCCAAGATGGACCCAGCCACCATCGGCGGACCAGTTCACATTGCGCGGAGGAATTTGCGGCATGGCGACGAAGGCAACACCGCCATCGCCGAAGTCGGCGAGGCAGACCGCGTTCCACGTCGCGACATGGCGCGGATCCTTGCCGGCGAGCTCGTCGCGGATGTTGCGGGCCGTGGCCATAACCATGGATTCAATCATGAAACCGGTTTTCGGAACCCCGACCGGAACCGCATACGTGTCCATCGGCGGGATGGCGACGCAAACGCCGACAGAGAAGATATTGGCATAAGCAGGATTGCGCTGGTGTTCGTCGATGAGGATGAAGCCGCGCGGATTGACGAGGCCTTCCACATCGCGGACCGCCGGGATGCCCCGGAAGGCCGGCAGCATCATGGAATAGCCGAAGGGGAGTTCGTGCCTCTTCTTGACGGTGCCGTCCTCATTGACCTCCTCGACATGCATCAGACCATCTTCAACCTTGGTCACGCGCGCGGAGGTGATCCACTTGATGTGACGGTTGCGCATTTCGCTCTCGAGCAGGCCTTTCGTATCGCCCACACCGTCGAGACCCAGATGGCCGACATAAGGTTCGGAGGTGACGAAGGTCATCGGTACCTTGTCGCGGATCTTGCGTTTGCGCAGGTCCGTTTCGAGGATCATGGCGAATTCGTAGGCGGGGCCGAAGCAGGACGCACCCTGGACGGCGCCGACCACGATCGGGCCGGGGTTCTCGACGAACTTGTCCCAGAATTTCGAGGATTCGTCGGCATGGTCGACGTGACAGACGGACTGGGTGAACCCACCATGTGGGCCGAAGCCCTCGATCTCGTCAAAGGCCAGTTCCGGGCCCGTCGCGATCACCAGATAATCATAGCTGACGGTCTCGCCATTCTCGAGCTCGACCGCATTGTCCTTCGGATGAAGCTTGGTCGCGGTCGCGTGGATGAAGTCGATGCCCTTTTTGGCGAACATGGGCGCCAGCTCGACCTTGATCTGGTCGGCGGTGCGCCAGTTCACGGCGACCCAGGGATTGGACGGGGTGAAGTGGAAGGTCGGCTTGTCGGAGATGACCGTGATCTTGTGATCCCGTCCGAGTTCACGGCGCGCTTCGAGCGCCATGGGGACGCCACCGAGACCGGCGCCGAGAACAACGATATGTGCCATGCTTTCCTCCCTGTGGACCGTTGGTGGAGTGTCCGGTCCTGCGTGGTTCCGCTAACGGCCGAGCTCCCCGGCCGCGATGCAGAATGTCGATTTGAGTTGGTGCAGGATGCCCAGACAACGCGGGTCTGCGATGGAGTAGAAGACCTGCAGGCCTTCCTTGCGCCCGGCGACAAGGCCGTCAGCGCGCATTTTTGCCAGATGTTGCGACATTGCCGATTGGGACAGCCCCGCAACGCCGCACAATTCTGATACGGTTGCCTCACCTTCGCCCAGGCGACACAGAATCAGGAGCCGTTTCTCGTTCGCCAGTTGCTTCAGAAACGTGGCGGCATCCGAGGCCTGATCCTGCAGGTCTGACAGGGAGTTGGGTGTTGAGTCGGGCATTCGTTCTCGTGTTCTGTCATTTCATTAGTTGACACTAAAATAGTATGCACTAAATTAGCTGTCAATCATGTAATTTCAAACCCTCCAAGGGAGACCCTGATGAACCTTCGTGAACTGGATCCGCGCGACGTGTCCGAAGCGCTGAAAGCCAACAAGGCCGTGCTGATTGATGTCCGCGAGCCGCGGGAATTCGCCACCGAGCGCCTGCACGGTGCCAGCCTTCATCCGCTGTCCACCTTCGACCCGGCCTCGCTGCCGGTCGACGGGACGCGCGATGTCATCCTGCATTGCGGGTCCGGCAAGCGCTCGATGACAGCGCTGATGCGGTGCGCCGAAGCCGGAGTGAACATCACCGCGCACATGAAGGGTGGCCTGGTGGGCTGGAAAGCATCCGGCCTGCCGACCGTCCGCATCGACCCGGCGACGGGTCAGGTGATTGATCCGCTTAACGCCTGAGGTTTCCAATGATCCGCGCGCTGCTACTTTCCCTGCTCGTTTCGACGCCGGCTCTGGCCCAGGTGTCCGGGACCCATCTCGTCGAGGAAACGGTCATTGCTGACCGCAAGGCCGTGTTCGCAACGGTCGAAAGTGTCGATACGGTCAGCGCCCGGGCGCGGATCGGCGGGACGATCGGCGAGTTGCGTGTGGACGAAGGCGATGCCGTCGAAGCCGGGGATGTGCTGGCGGTCGTGATCAACGACCAGCTGGCGCCGCAGATCGGCTCCGCCAACGCCGCCGCGACGGCGCTGAACGCGCAGCTGGAGCAGGCGCGGGTTGATCTTGAACGCGCCCAGGATCTCTTTGGTCGCGGGATTTTCCCCCAGGCGCGGCTTGATGAAGCCGAAACCCAGGTCGAAGTCCTGACCAACCAGCTTGCGGCGGCCCAGCGGTCCCGCGACGTTCTGGTGCAACAGGCACGAGAGGGCGATGTCCTTGCTCCGACCAGCGGCCGGGTGCTGTCCGTCAATGTGACGGCGGGGAGCGTCGTCCTTCCTGGCGAGCCGATCGCCGGTATCGCCTCCGATCTCTACCTCCTGCGCCTGCGCCTGCCCGAGCGTCACGCCCGGTCGATTGCCGTGGGTGATGTCGTCGAGGTTGATACTTCGTCCATTGGTGGAGACGTGTCCTCCCAGGGGCATATCCGCCAAGTCTATCCGGAGATTTCCGAGGGCCGGGTAATCGCGGATGCGATTGTCGACGGTCTCGGCAGTTTCTTCGTGGGCGAGCGTGTGCGGGTCTATGTCTCGGTGGATGAGCGTCCGGCGATCCTGATCCCGGCCGGCTATGTCTTTACCCGCTACGGCACGGACTATGTCCGTGTGGAAATGGCGGACGGGCTGCGCGACGTTGTCGTCCTGCGGGGCGAACATCACGAGTCCGGGGTTGAAATTCTCAGTGGCATTGCCGCTGGCGACACGCTGGTGCACCCATGAAGCTTGGCATTTCCGGTCAGCTGACCCGCGCCTTCATCCAGTCGCCGCTGACGCCCCTTCTCCTTCTCGCCTCACTCGCCGTGGGTCTCATCGCCCTGATGGTCATTCCGCGCGAGGAAGAGCCGCAGATTTCTGTTCCGATGGTCGATGTAATGGTTCGGGCTGATGGCCTGCGGGCCACCGATGCCGTCGAACTGGTGACCGAACCGCTTGAGGCGATCATTCGCTCCATTGACGCGGTCGAGCACGTTTACTCCATGACGGAGGACGACCAGGTGATGGTGACGGCACGGTTTGATGTCGGCACCGACCGGGATGATGCCATCCTGCGGGTCCACGAACGCCTGCGCGCCAATATGAGCCGCATGCCGCTGGGCATTCCCGAACCGCTTGTCGTCGGTCGCGGGATCAATGATGTCGCGATCGTCGCCCTGACGCTGTCGCCCACGCCCGAGCATGCCGGGCGCTGGGATGACCGCGCGCTCTACACGCTCGCCGAAGAGCTGCGTGCCGCAATCATGTCCGTCGACGATGTCGGTCTGACCTATATCGTGGGGGGGCGCGCGGACCAGATCCGGATCGAGCCGGATCCGGAGCGTCTGTCCCAATACGGCGTAACGATGCAGCAGTTGGCGGGACGCGTCGCGGAAGCCAACCGGTCCTTCCCGGCAGGCATGGTGTCTTCGCTGGATGAAAGCCTGTCCGTGACGGCTGGCCAGACCCTGCAGGGGCAACGCGATATCGGCCTGCTTCTCCTGACCTCGCGCGATAGCCGTCCGGTCTATGTCCGCGATGTCGCGGATGTCGTCTATGGCGCGGCACCGGCGGATGCGCGTGCGTGGACGCTTGTCCGCGACGACCATGATGCCGACTGGACACCGCTGCCTGCGGTCACGCTCGCCGTGGCGAAGCGCGAGGGCGCAAACGCTGTCGTTGTTTCCGAGCACATCCTCGAACGTCTCGAACTCCTGCGCGGCACGCTGCTCCCCGAGGATATTCATGTCGAGATCACCCGGAACTATGGCGAGACCGCGAACGAGAAGGCCAATGAGCTGCTCTTCCACCTCGCCCTGGCGACCGTCTCCATCGTGCTGTTGGTGACCTTCGTCATCGGCTGGCGCGAAGGCCTCGTCGTTTTCGTGGTTATCCCGACCACAATCCTGCTGACACTCTTCGCGTCCAACCTGATGGGATACACCATCAACCGGGTCTCGCTGTTCGCGCTGATCTTCTCGATCGGTATCCTGGTCGACGACGCCATTGTCGTGATCGAGAATATTGCCCGCCACTGGGCCATGAAGGACGGGCGCAACCGCATCCAGGCCGCGATCGAGGCCGTCGCCGAAGTTGGCAATCCAACCATCGTCGCGACCATGACCGTCGTTGCGGCCCTGCTGCCCATGCTCTTCGTGTCCGGGCTCATGGGGCCCTACATGGCGCCGATCCCGGTCAATGCCTCGGCCGCGATGATCTTCTCCTTCTTCGTGGCCGTCATCCTGACGCCCTGGCTGATGAAGATCATCGCCGGGCGTGCCAAGGGCGGTGCGCACGGTCATGGCGAGGACGGTGAGGGCCTGCTCGGGCGCTGGTATCGCCGGATTGCAACGCCGATCGTGTCGGCCCGCCGTCCTGCCTGGACGCTGCTCATCGTGGTCGGCGTGCTGACGCTGGGGTCGATGACGCTCTTCTTCACCAAGACGGTGACGGTGAAACTCCTGCCCTTCGACAACAAGTCGGAATTCCAGGTCATTGTCGACATGCCGGAAGGCACCAGCCTTGAGCGGACGGAACGCGTCCTGATGGAGGCGGCGCATCGTCTGTCCGACATTCCCGAAGCGACGTCGATCCAGCTCTACTCCGGCACGTCCGCTCCGTTCAACTTCAACGGACTCGTGCGCCACTATTACCTGCGCGAACGGCCTGAGCAGGGCGATCTCCAGGTCAATCTGGAGCCCAAGCATCACCGTCACCGCTCCTCGCACCAGATTGCGCTGGAAGCCCGTGAGCTTCTTGCCGGAATGGACCTGCCCGAGGGTGCGTCCGTCCGCGTCGCGGAAATTCCGCCGGGGCCGCCGGTGCTTGCGACACTCCTGGCCGAGATTTACGGGCCGGACGGAGAAACCCGCCGGGCCGTGGCCGAGGAGGTTCGCGCAGCGTTCGAGGCTGTGCCCTATGTCGTCGATGTCGACGACAGTTTCGGGCAACCGCGTCCTCGCCTGCGGATCGCGATCGATCAGGACAGCCTGGAGTATTTCCGTGTCTTGCAGAGCGATGTCTATGACACGATTGGTGCCCTGACCCAGGGCGTGCCGGTGGGCTATTCCCATCGGGGTGAGGGGCGTGATCCGGTGGAAATCAGGGTGGCCCTGCCGCGCGAGGAACTCAGCTGGTCCGAACGCCTTGCCTCAACGCCTGTTCCCGCCAACGTGCTGCCGGGTGACCGGGGCGTGGTGGAACTGGGCGATGTGGTTTCCGTCACCGAGGAAGTCGGCTCGCATCCGGTGTTTCGCCGTGATGGCCGGTTTGCCGAGCTGATCATGGCCGAGCTGGCGGGCGATTATGAAGCCCCGATCTACGGCATGTTCGCCGTCGAGGATGCCCTCGATGATCGCCCCTGGAGCGAGACCGTTCCGCGTCCGCAGATCCGCATGTATGGCCAGCCGGCCAGTGATGATGACGTGACGCTGCTGTGGGATGGCGAGTGGGAGGTGACCTATGTGACCTTCCGTGATATGGGGGCGGCGTTTGCGGTGGCCATTCTCGGTATTTACCTGTTGGTGGTCGGTCAATTCGGCAGCTTTAAGCTCCCGTTGGTGATCCTGGTGCCGGTGCCGCTCACCTTGGTTGGAATCGTCCTTGGCCACTGGCTGTTCAATGCGCCCTTTACCGCGCCTTCGATGATCGGCTTTATCGCCTTGGCCGGGATTATCGTGCGAAATTCGATCCTGCTGGTGGACTTTATCCGCCACCGTCAGGGCAGTGGGTTGCCGATGCGCGATATCCTGTTAGAGGCGGGTGCAATCCGCTTCAAGCCTATCGTGTTGACCGCCGTGGCCGCGATGATCGGCGGCGTC
>Ga0209273_10002721_pt1 | contig 13104 bp, 7 predicted proteins | sample tdAd471_FD_187126 | JGI IMG/M metagenome (GOLD analysis project Ga0209273, IMG submission 187126) | Marine sediment microbial communities from the Atlantic coast under amendment with organic carbon and nitrate - tdAd47.1 (SPAdes)... | ecosystem: Environmental > Aquatic > Marine > Coastal >...
GGCACAACCGGTGCCATATACAAGGGGATGATCGAAAGCGCTGACTCCGAAGTAAAGCGAGTTCTTGACGGGGGAATGAAACCTGAAAAGAGCTACACTTACGAGATTTTCCAAACTGTTATGGCCTGGTCCGACAAGTATCGTCGACTGAAAATCCGCACCAACGCCGATACGCCATCAATGGCGAGGCAGGCCGTGGCTTTCGGTGCGGAAGGCATTGGCTTGTGCCGAACGGAGCACATGTTTTTTGAAGGTAACCGCATTGATCTGATGCGACAGATGATTCTTGCCGTCGACGAAGTCGAAAGACGGGCAGCATTGAAAAAATTATTGCCCTTTCAAAAGAAAGATTTCGTAGGCCTGTTCAAGGCCATGGAGGGTCGTCCGGTTACTATTCGATTGCTGGATCCTCCCTTGCACGAGTTCCTGCCTCATGACGACGTAGTTCGCCGGCAACTGGCCGAAAAGCTTGGCGTTCCACTGGAATTCGTGATTGAACGCATCAAGGCCTTACACGAAGAAAACCCGATGTTAGGATGTCGGGGTTGCCGTCTGGGAATATTACATCCTGAAATAACCGAAATGCAGACTCGAGCTATTTTTGAGGCTGCAGCCCAGGTCATGAAGGGTAAGAAGAAAATCAAAGTCATTCCGGAAATCATGATACCCCTGGTTGGTTTCAAAGCAGAACTGGTAGATCAATTAAACGTTGTGCATCGGGTCGCCCGTGAGGTCATGGATAAACGTGGTGTCAAGATAACCTACCAGGTTGGTACCATGATTGAAGTGCCTCGCGCCGCTATCACTGCCGATGAAATAGCAGAAGTCGCTGACTTTTTCAGCTTTGGAACCAATGATCTTACCCAGACAACGCTAGGTCTAAGTCGCGATGATATGGGTCTTTTCTATGACGAATACCAGAAGAAAGAAATTTACAACCAGAATCCGTTTGCCCGTATTGACCAAAGCGGAGTAGGCAAGCTAATGCGCTTTGCGGCGAGCAATGGCCGGGAAGTGAAGGCAACCCTGAAACTTGGAATTTGTGGAGAACATGCCGGTGATCCTTCTTCCATAGATTTCTGCCATTCCCTGGGACTGGATTACGTCAGCTGTTCGCCGCCGCGCGTACCTATAGCCAGACTGGCTGCGGCGCAGGCTGCCCTGCGACAGGACTAGTTACAACGACGGCACGGCTACCTGGATTTTTGGACGTGTCCGTTCAGGGCCTGTTCTAAGGCCCTATTTTTATCAAACGTCTAGCGGCGGGATCGGACATTGCAAAACCGCGCCCAGGGCTCTTAACAATTCCACTTCTATCGGCGCGATTTTATTATCGGCGGTAATGCAGGCGACGCAGGCTTTCAGTAATGCTGGCTTCTGCAAGGGCTTGACTTCCGCAAGTTCTTTCAGCGCGTTTTCCAGCAGAGTAAAATCAAGCGCAGATTTTTCAAGAATCTTCAAATCGCTATAACCGATTTTGTCTCTTGCCTGAGCGAACGCTTCCGCCGGATCAAGTTCACTATCCAGATCAGCGTACGCAAGCAGGCTAAAAAGGGATTCGAGCGACACGGTGCAGTTTTTCAATTCTTTCCGTCCTATCGGCCGAGGCCCTTGCTTGTCGAACACGGGATCGAGTGAGCCGACAACGATTTTTACCAGAGCCCATTCAAACAGACTGAGCCTGCTGTCGGCCCTGACTAGTTGCTGAAGATTGGAACGAAATAATCGGTACTGGGATTCTGATAATTGACGGAGGCTGTTGAGGGCAATAGAAAGTAATGCAAGCCGAAACTCGACCTCAACCAACCCAGCATTTTCAAGCAGCTGCTGCAACTCTTCCGCCACGCCTGTATCTGCTGATTTATCAACGAATTCCAGTTGTCGCCGGCGCAACTCCGGGTCCGCAGCGATTGCCAGTAAATACACAATAGCTCTTGCCGACGAAGGCTGGTGCGCTGCGACAAGAAATTTATCCGGAATTTCGGCAAGTAACTGACGGGCCTTAACAAGCTGGGCAGAACCCGGTTGACCGATCCGATCAATCATTGCGGCGCCGGTAATCAGCGCCAGTAGTTTCGCAGATTGGCGGTCTGCCTGCTCAGCGTCTTCAAGGCCTGTATCTTTCGGAGAACTATCAGGTTCTGGACGGTTTTGAGCAGGTGCCATTTCACCATCCCAGCCAGGGAGAATCGCCCTGATACGGTCCTCCAGGGGGGGGTGGGTGGCATATAGACTACGCAGTCTGCTGAATCCTGCTTCCTCGAACAATGCGTGACTGATTTCAATACTGCTTGGATTGGCAAGGTAGGAACGTTGGCTGTGCGTGGCTATTTGCATCAGCGCACCAGCTATCCCCTGGGGATTACGCGTGTATTGAACAGCGGACGCATCCGCAAGAAATTCCCGCTGACGACTGACTGCGGCCTTGATCAGGTTACCGAAAAAAGTTCCCACATAACCAACTACTATCAAGCCAAGACCAAGGGCAACGATACCGCCTGATCCGCGCGAGCGTCGACTGTAGGCTCCACCGCGCATCAGGTGATATCCGACTATACCCAGAATCAGTATTCCGTGAAGAACAGCTATGAGGCGGATGTTGATTCGCATATCACCATGAAGAATATGGCTGAATTCATGCGCAATGACGCCCTGCAGTTCATCCCGGTTGAGAGTTTCTATCGCACCCCGGGTAATCCCGATGACAGCATCACCGGGAGTATAGCCAGCTGCGAAAGCGTTTATCCCGGATTCTTCCAGAAGATAGACAGGTGGAACGGGTGTCCCTGATGCCAGTGCCATCTCCTCGACGACATTGAGCAGACGCCGCTCCTGCATATCTCCTGTTTCAGGTAACAGCAGTCTGCCATCAAGCATCTCCGCCACCCGGGCACCACCCCCAGCCAGCGCTGCTAGTTTGTACAAGCTCCCCAGCAGGATTACGAAGATGACCGCTACACTGACCACCAGTACCTGCTGCCAGTCAAACGCCATGGGCGGCCTGGCGTAGGACATGCTGTCAGTCGGGAAGTACCTGAACAATGCCAGGACGAGCACATTGGTAATCACTACCAGGGAAATCACGGCAAGGACAAATAGAAAGATCAGCCGCCCCGTATTGCGTTTCGCTATGTCCTGGGATTCAAAGAAATTCATTGGGTTGGTTGATGGCAGGAGCTGAATGACAGTTACACGACACCCTTACACTGCAGCCCGACATTGATTGGGCAGGTGCTCGACAATGTCGACAGACATTGCCGGGCTCCTGTATACAATGCAATGATGCTGTTTATCGGGACATGGCCTTCTGGCGCGAAACGCTAAAAGGAAACTTTCGGGGCTTCCTGAATCGCCTCGCTGTCTTCGAATTCGAGCAAACTGGCATCTTCGGCGTGACCAAATGCACCGGCAACTACAACTGCCGGAAAACTCTGCTTGTAAGTGTTGTACGCCATGACCTGATCATTGAATGCCTGTCTTGAAAACGCCACCTTGTTTTCCGTGCTGGTCAACTCTTCGCTGAGTTGCATCATATTCTGATTCGCTTTCAGGTCTGGATAGGCCTCCATGACAACGCTAAGTCGACCCAGCGCTCCCGTCAGGGCTCCTTCCTTACTCACCAGTTCCTGCATGGCTGCGGCATTGCCAGGATCTGCTGCTGCAGCCTGCAACCCCGCCATTGCAGCATTTCTTGCCGCAGTAACCGCTTCCAGGGTTTCCCGTTCATGGCCAAGGTAAGCCTTGGCTGTTTCCACGAGATTTGGAATCAGATCATAGCGTCGCTTGAGCTGAACTTCGATCTGGGCAAAAGCGTTTTTATAGCGGTTCTTCAGGCTGACCAGCCTGTTGAAAACATTGATGAAATATATTACCAGAGCAGCCAGCAGCACCAGCGTTACGATTGTGGCAATCCCCATGGAGTTGCTCCTCCTTTCGATTCAATTTCTGCATTAAACCCCGTAAGCCCGTTACTGTCTATATTGTCCCTTGCTACTTTCCGATCAGGTCACAACTCAAGCAACCTCTGATTAATTATGAGTAGGCTCTGCGGGAGTCTGACAGGCGCTGGTGCCAGGCACTTGCTCAGGTAATCACTGTAATCCTTATCAAGTGCGGCAACAACGCAACAACACCCACCAGGCCCCGCCCGAAGCGGGCTGCAGACGAGCCCTCTGCCTTCGGAGCGTCGCCTTGACAGGTCGACGCATACCGGTGGAGGCGGCGCGCCTTGTCAGTAACTTCGTCTGGAAGCCAGCGTGTTTTCATCATAAATCAGAGGTTCCTCAACCTTGATTTCCGTTGCCGGAACCGACTAAAGTCGTGGCCCGGGTTCTCGAAGACGGTTTTACCACAACAGCCGCCTGTCTGGCTTTTCGGCCATCTGGCAAAATCAGCCGGATTCAACTATGTTACCGGATTCCGGTTTCTGCTAAGCTTTTGGGAAACAACCAATAAGAAGAATAGTATTATGAGCTCTGGCCTGCTTGCCCTACTGTCCATTCTCCCGATTGTATCCGTCGCCATATTCCTGGTTCTCATGCGCTGGCCTGCTAGCCGGGCAATGCCGATTGCCTATATAGTGGCGGCCGCACTGTCCCTGCTTGTGTGGCAGGTTTCCTTCCCCCAGGTGCTGGCAGCAACGATCAATGGCCTTATCGTCGCCGCATCGCTGATCTTTATCATTTTCGGCGCCATCCTGTTGCTTAATACGCTGAAACACAGCGGGGCCATCTACGCTATTCGTCGAGGTTTTTCCGATATAACGCCAGATCGACGCATCCAGGTAATCATAATCGCCTGGTTATTCGGGTCCTTTATTGAAGGATCCGCCGGATTTGGCACACCTGCTGCCGTCGCAGTCCCTCTAATGGTAGGTCTTGGCTTCCCGGCAATGGCGGCTGTTGTTGCTGGAATGATAATTCAAAGCACACCTGTTTCCTTTGGCGCCTTGGGCACTCCAATCCTGGTAGGAGTAAGTACAGGCCTGTCAGCTGACCCGGAAATGGCGCAATACGCCATGGACCGTGGGTTTGAGGAATGGCGACAGTTCCTGGCCTTTATTGCTGCAAAGGTAGCCCTGATTCATGCTATCGCGGGAACTTTCATCCCATTGATCGTTGCCGCCGTGATTACCCGCTTTTTCGGTCGAAACCGCTCCTTCGCTGAAGGCCTGCAGATCTGGCGGTTTGCCTTGTTCGCGGCCTTCGCCATGACTATCCCTTACCTGATCGTTGCCAACCTCCTGGGACCTGAATTTCCATCGATGTTCGGGGGACTGATCGGACTGGCAATCGTTGTCAGTGCCGCCCGCAAGGGCTTCCTCGTTCCGCCCAGAGAAGATGCATGGGATTTTGACGATAAGGAGAATTGGGATGAAGAGTGGACCGGGCTCGAACGTGATGTTGGTGCCATTGAACCGGATAAGCTGATGCCCCTGCTCAGGGCCTGGTCACCCTACCTTCTGGTGGCGGTGTTACTGGTCATAACCCGACTCCCCTACCTGGATATTGCTCGCTTTCTCCAGCATCAGCTGGTCACCCTCAGCTGGCCTGATATATTCAACAGCGGTATCAGCGCCTCTTTTCAGCCTCTATGGTCACCCGCTGCCATCTTTATCATCGCCTCAATCGCCACCTACTTTCTGCATAAAATGAGCGCGGAATCGTACCGCAAGGCATGGCGTGAATCCGGCCAGACGCTTCTGCCCGCCTCGGCAGCTCTCGTTTTTACCGTACCCATGGTGCAGGTATTCATCAATTCCGGCGGTGGGGCTGCCGGGTATGAACAGATGCCCATCGAACTGGCAGAAGGGGTTGCCGCGCTGACAGGGTCAGCCTGGCCGTTTTTCTCCACGTTTATTGGCGGTCTTGGCGCGTTCGTCGCGGGCAGTAATACCGTCAGCAACATGATGTTTTCGCTGTTTCAGTTCGGCGTTGGCGAGCGTATCGCGGCAGATCCAACCTGGATCGTTGCTCTGCAGGCGGTCGGAGGCGCATCCGGCAATATAATCTGTGTCCACAACGTGGTCGCCGCGTCAGCTGTCGTCGGATTGATCGGCAAGGAAGGCGCAGTTATCCGTAAGACCCTGTTGCCGTTCTTCTACTACGCGCTTACCACCGGCGCTATCGGGTACGGCATCGTCAATCTTGACAGTGGCCCCTTCAATGCCGGATTCATACTGGTCGGCATAATATTTGCGTTCATGATTTACTTGATCGTTCGTTACGGACATAAATCCGCGAGCGTAAAGACTGACAAGGTAGCTTCCGATCACATATCGTGAGTATTTTCGCCGGAAGCGGCACTATTCCCCGTTGCGACCGCTTACATCGTCCCTGGTGAACCTGTTGTAGCCTACTATACACTGGGAATGGGAAGTGACAGCTGGCCAATACAGACCGGAATAATGCGAGGCAGAATATTGAGGGCTATGCCCTTGTGTATAGCACTGAAGCTGCATACTCAGGCATCACGTCCGCTTAAACCATCCATCCCGACTCACTCATGAACCCAATCCGACACTCGATTACTATTGCCACCGCCGGGCATGTTGATCACGGAAAGTCCACACTGGTCAATCGGCTTACCGATGTCGACACGGACACGCTGGCCGACGAAAAAGCCAGGGGACTGAGCATAAACCTGGGTTTTGCCTATTATACGGTGCCACATGACGGCACAGGCAACCCGACCGTCGAAGACAGCCCCTCGTCCGGCGCCGAGGAGCTCTCCGTCGGATTTGTTGACGTACCGGGACACACTGATTTCATCAATAATGCCCTGGCGGGTATCGGTATAGCAGATTACTCCCTGCTGGTTGTCGCCGCCGACGATGGCGTGATGCCACAAACGCGGGAGCATCTTGCGATTATTTCACTTCTTGGAATCAGCGGTGGCGCCATAGTAATTACCAAGAAGGACAAGGTATCTGCGGAACGGCTAACCGAGGTTGAGGGGCAGATTCACAAGCTTGTTGATGGCACCTCTTTGGCAGACACACCTGTCTTTCCGTTGTCGTCGCTCACGGGGCAGGGAATCGATAAACTGATTTCTCATCTGGACCTTCTGGCTACACAGGCTGCGTCCAGAGAAGTGCAGATCCGAAGGAATCCGCGTTTTGCAATTGATCGGTCATTCACTGTCAAGGGAATCGGAACTGTAGTGACCGGTACGGTGCTGGCCGGTGAGATAGGAGAAAATATGTCGCTGATTCATTCAGCTACCGGTCAGCCTGTACGAATCCGGGGATTACGTCATGATCAAAAACCCGTGACAAGGGCAGTAGCGGGCGAGCGTACTGCAGTCAACCTCAATCTGCCTCATCACCAGATTTCAAGAGGCGACTGGCTGGTGGAAGAAACACTTAACCATCCTGTCAATCGAATCGACACGCAGCTCTGCTTGCTGGAACCTGTTGATTTCAAATCCGGAGTCAACTATCACTTTTACCATGGCACCGACCATAAACTGGTCCAGGTACGAAAACTGGGTGACGGTGCGCAATCCTATTACCAGCTAAACAGCAGCCAGCCTTTTTTCGCCAGTCACGGTGACAGATTTATCCTGAGGGATCCGGCCTGCCACGAGACCATCGGCGGAGGGTCCGTGGTAGACGTGTTTGTCCCTCGCCGCGGAAGAGCCAGCGACGAACGACTGAATTACCTGTCGGCAATGGACCAGGATGATGTTTCTGCATTATGTTCACTGGTGGAAACTCGACCGGAAGGGGTATCACTGTCGCAATTTGCTGCGGGAAGAAACTGCAACAGACAGTACATCGACGAGTTGATCGGACAACTCACCGGACATGGCATCGACTTTCTAAGTTTATCCGTGGGCGAGTCCCATGACCTGATTGTACTCCATAGCTGTTTTTTTACTGATACTGAACAGAAAATTCTAGAATGCCTGGCCAACTATCATAGCGAACACAGCAACCAGGCCGGTGTCACCGAACCAAAGTTGAACGCCCTGGTAGGATTCGAGCAGTCCCATCACCTCTTTCGCGCTATCGTCGAACAGCTGGTTACCAACAATAAATTGACACGAACTGGAACGTTGCTCCATTTGCCAGGTCACAAAGCTCGCCTGACAGCCGAGGAACAGAATTTCCTTGACCGAATCAGGCCGATCCTGCTGAATTCTAACTTCCTGCCTCCACGTACCCGTGAGTTGGCGGAGATGACAGGCATGAATCTCGGCTCCCTGGAACGAATTCTTGCCGAAGCCAGGAAATCCGGAAACCTTGTTCAGGTTGCATCGAACCGTCATTATCTCCCTGAGACCATAATGAAACTGGCAGAATTTACCGAATCTCTTGTCTGCTCACAGGAAGAAGGATTTACGGTTATAGAGTTCCGTGACAAACTGGGCATCGGTAGAAATCTCTGTATCGAGATTCTCGAGTACTTCGACCGAATCGGTTTTACCTACCGGGATGGCAACAATCGCTATCTGCGGACTTCCCGGGAAAATCTCTTTGGCGGTACAGCCGACTCAGGCAATAGCCACACAGCCTGAATCAAAAAAAAAAATCGATGGCAGTATGCACCGAGATTGATGTAGTCCGGTAAATACGCTTAGAATCAGTCTCCACTCACCCGCTGACCAGCATATACCCATGCGAAGCAGATCCTGAATGCCTGAGATGTTTCCCGAAATCCCCAATGCCCATGCACTGTTTTCCATGGTCATCACGGCGTTCGCCCTGTTTTTATTTACCCGCAAGAACCTGCCACTGGAAATTTCCAGCCTCGCCTTGCTGGGGTTTCTTACTGTAGTGTTTTCGCTGTTTCCATTTCAGGACAACGGTGAGACCTTTGAAGCCATCGAGTTTTTCTACGGATTCGGACACGAAGCATTGATTGCAGTTTGCTCACTCATGGTTGTCGGCCAGGGGCTGGTCAATACCGGGGCACTGGAGCCGGTAGGACGGGTACTCACTCGGGCCTGGGCTATTTCGCCTTTTTTCTCACTGCTGGCGACTCTGGTTGTCAGCGCTATTCTCAGTGCTTTTATCAACAACACTCCCATCGTCGTACTGCTGCTGCCAATACTTATCAGCGTCTGTCTCAGAACCAAGACTTCGGCCTCCAAAATCCTCATGCCCATGGGATTCGCCACACTGGTGGGCGGCATGACCACCACCATTGGCACATCAACCAATCTGCTTGTCGTCAGTGTTGCCAACGATCTGGGTCAACCGCGACTGCAGATGTTTGATTTTTTCGTGCCTGCAGTGATCGCCAGCGGTGTGGCCATCGCGTATCTGTGGTTGCTGGCCCCAAAAATGCTGCCGCGTCGGGAAATCGAGCTTGCCGACAGTTCACCCCGGCTGTTCCAGGCACGGCTGCACCTGGAAGATAACAGCTCCGGGGTTGGTAAAACCGTAGCCGAAGCCAAAAAACTGGCAGGCAGCAATATAAATTTCGTACGCATCAATCGCGGAGAACACCAGATTTTCCCCCTGCCCGATGCCGTCCTTCAGTCCGGCGACCGCCTCCGCGTTATGGATACGGCAAAAAATATCCGTGAAGCTGCCAGCGGTCTGAAGGCTACGTTGTATTCCGGTGATACACGGGTGGATGACGAGCACCCGCTGCGCGCAGAAAACCAGACCGTGGCCGAGATTGCCGTGGTCTCGGGATCATCACTTGATCGTGCCAACCTGCGATATTCGGGGTTTCTGCAAGTTCACCAGTTGTTCGTCCTGGCCCTGCACCGCGCCGGCAAGGATATCTGGAAGCCTGGTGAGGAAATCATGGATGTAATCCTGGAACAGGGCGATGTATTGCTGGTACAGGGCAGCAAGGACGAAATCATGAAGCTGAAGCGAAGCACCGAATTCCTGGTGCTGGATGCATCAGAAGAAGTCCCACGAACCAAACGGGCACCGGTGGCCCTGGCGATTCTTGCAGTCGTTGTTGTAACTGCGGCCTTTGGAATACTGCCTATCGCTGTCAGCAGTCTTGCCGGTGCTATCGTCATGCTGGTCACCCGAAGTCTCAACCTGGGAACGGCCATTCGCGCCGTCAGTTCGTCAGTTTTTTTCGTCGTGGTCGCCAGCCTGGCATTGGGCGAAGCATTACTGCTGACCGGTGCATCGGACTATATGACCGAGGTCTTTCTCTACTTTACCCGGGATGCATCACCAGCAGTCGTTCTCAGCGCATTGATCCTGCTTATTGCCATTTTCACCAATGTCGTTTCCAATAACGCTGCTGCCGTAATCGGCACACCGATTGGCATCGGCATCGCCGAACAACTGGGAGTTTCGCCGGAGCCGTTTATCCTTGCAGTGCTGTTTGGCGCCAACCTGAGCTACGCCACACCGATGTCCTACAAGACCAACCTGTTGGTGATGAGCGCCGGCAACTACACGTTTAACGATTTCCTGAAAGTCGGTTTACCCTTGACGGTAATTATGTGGCTCACCTATTCCTTGATTCTCAGCAGCCTGTACCTGAAGTAATCCGGACCCGATTTCCATGCGGGCGAGAAAACCCGGGGCCAGCTTCCCAGCCCGGGTATTCAATTGTAGATGCGTTTAAGCCCGGCAGGAATTGATCCCGGACCCGGCTTACAGTATTGTAGTCTTTGCAGTTAATGCCCACCGAGGAGAGTGTCCTTCCAAATGCGAGTTGACTGGAAGTCTTATAACCCCGGAAATTTTTTCGACGAAACCATCAGCTCACCGGGCTATGCCCGTAAACATGCCCGCCACCTGGTCAGCTACCTTCGATCACTTAAGCCCGGTGAACTCAACGCCAGGAAACAGGCAGCCATCCTCGCCATCAAGACCATGGGGATATCCTTCACCGTCTACAGCGATGCGGGCAATATCGACCGTGAATGGCCTTTTGATATTATTCCGCGAATTATCCCCAACAAGGAATGGCAAACCACGAGCAAGGGCCTTGAACAGCGAGTGCGGGCACTTAATCACTTCATCAACGATGTCTACAATGCCCAGAAGGTTTTCAAGGATAAAATCGTACCCAAGGACCTGATCCTGGATTCCGAAAACTTTCGCAAGGAGTGCCTGGGTATCAAACCGGCCTTCGGTACCTGGGCACACATATGCGGTACCGACCTGATCCGTGACAAGGACGGCCTGTTTTACGTACTTGAGGATAATCTGCGGGTCCCGTCCGGTGTCTCATACATGCTGGAAAACCGCACCGTGACAAAACGCGTGTTTCCCGAACTGTTTGAGAATTACGATATACAACCGGTTACCGACTACCCTTCGAAGCTGTTTGATACTCTGGCCGCCATTTCTCCCCGCCGGCTCAAGTACCCCGAAGTCGTTGTGCTTACTCCGGGTATATACAACTCCGCCTACTTTGAGCACTCTTTTCTTGCCCAGCGCATGGGTGCGGAGCTGGTGGAAGGTGGCGACCTGGTGGTTCAGGATGATTGTGTCTACATGCGCACCATTGATGGCCTGTCGCGGGTGGACGTGATCTATCGACGCATTGACGACCTGTTTCTGGATCCTGACGTGTTCATCAAGGATTCAGTGCTGGGAGTCAAAGGTCTCATGCAGGCATGGATAAAAGGCAACGTGGGCCTGGCCAATGCACCGGGTGCAGGGGTGGCCGACGATAAAATCGTTTATACCTATGTGCCGAAATTGATCAAGTACTACCTGGATGAAGACCCTATTCTGCCTAACGTCCCCAGCTATATCTGTTCGGACAAGAAACAGCGACAACACGTGCTGAAAAATCTCGATAAACTCGTGGTCAAACCCGCCAATGAATCCGGTGGTTATGGCATGTTGATGGGGCCCCAGGCCTCGCGCAGGGAGCGGGAGGAATTTGCCCGACGAATCAAGGCAAATCCGCGTAATTACATGGCACAACCGTTGATATCGCTTTCCACGGCGCCAATACTCGGGGATCGCAATGCAGAGCCCAGACACGTGGACCTGCGGCCGTTCATCCTGCAAGCCCGTGATTCCTATGTCACGCCAGGCGGTCTGACCCGTGTGGCCATGGTCAAGGGGTCTTACGTGGTCAATTCCTCTCAGGGCGGCGGCAGTAAGGATACCTGGATAGTCAATGTGTAAGGTCGGCTATGTTATCTAGAGTTGCAGAACGAGTTTACTGGATGGCCCGCTATCTCGAACGCGCCGAGAATACGGCCCGCCTGATCAACGTGTATTCAAACCTGTTGCTGGATTTGCCACGGGGCACCAAGGTTGGCTGGCACACGTTGATCGATATTGCCGGTGCCAACCGGGAGTTCAACGCATCTGGAAAATCAACCGACGAGCGATCTATCGTACGATTCCTGATCGCCGAATCAAATGGCGTCTCCCTGCTCAGCGTGTTATCCATGGTGCGGGAAAACGCACGCACTACCAGGGAGATTATCCCAGCAGAAGCATTCGAGCAGATTAACGATATTTACCTCTTTATCAGGGAGAATTCTTCCGGTCAGATTTCACGCAGTGCACGAAATAAACTGCTGGAGGAAATAATCGTCTATTGCCAACAGCTTACCGGACTGCTGGCAGGATGCCTGAGTCACAATCATGTCCATCGATTCATTCGTATCGGGCGCAACCTGGAACGCGCCGACATGACCACCCGGATCGTGGATGTCGGCTCCGGCAATCTGTTACCCGATCTCGACCTGGACGGCACATCTGATGGTGACCCGACTGACCCGTACCAGGATATGCTGTGGATGAGCGTGCTGCGATCGCTCAGCGCCTACCAGATGTACCGCCAGAATGTACGGGACCGGGTTAATGCAGAAGACGTGGTCAAATTTCTGTTGCAGGACCCTGAGTTTCCGCGGGCGGTGAATTATTGCCTGCACCAGGTGGAAGACTGTATCGGCGAGCTTTCCGAGCACAAGGCCGCCATCCGCCAGGTACGCCGGGCGCTGCGTAAAACCCGGCAGGCCGATATTCCGCAATTATTGTCAAAAGGCCTGTTCAAGTACCTGGATGAGATGCAGGTTGAAATCGCGGATATTCACGACCAGATTGCAACAACCTGGTTCCTGCCCCCTAACTGACACACCCAGAGCCTGTCGCGATGAAAAACTATTCCTGTGCCTGCGGGCAAATCGTCTATTTTGAAAATAATT
>Ga0209273_10002725_pt1 | contig 13075 bp, 9 predicted proteins | sample tdAd471_FD_187126 | JGI IMG/M metagenome (GOLD analysis project Ga0209273, IMG submission 187126) | Marine sediment microbial communities from the Atlantic coast under amendment with organic carbon and nitrate - tdAd47.1 (SPAdes)... | ecosystem: Environmental > Aquatic > Marine > Coastal >...
CTGTACGATAATATCAGGATGTCGCTCTTTTATTCCTTTTACCATGCGGCCGATAGAAGCAGGGCGGCCAATCCCGGCCATATCTTTGATGCAAATCTCTTCGGCTCCTAATTCGATGTAAGCGTCAGCTAGCTTGATATAGTACTCAACCGTATGCACTGGCGAATGCGTGATAGATAAAGCGCCTTGTGCAATCATGCCTGCTTCTCTAGCATACTGGAAGGATAGTGCTAGGTTTTGTGGATTATTGAGCCCATCAAAAGAACGGGCAATATTTGTACCTTGTTTTTGTTTGACTTTGAACATGAGTTGCCGAATGTCAGCCGCAACGGGGCTCATTCGGATACCGTTTAGGCCCCTTTCCAACATTTGCGTTTGAATGCCGGCTTTATTGAAAGGAGCGGTCCAGCCTCGTACCGCCTTATTCGGATTTTCGCCATAGAGCAGGGAAATCTGTTCAAAGCCTCCACCATTGGTTTCTACTCGTGCAAAGCAGCCCATATCAATAATAGGGTCAGCCACCTTAAGTAATTGATCAAGTCGAGGCATATACTTTCCAGAGGATTGCCACATATCTCGATAGACTAGACAGAGTTTTAATTCTTTTTTCATCGTTTGGTGTTATTCGACTGATTCAAACTGATTAGGACTTTACAACTTCGACTTGTAGCAGGCGACCCTTTCCTTGAGTGGCAACTTCTACACTGGCAGTGAGTACTGCTAATATTTCTGGAGAGATGGTTTCCGTTTTAGAAGGGACGAACCGATCAGCCCTAGAGCCTGACCTAAGACTAGGACTAGACCAACGATTGACGGCAAAAATCAATAATCGGGCACTTAAGACGACCAAAGCCAAAATGAGAAAAACGCTAAGCATCCCCAAAAGCAGAAGTTCGAATGCGAGTTGCATATCTGGTGTCATCGGTTGTTATTTGGTTAGGCCCAGGAAGCCTATTGTTTTACACTTTTGGCTATCCCTACTCCTTATTAACTGTTGTTAGAGAAATTTTCTCCAAAACTAAATGGATAACAAATCTAATAAAACATGGGAATTTCAGCTCTTATCGGAATTTTATTTTATGAAAATAGATGATTTAGTAATGGACAAAGAATAAGTTCCGCATTTTGAGATAGAGATTTTGGTGATAGACAAGGCATTTTTTGAAGGGATAGCAGCGCTATCGCTGAAAAAAATAACGCAGTATAGCGCCAAAAGATCATATGCAAAATCGAGAAGTTATTTTTTGATCATTACTTAGGGCTTATTCTTTAACAAGGAAAGCCGAGCCAAAAAGAATTTCGCTCATTTGGAAGGTAGGGCAAACGCATCAAAATGCTGCCCCTTCACTACTGCGCAGAAGAGCTTTGATGCGTTTGCCCTAAATGGAGGAAGTTATTGGACTTTATGTATGCAAGCTTTGCATAGGGCTCCAAAGCACTAAACCACTTCAGAGAGTGGAGTATCTTTAAATAGATTTTGTTTGGTGGAATGCCCAGCAGAAGCTGGTTCTTCCTTAGATTGGGTGAATGGTCGATTGGCATTCGGACTATCCTTTATCCAAGCTTCTACATCAAAATCGGCAATAGAATTGATGACCAAATCTGGCGCAAAAGCGTAGCTATTTAAGTTTGTCGATTTAGAGACACCACTAAGTGTTAGTACCGTTCGATAGCCTAATTGAATGCCTCCCAGGATATCGGTATCCATCGTGTCGCCAATTATGGTGGTATTGGCGGAATCTAGGCCCAATTTCTTTCTAGCCACTCGCATCATGACCGGACTAGGTTTTCCGACAGAAAATGCTTGGACTCCTGTGGCCTCTTCAATCATAGCCACTACCGATTTAATACCCAAGTTATTCCATCCTGCAATTTTAGGAGAGGGGTCGAGGTTAGTAGCAATTAGTCTAGATCCGTTCAGAATCATCTCAACCGCTAAGTTTACCATTTCTAGTGTGAAATTCCGGCCTTCACCCACGACTACAAAATCTGGATTTTGAGTTACTAAAGAGTAGCCATTTTCATGGAGACTCGTCAATAAACCGCCTTCTCCTAAAACGTAAGCGGAACCCTGTGGTTTTTGTCTGGCTAAAAACCAGCCAGTAGCCATGGCACTGGTGAAAACATCCTCTTCCGAGGCTTCAATACCAATACCTGTCAACTTATTAACGACATCTTTTGGCGTTCGCTGACTATTGTTAGTTAGAAATAAAAATGGAATCTGATTATTTTTTAATGTGGCGATAAAACTATCCGCTCCTGCAATTAGGTCATTACCACTATAAATAACCCCGTCCATGTCAATCAAAAATCCCTTTGCCATAATTGTAATGTTTAATTTGGTTACCAATATTTGTTAGAACCAGCGTACAAAAGTAGGGCCATCACAAATGAAGTGCTAGGCTGAAATTGACTGATTTGTGTGCTATATTAACCTGGTGTGTTAAGAAATTGGCAAGTTGTGTTAAATATGAACATGAATTGCAAAGTGCCTTCGCGAATATTAAGTGGTAGCTAAAACACTAGGTCTAGTTTTTTGTCTTTTATAGCCTCCTCAAAGAATATTATTTCGATTTCGCATTTCCGATTTTATCCAAACATGCTCTTAGCACCGCAACCCAGCTTACTTTTACGAAAGGTTTAGAAAAAAAGACAAAATGTTATGCTACTGTTAAAGTTTTACAATTTTCATTAAATCAGATTTCCTTCAAATTTTAATCAAATTCTGGTCAAGATCGGCCAATACTTTTGTATTAAAGATCAAAGTCATCTAATTGAAGATGATTTTTCTATTCCAACAAAAAGAGACCCTGTCTAAAATATGAAAATGAAATATTCACTTAAGCCTGTCATCACTGTTCTATTCTTGTGTATGTCCACGGTGCTACTAATGGCACAGGACCAAGGACCTGCCGTTCCTGCCGTAGAAATCGAACAACGATCTAAAATCATAGGTAAGGTAGTAGCAGCCGATGGGGGAGAGGTATTGGAATTTGCAGCAGTATCCTTATTCTCTAAAAAAGATAGTGCCTTAGTGACGGGAGGCGTTACCAATGAAAAAGGGGAATTCTCCTTAGACGCAGACCCAGGAGCCTACTATGCAAAGGTGGAATTTATTTCATTTAAGGTCTATTTGGTTGAAGATATCGTTTTGACAGAGGGGCAACGCAAATTGGACTTAGGAACTATCAGTCTTATATCCGATGCTACTGTACTCGCCCAAGTAGAAGTACGAGCCGAGAAGAGTACGATGCAGATGTCATTAGACAAACGTGTTTTTAATGTCGGTAAAGATTTAGCCAACAGGGGGAATTCAGTGACTGAATTGTTAGATAATGTGCCTTCCGTTAGTGTTGATATTGATGGTAATGTAAGTTTGAGAGGCCGCGATAATGTCAGGATTTTGATTGATGGAAAACCTTCCGGCTTGGTGGGTAATGGCGATGCGAATGGTTTACGTAGTCTTCCGGCCAATATGATCGACCGAATTGAAGTGATTACTAATCCTTCTGCCCGTTACGATGCGGCGGGGATGACTGGTATCATCAATATTATATTGCGAAAAGAAAACAAAGCGGGGCTGAACGGGTCTTTCGATATCAATGCAGGTAATCCCGATAATTTTGGGACAGCCCTTAATTTGAACTACCGCCAATCCAAACTCAACTTGTTTGCTAATGTTGGCGTGCGCTATCGCCAAAGCCCTGGTGATAGAAATTTGTACCAAGAGTTTTATAGAAACGATACCACTTTCATTCTAGTAGAGTCGGGTGATCGTTTAAGAGGGGGCTGGTCTAATACGTATCGCTTTGGTATGGATTATAGCTTCACGCCTAAAAGTGTGTTGACTGGTGCTTTTTCTTTACGACAGAGTAATGAGGATAATTACTCCACACTGAATTACGAAGACTTTCTATTCGATCTCGATAACCCAACCCGCGTAACTCGTCGTACAGATGATGAAAAAGAGGATGAAACGGATTTGCAGTATTCTTTGAACTATAAGAAAACCACAGAAAAGAAGGGAGAAGAATTTACGATTGATTTCCAGTATGAAGAAAATACGGAAGTCGAAACCTCTGACTTCTTGGAGCAATATTTTTTGGCGGATCAGACTGCATCAGGAGCCGCGGATTTGTTACAACGTTCTAGTAATGATGAAGGTGTTCGACAGTACCTATTCCAAGTAGATTATGTTTACCCCATTGGAAAAGAAGGCAAATTTGAAGCGGGTTACAGAGGGTCTATCCGAAATATCGATAATGACTACTTGGTAGAGGAATTTGATGATGCCGTCTGGCAGAACCTGGAAGGCCTTAGTAATAATTTTTTATACGATGAAGGCATCCACGGCTTATATCTCTCTGTGGGGAATAAGATCAATAAGTTTTCATACCTCCTAGGATTAAGAGGGGAATATTCAGATGTTCGCACAGAGTTGGTCAATACGAATGAAGTGAATGATCGGAATTATTTTAATCTATTCCCAACAGCTCACATTACTTATGATTTGCCTGGGCAGAATGCGGTACAGTTGAGCTATAGCCGACGAATTAATCGCCCTCGTTTTCGTAACTTAAATCCGTTTTTCTCCTATAGCAATCCGCGAAACTTCCGAGGGGGGAACCCAAACCTAGATCCTGAGTTTACCGATTCCTATGAGTTGGGCCACATTAAGTACTGGGAAAAAGCTTCCTTGAGTTCATCGATTTATTATCGGTATTCTACCGGAGTGATTGAGAACATTAGAACCATCGACAATGTCGGCAATACCTATTCGATACCACAAAACCTAGCCACTGAAAATGCATATGGCCTAGAAGTAACTTACAGTATGAGTCCTTATAAATGGTGGCGCTTGAATGGTGATTTGAATTTTTATCGCTCCTTGACGGATGGTAATAATGTGGGAGCAAACTTATCTGCGGATAACCTGAGTTGGTTTGGGCGTGTCACTTCTATGATGACGATCAAGGAAAAAGTAGATTTCCAATTGCGTTTCAACTATCGCGCACCACGAACCACCACACAAGGAACACAGAAAGCGATGTCAAATGTCGACCTAGCCTTCAGTAAGGACGTCTTGAAGAATAAAGCCACGGTTACCTTTAGTATCAATGATTTGTTCAATACGCAGCTCCGTAGATATACGAGTTTTGGGGATGATTTTTTCTCCGAGGGACAGTACCGCTGGCGACGTCGACAAGTCATGTTATCCTTTAACTATCGCTTGAACCAAAAGAAAAAGCGTGGTGACCGTGAAAGGGGAGGAGATTTTGATGGCGACGGAGAGTTTTAATGTAAAAACGAAAAATCATCAATAGATAAAAAAGCTATTTAACCTATCCTATTTGTAGTCCATTTAGAAATAAGGGGCGTTGCAGTTTGCGGCGCCCTTTTTTTTATTGAAGTTGTTTAAAAAGTACCTACTTTCAAGAATAGAGAACTAAAATAGACAAGGATGCGGTTAGTCATTATTTTACTCACTTCCTGTCTTTTAATCAGCGGCAAAGCAAAGGGACAGGAAGTATATTTGGAAAAGAAAGTAGAACAGGATAGCTTTGTGATATACCTGTTGAATGAATCCTACGTGCCACTCTATGTAGATGTGACGGTCAGTGAGAATATCCCCGCTGATTCGAGGTTTTTTTCAGACTTCATTCTCCCTGCAAAAAGTAAGCCTGAGAAAGTAATAGTTATTCCCATTCATAATGATACGGATACGGCTTGGTTACAAAAGCAAAACTTTGCCTATATCCGCTTACATCATGGAAATCCTTTTGAGGCTAAAACCGATCATACTTATCAATATGGACTCCCTTTCCAGCGGAAAAAGTCTTTCCGTTTGGTGCAGGGTTTTAATGGGGAATATTCCCATCAGGAGCCGAGTTCCAGGTTTGCCTTGGACTTTGCCATGCCGGTGGGCGAAAAGGTTTGTGCGGCTAGAGCAGGATTGGTCGTACTCGTCAAAGCTGATTCTCGGGAAGGTGGCCCTGCGCCGAAATATAAAGGAAAAGACAACCATGTTGTAGTGCTACACGAGGACGGTACGCTGGCCTACTATGTTCATTTGAAATACAAAGGCGCTTTGGTAAAAGAGGGGGAGCAAGTGCGTAAAGGGCAGCTGCTGGGATTATCGGGAAATACTGGCTATTCCACGCGGCCCCACCTCCATTTTGTGATTCGCCAACCGACGCCAGAAGGTCCGATTGCCATCCCTTTTCGCTTTGAAGAGTACCCAGAGATGAATTTGAAGGTGGGGCGGAAGTTGCGGCGGCGGTGATGTTTAATTTGTAATGAATAATGAGGGGCTATCAATTATCAATTGCTCATTACACATTCACCCCTTATTCCGTACTAATTATAAATTATTTTCAAGCACATAAAACTTTCTAGCCCTCCCATCCCTCCTTATAGCGACAATCATAAAGAATTAGTCATTACACCCGAAAAGGGCATGCTGAAAAAAAACGCACACACACTAATTACTAGAGCCAAAACGGGCGATCATGCGGCCTTGAATAAATTGTTTACCGAGTGGTATCCACGGGTGTACAATTGGGGGTATCGCTATTTTGGTGATGAGGAGATGGCGGCCGAAATTAGCCAACAGGCATTCATGGTGATGCAACAGAAATTGAAGCAACTGAAAGACCCCGGCAGCTTTAAATCTTGGTTGTACCGCACCGTGCTTAATCTTTGTCACAATGAGACGAGGCGCCGGAAAATCAATAATAAAGCCGTGGAGCGCTTGACCTATCGAAGTAAAAGAGATACAGCTCCCGCTCCCGATCATCTTTATATGATAAAAGAAAGATCAGAACAAGTATTGGCGGCTTTGGCGCGCCTACCCGAAGAACAGCGAACGGTAGTAATCATGAAGGAATACGAGGATTTGAAGTTTCGAGAGATTGCTGAAATATTGAAGATTTCAGAAAACACAGCTAAATCCAGGTTGTATTACGCCTATAAGGCAATGCGTAAATTTTTTTTGACCCAACCACAGACCAAAGCAATAAGATATGAATAAGGAGGAACAACTCATGGCTTATCTGTACGGCGAAATGAATCCCGAGGAGCGACGAAATTTTGAAGCAGTACTGAAAGAGGATGCGGATTTGAGAAATGAATTGGAGGAAATGCAAGATACTCGATTTCAGCTCGCCGAATTAACAGATATAGAACCACAGGCGACGGTTTTTAACCTGCATAGTGTGGATAAACCCAACTGGCGTACTTGGGGCATAAGATTAGGAATAGCGGCTTCATTCCTCTTACTATTCGGCCTGACCAATGCGCGCCTGGAATTTACAGACCATAGCTTTACCATCGCTTTCGGCGAAAAGACAGTGGATGCCCAGGCGGGAGCCTCATCCATAGCACAGCAAGCGGATGACATCAAAAACGTACTTTTCCAAAAAGAAATGGAATTCAACCAGAAATTGATGGCTTTGGATTCAGTTTGGCAAGTACAATTGGTGACGAATAACGAGACACAGCAAGTGCAATTGGCACAACAGTGGCAGCGCTTCCAGCAAAAAAGACAGGCCGATTTTGCCGCCCTCAAAAAAGAGTTTAAGGAAGAGCAACTACCTCAGTTTGCCGCATTATTGCAGGAAATGCAAGTAGACCAAAAACAGGAAATGCAGTTTTTGTTGACCGAACTGTATGACAATTGGGAGCAAGCACGGGTATATGACCTGAAAGCCATCGAAACGGAATTCGTGAATGTATATAAAAACGTAGAACGAAATCAGACAGAAACAGCAGCTGTACTAGATGATATTGTGAACGGTAATTTTCTAAATTGAAACAACAAATAATGATGAAAAAAATAAGCATACTATTGTTGCTACTGACGCCTTTCTTGGGTTACTCACAAGAAGGAAATAAGACTAAAATAACGAAGGATATAGAGATAGCAGAAAACATATTGTCTTCTCTATTGGAACAGGGCATGGAGGAGGAGACTGGGGTCGCTAGACTAGCCTATGGGATTAATGGAGATGTTGAAGGAACCTATATTGCTGATTTTGGTGCTATGTTCACCATTGGAGGAAGTAGCAGAAGCGGTCATTCAATTATCTCAATTGGAGAAGGATCAAATATCTCTAATAGTTTCCACTATAATTTACGAGGAATAGCTAGGGCTAGGGCTAGGGCTAACAATAAGCAGCCTTACATCCTAAAACTTCATACCGATGATGACAAGAAAGACCAAGGGGACGAAACAGGGGATGTGCAAGTGATCGAAACTTCTTTCGAGCCTTTCGAGTTCTTCAAGGAGGTCACCATGGAATTTTTTGTAGACTATGGTTATCTATTGAAAGGAGTGAAACCACAAGAAAAAGTGCTCATCCGATACGGCCTAGGTAATAGTCGCGCTTTTGCCATCAGTGGTTGGGCCCAAGTAGATGGCTGGGAAGAGGTGGATACCAAAGGTTTTCATGAAGGGGGCAAATATACTGCCACCGTATTGAAGGCCGATATCGATGCTTTGCAAAAAGGGAGTATCAATGAAAGCCAATTCGCAGCAAAGGTAGAATACAGTGAAGGAAAGGTTGAGGTTGAGGATGGAAACAAGGACACAAAGCTGCTCAATTCCATCTTTTCACGATTATATAAAGAAGATTTAAGTGGAAATGCTTGTATCAGTAGTCGCGGTACCCCTCGTTCTGAATACATTCCTGGCCTTGGCATGGTGGTGAATATGCGAATGAATGCCAGATGCAACAATTGGCGAGGTAGCTTTGATCGCTTGGAGTTTTTCCGAGAAGGAGGAGGACAGCGTGGAATAGCGTTGCTAGACTCAGATGAGAAAGAGAGAGCAGAAGAGAACGACAATGATGAGAAAAAAGAGAGCCCAGATGATCACTATGTACCATTCCTGGCTGACTTGCAGGAAAATATCATAGAATATGGAAGCATCGCTAAATCCTTGGAGAAGGATGAAGTGTTGATCTTCAAACTCGATTTTCAAGGCTGTCGTGATTGTGAAATAGTGCCAGATAGACTTAGTGTTTCGGTAAAGCAATCGACATTAGTGGCTTATCGCCAAGGCAAAATGTCACTGGAACAAGCCATCAAACAACTAACAATAATAGAGTAAGTCCTCTTTAGGACAGCGATCACCCGACTGTGGAAAAAAGAATGAGATTATTGGTAACTCATTCCTGAACATCCTCGCACTTGTGAAAAGGCGAGGATGCTTGGGTTTTAGCATATATCATTAGATTATTACACCCAGCAAGTACCTGTTTACGCCAAGGTGTTGCCCAAACAAGCTTGTAAGCTATGATTGCTGGGCAGAAGGAAAGTAAGTCAGAGCCTTTGGCCACGCCCTTTTGATTCAAATTCACATTAATATTTTGATTGCCCCCTCCTTTTCTACATAGATAACTCAAAAAGTAGTATTTTAAGAAACGGTTTTGGACTTAACGTTTTCGAAACAAAATCGATTTTGACATTGTCTAATGTTTGATTGTTGCAACGATAAACTGCCTTATGAACACCCGTTTCTCCTTTAACTTCAAGCGATACCTCATCTGGATTGCCACCAGTTTTTTATTAATATGGCTGATCATAGCCCTTAGTTTGTATGAATCCCAACTCAGTTTTGGCGAATGGCTGGATCAACAGTTAGTGCTCGGGGAAATGCTAGCCAGACATCCCTTCACTTGGTTTCTAGCCCATATACCTTATGGTCTTTTACTATTATCTAAATCGGTCTTTTCGGTATACCAGAAAAAGGGAAAAATGATATTAGCCAAACGACTTTCGGCGATAGTCCTAGTACCTATGGTCTTCGGATTTTTAGGATTGAGATATTCTGACTGGTATACTGCCGAAAAAGACTTTGAGTATGAATGGGATCATACCGCCGAAAATGACTTAGGGCTATCCAATGAACGCTTCAAGAAAGATGGAAAAATCCGTGGTGTTCATTACTTTGGCAGCCGTCGTTTCAAGGGAGATATCATGACACCTATTGCTGAGAATAATATTGAATGGGTCGTACTCGTACCCTATGGATATCAGCAAGAATATAATCAGCCTGAGTTACAAATTTCTCGTACCCGAAGAAGGGATGCCAATCGCCCAAATCAAGCCTCTCGATATCAAAGCTTGATAGATACGGCCAAAAGTAAAAAGCTGGGGGTGATGATAAAGCCACATATCTGGTTGGGTTCTCAAGAGGGCGGGAAATGGCGGTCTGACATTAATATGAAAGATGAAGGGGCCTGGGAAGAATGGAAAGCCAATTATCGTGCTTTTATTTTACATTATGCCAAGATGAGTGAGGAGCAAGAATTGCCTTTTTTCTGTATTGGTGCCGAACTTCACAAAGTTGTATTGGAACAACCTGAGTTTTGGAGAGAATTGATCCGGGACATTCGGAAGGTATACAGCGGTAAGTTAACCTACGGAGCCAATTGGTATTTGGAATATGAAGACGTAGAATTTTGGGATCAACTGGATTATATCGGGATACAAGCCTATTTCCCTTTAACCAAAAAGGAGAACCCTTCCGTGGAAGAGTTGGTCAAGGGATGGAAGCCGCATGTCAAAGACATAGAAGCCTTAGCAAAGAAATATAATAAGCCGGTCCTGTTTACTGAGATTGGTTATAAAAGCTCCTGTGATGCAGCGATCGAACCCTGGGCCTGGGCGAGAAGTTTAGGTGGTTTATATGAAAAAGTATCTACCGAAACACAGGCCAATTGCTATGAAGCCTTCTTTAAGGTTTTTTGGAAAAAAGATTGGTTTGCAGGGGCCCTATTCTGGGAATGGAAGGGCTATGATGGCTCACCGAATAGCCACCAAAGTATCAATTTTACGCCCTACAATAAGCCCGCCGCCAATGTAATGGCTAAATGGTTTGGACGGATGGGGAAAGAGGTGGCGGATTAGGAGGGAATGGGTTGCGAGTTGCGCGGTGTCGCAACCCGCAACCTTCACAACCCGCAACATCAACCTCACTCTATAATAGCCTGATAGACTAAGTTCTTAAATTCGCGGTGTAGCGGATAAAAGCCATGCGGAAGAAACTGCGTGAAGACCATACTTACTAGTTCCTCTGCTGGATCCACCCAAAAGAAAGTATTAGCCAATCCTGACCAGGTGCCTTCTCCTACCGTTCCCATTTCTGGACGATGCGCCAATTCAGTAGTGATCATAAATCCTAAACCAAAGCCGGCTCCGGGGTTAGTTGAACCAACCGTCATTCCGTCCGGAAGATGATTCATCAACATGAGCTGTACCGTCTTCTTACCTAGGATACGCGTACCCTCCAATTCTCCTCCATTTACCAACATCTGCGCAAAACGTAAGTAATCAAGCGGAGTAGAAGTTAGTCCACCTCCACCGGAGAAAAATACGGCAGGTGACTTGATAGCGTTAGTGAACGGGTTTTCAATCGGAAAGATGCCGCCCTTTCCGTCGGGACTATATACGGTTACTATTCGGTCATGCTTTTCTTTAGGTACATGAAAGCCGGTATCGTTCATATCCAATGGATCAAATATGCGTTCTTGTAAATATTCGTCGAGTGGCTTACCAGATATTACTTCCACCAATCGACCTGCTACATCCGTTGAAACGCCATACTCCCAGCGCGCACCTGGCTGAAAATTAAGCGGTAAGGTGGCGATGCGTTCTACGAAGGCTGCAAGGTTCCGACCCGGCTCAAAGATATTAGCCCTAGCATATAAAGTATCTACATGAGTGGGGTTCCATCCATAGCTTAAGCCAGACGTATGGGTCAATAAGTGTTCAACCGTCATTGGTTTTTTCAGGTCAACCAATTCGCCATCTTCGTATACTTTAAGGTCAGCAAAGGCAGGGATGAATTTTGAAACAGGATCATCCAAATGGAATTTCCCTTCTTCAAATAAGGTCATCAATGCTACACTGACGATCGGTTTGGTCATAGAAAAAATCCGGAAAATAGAATTGGGCTGCATCTCTTGTCCACCATCCACTTTTGTCTTACCAAAAGTTTCCAGATGTACGAGCTGCCCTTTTCGGGCCACGGCTGTGACGATACCCCCCAACTTACCTTGGTCAATATAAGACTGCATGCTGGGGTTGATCCGGTTCAAACGTTCGGTAGAAAGGCCCACCGCTTCGGCCGGCTTATTGATCGGTGCGGGCTGAGCCAAGACAAGACTTACCAAGAGCAGACTAGCTACAAAGGCAGGTAGGGCGATTTTAAAAATTCTCATATGGATGTATTTGTTGAAGAACTTAATAGGATTGAGCATTAACTCTCCTGATGAAATTTTAACCAAAAGAGTTGCAAGTTTTAGCCAAAGGTACTTAATCCTATAAAAATACTAGTTTTGTAGAGAACGATTAGGCTATTAATTATGAAGTTGTTTAGCCATCATTTTCAACCAACTTCTTTATGAAACAAAACAAGATGAAACCTTGGACCTACTTTATTTGTCTACTCCTTTTATCCGCTGCCTGTACACGTGATGCAGCGGTAGCTGAAGAGGAAGCGGAGCCCGCCAGTATAGCGGCTAGTTTACCCATGTATAAGTTGGCGCTTAGCGATCTTTCCGCCTTTTCAAACCCTCCTACAGCATGGAAATTAGGCGGCTCGGCCATGGCCGCCACAGAAAAGACGGGCGACTTACAATTGACAGCTGGTACTGGCGTATTGTTGGGTACTGCCAATGAAATTTCGACCGAAATGCAGCATGGTGATCTAGAAATGCAGTTGGAGTTTTTATTACCCAAAGAAGGCCAAGCTCGCCTATTGTTACAAAACAAATATGGCATTCATTTGCAAGATACTTGGCAGCAAGAGGATAAGCGTAGCGGCATGATACTGGGGGCTACAGCAGCAGAAAATGCAGTACCAGCGGTAAATGCCAGTAGAGCCCCCGGCCTATGGCAACGCCTACATTTTTACTTCCAAGCCCCCCGTTTTGACGAAAATGGAAATAAACAGAGCAATGCCAAGATGTTGTATTTAAAACTCAATGACTACACCCTCTTTACAGATCAAGCCTTAGCCGGCCCTTCGGAAGGACTAGGCGGTTCGGCTGAGGTCGCCACAGGCCCTTTC
>Ga0209273_10002736_pt1 | contig 13033 bp, 14 predicted proteins | sample tdAd471_FD_187126 | JGI IMG/M metagenome (GOLD analysis project Ga0209273, IMG submission 187126) | Marine sediment microbial communities from the Atlantic coast under amendment with organic carbon and nitrate - tdAd47.1 (SPAdes)... | ecosystem: Environmental > Aquatic > Marine > Coastal >...
AAAAAGAAAGATCAAAATGGCTGAAGTGATACGCATGCCCCGAATGAGTGATACTATGGAAGAGGGCAATATAGTTGGTTGGTTGAAGGAAGAAGGGGAGGAAATAGAAGCGGGGGATACCATTGCGGAGGTAGAAACAGATAAGGCAACCATGGAATTGGATAGCTTTTTTGATGGCGTATTATTGCATATTGCTATCAAAGAAGGGCCCGTGCCTATTGATGGCGTAATTGCAGTGGTTGGAGAAAAAGGAGAAGACTGGAAAGCAGCAATCGAAGCCGCTGAAGGTAGTAATGGAGCCGCCCAAGCAGAAGCACCAGCAACAGCTGAGTCACCGGCGGAAACCACAGTCGCTTCACCAGCACCAGCACCAGCTGCTCCAGCTGATGACAAGCGCCTAAAAGCAAGTCCATTGGCCAAAAGCATGGCCAAAGAGGCAGGTATAGACATTCATACCATTCAAGGAAGCGGAGATCAGGGGCGAATCGTGAAGAAAGACGTAGAAGCCGTGATTGCTAATCCACCAGCGGCACCAGCACCGGCAGCTCCGCAAGCTGCTCCCGCTGCACCAAAATCGGATAAGCCAGCTCCACCAGCTGTGGTTCCTTTTTCTTTTGGAGGAGGCGAAGCCAATTACGAAGACAAGCCAGTTTCCCAGATGCGCAAGGTAATTGCTCGTCGATTGGGAGAAAGCAAGTTTACTGCACCACATTTCTATCTCACGATAGATATCAATATGGATAAAGCGGTACAACTCCGCAAACGTTTAAAAGAAGTATCTCCTGCTAAAGTATCTTTCAATGATTTGGTGATCAAAGCAGCAGCAGCAGCACTTCGCGAACACCCGGCGGTGAATTCTAGTTGGTTGGGAGACAGTATTCGCACCAATCATGATGTTCACATCGGTGTAGCCGTGGCCGTGCCTGATGGCTTATTAGTGCCTGTGGTTAGATATGCCAATATGAAAACACTTTCGCAGATCAATTCGGAGGTGCGTCATTTGGCCGGTAAAGCGAAGGATAAGCGATTGCAGCCGGATGAGATGCAAGGCAATACTTTTACGATTTCCAATCTAGGCATGTTTGGTATCGAAGAGTTTACAGCCATCATCAATCCACCTGACGCTTGTATTCTAGCCGTAGGTACGATCGTACAAAAACCTATTGTTAAAGAAGGGCAGGTAGTTGTAGGGAATATGATGAAAGTGACACTTAGCTGTGATCACCGCGTAGTAGATGGTGCCACAGGCGCACAATTCCTACAGACTTTCCAAGAAATTCTAGAAGATCCAATTCGTTTATTGGTATAAAGTGTTTGCGTTTGAAAACGGAAGCGCAAAACGATATTGAAAATCGGAAGTCGGAAAACAAGCTTAATTCCGCCTTCCGATTTCTTAATTCTGCCTTCTTCATTTGAGAAACTGCCCATGAAAAGGACCCTGGTATTGGGTGCATCCACCAACCCCTCACGAGCCTCTTATCAAGCGGTTCATCGTTTACTCAATAATGGTCATGAGCCCATTCTGGTGGGCATAAAAAAAGGAGAAGTAGCTGGCATTCCCATTCTGCATGGCGAACCCGAACTAGAAGATATCGATACTATTACGCTTTACATGAACCCAGTAAGGCAGCAACCGCTATATGATTATATACTCGGCCTCTCTGCACGCAGGATCATCTTCAATCCGGGTACGGAGAATGCTGAACTCATTCGATTGGCAAGGGAAAAAAATATGGAAGTAGAGGTGGCTTGTACCTTGGTGATGCTGGCCAGCGCTCAATATTAAGACTTATCCTTTCTTCTATTTATTTCATCTCGGATTTCAGCCGCGCGTTCATAGTTTTCTTCCGCTAGGACTTCATCCAGTAACTGAGACAAATCTTCGACGGAGTAGGAAGAAAGTGATCCATATTTCGGTGCGGGCTTTTTCACTTCTGATTCTACGGCAGCTCCCTCCTCACTTTCATCAATCACGACCCCTGCCGCATCCAAAATAAACTCATAAGTAAAAATCGGGCATTTGAATCGCACAGCCAGTGCTAGCGCATCAGAAGTCCGGGAGTCAATTTCAATCAATTCTCCGTCCTTCAAACAAATCAAACGCGCATAAAAAATGCCGTCCAAGAGATTATTGATAATGACCTCCTTGAGGCTTATATTGAAGGTCTCTAGCGTATTTTTAAACAGATCGTGGGTAAGCGGTCGATTGGGGTTCATTCGCTCCATGGCTACCGCTATGGCTTGGGCTTCAAAGCTACCAATCACAATCGGTAATCTGCGAATGCCATCTTGCTCACCTAATACTACCGCAAAATTTTGCGACTGTGGTACACTATGCGAAAGAGCGACTATATCTAAAGGTATTTTTTTCATAAACTCGGAAAAATTAAAAGGGAATTCCTCTTTACATGACTCACTAATAAGCCCCCCTAAATGGGTCAATACTTATTTTCGAGACCTGTCGACTTACAGGTAATTTACAACTAAATCAGAAAAACTTCAAATTCCCCAAAGGGAGCACAAAAGTAGTAAGAACATGTTTAAATTCTAGTAATTGGCCTGCAAATGTCCCTTTTTTGCTAATGCGTCGTCTCAGAAAGCGGCTTGATAGCAAGCTACCATCCACTTTGCGATCCTAGCCTCAACAAAAACGAACCATTTTCGCCGCAAAGACCAAAATTTAAATATGTTCTAAAATCATTTATAACTTGCTCATACCGTTTTAGCTTCATTCCACAACTGGTCCATTTCTTGCAAACTCATTTCTTCTAAGCGCTTTGGCGCTTTTGATTCTATATATTCAAACCGTTTTTTAAACTTTTGGTTGACCCGCTCCAAAGCTGTTTCCGGATCAATCCCCTCAAAACGAGCATAATTGATAAGGGAAAAAAGTACATCACCAAACTCTTCCTCCTTTCGTTCCTGGCTCATTTTCTTTTCGAGGGTCTCTTTAAACTCTCCTAATTCTTCTTCCACTTTATCCCAAACTTGCTCGCTATTTTCCCATTCGAAACCGACCTGCTTGGTTTTTTCTTGCATTCGGTAAGCCTTCACCATCGCTGGCAGCGACTTGGGCACCCCTTGCAAAACAGATTTCTTGCCCTCTTTCAGCTTTATTTTTTCCCAATTCTGCTTTACCTCTTCTTCGTCCGCTACCTCAAGGTCTCCATAGATGTGCGGATGGCGAACAATCAATTTCTCACAAACGGCATGCAAAGCATCAGCCACATCAAAAGCGCCTTTCTCCTCTGCTATTTTACAATAAAAGACCATATGGAGCATCAAATCGCCAATCTCTTCCTTGATTTCATCCAAATCATTTTCGAGTATCGCATCCGCCAATTCATAGGTTTCCTCTATGGTTAGGTTACGTAAACTTTGCAGGGTTTGTTTTCTATCCCAAGGGCATTTTTCCCGCAATTCATCCATAATGCCTAACAAGCGGCCAAAAGCCTCTTTTTTTTGCTCCATTGTACTCGTTTATTTATCCATTTCAAAACACAAAAATTGTTCGAGAAGTCCTACTTTTGCGCCAATGTTGTAAAAATAGATCACCTATTTGGCAAAAGGTAATTTTCTGTACCATATTGAAGAATCAAACAAATAGAGAACGATCTTGTTTCATTAATAAAACAGAATAGGGATCATGGAATTTTTATATGTATTGGCTTTAGTATTCGGTACTTTCATTATTTCCTTCGCACTCATTAATATTCGACATATTTTCACAGGCAATGAGTTTAGAGGGACATGTGCACAGAACAACCCTATGTTGAAATCAAAAGTTGGGGATTGTACCGTTTGTGGTAAAACAGCAGATGAGGTGTGCAAAATGCCTGAGGTAAAAACAGCCTAGTTAAGGCCTACTATTCTATTTCTTTTAGAATTTGAATAGTATCCGCAATCATATCAGCTGTCACATCCAAGTGCGTGACTAGCCGCACCGTTTGTGGCCCAAAAGGAGAAGCGTTAATGCCCTTTTCTACTAGTTTTTCTAGAAAGGAAGCCGCCGTCCAAGGCGCTTTTACATCAAAAATAACGATATTGGATTGCACTGGGCGAACCTCGCTGACATAGCTGAGTTTTTCCAAGACTGCCCCTATCGCTTTTGCTCTTTCATTGTCTTCTTTCAGCCGCTCAACGTTATTATCCAAGGCATAGATACCAGCCGCAGCTAAATAGCCTGCCTGCCGCATACCACCGCCCATCACTTTCCTAAAACGTCTCGCTTGACGAATAAACTCCTTTTCTCCAATCAATAATGAGCCGACTGGCGCGCCAAGGCCTTTCGACAAGCAGATAGAGATGCTATCAAATAATTCGCCGACGGCCTGGGTAGACTCGCCGGTCTCGACTAATGCATTAAACAATCGAGCACCATCCAAGTGAAGCCGCAGCCCTTTATCTTTGCACACAGCCTTGATCGGCTCGACTTCATCCAAGGTATAATAACTTCCTCCTCCTTTGTTACAGGTATTCTCCAAGACCACTAGCTTACTGATGGGCAACCAATCATAAACAGGCTTTACCGCTGCAGCTACCTGCTCCGCCGTAATTTTTCCATTCGTACCTTTGATCAAATTCATGCTCACGCCTGAGTTGAAAGCATATCCTCCCGTCTCGTATTGGTATACATGAGAATATTCATCACAAATCACCTCATCCAGTGGCTGCGTATGAACTTTGATGGCAATCTGATTGGTCATGGTGCCGGAAGGGCAGAATAGCGCGGCGGGCTTACCAAAGAGTTGAGCGCCTTTTTCTTCTAAGGCATTAACAGTAGGATCTTCACCAAAAACATCGTCTCCTACAGTAGCCTCCATCATCGCTTGAAGCATAGCTGGAGTAGGCTTCGTTACCGTATCACTTATCAAGTTGATCATAGTCTAAATCTATATATCAATTGTAATTTCTCCCTGGAATACCTGCGTAGCCGGGCCACACAACCAGATATCTTTAAATGTATTATTGTTGTACGCAAATTTCACTTTCAGCTCGCCTCCTTTTGCCCGGATGCCAATTTCACGCCCCTTCAACACTTCCCCCTTCCCCTCTTCCCCTCTTAAAAAATCCGCCAAGGCCGCAGCCGTCACCCCCGTTCCACAACTTAGGGTTTCATCCTCTACTCCTCTTTCATAGGTAGCGACTATCAATTCATTCCCTTTTGCTTGTACAAAGTTGACATTGGTTCCCTCTTCCTTAAAGCGGTCGGAATAGCGAATATTTTTTCCTTCGGTCACCACATCGAGCGCTGCCACATCAGGAGAGAAAGTCACATAGTGAGGAGAACCCGTATCCAAGAAATAAAAGTCCGTTCCCTTTTCGACCTTATCGACATCCACCATTTTCAACTCGATCCATCGGGAAGAGATGACGCGGGCATCATGGGGCCCATCTACGGCTATAAAGCGGCAAGTCTCTCCGATCACACCGAGGAAATAAGCAAAAGCGACAATACAGCGTCCGCCATTACCACACATACTGCCCTCATATCCATCTGCATTGAAGTAGACCATCTCAAAATCGTAGCCTTCTTGATGCTGCAGAAGCATCAAACCGTCAGCCCCCACCCCAAAACGGCGGTCACAAATCTTTTCGATGATATCATGGTCCTTTCGGGTTAGGAAAGAGCCTTCTCGGTTATCAATCACCACAAAATCGTTGCCGGTACCTTGGTATTTATAAAAAGGTATATCCATCGCGCTATTTATTTTCGTCTTTTTCTTTTAGTAATGAAGAATAAATAAGTTGGGCCAAGGAGCTAAATATTTTTTCACCAGGCTAGGTGTGAAGAATAAGCATAGCCTAGCTACGCGAATGATGAGCAACGACGGCTGGTGGAAAAAGATAACGCTAATTGGTCTTAGTTATTTATTTTTCATTACTTAGTCGTACCGTATCTTGAGGAATGTCTTCTGACTGTTCCTTAATAATAGGTTCCGCTGATTCTAGTCGCTCTTTCAGCTCGTCTTTATCCATTACTAGAATCCGGATTCCCAATACCGCAAACATAAATACGATGATACCCAGCCCCATAAAAGACATCCGCCATCCCCAGATATTGCCAATATAATCTCCGTCAAAGGGATCTTTCCTTTCTTCTTGCTCTTCATTGCTCATTTTCGCTACAACTTATTGTCTCTAATTTTGTTTTTCAAGTAGCCACAAAAGTATAGTTTAATCGTGTCTTTTTGAAGAATCTTCCGCGCAAGTCAATGGATACTTACAAAATTTTGGGTTAGATTGAGCGTTATATCAACCAGTTGTTCCAAATTCTGACCCGAAAGAGCGGGCTTATCCGAATGAAAAGGTTTCGCAATTGGCATAATGTTGGTTTACGTTTAGTTTATTCCAATGGTATGTGTATTTTAGTGCATTATCTGTAATCCCGATTTTATGAAGCAATATGGTGTCGTAGCAGTTAGTTCAATTTTAAGTGCAATCTTAGCCGTTTTCCTCTATCGCATATTCGAGCAGCCCCGAGAAATTCTTATCCGAGAGTCTCAGCCTGCCAAGTATGCGGCTTACTCTGATGATCCGCTAGATAGTAGCCGTGAGCGTTTGTTTCTTTCTTCCGCTCCTACCAATTTCACTGCTGCTGCCGAAGCTGTGACTCCTGCCGTAGTAAATATCAAAACCATTCAAGGCGGTAACTTTGATCTTTGGGGTTCTAATAACAATTTGAGTTCTTCTTCTGGTTCAGGTGTGATCATCTCACCTGATGGGTATATTGTTACGAATAACCACGTGATCGAGGAGGGAGATGATATTGAGGTAACACTGAATGACAAGCGAGAGTTTGAGGCAAAGGTGATTGGTACGGATCCTTCCACAGATATGGCTTTGATCAAAATCAAAGGAAAAGAATTACCCTATTTGAATTTCGGCAATAGTGATTCGCTACGAGTGGGCGAATGGGTGTTGGCCGTTGGTAGCCCATTTGACCTAGAATCGACGGTAACCGCAGGAATTGTAAGTGCAAAAGCTAGAAATATAGATATACTCGAAGGACAAGATAGAATTGAATCATTTATCCAGACAGATGCCGCCGTTAATCCAGGGAATAGTGGAGGAGCATTGGTCAATACGAATGGGGAATTGATCGGTATTAATACGGCCATTATTACGCGTTCAGGAAGATATGAAGGTTACTCTTTTGCGGTCCCTGCCAACCTGGTGCGAAAAGTAATCAAGGATTTACGAGATTATGGCGTAGTCCAACGTGGAATTATGGGTGTCTATATAGATGAAATCACCAATAATCGGGCGAAAGAGTTGGGCCTTCCTACGGTAGAAGGCGTTTTGATAACAAGAATTAGCCCTGGTGGAAGTGCAGAAGAGGCGGGCATCCAAAAGAACGATGTCATCATCAGTATCAACGGGATAAAAACCAGTACGCTGCCTGAGATGCAAGAATTATTGGGACGTTATCGGCCTGGAAATGTGCTGCGCGTGGAATATTTGCGAAAAGGCCGCCCCTATGAAGTAGAAATCATTCTTAAAGATAAAACGAATGGCGTCGCTAGCATTTCCTCCTCCGAAGAGGCGATTTTGCGAACGCTTGGTTTTGAGCTGAGAAACCTCACCAAAGAGGAAAAAAGACGTATGCAGGTAGATGGTGTGAAAGTCATCAGTATTTATAGAGGTAGTAAAATAGAACGTACCAATATGGATCCTGGCTTTATCATTACCAACCTAGACAATAGGCGAATATCTTCCGTCAAAGAACTCATCAAACAGCTGGAAGATGCAGCAGGAAAGGTAATGCTCGAAGGCATATATGAACATTACCCCGGCTCCTACTATTACGCTTTTCCAATCGACTAATATCGACCACCCGCTTGACCTTAATCATTGATACTTCACCACTACTACACATGACTAAAATTGATCTTGAAAAGAGCAAGAACGAGGACAGTATGAAGCTCTTACTTTCGCAAATGAACCATCGACTAGAAAAAATCAAGTTGGGTGGCGGTACCAAGCGCATTGAAAAACAACACAGTAAAGGAAAACTCACCGCTCGTGAGCGAGTCGATTTTCTGATTGATAAAGATAAACCTTTCCTCGAAATCGGGGCTTTTGTAGGCTACGAAATGTACGAAGAGTATGGCGGGTGCCCTGCGGGAGGCGTAGTCGTAGGGATTGGCTATGTGAGTGGTCGACAATGTATGATTGTCGCCAATGATGCCACGGTAAAGGCGGGCGCCTGGTTTCCTATCTCCGGTAAGAAAAACCTACGCGCACAAGAAATCGCTATGGAAAACCGACTTCCTATCATCTATTTGGTGGATAGTGCAGGGGTCTTTTTACCGCTTCAAGATGAAATTTTTCCAGACAAAGAACACTTCGGTCGCATCTTCCGCAACAATGCCCAAATGTCAAGTATGGGCATCCCTCAGATAGCAGCTATTATGGGTAGTTGCGTAGCGGGCGGCGCCTATTTGCCGATCATGTCTGACGAAGCTTTAATTGTAGATAAAACAGGATCGATATTTCTTGCAGGCCCCTATTTAGTGAAGGCAGCCATTGGAGAAGATGTAGACCAAGAAACCCTTGGTGGGGCAACCACACAATCCGAAATATCAGGCGTGACTGATTATAAAGTACCGGACGATCAAACCTGCTTGCAAACCATCCGAGACTTGGTAGATAAAATGGGAAGCTTTGAAAATGCGGGATTCAGTCGGGTAGCCCCCGCCCCACCCAAGGAAGAGGCTAGTGAAATCCTACAATTCTTCCCCGAGAACCCCTCCAAGCCCTATGACTCGTTAGAGATTCTAAAGCGGCTGGTCGATGACTCGGAACTCACTTTGTATAAAAAGGACTACGGCAAGACCATTATTTGCGCCTACGCCCGTATTGATGGCTGGGCCGTTGGGATCGTTGCCAATAATCGACAGGTGGTTAAAAATGCCAAAGGCGAAATGCAATTTGGTGGGGTAATTTACTCTGATTCCGCGGATAAAGCCACTCGTTTCATCCTAAACTGCAACCAAAAAAAGATTCCACTCGTATTTTTACATGATGTAACTGGCTTTATGGTCGGAACGAGATCGGAACATGGCGGCATCATCAAGGATGGGGCCAAAATGGTTAATGCAGTAGCTAATTCTACTGTTCCCAAATTGACGGTTATCATGGGCAATTCCTATGGAGCCGGAAATTATGCCATGTGTGGAAAAGCTTACGATCCTCGCTTGATCGTGGCCTGGCCAACGGCAAAAGTAGCTGTAATGGGTGGGTCTCAAGCCGCTAAAACGCTTACGCAAATTAGATTGGCCTCTCTAAAAGCTAAAGGAAATGCACCGGATAAAGAAGAGGAAGAGCGATTGTTTAATGAAACCAAAGATCGCTACGACAAACAGACAACGCCCTATTATGCCGCCGCTCGCTTGTGGGTGGATGCTATCATTGATCCACTAAGTACACGGCAATGGATTTCGGCTGGTATCGAAGCGGCTAATAATGCACCTATTGCCCGTTTCAACCCCGGAGTAATCCAAACTTAATAGGCAGGTCGAAAATCGCCTCGCCAGATAAGCTGGAGATGTTCGAATGGGTGGCTCTAGTCTATTTGGCGCCTAATTTTCCGATTGCTCGCATTGCGTTCCCATTTTGTATACTTGCCAACATATTTATTATTATTTATTTGCCCACGTAATCCTGATGAAACAGAAAGAACAAGAAAACAATAAATTAGTAGCATGGCTCAAAAGAATTGGGCTGGCAGGTTTTCTTTTCTTTCTCATCAAAGGCTTAGTCTGGATTGCTATTTTTATGGGTATCGGACAATGTTTTTAAATTTCCCAGATAATGCTTATGAAATGGGCTTACCTGCTTGTATTGGTATTTCATGTAGTTGCTGCTAGTGGACAAGCTATTATTCCACTCCGAAATCCCTCGATGGAAGCCCTTCCTGGTCCCGCCAAGACACCTTCTTTCTGGCATTTTTGTGGGCCTCCACAAGAAACCCCTCCTGATGTACACCCTTCTGGTGCATTCGGCATTCAAAAAAAAGCCGCTCATGGCCAAACTTATATCGGCTTAGTGGTGAGAGATAATGGTACGACCGAAAAGATCTCTCAGCGACTGGAAACCCCTTTGAAAGCCGGCCAAACCTATCGTTTTCAATGCTATGTCGCGCGCCCCGAAATCTATCGAAGCATTAGCCGTTCCACTATGCAACCTGATTCCTTTACTCGGGCTATACGCCTGCGTCTTTGGGGCGTACAACATTGCGAAAAGATACGCTTATTGGGTAGCACACCATTGATCACTAATACCGATTGGCAGCTTTACCAATTTGAATTTACCCCCGATCAAACAATCAATGGAATCATGTTTGAAGCCTGGTATGATACGGATGAAGCCTATTACAATGGAGGAATTTTTCTGGACCTCGTCTCCCCTATTTATAAAGTTAGCCAAAGTGCCATTCACCCACCTAGCATTCCTGCGCTTTCAGATACTGAATCACTGCGGAGTTTTATCTACCAGGAAACCCAAAAAATTAAGCTAACGAATACAGACCTTCTACATAAAGAATTCATTATCGATAGCGATTCTTGCTATTATTTCACGGCTCTCCCCTTATGGGATATTGGCCGAATGCTGAGCAAGTCTGCCAAGGCAAAGGTGCACGTAGCCGCGACAAGTAAGATGGCCCGTCACCAGAGAGAAGTCATTATGGAAGCCCTACAATTGGGTGGTTTGCCTGCCTCTCGCATCAAATGGCATCGGCTAAAAAAACCACCCAAAGGAAAGCGTTGGATGGCTAGCGATCCCAAGCAACAAATCTTTATCGGCTTGAGTGGTATCTAAGGAATGGGACAAATACGGTTTATCAGATGAAAGTTGAAGGTTTATGAGAGCCTGTTGGGAGGTAGCCCAAAGGTATTTAGTGCTTATAGCTGTACTTTGTTGTTCCAAAGCGTATCTTCACTCTTAAAATCAAGACTTTGGATTATTTAGCAAAAACACTCGCGGGTTTAGAAGAAGTATTAGCCAATGAACTCAGTTCCCTAGGAGCTGAGAAAATTGAAGTAGGGAACCGCGTCGTGAGATTCTCTGGAGACAAAGCACTGATGTATCGTGCTAATCTAGAATTACGTACCGCCCTCCGCATTTTAGTGCCGATCCATCGGTTTCGTGTCCGACACCAAAATGAATTATATAAAAAGGTGCAGCAAGTAGATTGGTCAAAGTACCTGGACTTAACCGATACCTTAGCTGTTGATGCAGTGACTAATTCCGATTTTATCCGGCATTCTCATTATGCTGCCTTGAAGACCAAAGATGCTATTGTCGATCAATTCAGAGATAAAACGGGACGGCGACCTGATGTGGATATCAAAACGCCTACCATTCGATTGCACCTGCACGTTCGCAATGACTGGGGTACGATTTTATTAGACAGCTCCGGCGATTCCCTGCACAAGCGTGGCTACCGCCAAGTGAGTGTGGCCGCTCCTATCAACGAGGTATTAGCAGCGGGGATGATTATGCTAGCGGGTTGGAAAGGCGATTCACCCTTTGTTGATCCTATGTGTGGTTCTGGTACGCTACCGATTGAAGCTGCACTTATCGCCTATAACACGCCGCCTCAGATTCTACGTAAAAGTTTCGGCTTTATGCGCTGGAAGGACTTTGATGCCGGTCTTTGGAGGCAGGTTAAAAAGCAGGCCCTGGCCCAAAAAACGCCTTTTACACACACCATCTGGGCAAGTGATACAGAAAGTGAAGCTATCGAAGCCATCGAAACTAATTTGAGAAGCCTAGATCTTATCCGCAAAGTCGAGGTACGCCGTATAGATTTCCTTAAACTTAGCCCACCAGAAAGGCCCGGACTTTTGATGATGAATCCGCCTTATGATGAGCGATTGGAGTACAGTGATATCAATAACTTCTACAAAGATATAGGAGATCAACTCAAACAAACTTATTCAGGGTGGGAAGCCTGGATCATTTCTTCCAATAAGGAAGCTTTAAAGCACATTGGTCTCCGGCCTTCCAGAAAAACAACCCTTTATAATGGAGCCTTGGAGTGTAAATTCCATAAATTTGAAATGTATAAGGGAACGAAAAAAGATAAGGGGCAAACAGCCTAACAACATCAACTATATGAAGTACTTATCGATCATCACGGCTATGATTCTACTTGGTTTTTCCACTCCGGAAATACAAGCCCAAGTTCGCTTGAGTGGACAGTCTCTTCCCGAATTGAGGCAGGTGAACCCATTGCCCATCCGCAGTACTTTCTTTAGTCAGAGCATTCAATACCTAAGCCTTTTAACGACTCATCCGCAGTCAACTTCTCAGCTTAACTTCACAGAACCAGCACCTACTCGGCTTCCTCAGGCTTGGGCCTATCAAGATTTAGCCTTTTTCTGCCGACTAGAGGTTAAGCTAGAAAAAGCGACAAATTTCCCTATAAAATTCCGATTGGGAGAAGTGCAATATGCCGAGAATCGAGAAGGAAAGTATGGTGGTTTGCAACAGCAGCTGGGTAATTAGTGGACTCAGACTTCAGAAGTGGGTTGGTCGATACTATCAAAAATATTTCTTCTTGTGCGTACCATTTTTGGATATAAATATTCAGTTTGGTCATCCAGTTCGGCGATTAGGTTTCACTCAATTGTCCTGTTTTTCAATAGCTGAAGTGTTCGGGCTAGCTTGGATTTACTTTCGGTGACCTACTTTTTTTCATCGCCAAAAAAAGTAGGCAAAAAACGCTAGGCAAAACGTAACTCGTCCCTCAAACAGTGTTTTGCCGGGCCACCCGCATATGGCGTAGCCTAACGGCTACAATAATAGTTTTTGGCTGTCGCCAAGGGCTTAGTCACCCCACGAGATGTGAACATCAGGAGTGTATTAATTTAGTTGTAATGCAAGCACTAACAGATAGTTATGTTTGTTCGACTGGAGAGGTTGGGGTGATGGGCATTATTCATTTTAGTGAAGAGTTAGCCCGAAATCCGTTAAAAACGGTACATTGCTTGAGCTTAAACAATCCCAAAGTTGAAATAAAACT
>Ga0209273_10002739_pt1 | contig 13025 bp, 7 predicted proteins | sample tdAd471_FD_187126 | JGI IMG/M metagenome (GOLD analysis project Ga0209273, IMG submission 187126) | Marine sediment microbial communities from the Atlantic coast under amendment with organic carbon and nitrate - tdAd47.1 (SPAdes)... | ecosystem: Environmental > Aquatic > Marine > Coastal >...
CATGAGCGGGTTCGCATGCGGTTTCTTGACCATATAGAAGCCAAAGGCCACCCCGCCGATCACGGCGGCTGATCCCACGATGAAAGCGCGGCGGGTATAGGTTTTGATCTTGCCCATGATCAGGCCTCCTGCAGCTTGGCAGCCGCGGCCCTGATGGCCTCGCGGATGCGCGGATAGGTTCCGCAGCGACACAGGTTGCCAGACATGGCATCGTCAATATCCTGATCGGATGGGTTCGGGTTTTCCGCAAGCAAGGATGCTGCCTGCATCACCTGCCCGGATTGGCAATAGCCGCACTGGGCCACCTGCTTTTCAATCCAGGCTTCCTGCACGATATGTAAGGCATCAGGCGTACCAAGGCCTTCAATGGTTGTCACCTCCACCCCAGCAGCATCCGCCGCAGGCACCTGGCAAGACCGCATGGCGACACCATCAATATGCACAGTGCAGGCACCACACTGGGCCACACCGCAGCCATACTTCACGCCTTTGATGTTCAGTTCGTCCCGAAGCACCCACAAAAGGGGCATATCGCCTTCCACATCCACATCATAGGACGTGCCGTTGACTTTCAGCTGCATGAAGGGCCTCCCGCTTTCCTGCCAATTTGACGGCAAGCTTACCAAGAAAGCGGCATTCTCCAAAAGTTATATGCGAGCACAATGCAGAAAGGGTGGCTGAGGCCACCCTCTGCCCCCTAGCCTTCGTGCCGGAAAACGACAGTGCCAAGAGGCGGCAAGGTCAGCATCAGCGAATAAGGCTTGATATGCCAGGGCACGTTTTCCGCCGCGTGACCACCATAATTGCCAACATCTGACCCGCCATAATGGGCGGAATCCGTGTTCATCACCTCCGCCCAGTGGCCGCCATAGGGCACACCAACCCGGTAGCCATGACGCGGCACGGGCGAGAAGTTGCACACAACAAGGCATGGCGGGTCGCCGGGGTCGCCCCAGCGCAGGAAGCTGACCACATTGTCTTCCGCCGCCCCGCCGTCGATCCACTCAAAGCCATCGGCCGTGCAGTCACGGCGGTGAAGGGCTGGTGTGCTGGCGTAAAGTCGGTTCAGATCGCCTACAAGCGTCTGGATGTTTTTGTGGTCGGCGTTTTCCAATAGGTGCCAATCAAGGCTGGCGTCCGCATTCCATTCCCGTTCCTGGGCAAACTCCCCCCCCATGAACAGCAATTTCTTGCCTGGGTGCGTCCACATGAAGCCATAGTAGGCACGCAGGTTCGCAAACTTCTGCCAGCGATCGCCCGGCATGCGCCCAATCAGCGAACCCTTACCGTGCACCACTTCATCGTGGCTGAGAGGCAGAATGTAATTTTCCGAAAAAGCATAATTAATACCGAAGGTTAGCTGGTGGTGATGATGCTTCCTGTGAACCGGCTCCTTGCTCATGTAATCGAGCGTATCGTTCATCCAGCCCATGTTCCACTTGAAGCCGAAACCTAGCCCGCCAGCGCTTGTGGGCGAGGAAACACCCGGCCAGGCCGTTGATTCTTCCGCCACCGTCATAATGCCGCCTGACAGGCTGTAGACCCGCTCGTTCATATGCTTGAGGAACTGGATCGCCTCCAGGTTTTCATTGCCACCATGCTCGTTCGGGATCCACTCGCCCTCTTCACGGCTATAGTCCAGGTAAAGCATCGACGCCACAGCATCCACGCGTAGGCCGTCCAGATGATATTCCTCCAGCCAAAATTGGGCGTTCGAGACCAGATAATTTTCCACCTCACGCCTGCCGAAATTGAAGATCAGCGTATTCCAGTCCGGGTGAAAGCCCTTCTTTGGGTCGGCGTGCTCATAAAGATGCGTCCCGTCAAAATGCGCCAGGCCGTGCTCATCAGACGGGAAGTGGCCGGGCACCCAGTCAAGGATCACGCCAATACCCGCTTCATGGCAGGCGTTCACAAAGGCCTTGAAATCAGCGGGCGTGCCGAAACGGCGCGTGGGCGAATAAAGCCCCACGGGCTGGTACCCCCACGACCCGTCAAACGGATGCTCAGTTACCGGCAGCAACTCGATATGGGTGAAGCCAAGGCCCTTCACATAGGGGATCAGCTTTTCGGCCAGATCGTGATAATTCAGGAACGGGTTTTCCGCGTCCCATGTGCGCTGCCATGACCCCAGGTGGACCTCGTAAACCGAAATCGGCTTGGTGCGGTCCTGCAGGGCGCCGCGGCCCTTCATCCAGCCTTCGTCTGTCCAGTCATAGCCCTTAAGGTCCCGCACGACAGACGCCGTGTTCGGGCGGCATTCGGTACCGAAGGCGAAGGGGTCAGACTTCAGCGGCAATTGCCTGCCGTCTGCCCCGAAGATACAGAATTTATAGTGCGCACCCTCCTCAATGCCCGGCACAAAAAGTTCCCAGATACCGCTGGCACCACGCGACCGCATGGGGTGCTGGGCAGCGTTCCAATGGTTGAAGTCCCCCACCACACTCACGTTAGAGGCCGATGGCGCCCAAACGGCGAAATGCGTGCCATCTGCGCCCTCATGCGTCATCACATGCGCGCCCAGGCATTCATAGGCTCGCTCATGGCTGCCTTCGGAAAGCAGATGCAGGTTGAAATCATCCAGTACAGGGCCAAAGCGGTAAGGATCGTCATAGGTCCAGCTATGCTCGCCCTGCCATGCTTTGAGCCGGTAACCGCTTTTCGCTTTTGAGGCCGCGAGCGTACCTTCGAACAGGCCGTGGTCGCCAATCTTCTTGAGCGTTGTGACTGGCGCCCTGCCCTTTGGCGTGAATACTTCCACGCGCTCAGCCCCAGGTGCTATAGTGCGGATGACGGTAGTCTTGCCCGAAGGATGGCGACCAAGGCATGCAAACGGGTCTCCATGACGCCCTGCCTCAAGAGCACTCACCTCGCCTGCATCCAAGGCCCCTCTACTTTCAGAACTCATGCTGTCCCCTCGCACACTAGAGCGCTTTCCAGATATCGTTCGCATAGCCCCGGATTGTCCGGTCAGCCGAGAACCAACCCATGTTGGCTGTGTTCAGCACCGCCATACGGTGCCATGTATCCTGGTCCTTGAACACGCCATCAATCTTGCGCTGGATGTCCCAGTAAGCCTGGAAGTCCGGGGTTACCTGAAAATAATCGTGCGCAAGGACATTGTCGACAATGCCCTTAAAGCGCTCGGTGTCTCCGTTTGAGTAGAAACCGCTTGATATCTGCGTCACCACCTCCTGAAGGCGCGGCGTTTCTGCCACTGTCACCCAAGGCTGGCTGCCGCCGTGCTGGCGGGAAGCCACTTCATCTGCCTCCAGGCCGAAGATGAAGATATTGTCGTCGCCGACATGCTCTTTGATCTCAACATTCGCGCCGTCCAGTGTGCCGACAGTCAGTGCGCCATTCAGGGCAAATTTCATATTGCCAGTGCCTGATGCCTCGAACCCCGCAGTTGAAATCTGTTCCGACAGGTCAGCGCCCGGGATCAGGATTTCCGCGGCCGACACGTTATAGTTCGGCAGGAACACGAGCTTCAGAAGGCCGTCCACGTCTGGGTCATTATTGATCACCTTGGCAGCGTCGTTGATCAGCTTGATGATCAGCTTCGCCAGCGTATAGCTTGGCGCGGCCTTACCTGCGAAAATTTTCACGCGCGGCTGCCATCCGGCCTTGGGGTCCGCCTTCATGGCGTTATAAAGCGCCATGGTCTCCAGCGCGTTCATCAGCTGACGCTTATATTCATGGATGCGCTTGATCTGGATATCGAAAAGCGCTGTCGGGTCCACCTTGATGCCAACTTCGCTTTGAATATAGGCCGCCAGCCGCTTCTTGTTTTCAAGCTTTACTGCTTTGAACTTATCTCGGAACGCCTTGTCTTCGGCATAAGGCGCAAGCTCAGAAATATGGCTCAGGTCCCCAATCCAATCCTCACCGATTGTCTCGGTAATCAGCTCCGCAAGGCCGGGGTTGCACTCCTTCAGCCAGCGGCGCGGCGTGATGCCGTTTGTCTGGTTCAGAATGCGGTCCGGGTACACTTCGTGAAGGTCCTTGAACACCGTCTGTTTCATCAACTCGGTATGCAGCGCCGATACGCCATTCACCCGTTGCGCCCCGATGAAGGCCAGGTTCCCCATGCGAACCCAGCCACCATGGTGCGGGTCAATCGCCTGCATTGGTGCGGGGTCCTTGCCTTCAAACTTGGCACGAATTTCGGCTGCGAACAGATTATCGATCTCGCGGATGATCTGCAGGTGGCGTGGCAGGCAGCGCTCGATCAGCTCAAGCGGCCATTTCTCGAGCGCTTCAGGCAGAAGCGTGTGGTTGGTATAGTTGAGGCAGCCGCGCGCAATCTCGAATGATTGCACGAATTCCATGTCGTGTTCATCCACCAGCAGCCGCACCAATTCGGGCACCGCGATGGCCGGGTGCGTGTCATTCAGCTGGATCGCAACATGCTTCGGCAGCGCCGTCAGGTCCTTGTTGTCCAACAGGAAGCGGTGCAGCAGATCCTGCAAGCTGGCGGACGTGAAGAAGACTTCCTGCTTCAAGCGAAGTTCCCGCCCTTCCGCCGTATGATCGCCCGGATAGAGCACCTTGGTGATCGATTCCGCCAGCACCTGCTGACGCGATGCGGCCATGAATTCACCCTGGTTGAATTGGTGCAGATTCAGCGTTTCCGCTGATCGGGCAGACCACAGCCGAAGAGTGTTCACATGCTTGCCCTGCCAGCCTGCGATCGGCGTATCAAACGCGCCGGCTAGGATGCGCTCGCTTGGTGTCCACACCATTTTGCCCTGCGCGTCCTGCTGCACAGAGCCACCGAAACTGATGGGGTAGGATACTTCAGGCCGGTGGAATTCCCAGTTATTGCCGAAGATCAGCCAGTCTTCGGGCTCCTCTAGCTGCCAACCGTCCTGGAAGCTTTGGCGGAAAATACCGTGCTCGTACCGGATACCGTAGCCCATGCCGGCCACGCCCACTGTGGCCATCGAATCCAGGAAACAGGCCGCCAGACGCCCCAGCCCGCCGTTCCCAAGCGCAGGGTCGGGCTCTGCCTCCAGGATTTCCTGCAGGTCAAGACCATGCTCCGAGAAAAAGCCTTTCGCCTCAGCAGTTAGCCCCATGTTTGAGATGGCGTCTTCAAGAAGCCGCCCGATCATGAATTCCATCGACAGATAATAAACCCGCTTGGCTTTTTCCTTGTAAATGCGGCGGGTGGTATCCATCCAGCCGTCGACCATGCGGTCCCGCACCGCAAGCGATAGGGCCGCACACCAATCACGCCGGACCGCGTGCGATGCATCCTTGCCCACCGAATAAACAAGGTGCCGAAGAACGGCCTCACCGAGGGGAACATTTTTCGGGTCGAGAGATTCGGGCAACTTCTCAAGCTTGGTATCTGTCATAATATCTTAGCCTTGCTGGGGTAATCGGTCATGGCGGTCGGGGGCTTCGTTGCCATCGACGGATGTATAGAAAAGAAAACCGAATATGTTGCAGTTTGGTTATTTGCCGATGATGTTTTCATTGTGTGGCACACTCAGCACAAATCGGTTTTTCTTTGCGTGTTTCAGTTGCACGCTTTGAACTATTTATGCAATGATAGCGCTGTCATTGCAATATTATTTGCCAGATTATAGATTTATGCCCGCATTTCAACAGGGAGGCAACCTTGACCCCACCACTCGCATCCAAACCGTATTCCCGTCATGCCATGGCATATGTTCTGGCCGGTGGTCGCGGTAGTCGCCTGAAGGAGCTGACAGACAAGCGCGCCAAGCCAGCTGTATATTTTGGCGGCAAAAGCCGGATCATCGATTTTGCCTTATCGAACGCCATGAATTCGGGTATCCGGCGGATCGGGGTTGCAACCCAATATAAGGCGCACAGCCTGATCAGGCACCTGCAAAGGGGCTGGAACTTCTACCGCGCCGAACGGAACGAAAGCTTCGACATCCTGCCAGCAAGTCAGCGCGTCACCGAGAACCAGTGGTATGAAGGCACGGCAGACGCGGTATACCAGAATATCGACATTATCGAATCATACGCGCCTAAATTCATGGTGATCCTGGCGGGCGACCATGTCTATAAGATGGACTATGAAATCATGCTGGAGGAGCACGTGAACTCTGGCGCGGATGTCACCATCGGCTGCCTGGAAGTAACGCCCGAGGAAGCCAAAGGCTTTGGCGTGATGCATGTGGACGATGGCGATTTCATCACCGACTTCCTGGAGAAGCCGGCGGACCCGCCGACGATTCCGGGCAAGCCGCATGCCTGCCTAGCATCCATGGGCATCTATGTGTTCGAGACCAAGTTCCTTTTTGACCTGCTGCGCCGCGACGCCGCAAACCCGACAAGCAGCCGAGATTTCGGCAAGGACATCATCCCCTACATCGTGGAAAACGGGAAAGCCTTCGCCCACCGCTTCACCAAATCCTGCGTGCGCGCCGTGCCCGGCGGAGAAGCCTACTGGCGAGATGTGGGCACCGTGGACAGTTACTGGGAAGCCAACCTTGACCTGGCAACCATCGAGCCTGGCTTGAACCTCTATGACCGCGAATGGCCCATCTGGACCTACGCGGAAATCACGCCGCCCGCAAAGTTCATTCACGACCAGGACGGCCGCCGCGGCGCGGGCGTAAACTCGCTTGTAGCCGGTGGCTGCATCGTATCGGGTAGCCGGGTTGACAGGTCTCTCCTGTTCACCGGCGTGCATGCGCATTCTTATAGCCGCCTAAAGCGAACGGTTGTGCTCCCTTACGTCACCATCAACAGGGATGCCCGCATCAAGGACGCGGTGATTGACCGGGGCGTGACCATTCCAAAAGGGCTTGTCGTGGGTGAAGACCCTGTCGAGGATGCGCGCCGCTTCCGCCGCACAGATAAAGGCGTCTGCCTGATCACCCAGACCATGATCGACAAGCTGGAGGACAATTAATGCCCAAGGCCAGCGCGCGGCGAGTTCTCTTCGTTGCGTCAGAATGCTTTCCACTCCTGAAGACCGGGGGACTGGCGGATGTCGCCGGTGCCCTACCCCTTGAGCTTGCCAAATCGGGTCTCGATGTGCGCATGCTGCTGCCTGCCTTCCCGGCTGTGAAAGCAGGGGCGAAGCGCCCAAAGAAACTGGCGAAAATCAAGGACCTGTTCGGCGCGCCAGCAGCGCTCTACAGCGCCACGGCGGCAACAGGACTGAAGCTGTTCATGCTGGATGCACCGCATCTTTATGACATTGGAGGCAACCCTTATCTGGACAGCAAAGGCAAGGACCGGGCGGACAACCATATCCGCTATGCAGCCCTATCTTTTGCTGCCGCAGAGCTTGCCTTGGGGCGCCTCACTGACTGGAAGGCAGACATTGTCCATGCCCATGACTGGCAGGCGGGACTGACAGCGGCTTACCTGTCGCTGGAAGATGGCCCGCGTCCCAAAACCGTGTTCACCATTCACAATCTTGCGTTCCAGGGACTGTTCGACAAAAAGCACTTGGCATCCCTTAAACTGCCCCGCAGCCTGTTCCATCAGGAGGGAATCGAATATTGGGACCAGATCGGGTTCCTTAAGGCAGGCATCGCCTATAGCGACCATGTCACCACAGTAAGTCCGTCTTACGCGGCGGAGATCGCCACAGAAGACAAAGGCATGGGGCTTGGCGGGCTCTTGGGGAGCCTGGGCCCAAAGCTTTCGGGCATCGTGAACGGTATCGACACGGATGTCTGGAACCCGGAAACAGATCCTGCCATCCCCGCACCTTACAGCCGACAGAAGACCGCTGGCAAAGCGAAATGCAAGCAGGCGCTGCAGGCGGAAATGGGCCTAAGGCAGGACGCCAAAACACCACTTTTCTGCGTGATCAGCCGGATGACAGACCAGAAGGGCCTTGATCTACTTCTGGAAGCCGTGCCGCATATTGTCGGCAATGGTGCACAGCTCGCGGTGCTCGGATCCGGCGACAAAGATCTGGAAACTGGCTTCATGAAAGCCGCCAAAGGCCACCCTGGTATGGTGAGCACTACAATCGGCTATGATGAAGCTATGTCCCACCGCATACAAGCGGGGGCGGATGTGATCTTTGTCCCGTCCCGGTTTGAGCCCTGCGGCCTGACACAACTTTGCGCCATGCGCTATGGCACGCTGCCGCTGGTGGCGCGGGTGGGTGGCCTTGCTGACACCGTGATTGACGCCAACCTGGCAGCGCTGCAGGTAGGGACCGGCACCGGTTTCATGTTCAGCCCGGTCACACAGGATGCCCTGCGCGCCGCATTTGACCGGGCGCTTAAGGCCTATGGCAACAAAGCCACCTGGCGCAAATTGGTGCGTGGCGCCATGGGCTATGACGTCAGTTGGCAAGCACCGGCTGCAGCCTATGCCGCGGTCTATGATGCGCTAACCAAAGACTGAGGGGTATTTGATGACCAAAGGGGCTGTGATGCAGCCGGGACGGCCAAATCCCCTTGGCGCCACACCGCTTGAAGGCGGCACCAATTTTGCGCTGTTTTCCGAGAACGCAACAGGGGTGGACCTGTGCCTGTTTGCGTCAGATGGCAAGCGTGAAGTCGCGCGCCATGCCCTGCCGGAACGTACAGGCAACATATGGCACGGCTTCCTGCCGAGCGTGACAGACGGTCAGCTTTATGGCTACCGCGTTCACGGCCCCTATGGGCCAAAGGAAGGTCACCGTTTCAATGCTAATAAACTGCTGATCGACCCATACGCCAAAAGGCTGTCGGGCACCTTCGGCGACCGGCGGGTCCTTCTGGGGTATGATCCCGGCCACACAGAGAAAGACCTGTCCTTCTGCACGCTAGACAGCGCATCCCACATGCCCAAATGTGTGGTCGGCGCACCTGCCTTTCGTTGGGGCAAGGACACGCCACCAGACACCCCCATGGCAAACACCATTTTCTATGAAGCCCATGTGAAGGGCCTTACGCGCCTGCATATGGGTGTTCCCGCCAAGGCGCGCGGCACATTTGAAGGGCTGGCCGCACCCAAAATGCTGGATCACCTGGTCAAGCTAGGCGTCTCGGCCGTTGAGCTGCTGCCGATCCAAAGCTTCTTCCCGGAGCCCCGCCTGACGGACATGGGGCTCACTAACTATTGGGGCTATAACCCCATCAATTATTTTGTTCCAGAACCCGCCTATATGGGCCCTTCGGGCGAACAGTCATTCCAGAAGATGGTGCGTGCGCTGCACACAGCCGGGATCGAAGTCATTTTGGATGTGGTCTATAACCACACAGCCGAAAGCTGGGAACTTGGCCCAACCCTTTCCTACCGCGGCATTGACAACGCCAGTTATTACCGGCTGCAACCGGATGCCCCGCGCTTTTACGTTAATGACACCGGCTGCGGCAACAGCCTGCGTACCGACCACCCCATGGTGATGCGCATGGTAATGGATAGCCTGCGCCACTGGGTTACAGACATGCATGTGGATGGCTTCCGCTTTGACCTGGCCCCCACCATGGCCCGCACCCAAGAAGGCTTCTGTACCGATGCCCCTCTCATAGCCGCCATGCAGCAGGACCCGGTCCTCGCGGGTGTCAAACTCATCATGGAGCCATGGGACGTGGGACCGCACGGTTACCAGCTTGGAAGTTTCCCGGCAGGCATCGCCGAATGGAACGACCGCTACCGCGACCAGGTGCGCAGCTACTGGCGCGGCCACAAGGGCGCGAAGGCCGACCTGGCAGGCGGCCTATTGGGGTCTGCCGACATATTCGATGCGCGCCACCGCAAACCGCAGGATAGCGTGAATTTCATCACCAGCCATGACGGCTTCAACCTCACGGACCTGGTAAGCTATAGTTACAAACGCAATGAAGCCAACGGCGAACAGAACCGCGACGGGCACGGCCACAATATCAGTGACAATTGCGGCCATGAAGGCGCGACGGATGATGCGGCCATTCTGGCGCGCCGGACAAGGCGCAAGCGCAACCTTCTGGCCACGCTGATATTATCGCAGGGCACGCCGATGCTGCTGGCGGGAGATGAGATCGGCCACAGCCAGCAAGGCAACAATAACGCCTATTGCCAGGACAATGAAATCACCTGGCTTGATTGGGCTGGCACTGACGCCGACCTGACGGATTTTGTGGCGGGACTAATCCGATTACGAAAAACCAACGCTTTGCTAAGACAAGAGAAATACCTGCATGACGCCAACGAGGTTGAATGGTTGGACGCCGGTGGCGGACCGCTTGAAGGCAGTGCTTGGCACTCCGACACCAGCCATTTCGGATGCCTCTTGAAGGGCCAATCGGAAGCGCTGTTAATGATGATGAACGCGGACGCAACAGATGTGGACTTCCGCCTGCCTGGCGGAGATTGGGCATGCGTGCTAAACACCGGCAGCGAGACGCCATTTAAAGAAACCCACACCGATAGCCAGGCTATCAGCCTCAAGGGTGAAAGTGTCATGCTATTGAAAGGCAGCCCACATGCTTGACGGCGAACTCTTGCACCGGCTTTGCCACGCGTATGGCATTCAGGAAGGCTTCCATGACCTGAGCGGCCATTTTCACCAGGCGTCGGCCGAAACCAGGAACATGCTGCTTGAAAACTTCGGCGTGCCGATCGGCGATGAAAAGCGCGCTTGGCAGCACCTACTGGGCCGCGAGGAAGACCAGCGCCGCCCCCTGCCTCATACGGTTGTTATCAGATATGCGCATGAGGGCATGACCCTTTGGCCCGCCCGCGCTGACGACCATACGATCCCGTGGCGGATGATCATGGAAGATGGCAATTTCCTTGAAGGCGAGGCGCGCAGCGATAATGGCATTAATATCCCCAGCAACACACCACTTGGATACCACCGGCTTGAGCTGTGGCCCGATAGCGGGGCAATGCAGGAAAGCTTCCTGATCATCGCCCCCCAATCCGCCCGGCATGTGGACAGCAGCCGCAAGCGCTGGGGCATCACCACACCGCTTTATGGGCTGAAGTCCAGCCGCAACTGGGGCATTGGCGACTTTGAAGACCTGGCCAACCTGGCAACAGCGGCGGGCGAACAAGGCGCGGCCTTCATTGGCATCAACCCTGTGCATGCGCTGTTTCCCAAGGCACCCGGCATGTATAGCCCCTATTCGCCTTCAAGCCGCGAATTCCTCAATGTGATGCATATCGCGGTCGACCGAATCGCGGAGCTTTGGGAAGACGAGAGCGGCCAGAAATTCATGAAATCCCGTTCCACCGTGGCCGCGCTCAAAAAGGTCCGCGACACTGACCATGTGAACTATCCAGCGGTTTATGCGCTCAAACTGAAGGCGTTTGAAAAAGCTTTCAGTATTTTCGAAAGCCACCCTGACCGGCATCCGCGAAAAGTGGCCTATCGCCGGTTTCTCAAGAAGAAGGGCAAGGCGCTTTGGCACCACTGTCTTTATGAAGCGCTGGCCGAACATCTGGGCGGCGAGGACGCCCCGCTCTATGACTGGCAGGCATGGGACAAGGCTTACCACAGGCCTTCAGGCCGTGCCTGCAAATCGTTTGAGGCAGAGAACCGCAGCCGCATCCACTTCTATGGCTACCTGCAATGGATCGCCGCCGAACAGATGGACCACGCCCAGCAGGCTGCACTCAGCGCCGGGATGGATATTGGCCTCTATCTGGATCTGGCTGTCGGCATGGTGCCTGGCGGCGCGGAAGTCTGGACCAACCAGAAAGCTACGGCGACGCGCACCAGCCTGGGTGCACCGGGGGACGACGCCAACCCGGACGGCCAGAAATGGCACCTTTCCCCCTTGGACCCAAATGCCCTAAAGGAAACCGGATATGCCCTGTTCCGCAAGACGCTTCGGAATATGATGGCCTCAGCCGGGATGATCCGCATCGACCACATCCTGGGCGCCAACCGCAGTTTCTGGAGCCCGCTTGGATCTGACACGCCAGGCGGCTATGTGACCTACCCGCTGGAGGACATGCTGGGCATCATCTCGCTTGAATCCAACAGGTCAAACTGCCTGGTTGTTGGGGAAGACCTGGGCATGGTGCCAGACGGCTTCCGCGACACGCTAGGGCGCAACGGCTTGATGGGCTGCTCGCTTTTCCTGTTCGAACGCTATGAAGACGCCTCTTTCAAACAACCATACGACTATCCACCGAACAGGCTGGCCTCCTTGTCGAACCATGATTTCCCGACCATCGCAGGCTTTCTGGACGGCGCAGACATCCGCTGGCGGGAAGAACTGGGCATTGGGGCGACGGATGAACAACTCGCAGACGCCCGCGCCCGGCGCGATACTGACAGGTTCCGCATCAAGGCTATGCTGCGTGACGCTGGTATGCTGGCGCAAGACACAGATGACGAGAAGGATGTTATCATAGGCCTGCACAGGTTCCTGGCCAGCACGGGCGCGAGCTTGATTGCCGTTCAGGTCGAAGACCTTCTGGGTCAGGTAGAGCAGATGAACGTGCCGGGCACCACGTCAGAACAACCGAACTGGCGCCGCAAGTTGTCTCATCCAATTGAAACAATCTTTAGCGACAAAGCGGTATCGGATATTTTGACAGCCGTCACAGACATACGCCCTAGCCAGGCAGACGATTGCGGGAGCGAGAATCATGACCATCAAAACCGTTAAGACCAGCCCGTTTGAAGGACAGAAGCCCGGCACATCGGGCCTCAGGAAGAAGGTGAAGGTTTTCCAGACACCCGGCTATCTGGAAAATTTCGTCCAAAGCATTTTTGATGCTCTTGGCGGCGTAGACGGCGCTTCGCTGGTGCTTGGCGGTGACGGCCGGTTCTATAACGACGTTGCCATCCAGACCATCCTGAAGATGGCGGCCGCGAGCGGCGTTTCCCGCGTTGTGGTGGGCCAGAATGGTTTCCTTTCCACCCCGGCTGCGTCCTGCGTGATCCGTACGGGGAAGCACACGGGCGGCATTATCCTGTCTGCCAGCCACAATCCGGGCGGCCCGGACGATGATTTCGGCATCAAATATAATGCTTCAAACGGCGGGCCGGCGGCGGAAAAGATCACCGACACCATCTACGCCAGAACGCAAACCATCAGCGAATACCGCATTCTTGAAGCGCCAGACCTTGATCTGGGGGCTCTCGGGGA
>Ga0209273_10002742_pt1 | contig 13017 bp, 7 predicted proteins | sample tdAd471_FD_187126 | JGI IMG/M metagenome (GOLD analysis project Ga0209273, IMG submission 187126) | Marine sediment microbial communities from the Atlantic coast under amendment with organic carbon and nitrate - tdAd47.1 (SPAdes)... | ecosystem: Environmental > Aquatic > Marine > Coastal >...
AACTGGCTCTCAGAGCCCAGCACATCTCTGAGTCGGTCGTGGGCCCGGGCCCGCAGCATGTAGACCGCACCCTCGCTCTTGCCCAGTTCCTGCCCCACCGACGCGGCGTTCATGCCCTTGAGGTCGTACAGCCGGATCACACGCGCATACACCTCGGGCAGCTTCGCGAGCGACCGCTCCAGCGCCCCCCCGATCTCGTTCGCGGCCGCGACCTTCGAAGGCGTCGTCACCGTCGCCCCGATCGCCTCCACCAGCGCAACCATCGACTCGGCGTTGCTCCCCCCGGTCACACGATTTCGTGGATTCGGACGCTTCGCCGCCTCCGCCATCCGACCCGCGTCGATCACGTTGTTCTCCGCGATCCGCGTCAGCCACGCCACGAACCCCGGCAGGTCCCCCTCGAAGCTGTCGATCCGCGTCACCGCCTCCAGGTACGTCACCTGCATGACATCGTCCACGTCCACCGTGATCCGCAGGTGACGCCCGATCTTGGGATCGATCCGCCCGCGCACGCGCGGCCCGACCGACTCCAGCAACTCGACCAGCGACGCCTGGTCGCCGTCCAGAGCCTTGGCCAGCAGTGCCCGTTCCAGCCCGTCCTGGTCCATTCGGACTCCCTTCCGCCCCAGTCTACCCCATCCTGGGGTCCCTCTTGCCACAGTTCTGAGCGTATTCTCCAACCTCGCATGCCCCGAACCGCCATCAGTCCCGAGACGCCGATCCGGCTCCAGCCGGTCGCCGGGCCCGCCCTGCCCCACCTGGACGAGGTCACCCTGCCCCCGCCCGGGCCCCACACCATCGGGCGAGGCGTGCACACCGACCTCCAGCTCGCCGACCCCGCCGTCTCACGCCAGCACGCACGCATCCAGACCCAGGGCGATGTCTGGACCGTCACCGACCTGGCCTCCACGCACGGCACGCGGCGCAACGGCTCCGAGATCACCCCCGACACCCCCGTCACGCTCCTCCCGGGCGACCAGCTCGGATTCGGGCCCTTCCTCTTTCGCGTGCTGGGTGAGGACTCGGCCGGCCCGGAAACGTTCTCCATCGCCGCCACCGAGAACCCCGACGACCGCATCGAGACCGTCCCCGCGCGCGAGCTCGGGCCCCCCGCCCAGCAGCGGCTGGACCTGCTCATCGAGGCCGCGGCCCAGCTCAACTCCGCCTCCGACCTCCACGCGCTCGCCCCGATCGCGACCCGCATCGCGGTGCAGGGTGCCGGGTACGCCCGGGCGGCATTGGTCCGCCCGCCCGCCGAGGACGGCACCGTCGAGATCCTTGGCTATTCCGCCCCGGGCGGGGAGCCCGAGCACACGCCCGACCTGTCGCACTCGCTCCTGAGCCGCGCCGGCGAGGGACGGCTCGTACGGCTCACCGGCGACCAGCCCGCGCAGGCACCGTTCGGGCAGTCCATCGCGGACCTGGGCATCCACTCCGCACTCGCGGCCCCCATCTTGGTGGGTGACAGCGTCGAGCTGCTGCTCTACCTCGACGCACGAGGCTCGGAGTCCTCGGTCCCGCCCGACGCCGCGGCCTTCGTGCAGGCGGTCGCACGCATCACCGGCCTCGCCGCCGCGAACCTGGCGCGCAAGAAACTCGAGCTCGACCGCCTGCAGATGCGCGCCGAGCTCGACGCCGCACGCCAGGCCCAGCGCCTCATCATGCCGCCCCCGTCCGGACGCGTCGGACCGGTCGAATACTGCCTCGAGACCATCCCGGGGCGTCACGTCGCCGGGGACCTGTTCGACCTCTTCTCGCTCGCGCCCGATCCGGCCCGTCACGCGCCCGGCGACCCCGTCGCCTGCCTGCTCGGCGACGTCTCGGGCAAGGGGCTGGGCGCGGCGATGACCATGGCCTCCGTCCAGACCCACCTGCGCGCGGCGCTGCGCTACCACCGGGGCGACCCCGCCGGCGCCGCCAGAGAGGTCAACGCCGCGATCTACCCACAGCTCAACGACGGGCGGTTCGTCACCCTCTGGCTCGGCGTGATCCACCCGACCGAGCGACGCATCACGTACATCGACGCCGGGCACGGGTACGCCGTGATCAAGGCGCCCGGACTCCCCCCGGAGACGGTCCGCTCGCGCGGGCTGTACCCGCTGGGCGTCAACCCCGACGCCCCCTACCAGAACGAGTCGCTCGTCCTGCCGGAGGACCACCGCCTCCTGCTCTTCTCGGACGGCGTGGTCGAGCAGCCCGGACCGGACCGAGACCTGTTCGGAATGGAACGCGCCCTGGACGTCCTGCGGGACTCCGACTCCCCCGAGCACGACGTCGCCGCGGTCCGCTCGGCGGTCTCGAAACACGCCGGTGTGCGGGCCCTCGCCGACGACTTCACGCTCGCGAGCCTGCGGATCCTGCCCACGCCCCTGACAAACACGGAATGCCACAAGGCGTGAGCGGCCCGGAGCCCGCCTCGATCAAAAAACACTCGCAATTGCGCGGTCACGGAGGTATCCTGCCCGAGTCGTGGACTCTTTCTCGGTGGGGACCATGCCGCGATCCGTTCGTTTATACTTAACGCTTTCCGAACGGGAAGCGGGAGTTGAAGCACCATGAAGATTCCGACCCGCGTCTCTCGTCCGCTGCTGCTCGCGGCACTCGCCTCCTCGACTCACGCCGTGGCCACGCCCGTCCCGGGCGAGGAGCCCACGCTGATGCCGCTCGAGGAGCTGCTGTCCCACGACCGGTTCGTGGACGCCGAGTACGGCGTGGTCACGCACATCGAGGGCCTCGAGCTTCCGACCGGCGAGTCGATCAATCTGAACGTGGAGCGCTTCAACGTGCGGGCCCCGGGCGCCCGGATCGTCGCGGTGGACGAACAGGGCATCGAGCGCCCGATCGGCGACAACGGCGTCCGCCTCTTCCAAGGCGCGGTGCAGGGCGACCCGGACTCCATGGTCTTCCTCGCCTCCTCCCCCTACTTCACCTACGGCTACATCCAGGACGCCAAGAACGTCTACGCCATCTCGTCTGGGCCCGCCTCGGTCGGGGCCGGCGCGGTCGCCAACCCCGTCGAGATCGTGGACGTGAACACGCTCGATTTCAGGGACGACGCACCGTTCCCCTGCGGGTCGGACCCGGCCTTCGAGAACTTCCCCGAGCTCGCCGCGAACATCGTGCTGGAGGGCGACTACCCGGTCCCCGCGGAGCGTGCCGACGTCTGCCGCATCGTCAACATCGCCATCGACACCGACTACGAGTACACCAGCCGACGCTTCGGCGGGGACACCAACGCCTCGTCCGCCTACGCCGAGACCCTGCTCGGGGCCGTCAGCACCATCTACGAGAACGACGTTGACACCAACCTCGTCACCGGCTTCCTCCGCGTCTTCGGCTCCAACAACGACCCCTACACCGACTCCGGCGACGCCCTCGCTCAGGTCTCCAGCCACTGGCAGTCCTCCCAGGGCGGTGTCGATCGCGAGCTCGTCCATTACCTCACCGGTCGCAGCAACCTGCCCTACGGCGGTGTCGCCTACCTCTCCGCGCTGTGCGACCCCAACCAGGGCTACGGCGTCTCACGCGTCAACGGCTCGTTCCCCATGCCCGTGCAGGACAACATCAGCGGGAACTGGGACCTCGTCGTCGTCGCCCACGAGCTCGGCCACAACCACGGCACCGGGCACACCCACGACTCCTACGTCCCCGTCATCGACGGCTGCGGCAACGGCGACTGCTCACTCTCCGCAGACGGCACCATCATGTCCTACTGCCACACCTGCGGCGGCGGCATCTCCAACATCCGCCTCGGCTTCCACCCACGCGTCCGCGCCGTCATCAACTCCTACATCGGCAACCTCCCCGACTGCGACATCATCAACCCCGACTGGGCGCCCGACGCGCTCGCCGTGGACGACACCGCCCACACCTTCGACGGCATCAAGATCGCCATCGACGTCCTCGACAACGACACACGCGGCTCCTGCGGCGGGTACCGCCCCTCCATCGGCAGCCACTCCACCCTCTCGGCCAACGGCGGCATCGTCACCAAGAACAAGCTCCCGCAGTCGCAGTCCCAGGGGCTCTTCTACACACCCCCGGCCAACTTCTCGGGGTTCGATACCTTCACCTACACCAACGCCTGGGGTGAGCCCGCCACCGTCACCGTCGAGGTCACCGGCTTCCGCCCCGCCGAGGACGTCACAGGACTCGTCTCCGGCGTCACCGCCGAGTACTTCTCCTTCGGCGAGGACCTGACACAGATCCCGGACCTCAACGGCCTCATCCCGGACTACACCGAGCAGCTCACCTCCATCGACTTCCCGCTCACCTCGGGCGCCTTCTCAGGCTCCGGGCTGACCGACCGGTTCGCCGTCCGCATCACCGGCTACTTCGACGCCCCGCTGAAGACCAACTACACCTTCTACCTCAACTCCGACGACGGCTCACGCCTCGTCATCGGTGACGACCTCGTCGTCGTCGATCACGACGGCCAGCACGCCTACACCGAGCTCAGCGGCGACGCCCCCCTCCACGAGGGCCCCCACTCCTTCACCCTCGAGTACTTCGAGAACACCGGCGACGCGGGGCTCTCGGTCTTCTTCTCCGCGATCGGTTCCCCCAAGCAGAACGTCGGACCCGCCGAGCTCAAGTCGCTCCCCAACCCCGACGACTGCCCCGTTGACGTCAACGGCGACGGCATCCTCGACAACGGCGACATCGGCGCCTTCGTCACCGCCTTCCTCGCAGGCGACCTCGCCACAGACTTCACCGGCGACGGCATCCTCGACAACGGCGACATCGGCGCCTTCGTCGTCGCCTTCCTCGCAGGCTGCTGACCAAAGCCCCACACAACCACTCCACAAGCGGCCCCCCGGGGCCGCTTTTTTCTTGGAACGATTCGCACTAAAACGCTAGGCCCCACGCCCCGTTCCCGGTACGCTATAGGACGCATGACCCCTCGCACGCCCAGCACCCGCGCCGGGATCGCAGCGCTGCTGCTCGCGCCGACGCTGTCGAGCAGCGCCCTCGCCGACGAGCCCATCGACCGCCCCACCCCCCACGCCCTCCGATTCGGCGAGGGCGCCTTCACCCTCACCGAGCCCCACACCCCCGTCCCCTCCATCGTCGCGGGCGACTTCAACGACGACGGCATCCCCGACCTCGCCTGGTTCAGCGGGCACAACCCCGCCGACGAGCCCGACTGGGGCCAGCGCATCACCATCGCCCACGGCCTCGGCGACGGACGCTTCGTCGAACGCTTCGTGCTCGACCAGCCCGGCTCCGAACTCGTCGCGACCGACCTCAACGCCGACGGCATCCCCGACCTCGCCGTCGCCTCCGACACGCTCATCGTCCGCCTCAGCCTGGGCGCGGGCGGCTGGAGCGCGCCGATCGACTCCGGCATCGCGTGCGCCCAGCAGTCCGAGTACGGGCTCGCGCTGACCCCACTCGACGCCGACTCCGACGGCGACACCGACCTCGTCCTCACCGACGCCGAGGGCCGGCTCGACACCGCCCTCAACGACAACGCCTCGTTCACGCTCGTCTCGGGCTCGCGCGAGCTGTTCGCCTCCGGACGCCCGCGCGTGCTCGACCTGAACCGAGACGGCACCCCCGACCTGCTCTACCACCGGGCCCCCGACACGCTGGTGCTCCGGATCGGGCTGGGGAACGGCACGTTCGCCCCGTCGCAGGACCTCGCCTCGGGCGTGGGCGCCTTCACCATCGCGCCCGACCCGGGCGACCCGGACCGCTGGCTCGTCGCCATCGCGGAGCACAACGGGCCACAGACCTCCCTCCGCCGGACCGACCCCGTCGCCGGCATCGAGCCCGCCCCGATCGCCACCTTCGATACCCTCGACGAGGACGGCATGCCCCGCCTGCTCGACCTCGACGCCGACGGCGCCCTCGACGTCGTCCGCGGCACCGACGCCGTACTCCGCGCGATCGCCATCCCCGGCGGGGGCCGGCGCCTCGACACGCGCGTCCCCCTCACCGAGGACAACCACACCTCCGACTTCGAAGCCGGCCTCGGGCCCACACACCTCCTGTTCGACGTGGACGCCGACGGCACGCCCGACCTCGTCCGCCCGGGCTACGTGCGCCTCAACCGGCGCGACAACCGACTCCTCCCCACGCACGACAACACCGTGCTCGAGCCCACGCTCGACGTCTTCAGCCACACCGCCGCCGCCGACCTCGACGCCGACGGCTACACCGACGTCGTCGCCGTGGGCTTCAACGACATCGAGATCCGCTACGGACGCTCCACCGGCCCCGCGGGCGCGGACACACCGCTCGGCCCGCCCGGCACGCTCGCCCAGCCGCTGTCGCAGTTCTCCGGCTTCATCGCGCTCATCGCCGACGTCAACGCCGACGCACGCCCCGACGTCGTCGTGCTCGACCGCGCCCCGCGACTGCTCGTCTACCGCAACCTCGGCTCGCGCTCGTTCGCCCAGCCGCAGGTCGTCGAGCTCGCCTTCCCCAGCCCGGACCCCGACACCCGCATCGCCGGGCTCGCCACCACCGACCTGCACGCGGACAACGACCCCGACTTCGTCGTCCTCGCCGACGAGGGCGACCGCCTCGTCACCGTCCGCAACGACGCCGGCGTGCTCGTCACGCAGTCCTCCCTCGCCCTGCCCCCCAGCGACTACACCACGCTCGCGCTGCTCGACCTCGACGCCGACGGCCACGACGACGCCGTGATCGGCGACGCCAAGAACGAGCGCCTGCTCATCGCGCTCGGGCACGCGGACGGCACCTTCTCGCTGCTCGGGCCCATCTACCTGCCCGGCGCGCCCTACTGGCTCGCCACGACCGACGCGAACTCCGACGGGCTCGACGACCTGCTCGTCACCACCCGCCCGGTGGACGAGGAGGACACCACCCCCTCCCCCATCCTCATCTGGCACGCCATGGCGCAGGGCGGCATCTCCATCGTCCCGCTGGTCGTCCCGACCGCCTTCCCCGCGCTCGAGGCCTTCGCCGCCGACATCGACCGCGACGGCCACAACGACCTCGTCACCGCGCAGGCCGTCGTCGGCGACGGCGCCATCGTCGTCTACAACGGCGACCCCACCACCGAGGGCTTCCCGCAGCTCCCGCGCTTCGCCACCACCCTCGCACGCATCGAGCAGGCCTTCCCCGCCGGCGTCATCGCGCCCGACCTCAACCGCGACGGCGAGCCCGACCTCCTCTGGTGCTCCAACGGGTACCGCCTCGACCTCGCCCTGCAGCACCCCGCCCCCCTCGGCCCCTGCCGCACCGACATCCAGGGCGACACCATCTCCGACACCGCCGACATCTCCGCCTTCGTCGCCCTCTTCATCCAGCAGCACCAGGGCGCCGACATCAACCGCGACACCGTCGTGGACCTCGCCGACATCACCGAGTTCGTCCAGCGCTTCCTCGAAGGCTGCTGACCCCCCACAACACCACGCCGCGCCCCAAACGAGCCCGGAGCGCCAGCGACGGGACCGCCTCTCCCGATCCCCTCCCATACCAGCCGCGTGCGTAAGCACGCGGGGAAGTCTCAACCGATCACACCACGCGCCCCTCCCCGGCCGCTCACGCGACCGGCTGGTCAAAGACCGGGTGCCCCGATGACGGCGCAGCCTTCATCGGGTTCCCCCCGCACACAACGTGGAAAAGGCCGCCCCGTCTCCACGCCACCCAACACCCCGTCACCCTCCTGAACGAGCCCGGAGCGCCAGCGACGGGACCGTCTCGCCCGATCCCCTCCCATACCAGCCGCGTGCGTAAGCACGCGGGGAAGTCTCAACCGTTCATAGCCGGGTGCCCCGATGACGGCGCAGCCTTCATCGGGTTCCCCCCGCACACAACGTGGAAAAGGCCGCCCCGTCTCCACGCGACCCCACACCCCGCCACCCTCCTGAACGAGCCCGGAGCGCCACCGACGGGACCGGCCTTCCGAATGACAGACACGTGCGCAATCTTCCCGCCCCTACGCCGTCCCGTACAACCGGTCCCCCGCGTCCCCCAGCCCCGGCACGATGTACCCCTTGTCGTTCAGCTTCTCGTCCAGCGCCGCGGTGTAGATCGGCACCTCCGGATGGTCCGCGTGCAGGCGCGCCACGCCCTCGGGCGCCGCGACCAGGCACAGCGCCCGCACGTCCACGGCCCCCGCTTTGCGCAACATCGTGATCGCCGCCGACGCGCTCCCCCCCGTCGCCAGCATCGGGTCCACCATGATCACCGGGCCCGCGTTCAGATCAGACGGCAGCTTGTTCAGATACGCCACCGGCTCCAGCGTGGACTCGTCCCGCGCCAGCCCGAGATGCCCCACCCGGGCCTCGGGCATCAGGTCCAGCACGCCCGACACCATCCCCAGCCCGGCCCGCAGCACCGGCACCAGCGTGATCGTCCCGCGGAGCGTGTGCCCGCGCGTCCGCACCACCGGCGTCTCGACGTCCAATTCATCGGTCTCGAACGTCCGCGTCACCTCGTACACCATCAGCCCCGCGATCTGGGCCATGATCGCGCGGAACGGGCGGTGCCCCGTCTCCTCGTCCCGCAGGATCGTCATCTTGTGCCGGATCAGCGGGTGGTCGAACACGGTCAGGCTGGGCGTGTGGGGGTCGCTCATGCCGCGAGTCTACCCCGCCCCCCCCACGCAAGCCCCCCCACACGCACCACGTCACCCCCCTGCGCAGGTACGCTGCACGCATGCCGACCCTCTCCGAACACGACCAACGCGCCCTCGACGCCGCGCTCGAAGAGGCCCGGGCCGGCCTCGCCGAGGGCGGCATCCCCATCGGCTCCGCCCTGATGGCCCCCGACGGCACCATCGTCGCACGCGGCCACAACCTCCGCGTCCAGACCGACGACCCCACCGCCCACGCCGAGACCGTCTGCATGCGCAACGCCGGACGCCGACGCGACTGGCACACCCTCACCCTCGCCAGCACCCTCTCCCCCTGCGCCATGTGCACCGGCACCGCCGTCCTGCACCGGATCCCGCGCATCGTCATCGGCGAGCACGAGACCTTCCTCGGGCGCGAGGACTGGATGCACGCCGAGACCGACCCGCCCATCGAGGTCATCGTCGCCGACGACGAGCGATGCAAGCAGCTCATGCGAGACTTCATCGCCGCCCGCCCCGAACTCTGGAACGAGGACATCGGCGTCCCCCCCGATCAGGACTGACCCAACCAACGAGCCCGGAGCGCAAGCGACGGGACCGTCTTGTCTATCCCCCATACCAGGCGCGTGCGTAAGCACGCGGGGAAGTCTCAACCCCTCACGACGGGTGCCCCGATGACGGCGCAGCCTTCATCGGGTTCCCTCCGAACACAACGTGGAGAAGGCTGCGCCGTCTCCACGCCACCCCCCCCATACCAGCCGCGTGCGTAAGCACGCGGGGAACCCCCGCATCCTCACCCCGCCGGACTCAGCCCCACACGCAGCACCGCGTACCCCGTGTTCTCGAAGTACTCCACCCGGATCGTGGTCGGCGTCTCGCCGTCGCTCTCGAACACCGCCGAGTCCGGCGTCGGGCCGTGCACGTTCCAGCGCTCGATCACCGTCTCGCCGTTCACCGACACGCGCACGCCGTCGTCGCTGAGCGTCTGCACCGACCACGCACCCGCCGGCAGCACGACCGACGTCTCGCCAATCAGCCCGAACCGCTCGGTCGCGTCCACCCCGCCCAGCCGCTCGCTCACGCCCGCCGGCCCCCCGTACCCGAAGGGCAGGTCGAGCGACCCGGTCGATACCGGCGCCACGCCCTCCCCCTCCGCCAGCCACGCGTCCCGGTCCGCCAGCGGGTCCGCCGTCCACGACCACACACGCACGTCCCACCCCAGCCGCACCAGCGGCACCACCATCGTCCGGTCCAGTCGGTCCCCCACACGCACCCGGAAGATCGCCACCTGTGCCGACGCGTCCCCCTCCGGACGCACCTCGATTACGATCGGGTCCAGCAGCCCCCCGCCCTCGCGACCGATCTCGGGCACCGGCCCGCCCACGTACTCGATGTCCACCTCGCCCGCCGCGCCACGCGGCACGAACAGCTCGAACCGACGCACCCCGTCCTCGCCTCCCGACGGACCCGGCGCCGCCTCGCGCAGCAGCACGCTCTCGAAGTCCCACGCACGCCACCGCCCCATCACGATCGACCCGCGGCCCGGCTCCACCCCCTCGTGCACCGGCGTCTCCGTCGGACGCGTCTCCCCGAACACCTCCGGCTCCGGGATGTCCGTGAACCACACCACGTCCTCCGCGCGCCCGCTCGGACGCTCGAACCCCGCCGACTGCGTCCAGATCCCCAGCCCCACCTCGTTGTCCACCGACCACTCGTTCTCCATCAGCCAGTTGATGCCGAACGGCAGTGTCGCACGCTCCGTCGAGAACTCCCGACGCGCCCGCACCACGCTCAGGTCCTCGGCCCCCTCCCCGAACGGGTGGTCCGCGTTCAGCACGAAGCTGTTCCGCACGATCGCGTTCCCGTCCACCCCCCGGTACCCCGGCTCCACGCCCGGCAGACGCATCAGCTCCACGTCGTGGTCCGTCCACAGGTGCACCGCCGCGCGATCGTTCACGAACGTGTTCCCGTCGATCAGCCACCCCGAGGCGTGCTCCGCGTTGATCCCGCCCCCCTCCGCCCCGTACGGCATGCCCCCGTTGCGCGCAAACTCGTTCCCGTGCACCCGGATCCCGCTCGAATACCCGCCCCAGATCCCGCAGATCGCGTTCTCCACGAACCGGTTCCACGCCACCACGTTGTTCTCCGAGAACGTCAGCTCCAGCCCGTGCGCCGAGGCGTAACTCAAATCATTCCGCAGAAACACGTTGTCGTTGATCCCCGCGTCCCGGTAGTCCAGCCCCTCCGGCTTCGGGCCCACCTGCCCGATCGCCTCCTGCCCCGCGAACGCGAACACCCCGTCGCCGCAGTGCGTCGCCGAGTTCTCCACAATCACGTTCTCGCGGCACTGCTCGAACATCAGGATCCCCGCCGAGTCCTGCCCACGGTTGTACACACCCTCCGAGTGCCCCCGCACGTTGTAATCGAACCGGTTCCGGCTCACCGTGTTCCCGCTCGAACGCCACATCGCCAGCCCCCACCCGCTCAGGAACGACGCGTCGCAGTCGAACACACGCGACCCGTTCACCCGGTCCAGCACGATCCCGTTCTGGCTCTTGCGGACCGTCACGCGATCCAGCGTCACGCCGTCCGCGTCCTTGATCGAGACCGCCGCCGCGTAACGCGACACCCACTCCCCGCCGTCGTTCGCGTGCGGGCTCAGCCAGTCGCCCGCGTCCTCCGCCCAGGGCGTCGAGCCAAGCGGCGGGTGGTACGTCTGCTCCACCCGCACCCCCTCCAGCGTCAGCCCGTCCGTCCCCTCCGCCGCGATCCCCACCCGGTACCCGCGGACCCGCGCATCACGCACCGTCACCCCCGTGCCCTCGATCACGATCCCCGTCCCCGACAGCAGGTGGTACGCCCCCTCGCGCGTCCGCTCCCACGCGTCCAGCCCCGGCGCCCCGACCAGCTCCGACCCGGCCTCGAACGACACCGTCACGCCGTCACCGGAAATCCGGATCACCCCGTTCCCGTTCGTGTCCGCGAGCACCGTCCCCGCCGGGATCCGCACCACGCACGACTCGGTGATCGTCACGTCGTCGGACTCCACCACCACCACGCGCGGGCCCTCCTGAGCGCTCGCCCAGCCCGCACCCATCGCCACCGCCAACGCCCAGACACTCGCACGCTTCATCAATCGTCCCTTCGACAACGGTCTCGGTGTCCCCCCCGATCCCCATTCGCCAATGCGGGCGACAGGATTCGAACCTGCACGGGTTGCCCCACGGGAACCTAAATCCCGCGCGTCTGCCAGTTCCGCCACGCCCGCAGGCCCCCCATCCTAGCGGCCTCCCCCCCCCTCCCTACCCCTCCCGATCCCCCCTTTCCGACGCCCCAACGCACCCCGGACCGCCCAACCCCCATTCCCGTCAACACGAGAGACGGAAACGGCCGATGCAACCTCCGAAGAACTCTCACAGCCCCGCTCGATTCTCTCCACGGAGCTCCCCATGCGATTCTCCGACCGCTTCGCGCTCGCCACGGCCCCGCTCATCCTCAGGGTCCTCCTCTGCGCCACCTTCCTCTGGGCCGGGCTCGGCAAGATCCTCACCGATACCACCCTCTCACCCTCCGAGGCCGCCACCCTCGCCGAGATGGGCATCGCCGTCCGAGCCAACCCGCCCGCGCAGCCGGACGCCACGGACCAGCTCCCCAGCTTCGCCGTCCCCGACCCCGAAACCACCACTGAATCCACTCCCGAGACCCCCGCCGAGGATCCGCCGGCCTCCGAGCAGACCGACCCTGCCGAATCCTCTTCCGACCCGGCCACGCCCGAGGAATCACCCGCCGAGGACACCGGCGACGCCCCCCGCCTCTCCTTCGAGGAGATCGCCCTCCTCCCCGTCGCCTTCACCCCCGCCGGCACACAGCCCCCCGCCACCCCGCACACCGCCAGGCCCATCAACTTCCCCCACGGCGGGACCGTCAAGTCCGTCCACCGCCTCTCCCTGCTCATCCACCGCGCCGGCAACCCCGGACTCGACAGCGAGTCCAACCCCATCCGCCCCATCTGGCCCAAGGCCATCTCCGACGGCGCCTGGCCCCCCACCCTCGCCTGGGCCGCCGCCGTCTCCGAGGTCCTCTTCGCCCTCACCCTCCTCGTCGGCCTCCTCACACGCCTCTCCGCCCTCGCCATCGCCGGCGTCATGGGCACCGCGATGTGGCTCACCCAGATCGGGCCCGCCATCCAGGACGGCACCGCACAACTCGGCTTCCTCCCCGGACACGACGTCTTCAACGCCGCCGCCTGGCAGACCTTCGGCTGGCAGCTCTCCCTCTTCGTCGTCGCACTCGCGCTCGTCTGCACCGGCTCCGGCGCCGTCGGCTTCGACCGCCTCATGTTCCGATCCGCACCACCACGCGACGCAGCCGACGACGACAACATCCCCTACGCCCAGGACGTCAACCCCCCACGCGGCCCCTTCGACCGCTCCACCGACGACTCCTGACCCCCCCCACGCGCCCCC
>Ga0209273_10002743_pt1 | contig 13015 bp, 16 predicted proteins | sample tdAd471_FD_187126 | JGI IMG/M metagenome (GOLD analysis project Ga0209273, IMG submission 187126) | Marine sediment microbial communities from the Atlantic coast under amendment with organic carbon and nitrate - tdAd47.1 (SPAdes)... | ecosystem: Environmental > Aquatic > Marine > Coastal >...
AGAAAAATATGGACCAGTTATGCCGGGAGCTAAAGTTATAAAATCGGTTTACCTTACAGTCTTTTTATATACCATAATTATGGTATATAAATTATACGACATATTTTTTCGAACAGGGTAAATTAGTTTTTCCATAAAGAATACCACTTATTCTTACTTTCAAAATATTTTTCACGATTATCTGTTCTTATATATTTAAGAGCTGTTTTATCTTGCTTAACAGCAGCTAAACATAATTCTTGGGTTTGATAATCTCCGTCGACATGTCTGATAGCACATCCATCTCGTTTAACAGCAGCCAAACATATATCTTCTTTTGCCGATTCGTCTAAACATGAGTCTTCAGATAAATCAATAAGCATTAGAGCATCAGGATAATTATTTACAGCAGCCAAACATATAGCTTTGGTTAAATTTTCGAATTTTATATCTCTTATAAGATTACCATCATTTTTAACAGCTTCTATACAAACAGGCTCCGTTTGGTTTTCCGAGGCTATAAATCTTATAGCTAACTTATTTGTTTTAATAGCCTCTAAACAAACTTTTTCAGTCTGATTTTCTGGTGTTATATATCTTATATCAGTTCCCCAATATTTTAGTCTGATTTTCTGGTGCTATATATTGGAATTCATCACCCCCTTTTCTAATAGCTTCTAAACAAACTTTTTCAGTCTGATTTTCTGGTGCTATATATTTTAAAGCGTATTTATGGTATTTAATAGCCTCTAAGCAGACTTTTTCGGATTGATATTTTTTATTAATCCATTCCAATACTAAAGCTGTTTGTTTAACACCAGCTAAAATCATTTTTTCTGATGGTACTTTAATATGTTTTATATTAATTGGATCGACCATAATAGCTTGCATACAAATATCTGGGTGCGGCGAGATTAATAAAGGCAACAAGTCCCATCTATTATTAACGAGAATATCATATTCAAGTCTTTCTTGGTGGTTGACGAAAACCGGCAAATTTTTGAATGATTCAAGAGATTCCATTTTTTATTCAAAATAAAAATTAATGGAAAAAATCAATTTTTTTCAATAGAGTAAAAAGGGTTGATAGTATGTTTACACACACCAAACTTTTTAGCCTGCGACTCTGTTAATTCTATATAACAACTTGTTGTTAAATTTGTTACATCCAAATGATTTATAATACGGGAACTGCTAGTCGATAACGTTCCATAAATATCTCCCACTTTGTGTGCATCACAATCAAACCGGTAATTGCTGTATAATGGAATCTCAAGTAAAACGCTTTTATCGAGGTTGCCTGATAAAAAAATATTACATAAATCGAGAGTTTTAAATACGTACGGCATTTATGGTTATGATTAATGTATAAGTTATTATCCATCGTAAAAAGGACTTTTTCTAGGTTTAAACAACCCAAATTTATTAGCTTGCTTTTCGGTTAATTCTAAACAACAATTACCGGTTAAATTAACTAGTTCGAAATGATCTTTGAACTGAGTTTTACTTGGGCTTAGTTCGGAATATATTTCTAATACTCTTTGGGACCTAGTATCAAACATATAATTGCTATACATGGGTATTTCAAATAATACACTCGAATCGTGAATATATCCATTACGAAATATATGGTATAAATCGGTAGTTCTATATACCCAATGATTCATTTATGATATGAAATATTTCCTCTAAATCTGTATGGTAATTGTAATTTAATTATATAATACAACAAACTGCTGGTTTTTTATAGTAATTATCTGTATTCCCTGATACTTGACATACTCCATCTTTATATACTCCAGAAGAAGGGTAACATGTCTTACTATCAGTATAATTCATGACTGTAAAGGCCCCATCGAGTTGATTATTTTTATAATTACTTGCACTAATTAGAAACCCTTCACGGTCAAAACGCGAAGCAGGTCCATGTTTTTGTCCACAACTATACATAAATTTAAAATTTAATTCTTCATTATCATAATATGCCTTATACGGGCCATGTAATAATCCTTTATCATACTTAATATCATACTTGATAGTACCTGTATCATAGTATTCTAAATATTTTCCATGGCGTTGGCCATTTTTATACTCGCATTTAATTTTAATTTTATCATCATCAAAAAATTCAGTATACACTCCATTTTGTATATTTGACTCTAACTCTTTTTTTGTTTTTGGGATACAAAAATGGTCTTCAGTCATTTTTATCATAATTTTATCTTTTAATATATTATTTAATCATTGTTCACCGCCTAATACGGGCACAAATCGCACGGCCATTAATGGTTCGCTAGTGATGTGCTTGCCGCATTTAACCATCCGCCAAAGCTGCCCTTGCATGGGAAATACAGCAATACAAAAGAAGGCCGCGTTTTCGTCCAAAAATTTCTTCATCGTGGCGGTATCCAAGAATTCCGCCGTGGCGATAATTCGGTCGAATGGATGTTTATATTTTACAGTAAGCGCATCACCACTAATCACAGTTGTATTTTTTGCGCGCGCCAATAATTTTTTCGCCCGCGTAGCCAGCGGACGTACACGTTCAACAGTAGTGAGGGTACCGTAAGGAACCAATTTCGACATTACCGCAGCGTTATAAGCAGAGCCGGTGCCTAGCTCTAATATATTACTAATGGATTCAATCTCCAAAAAATCAATCATTTTTCCAACGAGAGAGGGCTGGCTTATGGTTACATCATGACCTATAGACAGCGGTCGGTCCTCGTAAGCGAACACCAGGAACTCTGGTAGTACAAATTTCGCGCGGTCCGTATTTTTCATGGCCTGGTATGTTGCCGGTGTTAATTGTTTTTTGAGTAGTAAATCAAGTTGCTGGCGCTTCATTTATAAATAAACACTTAATGTCCGACAAAATTCATTATAAATTTCCACTCGCGTATGGAGTGCATCAGTCCAGATATGTTTGCTATCGATAGCCATCATAAAGTCGACGCAAATATTCAAAACTAAGGTATGATTGATGCTATACTTGATGTCGAAATAAGGTGAAATTAATAGGCCCAAACGGTGTATTTCCCGTATTAATTCTATAATTTTTTCAGGGGGATAAATTAGATTATCAGGCGGTAATACCGGAAGCCATACAACGGTATATTCTTCATTTTCATACTCTAAATACACACGAATCCACTCATCATCCCGGCAAACACATAATTCGGATTCATAAATATAGGTGGGATTCCACCGTTGAACCCCAAGTAATCGATTAAATTCTCGATAAATATTAGCGAGGTCATTTATGGACAAAAGTTCTCGTGTTAGGGGATTGCGAGGAAGGGTTCGGTTTTCCCATATCTCCTTTTCAATATAGGCCAATAAACTATTCAACAGATAATATGTATTTTTGAATGGAATCAGCAGAGCGCGTCTAGACGGCGATAAATCGCTGTATTTCTCAGTCGTAATCGGCTCGACACCGTTTTCATCTGGGATATCAACTGACGGAAACGCGCAAGTTTCGAGACGCTGAGGCAACTCATTCAAGGGGATGGCTGTATCATAGACTATAAATTCACCTGCAAGTACATTCTTATAAAAGGCAAACTTATCCCCGTAAATATGACGGAGTAAATAAAATGTTTCGATATGATTATCGGTATTTAGCAGTGTTTCAACACTAGAATATTCAATTATAGTAAACTCTGCATCCGTCGAGCGGAGCCGTGATTTAAGGGTGTCTAATAATTTCAATATTATTTGATAATTAAAAAAAGTTACATGGGTATTTACCATACCACCATCAATACTGATAACAACATTAAAATCGCCCAACTCGAAGCAGCTTCGCGCCAAAACATATAAATCGCTGGGGGTATTAAAGGGGATTTTGATATGAAATTTGTCACGGCCACTTAGCGCATCGTTAAATATATTGATTTCATTAAGGGGTGTGATGTGTTCAAAAGTAATAGAGTCTTTGGTTATGGTATATTCTCGGTCGAGCGTGACGATATCTTTTCTCGTTACCCCCAAATATTCAGAATCTTTATGGTTTATCTCCCAACCGGTATTTTGAAGGTAATGTCCAAACGCGGACCCTAAAACCGAAATTGTGTCCATTGGAAATACGGCGTAATAACGGTTTTTCAATTCACGAAGCGCTTCTATAATCGGCGCCGGGTCTTCCATAGTGTAAATAATTTTGTGATTGTTTTGCGTATTATAAATTTCAACCGGGTGGTCATCGGCTTTTAATTTATTATAATAAAATTGTAGGTTGGATAGTCCATGAGAAAATGATATTTCGCTCCCCACTAATTTGACACCTGGATTTAGACGAAAAAAAGTAAAACAATAACCATGCAATAATTTTATTTGTAGTATATTTTGTAGTTGAAAATCAGTTGTATCAACAATCAAAGATACAATTTGCTTGTTGGCAATCGTTTGTTCCACGACGGCTAGAATATTCTTGTAAAAAAGCGCCAGTGATTCAAAGTGAAAGTCGACCCGGTTGTTGAGTTCATAACTAAATATATAATATGGTTGCCCGCTAAAAATAAAGGAAATCACCTCAAAAAAAGATAAAAGTGTATTAGAATTGAGGGTATATATCTTATAATTTGCATGAGATGCCCGGGTAGCAATAACGGTATATTTATTGAGGGCATCAGTATTTTGGTCGTCCCTTATAGCTACTTTTATTAAACTCATTTAATCTACCATAGTACCCTAAATCCTTTTACTGAAATGGTTTTATACACTCAAAATTGAAAAAAAAATCGGGCAAATATACAGTAAAAATGACCCATAGCAAGCTGGAATCGGAATGGTTTGAACTGTGCCGACACGGTAGTATTATAGATGTAAAAGAATTTTTAGATAAGAATAAACAATGGGATGCAAGAGGTACCCGGGATGACGATAAAAAAGCTTGCCTTCATATTGCGGCTGAAGAAGGAAACACGCATGTGGTAGAGTTTTTATGGAAACAATTTTATAAGGATTATGGTGTACCAATATCACATGATGGGTTGTCCCCATTATTTTTCGCTGTTTGCAATGGCCATATTGATACTTGTATGTTTTTATTAGAACAACTAAATCTAAATACATCTTATGATTTTATTTCCCGCAACTATAATTTTTTTGAAAAATCTAGTGGTAAAATAGTACAAACTTTATTACATATAGCAGCATATAATGGTTATACAACAATTTGTGCTTTATTAATTGGATATGGGGCTAATTTAGAAGCCAAGACTGTGGATGTCATTGGTAGAACTCCTTTATACATTGCACTTAAAGCCGGTCATCTTGATACCGCTAAATTTTTACTAAAGCGAGGCGCTAAATTAGATTATGAAACCGTGGGACTCCTATGGAAATATATTAATCAGTAATAACTAGTATTTACTAGTTATTGAAACGGTTTTGTGTATTCATAACCATATTTCTCTGCGACTTTATCAAATACCTTAATATAGCTAAAATAAATCCACGTCATAATAAGAACATTTAGCGTCAAACCCACCCCAAATCCAACCCAGCCATAATCTTCGTAAAACAATATAACAACCCCCAGTGTCCACAGGCACCCGATTTTTATATAATCTTCGAGCGCATCGCTTTCATTTTGAAGAGTTTGCTGGTCGGTAAATGGGTGATTTATATGGAATCGCGACGTTAAATTTAAACCTGCAAACCCTAGTTGTATTGATGAATATATAATAGCATTTCCAATGAGCTGCTTTAAATTCATTTATAGTATATAATATAGAGTAAATGAATGATAAAGACATCCCGGCTTTGCTTTTATTTATATCGCGGGTCAATGAAGGTGAAAAAATAGTAACCTCTAACTGTACCATACACGACGCGGAAAATTATTGGGATAAGCTCAAACGTACATTTTGGTATAGCGAAAATAAGCATAAAACTTATCGATGGATGTATGATATAATCGACCAAGCATTCGACCTGTATGATTCGCTTAAACCGGTAACACCGGAAAACCGTAAAGTCGCCGATAATATACTTGAAAACATAAAAAAGTCCAAGGAAGGCATACGCAATATGAAGAAAACTTACTCAAAGGATACCTATTATTGTGCTCGTCTCGATGAATTATTGACACACATTGATATAAAAATAGGAATTAGAGATAAAATGAGCGAAAAGAAACAGGTACGGGAAAGAGTCGTTCAGGACAAGGAGATTGAAGAAGAATTTGGGACTGATTCATACAACATCATCAACAAGGAAATTACCAATAAAACAAAGTCTGGCAAGCAGATATCCGTTGAGGGCATGTATGTATTCAAGGATATTATTAACGCGAAAACCGAGGATGACTTGTTGAAATTTTTCGAGGGGGAATTTGACCGCCGTGGAATCGCGCGTGGTGATAGATCTCGAACCATGTATTATGGTATCAAAGACCTTGAATATGATGGTGATGAGGTCATCCCTCCATTACCAGAGGAATTGACCCCGCTGGTTTATCAGTTGATTTACAAGGATATTTTTGATAAGATTGCCCAGCCCGAGTGTCTGGAAGTCAAAGAATATACCGGGACTCAGGGTGTTATGATGAAACAACCTGAAGAATTTATCTTTTTCGTGATGGTTGTCTTGGGCGATCCTTGGTGCTGTTTTACAAAGACACCTGATTACGGTGGAACAACGTTAGGTATGAAATTAGTCCCGCGTCTGGCTATTACATTTAACGCGAAAAATTGTAATTATGTCATCCCGCGCACGCGCCGCCAAGACATCAAAGGACATACCATGTCACGAAAGCCTAACTTCCGTATGATGACTCTGACATTTAAAAAGTTAAATGAGATTGATTTATAATCAACAACCCCTAATAAATGGAGGTTAAAAAAGGAGTGGTCTATTTAACTAGTACAGAAGGAGCGCTCCCGAAACAAAGGCACTCTCTTAAGCGTTTACAAATGCTTTCCACGCTTACCAAGAGCGGGGATATTGCCTACCAAGAAAACGGTATCGTCACGGTATATATTCCAGACCAACAACTATTAGCATCATTTGAAACCCAGGATCACAGCTTTAAGATTTACTCGGTTGTAATCGATACCGAAAAATATGTTGAATACGATCAACAGGCCATCAATGAATATTGTATATATAAAATAAATTTCCACCGTGAATACCGATTGAATGTCTTTAGTAGTGAAATTACCCGACAATTCGAGGGGTGTATTTCAAATATAAAAAAACGAACGCGCGCAGGGTTGTCACAAAGCTGTCTGCTGTTAGAACTCTATCAACTCCGTAAACACGCTCAGGATCTTATAGTATCAAAGACGCTCGACCACAACAAGGTTGAAGCGCAATTACGGGAGCATTTACAGGCTTTTAGTTAATTATAACGAGTAAAAACCCGTTATAACACAATTAGACAATAGTAACTTCGGTTAATTCAGGGTTGCTTGGAATGGGTTTTTCAAACATATCAACTGGACAATCCTGAGTCTCTATCAAAGCGGGCGCCGGGGTGGATATAAATGGTTTATTAAGTATAACCTGATACACGAAAGCAGTTGGAATGGCGGGGGTAAATAAACATGTAATATAATTTCCTAAGCGTCTTATCATGGGTTTATAAACACGTGATTCGTATCGTATGGAAATATATTTTTTGTCAAGAAATAATATATACGGGTTTCCCTTTTTAACACATAATTCCCAATCTGTGTTGGGCTCATTTTGTCGCAAAAGATAATCAGAAAGACGGTAGTGTTGTTTGCTAAAGTTTTTAATTTTAATGGTAAACAAGGACATTTAACGTACCCACAAGCCCTTAAATACAACAGTACACTTTCACTGTAAGTAATAATCCCTAATTAGGGGTAATTACCTGTACCAGACTTTATCCTGGACAAATTAATTTAATATGTTAGATTTAGGTATTAAGCGTATATTATCCCCGTCTGATAGAGTAAAAAAATCGGAAAGCATCGACAATGTAAGATTTAAGCCTGTTAAACGTATAATATTTCCATTAATTAAGGAGGTTAATTTTTCGTTGTTGGAATTTTGAAGAGTTATTTTATCATATGTGTAATAACCATCATAATCAGTAACATTTTTATTTATATATTTATTTTTATGGTATCGAGTTTCATATAATGGTGTATCCGCATCAATATAAGAATCATTCAATAGTTCTACAGTCAACCAATAAGATGTTCCAATCTTGCAATTAAAATTTTTAACAATATCTACAACTCTAAATTTTATACCTGGTGGTAGCCTGATTTTAAATTTGTGAGGATTCTGGTTGAAAAATTCCCATTCTGGGTTGAAACTATGAACCTCTTTATCCCACAAACCTAAATAATATCCATCAAAAATTGATGGAACTTGTGTTTCGTATACACGTTCACTTATTGATTTTGCCATAGTAGAATCATTTACCGACGATTGTTGGGACCCCATTTATTTAATAATTAATTGTTAACCCCATTTTTATATAGTTTCTATTTCATTTCTGCGGGTAATTACTACCGAGGCATGAGGCGGGTGTAAAATGAAAAATAATCTCTAATTAGGGGTTATTTCCTTTGTTTTATTCAAAACAATTTCGACTCTTTTTGAACATGAAAAAGGCGCTAATTCGTCTTAATTATAAATTTTTGTTTTTATAATATTTCCGTCTCCATCAAATCTGGTATATTTTCCTCGTTTAAATCCATTAACATATTCATATATTTCTTTAACATTTCCGTTTTTATGCCATCTAGTATATAGTCCATTTCTACGTCCACTATCATAATTAAATAAAACAGATTTATTACCATTTTCATGCCATGTTTCATATATCCCATCTTCTTTACCATTATTATATACACAATACACTTTTTTTTGACCATTCGGATACCATTGCTGAAATTCACCATGGAGCTTGTTATTTTCATACATTTTAGAATATTCTAATTGACCCTCTTTATACCATCCCAAATCAAGTCCATGATTCTTATCATCTTTGAACCATGATAGACCCAATATTTGCCCATTTGAGAAATAAACTTCGCATCGTCCTGTAAATTTACCCTCACAGAAAGAACCCTCAACATAATTATATCCCCCTGTAATTTCACCATCATAAAAAGAACCGTCTCCACCGTCTATGAAAACCCAATTAGAATCAATCAAATTAAAAGAGTACCATCTCTTGAATTGGCAATTTTTTGAAGGCATTAACTCTATTAGTTTTTTATGCCATAACATTTTTATGTATATGTACTAAAGATATATAATCAATTTTGAGTGAAAAAATAATCCCTAATTAGGGATTATTTCTTTTTTTTATTTATTTAATTTATTTTTTAATAGGTTTTGGCGGGGCATAAGCCAAGCGAGGATTTTCACCTGGTTTGAACTTGTATGGTCCCTGCGAGGCTTTTCGTTTTGGGCATGTAACCATATAATGACCCCATTGATCTTTGGCTTGGCGGCATTCTTTCCATGTACAAAATCCAACCTGGCCTTGTGGTCCGAGCTTAATTTTTTGGCATTTTTTTTCAGGCTGATCCCCGTGGCCATACAATCCACAATAGGGACACAACCGTTCTTTTTTATATTTCAAGGCAGGGCACTCTTCTTTATAATGTCCTTCCTCAAAACAGAAAGCACAACGCTGAGGTTGTTTAATGCTTTGTTCATATTCATAGACTCTCAAGGCATCCCAACCCGCACATTCTTCACATTTTTCCAAATTTTCCACACAGGCTCGGCAATGCTCGTAAAAATCGGGAAAGTTTGACGGCTTTGTGGGTTTTATATACCGACGACGGGGCCGCGAGTAATAAGCTGCTAGGCTTTCCTCGCGATTTTTTTCCATTTGTTCCTCAACACGTTTTCGGGCTTGGGGAGACATTTGGGCTAACTGCTGATGAGATACAATAATCATAGGCTCGTCATCGGAATCCGAATCCGAATCGTATTCAACACGACTCATTTTGTATTTATCGATATAATTTATAGGATTTTTTATCGGTAATTCTTCACTATAATGAAAATAAAAAATCAGTTTTTCGCTAGTGCGAAAAAAGTTTAGCCGAAGGTAAATCAGTTTTCCGCGCAAATCATTCGATATATTCAATAAATTCTTGAATCGTTTCCTGGTCATACCCTCGTTCTGTTAATTCTTTTTGTGTTTGAGACCGATGATTTTCAATATTGTAATTCTCTTCAGACTCTAGCCGTTCTTTCACTAGAATTACTATATTGGATATCTGAGCTTTATCAGCAATTTGTATCTGGATGTCCGAATCGAATCCATTTAGACAATTAATCAAGCGCGATAACCGCCCCGTAAAACATTGACGTTCTGCATCCTGAAGTTCCGTATTGAGAATACGTTTAATCTCTTGTGAATGTTTGTTGTTTTGAATTGTATTCCATACGGCAATAAATAGGTCGGTAAAGGTAATTTGAAGAATTGAATGAACCGCGGATTCAGTACAATATTCACCCATCAAACACTTTGTTTTTTCTGTCAAAACCGAGTCATCCATTACTTGATTAAACACTGAGTCAATCGTCGTGTTGCCTAAAGGCCGTTTTAAAAGTTTAAAAATCGAAGTTTGGATAGATTTTTGAATGGTTGAATCGTGTACATTTTGGGTGTCATTATATATAGTATTTGTATCAAAATTACGGCGATTTATACGGTCAATAAAGCGCTGAACTATAGGAGGTATAAATTCAATAGGGTTGCCACTATATTTAAAATTAGTTAATCGTCTTAAGCAAAGTAATTCAATGGGTATTTCAGTAAGAGAATTGTCGGATAAATCTAATTTTTGGAGATTGGTCAGGGCATCTAATCCCTTGATTTCATTAAGAGAATTGTTGAATAAATCTAATTTTTGGAGATTGGTCAGGGCATCTAATCCCTTGATTTCAGTAAGAGAATTGTTGAATAAATATAATTCTTGAAGATTGGTCAGGGCATCTAATCCCTTGATTTCATTAAGTGAATTGTTGAATAAATCTAATTCTTGGAGATTGGTCAGAGTGGCTAATCCCTTGATTTCAGTAAGTGAATTGTGAGATAAAGATAATACTTGGAGATTAGTCAGGGTATCTAATCCCTTGATTTCATTAAGTGAATTGTAGGATAAATATAATTCTTGGAGATTGGTCAGGGCATCTAATCCCTTGATTTCAGTAAGTGAATTGTGAGATAAAGATAATACTTGAAGATTAGTCAGGGCATCTAATCCCTTGATTTCAGTAAGTGAATTGTAGGATAAATATAATTCTTGGAGATTGGTCAGGGCATCTAATCCCTTGATTTCAATAATTGAATTGTTGTATAACCATAATTCTTGAAGATTAGTCAGGGCATCTAATCCTTTGATTTCAGTAAGAGAATTGTTGGATAAATCTAATTTTTGGAGATTGACCAGGGCATCTAATCCCTTGATTTCAGTAAGAGAATTGTTGGATAAATATAATTCATGAAGATTGGTCAGGACATCTAATCCCTTGGTTTCATTAAGAGAATTGTAGGATAAATATAATTCTTGAAGATTAGTCAGGGCATCTAATCCTTTGATTTCAGTAAGAGAATTGTAGGATAAATATAATTCTTTGAGATTTGTCAGGGCATCTAATCCCTTGATTTCAGTAAGAGAATTGTTGGATAACCATAATACTTGGAGATTGGTGTTGGATTCTTTATTTACTTTTTTAGCAATCAAATCTTCCATATCAATTTGATTTTTTGAGCAATCAAACGAAAAAAAATCAGTTTTGGGGGAGCTACGCGTTCCCCCCATAGTCCCTAGCGTGTAATTAAAATATTGTGCGTCCCCCGAAATTGATTAGTTGACTGTCCGTTTGAATAAATCTAAATTTATAGGGTTATAATAAATAATGAATACCATCACCCTATCAGTGGGAGGATCCCTTGCTTCTGTACTTGAGCGGGCGCGCACCGAATGTGAAAAGGGTATAATATATATTAATGAAACACCATTCACCCAGCCAAATTCCACTACGCGATTGCTTGAGCTTAGCCGGGATTCCATATTACTAACATCGCGTGGCTACATTACATACAATGACCCGAGCAAACCACGGATAAAATTTTATCTGATTGATTATGATTATATCGACAATCTTGAAATTAAAGAGAATTTCGGGCTGGATTACACGGAATCGCGGCAAAAAGTCAAGCGCGAACTCCGGCATTCACCCGAGTGGGAACCTTTTGTCAAAGCTTATAATAAAATCATGAAAAGTGCTGCCATCAAGCTGGATTCGCAAATACCCAAAATATTGCACTTTATCTATGTTACAAATCCACCACCTCCCGCAATGAAAGAACGCATGGCCGTATGGCAGGCGTATCACCCTGATTGGGAGGTCAAATTTTGGGATGACGCCGCGATTAGTAAGCTCCAACTAGTTAATCAAAAGCAGTACGACCGTGCCCATAATCCTGGTGAAAAAAGTGATATTGTCCGGTATGAAATTTTATACCGAGAAGGCGGTGTCTATGTTGACCAAGACATTGACTGTTTGGGAAATATCGAGGTCTTTTGTAGACTGTGCGATTTCTGGTGTTGTTGCGCGCTAGATCAATATTTTACCGCGTTTAATGGGTTGATTGCTAGCGTGCCAAAGCATCCCGTTTTAAAAGCTCTTATTACTGAAATTGGAAAACTCCAACGCCCGGCGCGCCATGCCGAAGAAGTACAGGCCAACACCGGTCCCTATTTATTTTCTAAAATACTTAAAAAAAATATACTAAAAAGCGATTTACTGGTACTTCCCCCGACGTATTTTTTTCCAACAACGGTTGATCATCGTGGAAAAATCCAGCCGGAAAGTTATGGCAATCATTTATGGGGGCGCAGTTGGGTTAATCAGTTTTCTCGCCCTGGTTCTACCCCGCGAACCGGGCGCGCCTCCGGGGCAAATAAAATATGATACCTCTCTAGGTATTATATTTATGCATCAAAATACTTTTGACTAGACGATTAATTTTATCTGGATCATATGCCACCCTGACTAACTCGTCTTTACATAT
>Ga0209273_10002744_pt1 | contig 13009 bp, 8 predicted proteins | sample tdAd471_FD_187126 | JGI IMG/M metagenome (GOLD analysis project Ga0209273, IMG submission 187126) | Marine sediment microbial communities from the Atlantic coast under amendment with organic carbon and nitrate - tdAd47.1 (SPAdes)... | ecosystem: Environmental > Aquatic > Marine > Coastal >...
ACCGGCACCAGGCAGTGGTTACCACCGTGCGCACTGAATTACCGCACCAGGCGACCGCCTTGCAACGATTTATGCCCACAGGTCCGCTGGCTTTCCTGCCGCTACACGACGGATCGGATATCAGCGGTGCAGCGCAACACTACTGTTCCATCGTCTGGTCGTCCGTGCCCGAGCAGACTGAAACGATGCTGGCAGAGGATGACCGGCAATTTTCCCGGCGCCTGGCCGCCGGTATCGAACATCACCTGGGCGAGGTGGAATGGGTGGACCGTCGCATCGCATTTCCCCTGAGGCAGCGCCACGCGGTTAATTACGTGCAGCCCAATGTCGCCCTGTTGGGGGATGCGGCCCACACCATCCATCCGCTGGCGGGACAGGGCGTGAACCTGGGTTTCATGGATGCCAGGGAGCTGGCCCAGGAGATAGGTTCAGCGGTGAAAGCCGGTCGACCGCCGGGTGATTATGCTGTGCTGCGTCGCTATGAGCGCGCCCGCAAGGGACACAACCTGGGGATGATGGGAATCATGGAAGGATTCAAGCTGTTGTTCGCCCAGGACTCGCTGCCGCTGCGCTGGCTTCGGAATACTGGAATGAGCCAGGTCAACCGGGCCGGTTTTATCAAGAATCGATTGATGCGCCGGGCAATGGGGTTGTAGGGTTGTAACGAACCGGGTCAGGTTTCCCCGCGCGAAAACAGCATGCTCCGCCGTCGGCTCGGCTATTCGAATACCTGAAAGCCGATGACCACGTAGGCAATATAACCACTCAGTAAGACCATTCCTTCGAATCGGCTGATTCTGCGTCCGGTAACCAGGAACAACATCAGCAGCAGTGCAGTACCAACCATCACCCACTGGTCGAATTGCAGCATCCTGGCATGAACCGGCAGGGGCTGCAGCAGCGCTGCGAACCCGAGTACGCCCAGCAGGTTGAATATATTGCTGCCGAGAACGTTGCCCACAGCGACATCAGCGTGCCGACGCATCGCGGCGATAACGGAAATAGAAAGCTCCGGTAACGACGTGCCCGCGGCCACCAGCGTCAAGCCTATGACGGACTCAGAAACACCAAGGCCTTCGGCGATGCCGATGGCCCCGCTCAACAGCACCCTGGCACCCACAATCAGAAACAGCAAGCCAGCGATAACAGCTGCGCAGATTGACAGGGCAGTCCGTGGCAGGGCGGTAAGCTCCTGGGCCTCGGCCTGGTGAAGCGTCACCGGCACAGTCGCTTGCCGGCTTTCGGTCCAGTACGCCCACACAAGGTAAGCAACGAGCAACAACAGGAGTAGGGCCGCATCGATCCTGGTCACGCTGGTGTCCCAGGCCAGAAAAACAAACAGCAGGCTGGTCACCACTACCGTGATTGCGTCTCTGCGCAGGATCAGCGGCTTGACCGCCATCGGCGTGATGACGGCACACAGGCCCAGTATCAGCAGTATATTGCCCGTATTGCTGCCGACGATATTGCCCAGTGCAATTTCCGGACGGTTATTGATGGCCGCGTCAATGGAAACCACCAGCTCCGGTGCAGACGTGCCAAACCCCACGATGACGAGACCGCTCAACAGCGGCGTTATGCCAAGCCGGCCTGCCGCTGCCAGGGAACCCCTGATCAGGGCTTCGCCACCCAGGGTTAGCAGGACAATGCCAATAATGAGGTAGATAAAATACATAACCTTTTAGCGCCGTTAGAATCAATCCGGGATGCAGCCTGCCGTCAAACCTTCCCTGCGTGCCGCTACCAGTAGCGCCGGAACCTCCAGGACAAGCCAGCGCAACACCCTGAACCGCAGAGCAGGCTGAATTGTAGAGGCACCCAGTGCAGTTGCCTTGTTGATTGTCATTGTCAGGAGAAGGTGAGCCTGGAATTTTCTGACGCTGGACAGTTGGCAGCAGGCCGGAAGCGGCGGAATCTGCCAACACGCTGGAGCCCCCAGTGGCAGGTGAGGCAATCAGCCACTTGCTGTCGGATGGACGGTAAAACCGCGTGTTGCCAACAGCAAGTGCCTGGTCAGCAGGTTATGACTCCAGTTCGGATTCCGAGTTCGCCTCGAACTCGATGAGCTTGCGATAAAGGTGCCAGGTTGCGTGGCCGAGTACTGGCAGCACCAGGGCGAGGCCCATCAACAGGGTCGCCGTTCCAAGTGCCAGAAGTCCTACGACCACCAGTCCCCACACGCCAAGCACGACGGAATTTGTGGTAAATGCACGGACCGAGACACTGGCCGCGGTAATGGCCGTTACCGGTTTATCCAGCGCCAGGGGAAAGCTGACTATGGACAGTGCCATGGCGGCAAAGGCAAACAGGAAACCGACGAAATTGCCGTAGGCTATCAACAGCCAGCCTTCGCGGGTGCTGAACAGGCGGCCGAAAAAACTGCCTGCCGATTCGATGGGCGCGGACCCCATAATGCCGAAGAACAGCAGTTCGGCACCATAAAGCCAGAACAGGTAGAGCAGCGTCATGACGATGGACAGCCCGAGGATCGGGGCAAAGGATGCGGAATGAACAAACCTGTATGCCACGCGCCAGCGCATTTCCTCGCCTTTTTCCCGTGAACGGCTCAGGCCGAAAAAGACCACAGCCACGATGGGTCCAAACAGCGTAAAACCGGCTACCAGGGGAAACAGCAGGTAGCGCAGTTCCTGGTCCAGGGCGAACAGTGTGAAAATCACGGCGGCCAGGGGGTAGTACAGAATCAGCAGGGCCACGGCGGAGCTGGGTTTGTTGCTGAAGTCATCATAGCCTTTTCTCAGACATTCCCAGAGGTCTTCGATGCCGATTCGGTTAACCTTGATATCGGCGGGACTTAAACTGATGTCTTCAAAAAGTGGCTCGTCGTGTCGCTGGGCTAGATCAACCATATCGGTACTGCCTCCTACAAGTGGTTTTCACACAGGCCCGCAGTGTGAGGAGCAGGGTTGCCGGATGATCTTGTCAGGATCCTCGTGTTATTGTGCCCTGCTTGTCGGTTCAGTCAACGCTATCCAACTACAGTCTGCCGAAGCAGCTACGACTCGATAAATCAACTCCCGAAACCCTCACCCTGACAGTGCCAATTCCAAGAAAAATCTATCCTGCGGGATAGTCTACCCGTAAAGCAGCGTGGAATACAGCCCCTGTGGGTCAGCTGTCACAGGATCGGAAAACGCCTTATCCCGCTACTGACCCTCGGACTCCCGTGCTTCCCGCGCCCGACCGGCACTGAGTATATTGCGGATGGCATGATTGCCTTCGTGACAGGCGTATTCGTACATTACATAGTCGGGGTCCCGGGTCAGGGGCATGGAGATCTTGAACGGCCGGGTATAGATCTCCGGGTCGGTAACCTGTACCTCCCAGATGATCGTGTCCCGGCTGACCCGGGTAAAGCGTTCTTCAACGTGCAGATCCTCGGTAACCGGTACACCCTTGAGTCGCCCGCCTGCCATGCTGCTGGCGATCATGCCCCGGTCATTGAAATTGGTGGTCTCCACAACCAGGGTTTCACCTTCCCAGTGGGCTACTGAATCACCCATCCACAGCTTGATCCTGTCGTCGATGTGGGCGGATCTGTCCAGCGGAATGATGCGCACGTCGTGGATCATTTCATAGACGATAGTGATCGTGTCCGGAGTCTGAATGATGCGGTAGGCGTTGTTGTAGCCGGCCGGCAGCATGGAGCCCGGCACACCCCGGGAAATACAGCGGTCCCACACCGTGTGGTAAATATAGTCGTCTTCCACGTGGTCAAAATAGTAATCACGGATGCGCAGAGCCGATTCACGGATGGGGGCACGACCAGTGGCGGGTTCCACGATCAGGGATGTCTGACCGGTTGAGAGCACGGTGTCTCCGGAGTCCAGCCAGACCTGGTTGTAGCCACCCACGCTACCGCCAGCGGTCACCTCGATATTATTTTCGGCCTCGGCGCGTCGCTGGGCAGTGCGGGCTTCCAGCGCCGCGATTTCGTCATCGGTGAGGTACGCCCGGTCAGCCAGAGTGGCAGGCCGCTCCATGGGCGTTATGGTCGCGTTGGTCCAGATCCCCTGCAGATCCGGCTGTCCGTCGGGAGTGCGGTTGTTTACCCAGCCATCCTGTGCCGTCACACCGGCTGCGGTGATCATGGCAAACATCAGGACGCTGCCTGTAGTTATTCTGCGCATTATGGCCTCCTTGAGGAACCTCTGACTGATCAGCCAGGGGTTATTAACAGTCACTTTCTTCTGTTACTTACTGGCAGACCATAACACAGACCGCTTCCGGGCAGACAGTATTTCTACCCGGTCGTTCCAATGCGGTCGGCCCGTCAGTCGAGACCGCGTTGCATGTATTCGGTGGTGAACAGCTGGTCATCCAGCTCCACATTGTAGCGGACGTCTTCCATCTGCAGCACGCTGGCATGCTGTTGGCGATTGTTTCGCGTGGTAACGACCTGCAGGCGCCTGATGGTCCAGATGCCGTCCACCTGCTCAATTTCCGAGGCGTTGATGTATTTGATCCGGTTGCCCCGCAATTCCCACGCCTGGCCGCGTTGTTCGACAAAATTGTCCTTGCGGATCCAGGTTCGCAGGCGTGAATAACCGGTGGCTTCCTCGGCTTTTTCCCGGAATTCCGGTTTGGGAACGATATCGATCACCCAGCAGTCCTGGCCATCAATCACCTCGCTTTCGCTGTAAAAACTGTAGTCGTACCAGGCGATTTCCAGGCCATTGATATCCGCATAGGTGAAGTCGCTGCCGAGAAAGGAGTCGGAGGTATCGCTGGAGGCCAGTCGTTTGACCCGTTGGAGAGAGGGCAGGTAAAGCCAGGAATCGTCGTCGCTGTCCGGATCATCCCAATCGTAATTGAGGTAACTGGTGCCGCGAATATCTGCCGGCGATTCAAACTGCGTCAGGGTACGATTGTCCTCGCCATAGTCTTTTGAGTACATGCGCAGGTCGCGTTCCCGCTGCCGGCCCCGACGGTCGATCAGCACCAGGCGATAGTCGATAACCGCAGTGTCACCGTCATATAGCTGGTCACTGCGCTGAATGATGTCCGCGGCGCTGAGCTCGGCACCATGGCTGGCAGTGTCCAACAGCAGAAAACAGGTGCAGAACACCAGAACTGAGGTCAGGCCCGGCATAAGCCCGGGTGGTGCTGGCCGCGGGGGGGCCTGGATGTGCCAGGGCTTTCCCGGACTGCTTGATAGGGTGTAGTCGATTTCCGTGTGCATAGGTATAACCAGATTGTCAGGTGTTCAGGTCGTGATGTCGGCCAGTTGGCTGTGTTCATGCGATGCCCTGTCGTCATCCACCCAGTACAACAGGGCGGGCAGCAGCAACAGGTCACCCAGCAGCGCCAGCAGCATGATGATGGAACCAAACAGGCCCACGTAAATAATAGTCGTAAAAGTAGCCAGGCAAAACACGCTGAATCCCAGAACCAGGACAATCGAACTGAAAATAACGGCCCGACCGGATTCGGTCATGGCACTGGTCACCGCGTCGTGGGTTGAGGCACCGGCCTGTTTCGCCGAGAGGTAGCGATTCATCACGTGAATAGAATCGTCCACGGCGATGCCCATGGTCATGGCTCCCACCAGCATGGTGTTCAGGTCCAGGTAGATACCCAGGATACCGGCGATACCGCCGGCGAGCAGGATTGGCAGCACGCTGGGAATCAAGGACAGTACGCCGTACTTGAATGATCTGAACAGCAGGAAAAAGAACAGGCTTATGACCAGCAGTGCGGTGGCGAAGGAGCGGGACATGCCTTGTGCCGCGTACACGTCCTGGGCGGTACGCAATGCCATCCCGCCGGTCAGCAGGGGATCCAGGGCGGGATAGCTTTCCTGGACGTGGGACCGAATGAGCTGCAGTTCCTGGCGTGCATCCGAAGCCGGCATATTGACTATGGGGACGATGAGGCGCAGGAAACGGTTATCAAAATCCTTGATATCCGACAGGTCCTCGTCGGCACCGGCGCTGTCGTAAAGCAACAGGTACTGGGCAGTCATCTCCCGGCTCTCCGGGAGTCGGTACCATTCCGGGTCGTCACGATGAAGGGCCTGGTTGATTTCCTTCAGGTAATCCACCAGGGAATTCACCGGACCGGTGGCTGCACGGGATTCCAGCCAGGCCTGAAACTGTTCCACCTGGCGAAGAAATTCCGGATCCTTGACGCCCTCGACGGCGCCGGAATCCAGGATGATGTCCAGCGTCAGCACACCCTTGAATACAGCGTCCAGGTAGAGGATATCCTGGCGAACCTTGCTGTCTGTCTTGAACTGGGTAACGTAGTTGGTATCGATCTGGATCCTGGGAATCGCGTAGGCAGCAAACACCAGGCAGGCCAGACCGCCCAGCAGAATGGTGTTGCGATGGGTGCGGGTAAAACCCGGTAACGCCGCCGTGAAGCGGGACACGGTGCCACCGGCAATAACATTGCGGGTCCTGTCGGACAGTGTCGAGGTAAAGCTGAGCAGAACCGGCAGCAGGGTCATGGCCACCAAAAACAGCAGCAATGGACCGATCGCACCGAGCAGGGCAAAGTCCTTGATAGGCAGAATGCGGATCACTGACAGGGCAAGAAAGCCTGATGACGTGGTAATGGCGGTAAAAAAAGTGGGTTTCCACAGGAGGACAATGGTCTGCCGCGCTGCCGCCAGGCTGTCCTGGTTGCTGCTCATGGCATTGAAGAACACTACCAGTACATGGACTGACATCCCGACCCCGATAATGATCATGGTGGGCAGCAGAGCCTGGTCAACGGTGGAGTGCGGGGCGCCAAGGTAACTCTGGATTTCATTGACTCCCAGCACGCCCAGGGCAATGGCCAGGCCCGGCAGCAGCATGGCAACCGGAGCACGGAAGCTCAGGTACAGCATCAGGAACATCAGCATCCCCATCACCGGGATAAGCAGCTGCATATCCTGCTGCACCAGGGTTTCAAAGCGTTCACTGAGCAGCGGGTAGCCTGAGTAGTGCAGGGAATAGTCACCGTTCTCCAGTCCCTGCTCGTCGAGAAAGGCATAGAAATCCTGTGCCAGTGCCACCTTGTGTGCGGCCGTGTCGTCCCGATACTCCACGAGGGCGGTGATCCGGGCATGACGCAGGTCAGGACTTACCAGCGTACCCAGGGCCAGTTCCTCGTTTGACACGATGCTACGGATCGCATCGAGACGGGCAGGACTGGCGCGCAGTCCATCGATATCGTCGATCAGGTAGTCGACACTGAGATCGTCCCCGTCGGCGGCAGTGTACTGGTAGTTGGTCAGGGACCTTACCTGGGTGACATATCGGTGGGCGTCAAAAAAATCCGTAATCCGGGCGATGGCGTCCAGCGTGTCCGGATTGATTACATCGCCCTCCGGCGGCAGGTGTTCCAGGCCGACGATGAGGTATTCGTAGTCGCCGAACAGGTCGATCAGGTAGTCGAAGCTTTCCAGGGCCGGGTCGCCACTGACAAAATAGCGTTGCGTGGTGTTGTCGAAGGGAATTGCTCTGCCGGTGAGCAGCATCAGGGGAACCAGCAGAATGGCAACCAGGAGAATCAGGTAGCGCCGGGCAATTACGATCTCAGCCCAGGCCTTGATGAAGGCTGTCATGGCGTATACCTGCTGACAAGTCTTGTTGTTGCGGACCCGTCAGGCGACGAAATCCCGTTGCGTTACCGTTGTCTCCACCGGTATCCCCAGATTAGCACGGAGCGGGACAAGTGGCGTTAGTTGCCCGGCATTCTGTGCACAGGCCAGGGCCGTGTTTTGTCGGCAACCCGCGGGTCATCACCCTGGCCCGGCTGGTAGACAGCATCCCGTCATCCGGTTAGCGCCGATTCCCTCCCCCTTGAGGTGGGCCAAGTCTATATCGCTCTTCGATTCCGGTAAAGCCGTGGTCCTGGCGTCGGAAGCGTTCCGACATTCGTAAAAAATCTATAAATTAGATATTGTTATGAAGTTTTCTTAAAGTCAGTCGATAATTACACAGGCAACAATAATGCACGCAGCCTGGTGGATTTTCACCCATGACCTTTGACGATCTGTGGCCATTCGAAGTGGACTTGAGTGCGCTGGATACCGGCAGTATCACCAATATCCTGGCAGACATCGAGCAGCACCTGCCACTGATGGAAACCGAGGATGATGTCAGTGAACTATTGAAGGTCAAGGAACTGTTCGAAAAAGAGCTCATGGTGGCCCACCGGCTGCATTGAGCCGGGTCGGACGGACAGTCCGGGTTGGTGTGCTCACAGGTTGCACTGAGAACAACAATAAACAATCCTGGTTAGTAAGCCTCATGGCCGCATTGCCCAGCGGCCTTTTTTTTGCCTGGTGTCGCCGGAAATTGTCAGTCCGCCGCCGTGCACAGGGCATCCGCCAGGGGCAGGCAACCGTTTTCGTCACACCGGCGTAACAGGGGTGACCACCATCAATCGACCGGTAACAGTACCGCTTTGAAACCAGACAATTCCCAAACCCGCCTTGCCCGGTTCCTGTCCGCCTTCCGCTACAGCCGGTTGGCCCTGCAGATTGTCTGGGAGACCAGTGCCACGCTGACTGTCGTTCTGGGACTGGCCAACCTGGTTGCCGGCGTCATGCCGGCAGCCATCGCCTTCGTCGGCCAGTTCATCGTCGACGCGGTGGTAACCGCGGTTCAACAATCCGGTGAGGTGCGGGATCAGGCCCGCAGTGACGTGCTGTTCTATGTCCTGCTGGAAGCGGCGCTGGTGGTGATCATGACTGGCGCCCAGCGCGTCAATACCGTGGCCCAGTCCATCCTGCGGGTCCTGCTGGGCAACAAGGTCAACGTCATGATCCTGGAAAAAGCCCTGACCCTGGAGCTGTCCCATTTCGAGGATTCCGAGTATTACGACAAGCTGGTCAGAGCCCGGCGGGAGGCATCCAGTCGACCGCTAAGCCTGGTAACCAAGACCTTTGACGTGATCAAGGATTTCATCTCGTTGATCACCGTTGGTGCCCTGCTGTTCCAGTTTTCCCCCTATGCCGTGCTGTTGCTTGGCCTGGCCGGGGTGCCGGCGTTTGTCGCCGAGGCGCGTTTTTCCGGCGAGGCATTTCGCATCTACCGACGTCGCTCGGCGGAACGTCGGCGGCAGATTTACCTGGAAATGGTGCTTACCCGGGAAGATGGCGTGAAGGAGGTCAAACTGCTGCAACTGGGCAAAATCTTCCTGCAGCGGTACGTAGATATCTTCAGGCGCATTTACCGGGAAGACCGCAACCTGCTGTTGCGTCGGGGCTTCTGGGGCTACGTGCTGGGACTGCTGGCCAGCGGAGCATTTTACTTTGCCTACGGCTGGGTGGCGTTCGCGGCTATCGCAACCACCATCACCATCGGTCAGATGACCATGTATGTTGCCCTGTTTCGCCAGGGGCAGTCTGCCGTAACCAACAGCCTGACAGCCATCAATGGCATGTACGAGGATAACCTGTACCTGTCAAACCTCACCGAGTACCTGGAGCACGAGGTCCCGGAACCGTCCGGGGACAGACAGTCGGGTCCCGATCCCGACGACGGCATCCGCTTTGACAAGGTGAGTTTCTACTACCCCGGCAGCCAGCGTCCGGCGCTGGAAAATATCAACCTGCACATCCGCCCCGGCGAAAGCCTGGCTATCGTTGGTGAAAACGGCAGCGGCAAGACCACGCTGATCAAGCTGCTTACCCGGTTGTACAGCCCGACGGAAGGGACGATCTATTTCGAAGGCCTGGCCCTGCAGGACTGGGACCTGCAGGCGCTGCGTGGCAAGATCGGTGTCATTTTCCAGGACTTCGCCCGCTACCAGTTGCTGGTGGGCGAAAATATCGGTGTCGGCGATGTCCGCCATATCGATGATCGTGAGCGGATAGCAGAAGCTGCCGCCAAGGGACTTGCCACCGATTTCATCCACGAATTACCCGAGGGCTACGATACCCAACTGGGCACCTGGTTTCGGGCCGGCAGCGAATTGTCCGGGGGACAATGGCAGAAAATTGCCCTGGCCAGGGCTTTCATGCGCAGCGACGCCGACGTGCTGATACTCGACGAACCCACGGCTGCTATCGATGCCAGGGCGGAAGCCGAAATATTCGCCCACTTTCGCCAACTGACTGCCAATCGCATATCGATTATCATCTCCCACCGGTTTTCGACGGTACGCATGGCCGATCATATTATCGTTCTCGACAAGGCCCATATCATTGAAGAAGGGGATCATCAGTCATTGCTGGAGGCCGCCGGTCAGTACGCCCGGCTGTTCAGGCTGCAGGCCGCGGGCTACCAGTAACCCCGACAGTAGCCGAGTCCAGCGTTTGCCGCGTTCATCGGGCCCAGGTCAGGTAGTCTGGTGAAGTTCATCAGAACAAATAGTGCCAGGTTGCATATTTATATCCGGGCACAGCATCAAGGGGTATTATCTTGCTGGTCGCTTTTCTTATAGGTGCCCTGGTATGTTTTGCCAGCACCTTGCCCTTTGGTCCGATCAATCTTACCGTTGCCAAGACCACTGTTGAAAAAAGTCACCTGCGCGCCCTGGAAGTTGCTGCTGCGGCTTCGCTGGTGGAAACTTTGCAAGTGGTAATAGCGGTATGGTTCGGCCGGGTGATCAGTACGTTCCTGGAGAACAGCGTGGGTTTCCGCGTCGCTGTTGCCTCGCTGTTTATCATGCTGGGCTTCTATATATTCAGACGTCAACCGGCACAGAGCCTGCAGACCGACGATCACTATTTCGGCTCCGAGATCAAGACCGGGCTGCTTGTTGCCGCGGTCAATCCCCAGGCTATTCCGTTCTGGATTATCGCGGTTGCGGCGATTGGCGACTATACCAGCCTGGACTTTGACGGATGGGCACTGGGATTTTTCCTGGGGGGCGTACTGACCGGAAAAATGCTGGCCCTGACCGGCTTTATCGCTGTCAGTAATTACCTGAAGGCCCACATGGCTGAAAGTGGCCGCCTGGTCAACCACACCCTTGGCGTGGTACTGATGGTGATCGGCATTATTCAGTGGCTGCGGATACTGTTTGCAGCCTGACATACCGACCCCGGAGCAGGCCGGTCTTTATCGCGTGGAGGTCAGCCTCCTCCCGCCAGGGTGGCTCCGGTCGCGAAACTGCCTATAGTAATCTGCATGCTCTCGTATTCAACTCACTGCAGGCGATGAATTCAATGGACAGCAGCAAGCCGGGCTTGAATCGTTGATGGATAATTTCAGGAAACGGGTTTCCACGGTCCCCCGCTATGTCTGGTGGGTGTCCGGCGTGCTGATTGTCTATACGCTGCTGGGATTTCTCCTGTTGCCCTGGGTGGTGGAAACACAGCTGAAGTCCGTGCTGGATCAGCGCCTGGCACTGACTGCAGAAATCGAATCCGTTTATTTCAACCCCTACACCATGGTGGCTGAATTTCAGGGGCTTGATGTGGTGGATGCCGACGGGGCTCCCCTGCTGCAGCTTCAGCAGCTGCGCGCCAACTTTCAGCCCACCAGGCTTGTTCTGCTGCGTTTGCAATTTGCCGAAATTTCCGCGGCAGACCTGGATCTGTATTATCAGCGGGACGCGGATGGCATGGATACGGCCACCAGGCTGGCCCGCGACTGGGCAGCAACGGCGGCACCGGAAGAGGGTGAGCCGGAAACGGAGCCCTTGGATGACGAGACCGGCGGACCCGTACCCCTTCTCGTTCAGCAGATCAGCCTGGAGAATCTGCAGTTCCATCTGGTCGACGCCGTTCCTGCAACTCCTTTCGAGACTACCGTGACCCTGGCCAGCGCCGACGTGACGGACCTTGCCACGCTGCCGGAGCGACGTGGCACCAGTGCCTTCACGTTGCTGCTGGAAGATTCGGCGCAGCTGACGGGAAACGGAGAGCTGGGGCTCAACCCTCCGGTATTTGACGGCAACCTGGCATTGCAGAATTTTTCCCTGGCGACGGTCAGTCGGTACCTTCAGGACAGCCTGCCGTTTACCGTAGACCAGGGTCGACTCGCCACGTCGTTAAATTACCATGTCGATCTTGCCGGGGAATCACCGGATCTGGCACTGGACGACCTCCAGGTGACCATTGCAGCACTGACTGCCAGTCAGAATGGTGCCGGGGAGCCCTTTTTGACAGCACAGACTGTGCAGGCCGGCAATGGCTCCCTGGCGATTCCCGAAAACAGCCTGGCGCTGGAATCGGTGTTGCTTGACCGCATTGAATTGTCGGTAAGTCGTGAAGCGGGAGAGGCGACCAATCTGGAACAGCTGCTGGCAGCGTTCCCGCAGGACGGAACTGCCGGTCCTGACCCTGCCGTGCCAGGACCGGTTGATGGGCAGAGTCCCTGGCACGTCAGCCTTCAGCAACTCGCGGTGGAAGGGAACAGGATTGTTTTCAATGACCGCCAGCCTGAGCTGCCGGCAACTGTCGGTATCAGCGTGGACATCGACATATCGGATATCGACAACCAGCCGGAATCGGTGTTTCCGTTGTCCGCAGTCGTCACCATGGACTCCGGCGGAGAGCTGCAGCTACAGGGAGAACTAGGCGTTCTTCCCGCCCTCACGGTCAGCAGCAATGTCTCCCTGGATGCCCTGGACCTCACGGTTCTGCAACCTTACGTGAACGAATACGCGTTCCTGCAGCTGGATAGCGCCCTGTTGGAATTCCAGAGCGAAATGCAGGTTAACAGGGATGAACCTTTTGCTTACCGGGGCGACCTGCACCTGCGGGAGGTGGCTGTTTCCGATCAGTCCGGGGAGGGCAACCTGGTGAGCCTGCAGGCGCTGTCCGTAGACGCAATGAATTATTCCCTGGCAGAGAACTCGCTGGATATATCCGAGATACTGTTTGATTCCCTGTTCGCCCGCTTCCTGATAAACCAGGATGGCAGCACCAATATCGGGCGCAGTATCCGGCCTGCTGCAACCGGGGCCGTGCCGGCAGAAGCCACCGGTGATGAACCAGCGGGCTCCTCCGACCTGCCGTTTGCCCTGACCATCGGTCGAATCCGGGTCGACGCGGCCGCGTCGGACTTTACCGACCTGAATCTGCCGATTCCCTTCAGCGCCA
>Ga0209273_10002749_pt1 | contig 12974 bp, 7 predicted proteins | sample tdAd471_FD_187126 | JGI IMG/M metagenome (GOLD analysis project Ga0209273, IMG submission 187126) | Marine sediment microbial communities from the Atlantic coast under amendment with organic carbon and nitrate - tdAd47.1 (SPAdes)... | ecosystem: Environmental > Aquatic > Marine > Coastal >...
GTGTTCGGTATAGCGACTCGCCCGCGCGCCCACCAGCCGACCCCTGCCCCTGCTGACGGCGTTGTCAGGTCGTCGGCTGATTCCGGGACGCACCCAGATCTGGACGTCAGGGCTGCCTCACACTTGTCGCGGACAGTGGCGCTAAGTCGTGATTCGTCGGCGGTCGCCATCGCGGCACGACTCGTGCAAAGGGGCTCACTCGGAGAGTAGGAGCTACCCGCGCGCCCCCACCGGCGCGCCCCCCCCCAATCACCGCACGAAGAGACAGACCCGCCCTGCCCGCACCCCGGGTTTGGGCCCGCGGTCCAAGGACACACCATGAGTCGTATCCCCTTCCTTCTGGGAACCACCCTCGCCCTCTGCCTCGCCAGCGGCTGCAACACCGGCAAGCACGACAACGTGGGCAAGCCCTCCTTTGGCCCGGGGAGCACCGGGTCGCCGAGCGCCCCCTCGCCCACGAGCGTCACCGGAGGCGGCCTGGGCAGCTTCGCCGCCGTGGGCGACCTCAACGACCCCCGCGCGCAGCACGCCGCGACGCTCCTCCAGGACGGGCGCGTGCTCGTCACCGGCGGAATCGACGGCCAGGGCTTCCTCCCCGGCTCGGAGGTCTTCGACCCGGCGACCGACTCCTGGGAGCGCGTCGAGGATCTGGCGCCGACCCCGCAAGAGGGCTTCATGCTCAACGCCGTCGGCGACCCCACGGCGCGCCGCCACCACTCGGCGGTGAGCCTCAACGACGGCCGGGTGCTCGTCGCCGGAGGCAACGGGATCGAGCGCGAGCAGGGCGGCAACCCCGTGCTGGAGGCCCTCGTCACCTGCTACACCTTCGACCCCACCGACAACAGCTTCACCCGCGCCGCCGACCTCACCGACGCGCGCTTCCTCCACCAGGCCGCCTCCCTCGAGTCCGGCGACGCGATCGTGCTCGGCGGGGTCAGCCACCCCGACCCCCAGCAGATCCCGCTCAAGACCGGTGAGCGCTACGACGCCAACGCCGACACGTGGACGAGCTTCACCCTCAACGCCGCGCGCAGCGACGGCGTGGCGGTGGAGATGTTCACCACCGACGACGTGCTGGTCTACGGCGGCGGGGAGATCCTCGACTACCCCACCCAGAACGCGCGCCTGCTCGCGCTGATGGATATCTCCGCCCAGGAGCCCGTGATCTACAACAACTCGACCAGCCGGCTGGGGCCGGCCCCGGCGAGCGCCTTCTCGGGTAAGCCGCGGGTCGACGTGGGCGGCGTGGCCATGAACAACGGCGACGCGCTCTTCGCCGGCGGGCGGATCGTCGACGCCAACCCGACCCCCCTGGTCATGGACGACTCCCGGCTCTACAGCCTGCAGTATCTGACCCCGCAGGTGAAGGTCGTCGACACCACCGAGCGCTACGACGTGCGCACCCAGACCTTCGTCCAGGGCCCCACGCTGAACGTCGCTCGCTGGGGCGCCCGCTGCGCCCAGCTCGGCACCACCAGCGACGTGCTGATCGTGGGCGGCCTCGACGAGAACAACGACCTGCTCGTGACCTGTGAGGTCTACGGCGTGCTTCGTGACGCGATCATGGGCACCGTCGACATGAGCACGCCCCGCCAGCAGTTCACGGCCACGTCGCTCAAGGACGGGCGCGTGCTCGTCGCCGGCGGCCTCGACGCCAACCTGGCCGGCCTGACCTCGTGCGAGGTCCACGTCCGCTAAGACACGAAACCGCGGGGCCGCCTCGTCGGTAGTCACCGGCAGGCCCCCAGCGGGCCAACTTTCCGCTAATCGATCGGGCGACGGGCCGCGCACATGAAGTGCGCGGCCCGGAGCTCGTACGGGGCTATCATGGGCCCGTGAAGCACCCCCTCCGTCGCGCGTTCTCCGCCCTGACCTGCGCCCTGTTCGGGCTGACCGCCTACCTGCAGTTCAACGACCCCGACCCCCTGCTGTGGATCCTCTACTACGGCGGGGTCTGCGTCCTCGGCGGGCTGGGTGTCGCCGGGATCTACTCCCGCTGGCTGGGCGGGGTGCTGACCGCCGCGGGCGCGGTGTGGTCGCTGACCCTCTCCCCCAGCGTGGTCACCTGGCTCCGCGGGCACACCGTGAGCGATATCGTCTACGCCATGTCCCCCGATCGGCCGTACATCGAGGAGTCGCGCGAGTGCCTCGGCCTGGCCATGGCCGCCGCGGCCTGCGCCCTGCACCTCTGGTGGTCGCTGCGCAAACCGAAGCCCGACGAGGGCTAGCTCGGGCTCACGGGCTACGCCGACCCCACGACTCGGGTGCGCTGACGGCTGTTCCCGGGGCTCTGGTGAGCACCGGAATCCTTCCGTCTGGCCGAGCCGCGTGAGATAAACAACGCTCGACAGCGGCCCCGGACCCAGGACGTCTCCGCACCATGAGCCTCAAACTGCGCAACACGCTGACCCGCTCCCTCGAGCCCTTCGAGCCCCGCGTCCCGGGCAAGGCCGGCGTCTACGTGTGCGGGCCCACGGTCTACGACTTCTTCCACGTGGGCAACGCGCGCCCCTTCGTCGTGTTCGACGTCCTGCGCAACTACCTCGAACACCTCGGCCTCGAGGTGACCTTCGTGCAGAACATTACCGATATCGACGACAAGATCATCAACCGCGCCCGCGAGGAGGGCACGACCTCCGAGGCCATCGCCGAGCGCTTCAGCGCGGCCTACAAGGAAGACGTCGCGGCGCTGGGAGTTCGCCCGGCGACCCACCAACCCACGGCCACCGGCCACGTGCAGCAGATCATTCAGCTGATCCAGGCCCTCGAGCAGCGCGGACTGACCTACACCCAGGACGGCGACGTCTACTACCGGGTGCAGGAGTTCGCCGGCTACGGGAAGCTCTCGGGCAAGAAGCTCGACGACCTGCGGCTGGGCGCCTCGGGGCGCACCGACGCTGCCCACGAGTCGCGCAAGGAGCACCCGGCCGACTTCGCGCTCTGGAAGGCCCAGAAGCAGCCCGACGAGCCCGCCTGGGAGTCGCCCTGGGGCATGGGTCGCCCGGGCTGGCATATCGAGTGCTCGGCCATGAGCCAGTCCTTCCTCGGGACCAGCTTCGATATCCACGCCGGCGGCGAGGACCTGACCTTCCCCCACCACGAGAACGAGATCGCCCAGAGCGAAGGCGCCAGCGGCGAGCCCTACGCGCGCTACTGGCTGCACAACGCCTACCTCAACGTCGCCAAGGAGGAGACCCCGCTGACCAGCGACCAGCAGCACCTCGTGGCGCAGCTCGAGCTCGCGGTCAAGGACGGCGACGACGCGCGCAAGCAGGCGCTGCTCGATCAGCTGGCCGCCGCCAACGTCTACGTGCTCGTCGACGACGACGGCGGGCTGCAGTTCAAGGGCTCCAAGTCCCTGGGCAACGTGCCCCGGGTGCGCGAGATCTTCGCCCGCGGCTTCGGCGGCGAGGTCGTGCGCTTCTTCCTCCTCCGCGCCCACTACCGCGCGCCGTTGGCCTTTAGCTGGGGTGGGCTGCAGGAGGCCAAGACGTCGCTGAACCGCTGGGCCGAGGCGCGCCGCCGGCTGGAGGAGGCCCAGACCACCGGCGACGCCAAGGGTGAGCTCGGCGCCGCGGCCGAGGGCGCGCTGGCCCACTTCAGCGCGACCATGGACGACGACCTCAACACCGCGGGCGCGATCGGCGCGGTGTTCGAGCTCGTCGCCGCGAGCAACCGCGCCCTCGAGCAAGAGAGCGCTAGCGCCGCCGACGTGGCCCGCGCGATCGAGGTCCTGGACACGATCCAGCGCGTGCTGGGCGTGAAGTTCCCGGCCGCCGAAGCGCTCAGCGCCGAGGAGCAGGGCCTGTTCGACGCCCGCGCCGAGGCGCGCGCGAACAAGCAATGGGCCGAGAGCGACCGCCTGCGCGACGAGCTGCTCGCCCGCGGGGTCCAGGTGCGCGACACGCCCCAGGGCCAGACCTGGACGCGGAGCTAGCCCCGCCCCTCTCCAGCGATCGAGCCTCTCGTGCGCGCGCGTTCCAGGTGCCACACTCGGACCGTGCAGATCGGTCCCTACCAGCTCACGACGGAGCTCGCCCGGGGCGGCATGGGGGCCGTCTACGAGGGCAGAGACCTTCGCACCGGGGAGCCCGCGGCCGTCAAGGTCCTGCTCAACCTGGGGAGCGAGAAGTCCCGCCGGCGCCTGCAGCGAGAGGCCGAGGCCTTGCGGCGCGTCCAGCACCCTGGCGTGGTGCGCCTCCTCGACTACGGGCTCTCCGACCGAGTGCCCTTCCTCGCCATGGAGCTGCTGCGCGGTGAGTCGCTGCGCAGCTGGTTGGACCGCGAGGGCCCCGCGTCCCCCGAGCAAGCGGTCGCCTGGATCACCGGCGCCTGCGGGGCGATCCAGGCCTGCCACGAGGCCGGGGTCTTGCACCGGGACCTCAAGCCCGCCAACGCGTTCGTCTCCGCGACGGGCGATTTCAAGCTGACCGACTTCGGCCTGGCCCGCGACGTCGACCCCTCGACGAGCCGGACCCAGCTCACCAGCCCAGGGGTCTTCCTGGGCACCGCTGGCTACTGGGCGCGCGAGCAGGCGCTGGGCGAGCTGGACCAGATCGGGCCGCGGACCGACGTGCACGGGCTGGGGGCGCTGCTCTACGCGCTGCTGACCGCACGTGCGCCGCGCCCGAGCGGGTCGTTGGCCGAGGTCCTGCTCTCCGTCAAGCAAAGGGTCGAGCCCCCGTCCCGGCACGACGCCGCGGTCCCCGCCTGGCTCGACGCGGTGGCGTGCAAGGCCCTCAGCCCGAATCCGGCCGACCGCTACGCCAGCGCAGCAGAGCTGGCCGACGCCTTGCGTACCCGCCGCGCGCCTCCCGTGGCCCCCCGCCGCGCGCCGCTGCCCGTCGTGCTGGGGCTCGTGGCCGCGTCCGCTGCAGGCGCAGCGCTGCTGCTCGTCCTTGGCCGCACCGAACCCCCGCTCGAGAGCGAGCCCGCCCCGGCGGCGATCGCCGAGCCCGTCCCGGACGCGTCGAGCCCAGGCGCGAACGATCTCGGACTGACGCCAGAGCCCGCGAAGCCCGCGGAGGTGTTGGATCCGGTGGAGATCGCACGCCTCGAGGCCAACCGCAGCCTGGCCGCCGAGCGCTGGACCGCGGCGCTCGACGCATGCGACCGCTGGCAGGCCCTGGCCCCCCGCGCGGCGGGCCCGCGCTGTGTGCGCGGGCAGGTGTGGGCGCGGAGCGGCGAGCTCGAGCGTGGACTCCAGGAGATCCGAGCCGGACTGGCCCTCGACCCCAGCTACCACCGGGGTCACCAGATGCTCGCCGTAGCTCTCTCCCGCAAGCAGCAGTGGGCGGCGGCCACGGACGCGATCAGCGAGGCGATCCGCCTCGCCCCCGACGAGGGGAGCTACCGGTCCGCGCGAGGGCTGTTCCTCTTTCGCCAGGGGGACTACCGTGGTGCGGTCGTGGACCTGGAGTGCGCAGCCGCGCTGGGCAGCGAGGAGGGGCAAGACGCCTACGTGCGCGGCCGCGCGCTCTCACAACTGAGCCGCTGGAAGGAGTCCGAGGCAGCGTTCTCGCGCGCCCTCGAGCTCGACCCCAACGAGCCCCCCTGGGCTCCCAAGGCGCGGTCTTCGATCGTGTTGGCCAGGACCGAAGCCGAGCGCGCCGCCCTCCCGGCCGCCGCGGCGAAGCTCGACCGCGAGGCGCTGCAGCTGCTCAAGACGAAGCGCTGGCGCAGGCTGCTGGAGGTCACCGTTCGCCTCGCCAAGGAGAGCCCCGGATACGCGCTCGCCTACCAACTCCAGGCCGTCGCCCACCTGAGCCTGGGGGACCCGGCCCCAGCCCGGGACGCCGCGCAGCAGGCGGTCCAGCTGCGGCCGGACGATCCCTACGTCCACTCCAACCTGAGCTACGCCCTCACGCTCCTGGGCCACCACGCCGAGGCGGTCGCGGCCGCGACGCGCGCGCTGGAGCTGGAGCCCACCCTGGAGGCCGCCTACGAGAACCGCGGCCTGGCCCGCCGTGGCCTGAACCGGTGGCAGGGTGCGTTGACCGACTTCGAGCGGGCCCTCGAGTTGGCAGACGAGGAGTCCTTGCCCAAACGACGTGGGCTGGTCACCCAGGCCCGCGCCAAGCTCGGGCTCGAGGTCGGCGACTGGGCACGAGCGCTGACCCTCGTCCAGGAGGGGATCGCGCGCCGCGCAGCGGGTGACCCCCGAGGGGCGGCCGAGCGCTTCTCCGAGGCGATCGCGGAGCGGCCCGACTGCGCCGAAGCCTACGAGGGCCGAGCCCTCGCGCGGATCCAGCTCGGGGCCTATCGCGTCGCAGAGCAGGACGTCGACGTCGCGTTCGAGCTCTCTCCCCCGAGAGCAGAGCTGTTCATGCTGCGCGGGCGGGCCCGCTGGGGCCTCGACCGGCGTGAGTCCGCGCTGCCCGACCTCCGCCGCGCCCTCGGGCTCGCCCCGGACGCCGAGTGGGCCCCGCTCGTCCGCGAGCTCCTCGCGCAGGCGCACGACTAGGCGCTCACTCCCTGCGCAGCCTGGCCTTCGCTTCGGCGCGGAGGGGCCAAGGGTGCCTGCGAGCAGCGCGCGTGCCCGGCGGGGGCAGCGCGCTGTCGCAGGCCGCTAGCGGGGGAGAGCGCGGGGATCCACGCGGGGGTGGGCCCGGGCCTGCCCCAGGAGCTGCTCCCGCGCCGCGGGGTCCTCGGCGGCGAGCGCCTGGGCGAGGGGGAACAGCTCGGCGTGGGGCGCCTGCTCGAGCAGCGCCTGCGCCTGCTGCTGCGCGGCGGCGGCGTCGCGCTCGGTGAGCAGCCGCAGGTAGCGCGGCCACACCGTCCCGGAGAACGCCCCCTCGAGCTTGGCCACCGCCTCGGCTCGACGCACCGGGTGGGCACGGACGAGCAGCGCATAGGCCAGCAAGGCGTCGGGGTCGTCGGGGGCGGCGACCAGCGCCCGCCCTGCGAGCTCCTGGGCGCGGGCGTAGTCGCGCTCGGCCAGGGCCAGCCCCGAGAGCGCGGCGAACAACGCGGGCGGCTCCTGGGCGCGGTCGCGGACCCGACTGGTCGCGCGCGCGAGAGCCTCGCGCGCCTGGACCAATTCGCCCAGCTCGAGCCAGGCCAGCCCCTCCTGAGCGCCGGCCTCGACGCGCTCACGCCAGGCTGCTGGATCGTCGTGGGGGTCCTCGGCGCTGACGAAGCGCAGCCAAGCGAAGGCGGCCTCGGGGTCGCCCCGGAAGCGCTCCTCGCGAGCGAGCCGCAGCAACCGGGCGTGGTTGCTCGCGCGCTCGGGGTTGGGCTGCACCTCCCGCGGCGGAGGCATGACCACCTGGTACGGCTTCTCCGCGCGCCAGGTTACGCCAGCGACCGCGGCCCCTCCGCCGATGGCGCCAGCGACCACCCCCAGCAGGCCACCGAGGAGCACCGGCCGCCGGCGGTGCCAGCGATCCCAGGTCCGCACCACCCACACGCCGAGCCCAGGGGCAGCGACGTGGTCGCCCTCGAAGGCCAGCCGCAGGTCGCGGGCGAAGGCGACCGCGGTCGGGTAGCGCGCCCGCGGGTCCTTGGCCATGGCCCGCCGGCACACGGCCTCGAGGCCGGGTGAGACCTCAGGGCTCTCGAGGCGCAGCGGCGGCGGGTCGTCCTGGACCACCTGGCGAAAGATCTCCATGGGGGTCGCGCCGCTGAACGGGGGCTGCCCGCTGAGGCCCTCGTAGAGGATCGCGCCCAGCGAGTAGACGTCGGCGCGACGGGTGACCCGCCCGCCCTCGGCCTGCTCCGGCGCCATATAGACCGGGGTGCCCACGACGCCGCGAGTGACCGTCAGCCGGGTCCCCTCGGTCAGCGCGACCAGGCCAAAGTCCACGATCCGCGGCACGTCGTCCTCGTCGAGGAGCAGGTTGCCAGGCTTGAGGTCCCGGTGCACGAGCCCCTGGTCGTGGGCGTAGTGGATCGCAGCGGCCGCGCGCTCCAGGATCGGCACCAGCCTCGCCGCCGGCAGCTTGCCCTCGGCGTCGATCAGCACCTCCAGGCTGCGCCCGCTGACCAGCTCCATGGCGAAGTAGAGCGCGTTGCCCTCTTGCCCCGCGTCGAACACGGTCACGATCCCCGGGTGCTGGATCGTCGAGAGCGCCTGGGCTTCACGCACGAAGCGCTCGCGGGCCGCCCCGGGGGCGTCGGTGCGCAAGAGCTTGATCGCCACCTCGCGCTCGAGGCTCTGGTCGTAGGCGCGGAAGACGACCCCCTGCGCCCCGTGCCCGACCTCCTCTTCCAGGCGAAAGCGCCCGCCGAGGGTGTCCCCCAGGCTCAACGCCCGTCGCCGGCGAAGGGTCGCGGTGGCCACCCGACTCCGGCGCGAGGTCTTGCGCTTCGCCGCCAGCCGATCCGAAGGCGGACGGATCGAGAGGTCGCGCTCGAGGGTGCGTTGGCGCCCGGACTCGACCGTCTCCAGGCGGGCCGAGGGCGTCTCGGCGGCCAGCTCTTCTTCGCTCAGCTCGAGGGTCGGGTCCCCGCGAACCTCCTCCTCCTGCCCCGAATCGGCGAGGTCGACGGTGGGCACGCGAACGCCGTCGCGACCCTCCGCTTCCGCGGCGACGGGCTCCAGCTCCCGGATCAGAGCCGCGGCCTGCGCCGGAGTGAGCACCGCGCGCTTGATCAGCTCGTGAGCCGCCCAGGTCAGCTCTTTACCGGCGGCGAGCCCCCCCTCGAGCCCGTCGAGGACACCCTCGTCGCTGACGAGGTCGGCCACCGCGCGCATGAAGTGCTTGGAGTTGGAGTCCACCCCGACACGATAGCGGCTGGGCGCCCGTCCAAGCGACCCCGTTCGTGCTCGCGCGGGAGGCTAGGCGTCGACCGAGCGCACGTCTTGCGAGTGCTTCTCGATGAAGTCCCGCCGCTGCTCGACGTTGCTGCCCATCAGGGTGCTGAAGATCGAGTTGGCCGCCGAGAGGTCGTCGAGGTTCACGCGCAGCAGGCGCCGGGTGCCAGGATCCATGGTGGTCTCGCGCAGCTCGTCCTCGTCCATTTCGCCGAGGCCCTTGTAGCGCTGGATCCGCACGCCCTTCTGCCCCAGCTCGCGCACCGCCGCGGGGAGGTTGCACAACCCGTAGACGTCCTCTTCGTGGCGCTTGTCCTTGAGAATGAAGGGCGCGGTGGAGAGGGCTTCCTTCTCCCACTCGTCCTTGGCGACCGGCTTGAAGTAGTCCTTCCAGTCGAAGCCCAGACTCGCCAGCTCCTCGAGGACCTTCTCCAGCTTGTGCTTGTTGGTGAAGCGCACGACCTCGACGTCGGCGTCCTCACGGTCTTCCAGCTTGTCGGTGGCGAGCCACACCTTGAGGTTGTCTTCGCGCGCGATCTTGAGGTGCTCGTCGAGCTCCTCGGCGGTGTAGATCGCGGGGGCCTTCTTGGTCGCCCGGATCACCAGCCGCGCGTAAGGCAGCTTGCCGTCCTTGTTGCGCTTGCCGAGGTATTTGCGGAACGGCACGTTCCGCTTTTCGATCTCGTGCGCCATACGGTTCATGCGGTCGAGCAGCTTGACCAGGGCCTTGAGGTCCTCCCCGCTGAACTCCCGGCCGTCCGAGGTGCGCGTGAGCACCGAGTCGTCCAGCCCCAGCTCGAGCACGCGCGCGAGGAAGCGCTCGTCGGTGAGGTGGTACTCCTCCTTGCCGCGCTCGCCCTTCTTGATCTTGAACAGCGGAGGCTGGGCCACGTAGACATAGCCCTGCTGAATCAGCTCCGGCATTTGCCGGAAGAAGAAGGTCAGGATCAGGGTCCGGATGTGGCTGCCGTCCACATCCGCGTCGCACATGATGATGATCTTGTGGTAGTTGAGCTTGGAGATGTCGAAGTCGTCGAGGATCCCCGTGCCGAGGGCGCGAATGATCACCGAGATCTCGTTGTGGCCGAGCATCCGCTCGTGGGTCGCCTTCCACACGTTGAGGATCTTTCCTCGCAGCGGGAGGATCGCCTGAGTCTGTGGGTTCCGCGCTTGCACCGCGGTGCCACCCGCCGAGTCACCCTCGACGAGGAAGATCTCGCACTCCTCGGCCTTGTTCGAGTTTGCGTCCTTGAGCTTGGCGATCCCGCCGCCGCGCAGCGCGTCCTTGGTCTTGCGGACCAGCTCCTTGGCCTTCTTGGCCGCGATCCGAGCTTCTCGGGCGCGGATCGCCTTCTGCACGATCTTCTTCGTCTGCTTGGGGTTCTGCTCGGCCCAGGCCTTCAGATACTCCCCGACCACGCTCTGCACGATCCCGGCCACGTCGGAGTTGCCGAGCTTGGTCTTGGTCTGGCCCTCGAACTGGGGCTCGGGGATCTTGACCGAGACCACCGCGATCAAACCTTCGCGGTAGTCGTCGCCGCTGGGGCGCACGTCGCTGCTCGACTTGCCCTTCTTGACCTTGACCTGGCCCTCGTTCTCCTTGAGCCAGTTGTTGAGCGTCGTGGTCAGCGCGGTGCGGAACCCGGTGAGGTGGGTCCCCCCCTCGATGGTCGCGATGTTGTTCGCGTAGCTGACGAGGGTCGCGCTGTAGGTGTCGTTGTATTGGATCGCGACTTCGCACTCGACGCGCCCGCCCGACTCACCGCTCTCGGCGCTGCCGGTGAAGTAGACCGGCTTGCTGAGCAAGACCTGGTCGCTGGTCGAGAGCTCGTTGACGAAGTCCACGATCCCGTTTGGGAAGCAGTATTCGTCGACCTTGTCTTCGTCGGGGCGCTCGTCGCGCAGGGTGACGGTGAGGCCCTTGTTGAGGTAGGCCAGCTCGCGCAGGCGCTTCGAGAGGATCTCGAAGCTGAACTCGATCGACTTCTTGAAGACCTCGTTGTCCGGGAGGAAGGTGATCTTCGTCCCGCGCCGATCGCTCTTGCCCAGGACCTCCAGCGGCTTCGTGGTCACGCCGCGCGCGAAGCGCAGCGCGTGGATCTTGCCCTCGCGGTAGACCTCGACCTCGAGCCACTCGGAGAGCGCGTTGACGCACGCCACGCCGACGCCGTGGAGACCGCCCGAGACCTGGTAGGAGCCCTTGTCGAACTTGCCGCCGACCCCGAGCTCGGTCAGACAGGCCTCGACCGCCGGAATCCCCAGGTCCTTGTGAATCCCCACCGGGATCCCCCGACCGTCGTCGAGCACGGTCAAGGAGCCGTCCTCGTGGATCGTCACGCCGATCTGCGTGCAGAAGCCAGCCATGGCTTCGTCGACCGAGTTGTCGACGACCTCGTAGACGAGGTGGTGCAGTCCGCGCTCGTACACGTCGCCGATGTACATGGCAGGACGCATGCGCACGTGGGCCAGGCCCTGGTGGGCTTGGATGCTGTCTTGAGTGTAGTCCGCCCGAGTTGCCGTCATTTGCGCAACCTCTTGTTCTGTAAGGCGTTTAGCTTCCCGCCAGGATACCGTACTTCGGCTCGGAAACACAGCCTGAGCGGAACACTATCGCCGCTGCATCCGACGTTTTTCGGGGCCTGTAGCCGTTTAGCCCCGACCCCCCTGTCGGCAGCGGAGATCGCTTAGCCGAACCCCCGTCGTGTCACGCAGGCAGTCCAGGATCCGCGCCTTGTGATAGACGGCGAGCTCCTGCCCCAAGGCGGCGGAGTCCACCTCCACCACCAGGGTCTGCTTCTCCACCCGCACCACCCGACTCCCCTCGGCCATGCTCCGCCCAACGACCCGAACCCAGGCCTTGCGGAGCTTGGCGAGGGGCGTGTTCTCCCCCACGCCGGCCTGCTTGACCACCCCCGCGATAAGGTCGGCCACCGGCGCAGCTTGCGTGCGCCGGGGACGCTCCCGGCGCTGTGGATAACCTGAACCAGAACCGCGTGAGTCCTTCATAAACCCTTTCCCAACAATGGTGTAGCCTCCGGCCACAGAACGTGGAGAAGCGGTGGAGAGCCCGACGGAAACCATCCGCCTGAAGCCCGTTGAAGGTCGCCCCCGTAGGGGCGCAGGGCGCACGAACGGAGGTCCACCGAGGACGACGAGTTGCTGCTCGAGGGCCGCCGAATCAATCGAGGCTGAGCGGCATGACGAGATACAGGTACGAGCCGTCCTCGCGCCGCTCACGGATCACGGCAGCGCTCTGCGCGTCCTTGAGCTCAACGGTCGCCTCGGCCCAATCCACGACCCGCAGCATGTCCACGAAATACTGCGGGTTGAACCCGATCTCCAGGGGATCGCCGGGGTAGTCGAGGGGCAAGCTGACCCGAGTCTCACCAATCTCGGGGATCCGCGAGGTGAGCTCGAGGCCTTCCTCGTTGAACGCGAAGCGCACCGCGAGGCTGTCCTTGGTTCCCAGCAGCGCCGCGCGCCGGAGGGCGTGAATGAAAGCCTCGCGCCCCACGCTAACCTTGAGGTCCTGCTCGGGCGGGACGACGTCTTCGTAGGGAGGGAAGTGCCCCTCGATCAGCCGCGCCGAGAGCACCGCTCGCGCCGTGCGGAAGTGGACCCGCGACGACTCCACGCGGACCTCCACGCTCTCCTCACCGGCCATCAGCCGCTGGAGCAGAGTCATGGCCTGAGTGGGCACGACGACGAAGACTTGCTCCTCCGGTCCCTTCTCGAGGGCCCGCTCGCAGAGCGCCATGCGCTTGCCGTCGGTGGCCACCAGCCGCAGCCGCTGATCGCGGAGATCGATCAAGATCCCGTTCATGGCGTAGCGGGTCTTCTCCGCGTGGGTCGCGAAGTGCGTGCGCTGGATCATGCGGATCAGGTCGGCGGCCACGAGGTGGAAGCTGCCCTGCTCGCTCCAGTCACCGATCTCGGGGTAGTCGTCGGGCTCTTCGCCCATGACGTGGAAGCGGCTGTCGGGGCTGGTGATCACGCAGCCCTGGCGCGCGTCGGCTTCGAGGGTCACCTCCTCGCCTGCGAGCTCCCGCAGGATCTGCTGCAGCCGTGAGGCGTTGACCAGCAGCCGTCCTTCGCGCTCGACGTTGACCCGCTCGACCACGACCCGCACCGAGAGGTCCAGATCCGATCCGGTGACTCGGACCACGCCGTCGGCGGCTTCGAGCAAGAGATTCTGCAGCACCTGACGGGGGCTCTTGGC
>Ga0209273_10002751_pt1 | contig 12971 bp, 7 predicted proteins | sample tdAd471_FD_187126 | JGI IMG/M metagenome (GOLD analysis project Ga0209273, IMG submission 187126) | Marine sediment microbial communities from the Atlantic coast under amendment with organic carbon and nitrate - tdAd47.1 (SPAdes)... | ecosystem: Environmental > Aquatic > Marine > Coastal >...
CCAAAAAGATTACCCTGAGGTTAAATTAAAGCGCCAGTATTTTATTACCCAAGCAGGTAATCTTTATTGCGCCGCCAGTGTGAATGCGATGGCAGAATTGATGGTGCATTTGGTGGCGCGATTATATGGTCGTGGTGCTGCCACGCAGGTGGAACGTAATTTTTTTCACGAAATTCGTAGTACTTTCGAGCCTACCAGTTATTTTTCTGATGATGTTCAGGAACACCCTGATGAGCAGGTGGTTCAAGCACAGATTTGGTTTGAGGATAATTTTAGCAAGCCAGTAAAAATTTCGGATGTCGCTAAGCAGTTTGATTTTAGTGTCCGCACATTTAACCGCCGCTTTAAAAATGCTTTGGGAAAAACACCCTTGGAGTATTTACAAACTACCCGCTTGAATAACGCCCGTGAATTGTTACAAAAATCCAACCTGTCTATTTCAGAAATTGCAGCGCACAGCGGTTATCAGGATGCAGCATCTTTCAGCAAAACATTTAGCCAGCATTTTGGTACCTCACCATCAAAGTACCGAGAAACCGTACGCGCTAAATTATTCAGTACTCACTAAATCTGCTAATTCTATTTATAGCGCTAAGTGTATAAAAGACCTGAGCCAAATTAATCCAAAATATAGAGTAGCCATTCGGCTATCAATGCGGGTTTACTTTTACCCTTAATGTCTATGGATACATCTACGGTCAATAACCGCCCTTCACCCTTAACTTTATCGGACAACAACACCCAATTAAGCTGAACGCTACTTCCGGCATAAACAGGTGTGATAAATCGCAGGCGATTTACTCCATAGTTCAAAATAGTCACTTCACCTATCTGGGCCATGAGTTCATCCAGCATTAAATGGGGTAACAACGAGAGGTAAAGAAAACCATGTGCAACGGTTCCACCTAACGGTGTTTTTGCTGCACGTTCTGGGTCAACATGTAAGTACTGATGATCCAATGTTACATCAGCGAACTGATTAATTTTCTGTTGGCTGATGGTAAACCAATTTGATTGGCCTCTGAGTTTACTGTTCATCCACAATACCCTTAAACCTTTTTAAGAATGTATATGAGGAAAATCTACTAGAGAATTAAGACAAGAATATGTATCAACGATTAAAAACGTATGTGCCAGGAGCATTTTCCATAGGTTTATGACGTGGGTTTCCCAATGTTTTTCTTGCTGGTTTTTTTGCACCTGAACGCTTGCCCAACCATATAGACCAATCCTCCCACCAGGAACCCGGATGTTGCTCAGCTTCTTCCAACCAATCTTCAGCTAACGGCGGTAGGTTATCGGCACAAAAATATTTTGTTTTTTTATTACTTATTTTATTCGTGGCTTCATTTGGTACAGGGGTCACCAAGCTCTGAATATGGCCACTAGAACTTAATATAAAACGGATATTTCCACCGACAAACTGTGTTGTTTTATAACACGCTTTCCAGGGCGTAATATGGTCTGTCAGGCCTGCAGTAACGTATTTATCGCAATCCAGTTCTGCCAAGTCAACCTTTTGGCCCAGCACTTCCATCTCACCTTTGTACAGCAGATTTTCTTCATATAAATCGAGGAAATCACTGTGTAGCTGGGCAGGCAAATTGGTTGAATCACTGTTCCAGAACAATAAATCAAAAGCCGGTGGCGCCTCCCCCATCAAATAGTTGTTTACATGGTAATTCCATACCAAATCATTTGGTCTCATCCAGCTAAATACTTTTGCCAGCTCAGCCCCCTCAAGAACCCCCTTTTCCTGCGAGCTTGCTCTGGCGGCTTTCAATGTTCCGGGAGAAGTAAATGCATTTAGATCCATGTCACTAGAATGCATGCTAAGCATACAAACGGACAAACTCAGGCTGTTAACAATACTGGCATCCTGATTTAAACAATAGGACAGGATAGAAGCTGTAATGCCTCCAGCACAGGCGCCTACCAGATTAATATCATCACTCCGCGTGATATCTAAAATAGCACTTACTGCATCGCTGGCCGACTCTACATAGGTACTCATACCCCAATGGCGATTTTCAGATGTTGGATTTTTCCAGCTAATGACAAATACCTGGAACCCTTGGGACAAACAAAATTGGATAAAACTTTTTTCAGGCGTTAAGTCGTAGATATAAAACTTATTAATCTGAGGAGGAATAACAAGTAGTGGACGCTTATAAACTTTTGCAGTGAGGGGCTTGTACTGGATTAATTCGAGCACTTCATTACGAAAAACTACAGCCCCTTCTGAAGTTGCCAAGTTTTCTCCCACCTTAAACTGACTGGTATCCACTTGAGAGGGCATGGCATTGTTGTTTTTTACGTCGTAGACATAATTACGTAACCCCTTGAGCAAACTCATGCCTCGAGTTTCTACAACTTTTCGCATGGCTTTAGGGTTACTTAATAAAAAATTGGTAGGTGCCAATGAACTGGTAACAACTTCTTTAAAGAATTTGGCCCGACGGTCATCTGTGGTGTCTAGACTGAGATCATCAACAAGCTCACCCATAGACTCGTCCCAGGCTATATAGGCTTGTTTTAATCGGTGATAAACGGCACTTTCTTCCCAGGCAGGATCATCAAAACGGCGATCGCCTTTAAGCTCTTCAAACTTATCGGTACCTTTAAGAATATCGACTACTTTTCCCGCCAATTTTTTACTATTTTTGGCTAGGGTAGAAGGCTGCTTAATCGCTTGTTTAGCCGTTTGCTTGAGGATTTTTTTTAATTCTTCAGAACTGACCCCGACCAATGGGTTTAAGGCAATAGTTGCCTCCATAGCCTTAATCAAAAGCTCTTCCTGCTCTTGTTCAGTAGAATTCTCTTTCTGTTTAGACATCCTCATCTCCCATTTTCATCTGCTGTAAAAAGCTGTTTTTCAACAAATTACTTTTCAGCAAAATTCTCTCTCAGGGTAAGAATAATGATCCCGCTAATTACAAACTACAGGAGTCACAGCCAACAGGCAATTTTAGTGAATCTATCTACCAAGACGATTTAGGAGTTCCAACTAAAAGAAATTATTCTATGTTGCGCTCTTAACATAGTCTTGAAGACTGCTGGCTAAATAGGATTCCAAGCTTTCCAAATCGGGAATTTGCATGATTTGACCATCTAATTCTACATGCATTAAAACATGTGGTGCTGAGCCCTGGACATCGACTTGCTGCAACGGATCATCTTCTGCAATACGAACAAGGTGTGAAAAGTCCTGAGCATGGATCGCATAGTAGCTAAGCCCTTTTTCCGGGCTCAAGGTATTTATGACCAACGCTGATGAGCTGCCAGAAAAGCTCTCACGGCTCTCTGTACTGAACGCTTCAAATGAAATCAACGGAACGCGCTTTTGGCGCCATTCCAGCCAGCCATTAAACCAGACCGGAGCATTTTCCTGTGCTGATACCTCAACCGCTTGTATCACCTCAGCAACGGCGGACATAGGAACTAACAGAGCACTCTCGCTTAAAGGAACAAACAAGCAGTTTATTTCTTCAACTTCTTGAGGTTCTGCTGGGGCTACCTGGCTCATGGCCTGCTCCTGTAGAAAAAATCTTTATTAATAACCATCTTTAGAATTAAAAGTCACTTAAGCCAAAGGGGCTGAATCTTATGTGCTAGATGATTCTTCTTGTTCTACCAAATTCATAAATGTTGTCATGGCTTCAAGCAACTCTTCTTCCTGATAAGGCTTACCTAAATAACCCTCAACACCTAAATCAACAGCACGTTCCCGGTGCTTCTCTCCCGTTCTAGAAGTAATCATAATAATAGGTATATTCTTAAGTTCTTCACTTTCTTTAACCCTTCGTGCCACTTCAAAGCCATCCATGCGAGGCATCTCAATATCCAATAGCATGATGTCTGGCTGGTTTTCCTGAAGCAACTGCATCGCCTCAACGCCATCTCGAGCTGTCACAACTTGGAAACCTTCACGTTCGAGGAATCGACTGGCGACTTTCCTTACAGTTACTGAGTCATCAACGACCATCACCGTTGGTGCATCAGATTGACTGGACTCTTCCCTTGAATCGAGTACCTCAACCCCAGGTTTAGCTGTCACCTGTGCCCGCAACAGAGCCAACAGATCAAGGATCACCACGACTCGGCCATCACCCAGTAACGTTGCCCCGGACAAACCCGGCACTTTGCTAAATTGCGGTCCAAGGCTTTTCACCACAATTTCACTACTGCCTGCCAAGCGATCAACCTGAACTGCATAGAGGCGGGTTTCTGAGTGCACCAATACCAGGAAGACCGATTCCACGGACATATCGACCTTCGGCGTTAACTCTTCACTTAACAAACTGCCAAGGTATCTTACCTCGTAGCGACCACCTGCATATTCAAGTCTCGCATCGGGGAAACGATAGTAATGCTCCAACTCCATAGAGCTGACCCGAACCACACCATCCACACTGTTTAATGGCAAAGCATAACGGTCTTCACCAATATCAATCATCAATGCACGGTTAACCGATACCGTAAATGGTAAGCGGATACTAAACTGAGTACCTTCACCCTTACGGGTAACAATTTGTACAAAACCACCTAGCTCTCGGACTTGGCTATTCACTACATCCATGCCGACACCGCGGCCTGAGACTTGTGTTACTTCTTCGGTGGTTGAGAAGCCTGGCTGGAAAATAAATTGAATAATTTCCTGATCACTAAGGTCACTATCTTCCGCCATCAGTTCCATCTCGATTGCGCGCCGGCGGATCGACTCTATATTGAGGCCACGACCATCATCGGCCAATTGAATGACGATATCGCCACCTTCTCGAACTAAGCCAATGGAAATAGCACCCGCTTCAGATTTCCCAGCATTCCTCCGCTCGTCTTCTGATTCAATGCCGTGATCGATGGAGTTTCTGATCATATGCTCTAATGGAGGCAGCATCTGCTCCATCACAGAACGATCCATCTCACCTTCAACATTGGCTAGATATAATTCTACGTTTTTGCCTAACTCATCACTGAGCTGGCGGACCATCCGGCGCAGCCTGGGTACGATTCTAAGGAATGGCACCATACGAGACTGCATTAATTGTTCTTGCAGATCAGTATTAATACGGGACTGGGCAAGCAATTCAGCGTCAGCACCACGAGACTTATCAACCAGCGTATTTTTAAGGTCCTGTAGATCCGAGGAAGATTCAAGCAAGGAACGAGACAGTTGTTGTAATTGAGAGTAGCGATCCATTTCCAAAGGATCGAAACCCTCAGCTACTGACATGGCTTCCAACTGTTCCTGACGGAACATTACTTGTGCTTCAGTCTCCATACCAATACGGCGAATCTGGTCTTTCAGGCGCTGAATAGTGGATTCCATTTCATCCAAGGTGAAAGCAAATTCACTAACATGTTGCTCTACACGACCACGTGAAATACTAGTTTCACCCGCCAAATTTACTAAGCTTTCTAAAAGTGCGGCAGGCACCTTAGTCATTTCCTGAGGCTGACTTTGACGCTTAATATCTGGCATGCTGAGTGCCGCTGCATCTGGTTTAAACTGAGCTTCTGAAGTCTCGTCTACCACATGGGGCAATACAGTTTGCATGATCAATTCGGTGCCAGCACCTGCTTCTTGCTCTGTAAAGACCTCCTCTACACTTGGCTCAGGCTGCACACTCTCTTCGGTCGTCGTGTCACTTACCGATAGCTCTGGCTGTTCGTCAGAATCATCAAAGAGCCTGCGTGCAAGGTTAAGTGACTCTAATAAATAATCCTGCTGGCGAAGCAATCCCTGAAAAATACTTTTATTGAGTTGATCTGGCTTTGTCTCAAGAATCGTCACTTCTGTTTCTAGGTCATGACTCAAAGTTCCAAGCTGTTCCATACCCGACATACGTGCACCACCCTTAAGGGTATGCAAGGAACGCTTTAATGCTTCCACATGATCTTTGCTAGACCAGTTCTGCTCCCAACCTTGAAGTGCCTGATCAATCTCCTCTAGCAGTTCATCCGCTTCTGATATAAAGGTTTCCAGAATATCAAGGTCAACATCTGCTCTATCTAGTGGTTCAATCGTCACCTGAGGCAAAGCCCCTGACTCCTCTCCATCAGGCTCAGGTTGAATACCCTCCGCACCCATCCCAGCTTTATCATCCGGTGAGTCAACTTCATTAACTTCACCAACAACTTTCTCTATATCTACCTCAGAGCCCTGAGCTATATCCGCTGCAGACTCGACAGATGCAGCTAATGCCTTATCCGAAGCTTCTATGGCCAAACGATCAAGTTGTTCAGCCAATTCAGCTGAAACAGGTGATAATTCTTGATTTGCTGCGACACAATCAACCATGCCCAATAATTCTTCATGAGCCTGCTGTAACAGCCCGGTATCCTCATCATTTAAGGATAAATTGCATTCGATAATACTGTCGTAACCCGTACTTAACAGGAGCGACAGTTCACTCATTGCATCAACACCCGCACGACTTGCCGCCGTTGCCAGTTGTTTCAATTCGTCTCTTAACTGTTCAAGTTTTGAGGTGTCGCCTAAGGGCTGATGCCAGTGGAGCAAACTCTCATCTACATCCAGCAGATTTTGCATACCCTCGGTCATCAACATATTCAGTAATTCTGGATCTACTGAGCTTTGTTGTACCTGTTTAGTACTAACTAGAGGTGCTACTGAACGCTCTCGCAACTCGGCCAACCTAGTCAGAAATGCCCCAAGTTCGGGAATATCTCCCATTCGATGCTCATGCTTCATGGGCGCAATGACATGGCGGCAATAATCTACAGCATCAGCGAATAGCTGGACAATGTCGTTATCAACTTCTAGCTGATAGGTATAAAGTTCTTTGGTGTAGTGCTCCAGTGGAGAAATTAAATCTGCAATGGGAGTAATTTCTGCCATACGAGCGCTGCCTTTCAAGGTATGAAGTGCGCTCTGTACAGTGCTTGTAACCGGGCTATAAACAGGTGCTTCCCGACGCTGCTCATCAACAAAACTTAGTATTGTTTTCAGATAATCTTCCGCTTCAGTAGAGAATATATCTAGGAGTTCACTCTCTTCATCCTCTGGCTGAGAATCTTTTGCTAAATTGCCATCTTCTTCTATAGAGCTTTCTTCTGCAGACCCCTCTTCTAAAAGCTCATCAAGTGCTGAGATCTCTGCAACTTCATCGACAAGCACCTCTTCGTTGACCTCATGTGAAGTATCAGCTTGCTCGGCTTCATTTTCATCGACAACAGGTAATTCAGGGTTTTCCCCTTTGGCCAATGCATCAGCTGCTGTAATTAAGCCTGATACATAATCCCAACGTTCGTAACTTTTTTGGTGCTGAAATGCTTCCGCCAAACCAGATATTTCTTCTCGTGCAAGATCGACCAATGCTACAACTGTCGGCGTTACTGTAATCCGCTTTTCAATCACTTTATTAAGAAGGTTTTCAACGGCCCAACCTAGCTCACCCAATGACTGGGCTTTGACCATGCGGCTACTTCCTTTAAGCGTATGAAAACAACGTCTTAAATCTCCCAGGCTGTCTTGATTCTCTGAATTGTTTACCCACTGGTTAAAAGAGAGGTCAATGAGCTCTTCAAGTTCGACTATTTCTTCAAGATAAATCTCGATGATTTCCTGATCGGCAATCTCATCATCTTCTTCAGGAATATTCGATTGGCTTACAGGCGTTTCGCTAACAGCTTCACCTGAGGCCTGCTCATGTACAGTATCAGATGGTGCCTCTGACAAATCGTGCTCTACATCCCCTATAGGGTAACCAAGCTTGGCTACACCATTTTCTGCCAGACTCAATATTGTTTGTTCAGCCTGATCGTCTTCTGTACCAACAAATTCCAGATAGTATTCAATACTGGTAATGGCATCTGCCAAAGCATCTAATAAATTCCAGCTGGGAACATTTTCTTCAACGAGTACTTGTTCAACCAGAAATAAATTACAAGCATCCAGCACTTCAGCCGCTCGCTTTAGGTGCATCATTTCCAGCGCACCACGAATATCCAGAATGGCCTCTGGTACGCCATCAAGTTTTTCACGCTGCCATTGCGATGCAATAAAATCAACAATGGCCTCTTTAACTGTATCCAACCCTTTTCTGGCTTCTGTTAATAGGGCCTCTTGGGCACGATTAACCTCTACCTGCATTTCATCAGGCGGGGTGTAACCTTCCATTAACTGTTGATTGCTATGGAGCCAGGTTTCCAGATCCGATTCCACCTCCAACAACTGGGAGGCAACCAGCATCAGGCAGCCTTTTGCAGAATCAGAGGGGTTACTACGAAATGCCGCGACTTGTTCACAGGCGCTAGCCATGGATTCGCGCAGCTCATTGCGACCCAAAACAGCCAAAGAATCTCTGGTACGCCGTAACCCACTAATCGAATCGTCTAGGAGCTGGAGATTTTCACTGTCGTCTCCATCACTACCCATCATGGCATAGCGGTCTAAACTATCTTTAACTTGGCCAATTTCTTGAACCAAGGCAGCTACAATAGCTTCTGCTGTTTCTGGATGATAGATCGGTGATAGACCTTCGGCACTATCTTCGAGCAGAGTTTCAGGCAGTGAGTCATCCAATCCATATTCTGTTCGAACTTGGACTGCTCTAGGTGCATCACTGCGAGCATAAGCAATATAAAACAAAAGGTTTTTTAGTAAGGCTTCTGGCAGTGGTTGAGACAATCCGTCAAAACCCATCTTTGCCAGTTGCTCAATTTCACCATCGAGCTCTTGCAAAAGCTTTCTAACAGAGTAACCAAGGGGTATTTCCTTAGCTGAGATACCCTCAAGTAGAGCCAGAACTGCTGTCCATAATGGCTCCCGTGGAAAGCCCTTACTCAATTCTTTTAACCGGGAAAAAACTTTGTCTAAATAACCAAAATTTTCCCCAACTGTTTCATCTTTAACGACCCCAGCCAAAGCAAATTGATACATTTGACGCAGCTTGCGAAGCAAATTAGACATCGCAATTTGATCAGGCTTACGGTTGTAGGGTGCGCTCAAATTTTGAGCCGCGTCCATCTTCGGAGAGAAAAAGACTGTCTCAGAAACGAGGCTCTCTCCTCTAACAGCCCTAAGGTCGTTAAGAAGAAGGAGTAAGGTTTCTGGCTGATCGCGACGACTGATCATGACCTGACGCAGGTAAGCCGGCAACTTTAGAATCGCCTGCACCATGACATCACAGGCATCCTCTATATTAGAAACATGTTGCTCCAACATGCTTTCAGCCAAGCTTTCCATTTCCTCGGCCAATAGTAATGGTCCATGACACTCAACTATCTTTAAAGAGCCATGAATTTGGTGAAGGTAACTTAGACAATAACGTATTTGAGCTTCATCAGAGGAATCTGCAAGGTAGGATTCTAGCGCCTCATAAGCAAGATGAAGACTGGCTTCCACCTCCTCTATCAACCACTCCAGGCCTTGTAATCGTCCCTTCAATTCCATCAACAATTCCCTGCGCTAACCAGCACCAGCGGGCTCAGCCTTACAAGCCTTAATACCCTAGAGGTTGTGCAGATTGTATTTGCCACACCTTGTTTCATCATATTTGGTTTTGCTATACCTTGTTTTGCAATAGCTAGTTTTGCAATAGCTAGTACCTCAGAACCAAAGATCAATAAGCCCTCTGCAACACTCACATCTGGCTTAGCAGTGAGATACAGAGACTTTGGGTAGATATTTGCCATGCTAAATATGAGCCGTTTTAAATACGTTCGTCCGTAATTCGCCTCCCGCCCTTATCTTCATCTATATCAAGCTCAATGCCTTCAAGAGACAGTTCTTTGTCTTCTGAAGCATCTTTTTCTAAATCTAGAGACTCAAGCTCTTTATCGACATCCCAGTCGTCGCCCGCACCATCACCTTCTAGCAGTTGCTCCATGGCAGCATCTTCAGCCAGGAATTCTTCTTCGGACAATCCCAGGTCTTCTTCCAAAGACGTCTCGCCAGGCTCGCTGGCAGAAAGAGGAGCACTCGCTTTAGCAATGTCATCATCGGAAAGATCAAAATCTTCTTCTGGCTCAGCCTTTTCAACAACTTTCTCAGAGAGAGATTCATGACTAACCGGGGGCGATGAAATCAGATCAACTCCTGATTTTTCAGGTACAAACGTATCTGCTGGTGTTCTTGAAATATTCACCCGCTCCATGGAAGAAGGCAGCTTAAATCCGGAAACAGAACCGCGAAGTTCGACCGCCAAATCAGCCAATTCACCAATGGATTGGGCTGTATTATTAGTTCCCGATAGAGTTTGTGAGGAGATATCCTGAATCACATGCATGGTTCTGGAAACCTGGCCCGCTGTTGAGGTTTGTTGGCTAGCAGCTGTTGAGATATCGCGAATAAGTTTAGCCAAATCTGCCGATACAGTTTCAATTTCTTCTAGCGCTCCACCAGCCGCATGAGCTCGTTCTGCACCCTTCACCACTTCTGCGGTGGTTTGCTCCATGGAGTTCACTGCTTCATTAGTATCGGTTTGAATTGTTTTAACCAATGATGCAATTTGTTTTGTTGCCACAGCCGAACGTTCTGCCAATCGTTGAACTTCATCGGCAACTACCGCAAAACCGCGACCAGCGTCACCTGCCATCGATGCTTGAATAGCTGCATTTAGTGCCAAAATATTGGTTTGGTCAGCAATATCATTAATCACTGAAACGATATCGCCAATTTCCTGAGAGCTCTCACCCAGTCGTTTAATTCGCTTAGATGTATCCTGAATCTGCTTACGGGTCGTATCCATACCGCCAATTGTGCTTTGTACAACCTCAGCACCTTTTTTGGCGATTGATACTGATTTTTCTGCCACCGTGGCAGATTCCGAAGAGTTGGCAGAAACCTGATCAATGGTAATCGCCATTTCATTAATTGCAGCAGATGCCCCAGAAATTTCATGGGCCTGGTGCTCTGACGCCTCAGCCAACTGTAGTGCAGTTGCTCGCGTTTCGTTAGCAGCTGCGGATACGTTCTCTGAGGTATCCTGAATCTGTGCCACCAAAATTCTCAACTGGTCAATGGCATAGTTAATAGAGTCTGCAATAGCACCCGTAAAGTCTTCGGTTACTGTTGCATGACTGGTTAGATCACCTTCACCCAACCCAGCAATTTCATCTAACAAACGAAGAATCGCTTGTTGGTTATGTTCATTGGCCGTAGCGGTCTCACGCAATCTCCGGCGTGTTTCTGATGTTATCAACAATCCCATAACCGCCAATAACACAACGCCCAACACACCCGCATAGAGTGCAGTTTGGTAGGTAAGGTCACGGCTTTCAGGTAACGAAGCTACTGTATCGGATAGCTGACTAATTTGTTCCTGTAAAACAGGTGATTCATCAAGTATGGCGTTGTTTGCCTGACTGGCACTAAACAATGCAGGTGTCGCTTCAAAAATTTCTTGAATGGAGCTACTCACAAATGCAAACCGCTCTGTAATACTGGCCAGACTCTCCCCTGCCTTACGACTAGTGACTCGGCTGATGCCTAATTGAGTATCGCCACTTTTCATACCCTCGAGAACTTGACCGAATAGATTTGCATCCCTGTTGAACTGATCAGCGGCAACTTCTGCATCAGCACCACCTTCTAACATTTTATCGACGTTACGACCTATACGCTCTGCACGCCATGATTGTGCCTGGGCAACAGCAACCTGATCTGCCGGTGCTCTACTCGCTAATAGTATTTCTACTACTTGGGTGTGTTCTTGTTGGAGTTCGGGTAATGTTTTATTGAGTGTTGCTGCAATTTTATTAAGGAAAATAACGGTTTCTTTATTGTCGATAATCGTCAAGGCATTTTGGTGTGCCTTACGCCAGGTTGCCTCTAGCGTACCCAACTGATTGGCAGAAACTTCATCGGCCAAATTGGTATTCAGGGTATTCCAGGTTTTCTCCATTTGGCCTGCAACATTTTGCAATTCACCAAATGCCCTCTCTTTACCAGCTGTAGATTCACGGGACAAACCTACTAAACGGTAGGACTGTGCGCGCATTTCTGCTACGGACTGAAGGTTATTCTGGTCTTGGGATGTCTGCTGAAAGACCGTCAACAGGTTATACCCTAGAAAAACGACCACCAAGGCTAATATGATCGATAGCACAAGGATGGAAGAATTGGTCTTTGACCCCTGGATTCCTTTTTTCATGTCAATCTCACTCCGAACAAGTGACGCCGGTTTATACCAGCATTTTTAGGAAATAATGTTTTGGTGGGCCGCTATGCAGCCACCTCCATAAAGCGTGGATCACTCTGAAGCTTACCCGGCCTCAGCAATATCCATGTATCATCTTCTTGATAAAAGCCACCCTCTGCATAGGGTGAAAATATTTTGGGAATACCTTCTGGCTTTCGCTGGAATTTATCCACTTGCAGATTGCGCATACCGTAAACCTGGTCCACAACCAAGCCAACAAATACACCACGTAAATCAACAACCAACACACGGTGTAATTTACGTGGAGACGTTAATCTTCCACCCAAAAACTCGGCAAGATTTACGACAGGAAGTAAGCGGCCTCTCAAATTTGCTACGCCCCAAACCCAGTGTTTGACGCGAGGCAGCCGGGTACATTGAGGCAGTTCAAGAATTTCTGTTAGCTCTTCAAGCGCCATAGCAAGATTGATCCCCATCAGAGAAAAACAAACCACCTTTCGAGTCGGTGCTATATCTTCCTGCTCAGGTAACCAACGGGCAGAATTGTTGTATTTACCGGAGAGCGTAGCGAGCGTGTCAAATGCTTGGTTGGCTTCAGCCATCACAATATAGAACCCTTACTTGGCGCATAACATCTGTTAGCCCATAACATCCTGTAGTGCTCCAATAAGGTTTTTCTCGCTGACTGGTTTGGTTAGATAGGCTTTGGCACCCTGGCGCATCCCCCACACTTTGTCAGTTTCCTGATCCTTGGTGGTCACAATAATCACGGGGATATGTTCTGTTTCGCTGGAACGACTTAATTGTCTGGTTGCCTGAAATCCATTCACGCCTGGCAACACA
>Ga0209273_10002755_pt1 | contig 12959 bp, 10 predicted proteins | sample tdAd471_FD_187126 | JGI IMG/M metagenome (GOLD analysis project Ga0209273, IMG submission 187126) | Marine sediment microbial communities from the Atlantic coast under amendment with organic carbon and nitrate - tdAd47.1 (SPAdes)... | ecosystem: Environmental > Aquatic > Marine > Coastal >...
GGGATTATCCCGCGCCGCGCGAAAGGCATTGCCGAGGTCGGTATCCTTCCATTTACCGGTCTCCAAATTTGTCGCGTAGTCCAATTCCTTGAAGACGGTGTAGACCAGATCGCCGTTCGGGGCGAAAGCCAAGTCCACCGGCCGATTCAATCGGGCCTCTGCGGCCCGTGCGCCGTCGCCTCGGAAACCCGCCTCACCGTCGCCGGCCACGGTGGAGATGACTCCTTGGGAATCAATCCTGCGAATCGCATGGTTGCCGCTGTCGGAGATGAATATCTCACCGTTGGGGGCGAAGCGCGCTTGCAAAGGATTGTCGAGCTTCGCGTCCGTCGCCGGGCCGCCGTCGCCGGCGTAGTCCCGTCCGCCGCCGCCGGTCAAACGCCGCATGACGCCGCCCGCGTCAATGATTCGGATGATGCTGAAGGCCTGCGGAATCAATGCCCGGCCGTCCTCGCCGACGTCGATGCTCACCGGAGCCGGGATGCCTAGACTGGAGGCTGGACCCACGGTGTTGGGGTCCCGGTCCTCCCCTCCGCCGGCGAACGTTGATAGTGTTCCGTCGGCGTTGAGCACTCGGACTCGGTCGTTGCCTTGGTCGGCAAAGAGCAAGCGCCCGGAAGGATCACGCGTGACGCCTTGAGGACCTGCAATTCGATTCCCTTCCACCGCCTCGCCGTCCGGCGTAAAACCGGCTAGACCGTCGCCGGCGATGGTGCGAACTGTATCGAATCTACCCGCTGGGCGAAGGACGATGCGGTCGAGCGCGTTCTTGAGGGGCGAGGCAATCACCAAATCGCCGTTGGCGTCCAACGCGATGCCGGCCGGCGCGAATAGTTCGGCGTCCTGAACCGAGCGAGGATCAATCCGACGACCGCGGCCCGCAATCGTGTCGATGATCCCATCCGCTATGCGCCGCAAGCGGTGGTTCCCGACGTCGGCAACAATCACAGAACCATCTGGGCCCACATCGATTCCAGTGGGACTGTTTAGCTGGGCCGATGAAGCAGGGCCGCCGTCGCCTGAGAACCCGGAGGGCAACGACATGCGTTCTGTCGCTGGACCGGAAGCGATGCGAGTGAGCGAGCCTTCGGGAGAACGGCGATAGACGCTGTTGCCAAAGTCCGTGAAGTAGACATCTCCCCCGGGACCTGCGGCGACGCGAAAGGGAATTCCGTCAACGACTGCTCCTCCGGGCAGGGAGACAGGATCGAGGAGTCCGTCCTCCCCGACGGCGAACACTCGCGGCAGGAATTGAACGAAATAGACGGTTCCGTCGGGGCCGACATCAAGTGAGCGCAGCCCGCTGATCGGAGTGCTCTCGGCAGGTTCGCCCCCTTCCGCTCCGGGGGAGAACTCGCCATTCCCAAAGGCGGTTTCTATCATCCCAGCGTTGTCCACTTTGCGGATGCGTAGATTCTGGCTGTCGGCGATATAGAGGTCTCCGTTGGGCGCGACGCCGATATCTACGGGCTCGTCGAGGCGGGCCTGCGTCGCAAGTCCTCTGTCCCCGGAGAACCCGGCCTGTCCGGTGCCGGCGACTGTCCGGATGGTCCCGTCGCTCTCGACGCAGCGGATGCGATGGTTGTCCTTGTCGGCGATGTACAGGCGGCCTTGCGGCCCGAATGCGACTGCATTCGCTGAAACGAAGGTCGCCTCCGTTGCCGGTCCCCCGTCCCCGCCGTAGCCGCTCTCGCCGGTACCCGCCAGAAGAGAAACTCGCCCCTCGGGGCTCACGACCAGGACTCGATTACCCTCCAGGAAAGCGATTCTGCCGTTGTTGTCGACCGTGACGTCGAAAGGAAAACGAAGTAACGCGTCCGTCGCCTCCTCGCCTATGGGATTCGGTGGAGGGGGCGCAACGGCGTCAATGCGGTACCCAACGGGTTGTGCGACAACCAGCCCCGTGCTGGTTAACGAGGAAAGTAGAAAGAAAAAGGCGCAGATAATCGATCGCATAACAATTAAATTCAGGCACAATGTAGCACGGTCAAGTGCGGTCTATTTGGACTCTGGCGAATCCTGTTTCCGCTGCGAACCGCCGTCGATACGGAGTTCGAGCCCCCAGTTGTAGACTGGAGATCCCGTCGAGGGTAGCCGAGCGAAAACGATGCCCGCTTTAGCTTGGGACGAATCGAACCGACATTGACCGCCATAGCCCACAGTTCCTCACTTCACACGGCCGTGATCGGCGGCGGCCCAGGGGGAAGCATTGCGGCGCTCTGCCTCCGCAAGCTCGGGCGGAAAGTAGAGATTTTTGAAAAGGCGCGATTCCCGCGCTACCGTGTCGGCGAATCGCTGCTACCGGGGACGCTCTCGATTCTTAAACGCCTAGGGGTCCTGGAGCGCGTCGAGGCGGCCGGTTTCGTCAAGAAACGGGCAGCCACGTTTCTTTGGGGCGCCGATCGCGAACCGTGGACCTTCTCTTTCGCCACGCCAAAGACGGCCCCTTGGGTCTTCGACTACGGCCTCCAAGTCAACCGCGATCAGTTTGATCAAATCCTCCTGGATGCGGCGCGCGACGCCGGCGCCGTCGTCCATCAAGAATGCGAAGTCACCAGCGTCGATGTGGGCGAGCGCGACGGCCGTCCCGCCGAGATCAGCTACTCACAGTCAGGCGGACTCAAGCGAGAGAGCTACGGCGCGGTCATCGACGCGACCGGCACGCGCGGCATCGTGGCCCAGCAGCACAAGCTGCGTCGCTGGGACCCCTATTTCCGAAACATTGCGCTGTGGTCCTACTTCCGCGGCGGTAAGCGCTTCACCGGCGACCTCGAGGGCAACATCTTCTCGGTCACCTTCGACGAGGGCTGGATCTGGATCATCCCGCTCAAAGACGATCTCTACAGCGTCGGCGTCGTCACCGGCGTGGAGTCTTCAGAAGAGATCCAACGCCTCGGCAAGGAAGCTTTCTACCAACAGAGCCTCGCTCAATGCTCGACGGCCGCCGACATCCTCCGCGGCGCCGGCCGGACCGCGGACGTCCGCGCGACCAAGGAGTGGTCCTACGACGCCGAGGCGCTGAGCGTCGGCCGGGCCTTTCTTTGTGGCGACTCCGCCTGCTTCGTCGATCCTCTCTTCTCCCAAGGCGTGCACCTTGCCGCGTATTCCGGCATGCTGGCCGCGGCCGCCATCGACCGCATCGCCGCCAAGCCCGACGAGCCCGACGAAACGGAGTCCGTGCACGGTTGGTATGACCGTTCCTACCGCGCCGCCTATAGCCGCTATCACAAGTTCCTGTGCGCCTTCTATTCGCACAACGATCAGCCCGATTCGCGGTTCTGGTCGAGCCGCAAGCTGGCGGGCCGGGACGACGAGCGCATCCAGGGAGCCGAGTGGCTCGCCGCGCTGACCGGGCAGGGAAGCCCGAGCGGCGGCGGCCCGCTGGAAGGCGGAGCCGAACTGCTTGCGAGCCTCTGGCGGCACTCGGCGTCGGACCTGGACGAGGGGCTCGATGAACAGGAATTGGCTCTTCGTCGTCTGCGTTGGGCCAACGGCATCCTCAAGGACCTCAAGCGGGCGCGCTCCATCGCGTGGACTCGCGAGACCGTCGACGTCGTGGAGTCCTTCGCCGTAGGCCGCGAGTCCTTCAAGCTCGAGCGCAAGTCCTACCTCGCCGACGCCCGCGGCCGCGCCATGACCGGCTACCCGATCACCGCTTTGCAGCAAGAAGTCTTGACGCGGCTGATCGCCGAGCCTCTCCGCTACAACGATCTCGTCGCCCGACTCGGCGACGCCGAGGGATACGCCTCGCCGCTGCACATGGTCATGCGCATGGTCGAGGACGGCCTGCTCGAGGCGACGCTGAAGAGCGGCGAGCCTTACCGCATGCCCCAGGTGTTGCGTTTCGCGGGCGTCGGCGGCGACGATGAGTTCTCTTAGGACCGAATCAGTGGATAGAGCCCAGTGCACCACCCAGTTGGTGGAACTCCTGCAACAAGCCGTCAGTCGTGAGGCTGAAGGCGGCGGCGCGACCATCGCCGCGACCTCGGATCTGATCGGACCGAACGCGACCATTTCGTCCCTCGGGTTGGTCTCTTTCATCGCGGATGCCGAGATCCTGCTCGAGGAGGAGCACGGACTTGAAGTCACGCTCGTGAGCGAATCCGCACTGTCTCGATCGCGGAGTCCTTTCCAGTCGATCAGCACCCTGGTCGATTACATCGTCGAGCTGGAGTCGAACGGCGGCGGCAATGCCGACTGAGGAACTCGATCCGGGCGACGGAGTCCGTCCGCTGGACGTGGACTGTTCCGCCGACGTCCGGGCCGTCGTTTCCATGCACGAGGCCCATTTCCCTGAAGCGACCGAGGTCCGCTGCGGACCGCGCTTCATGACCCGCTTCTACTTCCCTTTCCTCATTCGCCGAGGGTGGATGGGGTGTCTAGTCGCCCGCCGGGACGGGCGGATCGTGGCCTATCTCACCTACACGAAATTCCCCCGACGAATCCTTAAGGCGGCTGCGCGGGCACGGCCGCTCTACGTCCTGTGGAACGTCGCGCTGGCCTGCCTGACGCGGTTCGACGCAATCCGGGCGATTACGAAACATGCCCGCGCTGCGTTTCAGCCTTCGGCCGCCTCGGGCGCGCCGACGATCCCGCCGGACGCGGGGGAAGTGCTGTTCCTAGCGGCCATGCCCGAGCATCAAACTTGGACGCCGCCAGGGGGCGATGCGCGAGTAACCGCGCGGCTCTTCGCCGAGGCGCAGAACCGCTTCCGCGCGGAGGGCGTCAGTCGGGTCTTGCTGGTGGTGCGCAAGACCAACACGGCCTCCATGCTGTTCTGTCACTCCATGGGTTGCAGCATCGACAAGACCGCATCGCATCCCGTCTATCACCACTTCTGGCACGATATACCGGAAGTCGACGAAGCATGAGCGAGCGCAAGCCGATCGTATTAGTCACTGGAACGAGCCGAGGCATCGGCCGTCATCTCGCCGAGCACTACCTCTCGGCCGGATGCCGCGTGATTGGTTGCAGTCGAGGCGAGTCCGACCTCGCCGCGGAAGGCTATGAGCATCACCGTTTAGACATAGCCGACGAGACCGCCGCCTGCGCCCTGCTGCGCGAAGTGCGCCGCGGCCACGGCGGCCTGGACGTGCTGATCAACAACGCCGCCCTCGCCTCCATGAGCCACTCTCTGATGACCGCGGCATCGGCTGCGCGAGACATGCTGGAGGTGAACGTGCTCGGCACGTTCGTACTCAGTCGCGAGGCGGCCAAGCTAATGCGAACCTCCGGCGGCGGCCGCATCATCAATTTCACCAGCGTCGCCGTTCCGCTCAAGCTGGAAGGGGAAGCCGTCTACGCCGCCTCCAAGGCCGCCGTCGAGAGCCTCACCCAGATCCTGGCTCGCGAGTTCGCCCCGTTCGAGGTCACCGTCAACGCCGTCGGGCCTTGTCCCGTGGATACGGCCATGACCCGCGGCGTGCCGGACGCCAAACTCCAGGCGCTGCTCGAGCGCCAAGCTCTGCCGCGACCGGCGACGATGCAGGATGTCGCCAACGTCATCGATTTCCTCATCCAACCCGAGAGCCGAATGGTCACCGGCCAGACGATCTATCTCGGCGGCCCGTGATGTTCGACGCCCGTGCATTACGCCGCCGCTTCATCCACCACGGCGCATCCGACGCCGTCGTCTGCAACGGAGCAACCTACAGCTACGCCGGGCTCGACGCGCGCATCGACCACTGGAGCCGTCGGCTCGGCGAACATGGCGTCTCGCCCGGCGACGTCGTCGCCCTCGTCGCCGATTTCTCCGTGGATGCCGTCGCCTTGCTCTTCGCTCTGGCCGAGCGAGAGGCGGTCATCGTCCCGCTGGCTTCCCATGCGTCCGACAACATCGATAGGTTCATCAAGATCGCTCAAGCCGGAATTCGTATTGATGCGAGCCATGACTTCGCCGTCCACAAGACGGAACTCACGGGCGACCATCCGCACTACCGCGCCCTACGCGAAGCCGCTCATCCAGGCGTACTGTTGTTCTCCTCCGGTTCCACCGGCAGCCGCAAGGCGGTGGTCCACGACCTCACGCGCCTGCTCGCCAAATTTGAGAAGCCCCGCAAGGCCCTGCGCACCATCGCCTTCCTGCAACTGGACCACATCGGCGGCCTCAACACGCTTCTGCATGTTTTGGCGACCGGCGGCTGCTCGATCTTCGTTTCCGATCGCTCTCCCGACTCCGTCCTGCAATCGGTCGAGCGCTACCGAGCGGAGCTTCTTCCAACCACCCCCACGTTTCTCAACCTGCTGCTCGTCAGCGGAGCCTGCGCGCGTCATGACTGTAGCTCGCTCAACCTCATCAGCTACGGGACCGAGGCCATGCAATCGAGTACCTTGGCGCGACTCGCCGACACGTTCCCAGGCGTCGAGTTGAAGCAGACCTACGGCTTGTCCGAGCTCGGAATTCTCCGCTCGAAATCGCGCGGACCGCGCTCGCTCTGGATGAAGATCGGCGGTGAGGAGTTCCAGACGCGCGTCGTCGACGGACTCCTTGAGATCAAGGCTCAAAGCGCCATGCTCGGCTATCTCAACGCGCCTTCACCGTTCACCCACGACGGTTGGTATCGCACAGGCGACGCCGTCGAGGTGGACGGCGAGTACCTGAGGGTCGTAGCGCGACAAAGCGACGTGATCGCCGTCGGCGGCGAGAATGTCTATCCCACGGAGATTGAAAGCGTAATCCAGGAGATGCCCCAAGTGATTGAGGCGATCGTATTCGGCCAGGATCATCCCATCACCGGGCAAATCGTTTGCGCTCGGGTGCGCTGGGCGGGCGACGAGGCGCCGCGAATCCGCAGAGCCCAAATCAAGGATCACTGCAGCGCCAAGCTCACACGCTACGAGGCGCCCGCCAAGATCGAGTTTCTCGACGACGACGATTCTCCTACAGGCTTCAAGAAGAAGCGAGCCGCTACGGGCTAGGCTGGACGCGGGACGTCGCGCTGGAAGGAACTGAACATTTCCTCCCGCTCAACGCCCCGTGGTCTCGGCGCTCCGGGCCCGATCCGAACCCTCTTCTTGCGATACATCGCCCCGTCGGCGGCTTCTAGGAGTTCGTCGGGGTTGGCGTATCCGTGGCCCGACCACACGACTCCTACGCTCGAGTGCGCCGTCAGTTGGACTCCGCCGACGTCGAACTCTTCAGCAAGCGCCTTGTAGATTCGATCGCCGACAGCCACGGCGGTCTCATAGTCCTCGACGACGTCGTACACAGCGACGAACTCGTCTCCCCCAAAGCGCGCCGGGAGATCGCCTGGCCGACAGTTCTCTCTGAGGATTCTTCCGACGTTCTTCAGAGTCTCGTCGCCCACGGAATGTCCGTACACGTCGTTCACCCTCTTGAAGCCGTTGAGGTCGATGAAGCACACCGCAAACCGACGATCCGGATCCCGCTCCGCACCGGCAAACCGGACCGTGAGGTTCTCCATCAGGGCGGCTCGGTTGGCCAGCCCGGTCAGCGGGTCCGTAAGCGCTCTCTCCAACAGCAGGCCTTCTTGTCGAAACAGCGTCTGATACATCCGCCGCCTCGATTCAAACGTAATGACGGCCAGCACCTCCGCGAACAGAAGGACGAAAGCGAAATGAGTCCATTCCGCCGACCATCCGGTTTGAGCGGCGATCGCCGCCCAAAGCACCGGAGCGGCGGCTAGAAGGACATAGATCTGGAGTCGGTCGACGTAGACCAGACCGACGCAGAGCGCGACGAAAGCCACCATCGTCGTATCCCGCGGCGCGCCGGTCTGCTGCAGATGAAGCAGTGGATTGGCCAGGACCACCCCCGCGACGACGAAAGCAACCACGCGGCCTCGCCCGCCTTCAGCGGCGAGCGGCTTGAACGCCCAAATCGAGACCCCGCAGGTCACGGCCGTCAGCAGCGCAATGCTCGCCATGAGCCGCGCAGTCGCGCCCTCCAGCACCACTAGATGAGCGACCGTCAGAAATGAATAGACAGCGCAGCCCCCCGGTAGCAAGATGCTCAGGTTCTCAACCAGCCGGTCATAAAGGAACGAAGAGAAACTGCGATGAACGCCGCTCGAATTATATCTGCCCTCGGTATCGGACGCGGTGTTGAATGCGTCGTCCATACGCTTGAGGCTACCCGTCGATCCTGAAAACCGTCTATAGAACGTCCGTACTGAGGTCATTCGCAAATAACTTAGGCCTACAGTTTTCCTTGGACGCGCGGGCGATAGCACGTTTCAGGGCGCCCCCCCGCCTCAAGGCTCTCCCCGGCGTCGTCCGAGGACCGGGGCTCCGCTAGACTAGGCCGTGTGAGACTTACCGTATTCTTCCTCCTCCTCGCTCTCTCGGCGCAGGCGGAATGGACTCAGTGGCGCGGCCCCAATCGCGACGGTCAAGCGTCAGCCCTCCAGGCACCCGCGGCGTGGCCGGAGCAGTTGACGCAGGTGTGGAAGATCGACGGCGTGGGCTCGGGTTACGCCGGGCCTCTGGTCCAGGGGGACTCCGTCTTTCTCCACTCGCGCGACGACGCTAAGAGCGAGGAGATCGTCGCCAAGCGTAGACTCTCCGACGGCGGCGTCGTGTGGGAGCAGCGCTACGCCGCGCCCTACAAGCCGACCAGCGCCGCCGCCCGGCACGGACTCGGCCCCAAATCCACACCGGTCCTGCACGACGGCCGCCTGTTCACCTTGGGGATCTCGGGAACGCTTTCGGCCTTCGACGCGGAGTCCGGCAAGGTGCTCTGGCGTAAGGATTTCAAGTCGGCTTTTGAGCGAACCTGGCCGAAGTTCGGCGTTGCCATGTCGCCGGTCGTGGTTCACGGCAAGTTGATCGCGCATGTGGGGACCGACAAGGACGGCGCATTAATCGCATTCGATCCCCAAACCGGCGAAGAGGCCTGGCGTTGGGATGAGGAAGGACCCAGCTACGTATCGCCCGTGGTTTTCACCATCGCCGGACGCGAGCAGATCGTCACGCAGTCCGCCGAGCACACGCTCAGCGTCGACGCGGAAACCGGCGAAAAACTGTGGTCGCTTCCCTTCACGACGCCCTACACGCAGAACATCATGACTCCGGTGATGGTCGACGACCTGATTCTCTTTTCAGGCACGCGCGCCAAAACCTCCGCCGTTCGCGCATCTTCCTCCAGCGGCAAGTGGAGCGCTGAGGAAGTCTGGACCACAAACGACGCCACCATGTACATGAGCTCCCCGGTACTCCACCAGGGCGTGCTCTACGGCTACACCGAAAAGCAAGCCGGCAACCTCTTCGCCATGGACCCCAAGAGCGGGGAAGTGCATTGGCGTGGCCCCGGCCGCCTCGGCCACAACGCGACCCTGATCGCGGCCGACGGCTACCTGCTGACGTTGACCTCCGACGCGGAGCTGATCGTCACCCGCCTCGGCGCCGACGCCTACCAACCGCTGCGCACCTACTCCGTCGCCGACGCGGAAACCTACGGGCACCCCGCCGTCGCGGGGCCCCGGCGTTTGCTCATCAAGGACGACCGAGCGCTCACTCTGTGGACTTGGTAGCCTGACGGGCGCAATGACGGCCTCACCTCCAGTGCAGCCCATCGAGACGGCCGAGCAGTACCTGGAGAGTCTGCGGGGCCGCAAGCTGGACGTGCGACTCTTCGGCGAGCGCATCGCCGAAACCGTCGACCATCCCATGATGCGGCCCTCGGCCAACGCCGTCGCCGAAACCTACGATCTAGCCCTGCGCGAACCGAAACTTGCTCGGGCGCAGTCGCCGTTGACGGGGAAGCCGATCAGTCGCTTCCTGCACATTGCCCAATCGGCGCAGGATCTCGTCCTGCAGAACAAGATGCAGCGTCGCCTCGGGCAATTGACCGGCACTTGTTTCCAACGCTGCGTCGGTATGGACGCCCTCAATTCGCTCCATTCGGTCACTTTCGACATCGACCAAGAGCACGGAACCGAGTACCACCAGCGCTTCCTCGATTTCCTGCGCCTACTGCACCAAGGCAACCTCGTACTCGGCGGCGCCATGACCGACGTCAAGGGCGACCGCTCCAAGCCGCCGCACCAACAAACCGATCCCGATCTCTACCTGCGGATCGTCAAGCGCAATGAAGACGGCGTCTGGGTGCGCGGCGCCAAGGCTCACCAGACGGGTTGTCTGAACTCACACTGGCTCGTCGTGATGCCCACGCTCCGCCTCGGCCCGGAGGACCGCAATTGGGCCGTCGTCGGCGCCGTGCCGGTGGATGCTCCGGGTCTCACGTACATCTATGGTCGCCAGGCCTCGGACACGCGCAGCATGGAGCCCGGCTCGATCGATCAAGGCAACCTGCGGTTCGCCGGGCAAGAAGCGATGGTCGTCTTCGACGACGTCTTCATCCCGACCGAACGCCTGTTCATGGACGGCGAGCACGAGTTCGCCGCCACCCTCGTCGAGCGCTTCACTTGCTATCACCGGCGTAGCTATGTCTGTAAGTCCGGCGTCGGCGACGTACTCATCGGGGCCGCCTCGCTGATCGCGGATTACAACGGCGTCGAGCGCGCCTCGCATGTCCGCGACAAGTTGGTTGAGATGACCCACCTCAACGAGACCATCTACTCCACCGGAATCGCTGCGTCCTATCAGGCTCACGCCCTCCCCTCAGGAGTCTGGATCTCTGACGACATGCTCGCGAACGTCTGTAAGCATCACGTGACCAAGATGCCCTATGAGATGGGCCGATTGGCGCAGGACCTCTCCGGCGGACTCGTCGTCACCATGCCTTCCGAGCAAGACTTTCGCGACGAAGACACCGGCCCGTTGCTGGCCAAGTATCTCCAAGGACGCACCGAGATTCCCACGGAGGACCGAGTGCGCGTCTTACGGCTGATCGAGAACATGACGCTCGGCCGCAACGCCGTCGGCTATCTCACCGAGTCGATGCACGGCGCCGGGTCGCCGCAAGCGCAGCGCATTCAGATCGGGCGTCACTCGGCGCTGGACTACAAGAAAGAATTGGCGAAGGCGCTGGCTGGAATCGAGAGCCCGGCCAGAGAAGAGATCCTCGGCGATCTCTCCGGCTACTTGGAACGCGTCTTCAGCACCCGCGAGAGCAAGTAGCGCTCGTGATCCACAAAGCCGCTGCGGCGGTAGAGAGCTACCGCGCGGTCATTGCCGCGCACTGCTTCCAGGTGCAAGGCATGGACGCCGAGAGCGGCGGCCTCGTGTGCCGCGGTTTCCAGCGCTTGCTTCCCGAAGCCCCGCCCGCGGTACTCCTCCTCCAGGAAGAACTCGTCGATGAAGGCGTCTCGCCCGCCGAACTCGATCGAGTACCCGAACGTGAGTGCGAGGTATCCGACCGGCCGGACGTCGTCGCGGAAAACCCACACGCGCCCCAGCTCTGGATTCGCAAGAAGGCCCGCGAGTGCTTCGCGGGCCTTCGAGTCATCAAACGGATGACCGTCGTATTCGTAGTAGGCGCGCACGAGGTCTGCCAGAGGATCGAGATCCTTCGGCCTCGCCAATGTGAACGCCAGGGACATGCCCTCAGGCTAGCGCCCGGAAGAGGACCGTCCGCGGCCGCGTCCCGACGAAGATCGGCCTGAGGACGAACGCCCCGGGCGGCCCGACGACGAGTGGCCACGACCGCCGCCTCCTCCGCCGGAAGAGCGGCGACGACGTTGCGGACGCGACCGGCGTTCCTCTTCGTCCATGCGCGGTTCCGGCTCCGGGTCGCGCTTCGGGCGAGCGGCGTCGGCTTTGGCGATGGCCTCCTCCCGCACTTCCATCTTCGGGATCTCACGCCGCTCAATCTTCTGCTTGATCTTCATCTCGATCAGCTTGAGCGCCATGAAGTCGGCTGCGGCGACGAACGTGTACGCCTTGCCGTCTCGCTCAGACCGGCCCGTCCGACCGATGCGATGCGTATAGGCGTCGGGAGTCGTGGGAACGTCGAAGTTGATCACGTGAGAAATGTGATCCACGTCGATGCCGCGAGCCGCTACGTCGGTGGCCACAAGCACGTCGTAGCGGCCGTTGCGGAAACCGTTCATTGCCCGGTCGCGTTGGCCCTGCGTCATGTTGCCCTGCAGCGCGACGGCGTGGTGGCCCCACCGCGAGAGCTGCTCGGCTAGACGCTTGGCCCGGAATTTTTGATTGCAGAACACAATGGCCGATTTGAAACCTTCTTCGGAGAGGACCCAGCGCAGAAGCTCGGTCTTCTTCGGTCCGGAAATCGCAAAGACCGCGTGCTCGATCGTGTCGGCCGGCGAGGAGTGAGCCAGCTCCGCGACGTGCGGCTTGTGGAGCAGCTGGTCGGCCAGTCCGCGAATCTCCCGCGGCATGGTCGCCGAGAACAGTAGGTTCTGTCGATCCTTGGGCAACTCTTTGATGATCCGTCGAACACTCGGCAGGAACCCGATGTCGAACATGTGGTCGGCTTCGTCCAGGACGAGGATCTCGATGCGGGAGAGGTCGACATGGCCCTGCTCCATGAGGTCGAGCAAACGGCCAGGGCAGGCGACGATGATGTCGGGCTTTCCGCGCAGGGCGGTCACCTGACGATCTTGCTTTACGCCGCCGTAGATCGTCGTCGACTTGACGTCGGAGAACTTCGCGAGCGTTTCCACGTCCTTGTGGATCTGCATCGCCAGTTCGCGTGTGGGCGACAGGATAAGCGCTCGAGGTCCCGGGAGCGGGTCGTCGAGCAAGATGTCGAGAATGGGCGCGACGAAAGCAGCGGTCTTGCCGGTGCCGGTCTGCGCCAGACCCAGCACGTCGTCTCCTTCGAGGACGGCGGGAATGCATGCGGCCTGGATGGGGCGGGGCTCTTCGAAGCCGGCCTCATCGATGGCGCGCTGGACTTTGGGGTGGAGATCGAACTCCAAAAAACCGGACTTTTTCCGGGAAGTAGATTCAGACATTAGGGAAAGCTGGTCGCTCTCCGGGAGGTGCAATCCGACTATACAAAGGGATCGCCGACGCCCGGAGATCGACTCCGAACATTCCGACCCATACAACAGCGATAGGTAAGAAAACTA